>Ga0210086_1001896_pt1 | contig 10294 bp, 8 predicted proteins | sample China_Galinas_PW_3_FD_184867 | JGI IMG/M metagenome (GOLD analysis project Ga0210086, IMG submission 184867) | Wetland microbial communities from San Francisco Bay, California, USA, that impact long-term carbon sequestration - China_Galinas_PWB_D2... | ecosystem: Environmental > Aquatic > Marine... | reverse complement strand
TACCTGCTGGGTGCGACCTTGCAACGCGATCTCTACCTTGACGCATAGCGGTCAACCATGCGCTCTAACTCAAGGTGGAACGGACGGGCGACAACGGCCGCGCGATCATTAGCACTCACTACTGCCCGCCGTTCACCAAAAAGTTATGTGGGGAAATTAGTATGTTTTTTAAATGGGAAAACATTAATAAATACGCTCGTCAGATTGTTGAAAACATTTCACATGAAAGTATTGATGTGTATTTATTTCTATCGAATGAGTTTCAAAAAAGTGACGTCAGGTACAACTATCTTTTTAAAATCGTTTTTCGCTCATTTTATAGACTTGATAACGCCGGTCTCACTGATGAATTCAAAGACAGATATTTCGAGCTATTGGAAGAAGCAAAGAATTTAGAAAATATAGATTTCAAGTATCTTGCTCGAGAACTTCATAAATATCCAAATCGAAAAGGTAACAAAACGTTACAATTTTCCTTTATTTCTAAGATAGCAAACACAGTTGAACCATCCTATCCATTATACGATTCTGGAGTAGCTATTCTTTACGGATTCTCTCATCCCCACAACTATAAGTCATTTGAGGTAAGGCTATCGGAATACCTTCAGTTCTATGCTATATTAAAATCAGATTACGAAAAGGCGCTTAGTGAATCCATTCTAAGATATGCACTCAATATGTTTGAGGGTGCTTTCCAGAAAAAAGCAAGCAGAGTTCCAATTGTTAAGAAAATTGATTTTTTGTTATGGTCGGCAGGCAAATTAAAGCGGTCAAAGAGTCTTTCGATATAAAACACATAACATCCGCCTGGAGCAAACGTCATGAAAATCGCGGTTTTTCGTAAAAGACTGTGCTTGCCAAACCTATAAAATTGCCGCTGCTCAGGCGGGGCGTTCGATGGACCCTGCGGGCAGCATAGGAATTAATAAAGATGAAGAAAAATGTAATAGTTGTTGGATCGGGAAAACTGGCTACAGCAGTTCTGGAAGAGCTGAGTCTAGACAAAGATATATTGACTTCCTCATGGGAGGCAAAAGGGCCAAAGCCGATGGAGGAATCAATTATGGTTCATGCCGGATCAGGGCGGCAATTGGCTGAAGTATATGAATTCTGCAAGTCATCGAATTCCGTTTTTGTGGAATTATCAACAGGTACAACGACAATGGACAATGATTTTTCGTTTCCTGTAATCCTATGTCCGAATACCTCAATATTGTTGATCAAATTTCTATCCATGTGGAAGCATTTTGGGAATTTATCCAATAAATTTGATGTTTCGATTCTGGAATCGCATCAGCATTCAAAGAAGTCGACGCCTGGAACCGCTGTGGAGATTGCGGATGCAATTGGATATTCAAGAGAAAACATTTCTTCGGTTAGAGATCCGGAAGTTCAATCGAAGGAACTAAGAATTCCTAATGAGTATTTACCAAAGCATGCATTTCATCGAGTAAAAATAGAAGATGGATCTGTTTCGATTCAGATTGAGACCAAGGTCTTGGGACATGATTCCTATGCAGTTGGTGTCAGAGAGATTGTATCTGCAATCAGAAAAATAGAACTAGAGAATCGAAAATATCAGATAACCGAATTTGCCGAAAAGGGTTGGATATAGAAAATGAAAAGCATCGAACAATCAGTTCAACCTGACTCGGCTATGTCACGACTTTTGCATACGCAAAACTCGCGCCATGTACGCCTCGAAGGTTAACTGAGCGTTAAGTTTTAGGGTGTATCGCATTGAAGAAATATTTGATGGAAATCGTTATTATTTTTCTATTCTCAGTTTTTGCAGTGGTTCAAACATTTTCAGGTGACCTGTACAAAAATTCGGTAAATGGGAGTTAACAATTTGAAATCATTAAAATCAACTATAAATAACTTGAAGACAGGCATACCGCCGATTTCTTTAAAAGTGGGCGTTACTCTATTTATAATATGTTTTGTTACGATGGGCTGCACCCTATTAAAATCGAAAAAAGACATAAATAGAAGTCTGGAATCCACAGTTATAGTCGGGCGCGTTTATGCAAAGTTCTCGGGAAATGGGCCGATTATTGTCGCTGCTCGCTCAATGAGTAAAGGAAAAGAGATCGCTCATTATACGGTTTTGCACGATTCCGGTGAGTATGAACTCATGGTTGATCAAGGAAAATATTACATCTTTGCGTATTGGGATAAAAACAGCAACTTGGTTTATGAGGCAGGCGAACCGGCCGGGCAGCATGACAATCCAAAAATAGTCAGCGCCCCGGCTGTTGGTGTTGTTCATGATATTGATATCGTTATCCCAGAAGAGGGGAGAAATATAGAAATCTCCCACGGGTCAAAAATATCGTCGGTTAAGCCCCAAATACTCCATAGTCGGCAGGCAGGCGATATAACGGATTTAGATGATGAGCGTTTTTCTGAGGAATATGGAAGAAAAGGCTTTTGGGAGCCTACTTCATTTTTCAAGGAGTTGGGTGGGAATATCTTTTTTCTCGAGGAATATGATCCTAAAAAAACACCTATTCTTTTTATACACGGCGCCACCGGCACTCCCAAAGGCTGGAAGTATTTTATTAAACATATCGATAGAACTCGTTTTCAACCATGGTTTTTTTACTATCCGACCGGAGCCCGTATAGATAGCATGTCATATCTGTTGTTATGGAAATTAGTCAACCTTCAAACCAAATATAAATTCAGCAAAATTTATATTACGGCGCACAGCATGGGCGGGTTGGTCGCCAGGTCTTTTATTATAAATTATGGCCAACAATTCCCCTATGTGAAACTTTTTATTTCACTAGCAACGCCATGGGGTGGTGACAGGATGGCCGAATACGGTGTTCAGCAATCTCCGGTGGTCATTCCGAGTTGGAGAGATATGCAACCAGAAGGTGACTTCATCAAATCTTTATACAGAAAAAAAATGCCGAAATCTATTAGCTTTTATATGTTTTGCGGCTACAAAGGAGATCGCAACCCTTTTGGATCGAACAACGACGGGACAATTGCCCTATCCAGTCTCCTCGATTATAGGCCTCAATCCGAAGCTAAAATGAATTATTCATTTAATGAGGACCATGCAAGTATCGTTTTCAGCAAGGAAGTGCTATCCCAGTATAATACTATTCTCGATAAGTTTGACGAAAAACAAAGTGCATCTCTCCATCGATCCGGAGGATACATTAAGGTTCACTTTGCATATAATTATGAATTAGACGGTGTGAGGCCCCAATCCCGGTTTGTACTTCGTCCCGTCGGCAAAAAGAATGCAGAAACCATTACCTACTTAAGTGATGATGATAATGGTAAAATTTTTGGGCCTTATCCTTATGGGAAATATTATGCAAGTCTGCTTACAGCGGCCGGAAAATCAATCGCAAAATATGTCCCTGTTTCTATTGAGAGTAATAAAACCAAAGCTCTGAATTTCGTCTTGATACCGGATGGGGTGATTCACGGATGGGTAACCACCTCACTGAAACCGGAAGATAAATTTGTAGGTAGGCCGGATGTTGTATATCGATCGGCCGATAATAAAATTAATATACAATCGATTACTTTGACAGGCAACGGGATTCTCCGGATACTCCAACCTATTATGGGTGAAGATGTCAATTACTGGGATCTCTTTGATCTCTTTATTTCGCGTTCCGATTTCTGCTATAATAAATTCTTTTATTTCTTCGGGTTGCCCGCCGGGGATTACAACATTCTTATTAAAGCCAAAGGCTATAAACCCATTGAAAAAAAATATTCCGTCATACCTGGAATACCAAAAGATTTCAGGGCTACTGAATTGACACCTGATTGAACCTTTTGCAATTATTTTAAATAAACAGAGTGGAAAACTTAACCTTGCCTTTCAGCTGACTGCGTTCCGCTGCCGCTGAAGAGCCCGTTAGACAGAACACAGCAGAGAACCAAGGCAATGAGGCAATTAAATACTTCAGAGATCAATCGAAAGGGGGTCCAATCATGAAGGCAAAAACGTTGGCAGGTCTTGAGATTGACCTGAATCAGGACACACTGGACGGCTTGAAAATGCGCCTCCGGGGTCCGGTACTTGTACCTGGTGACACCGGTTACGAGCATTCCAGAACCGTTTGGAACGCAATGATCAACAGGAAGCCGGCGTTTGTCGTGTGCTGCATCGGCGTCGTCGACGTGATTACATGCGTGCAATTTGCGCGAGAACACAATCTTCTGCTTTGCATCAAGGGCGGCGGACACAACATCGCAGGCCTGGCAACGGCCGACGGTGCCATGATGCTCGATATGTCGCCCATGCACGGCGTGTGGGTGGACACACAGAGAAAAGTCGCCCACGCGCAAGTTGGTTGCCTGCTCGGAGATGTGGATCGCGAAACGCAGGTACACGGATTGGCCGCCGTCCTCGGTTTCGTTTCGCTCACTGGCATCACAGGGCTAACCATGGGCGGTGGGTTTGGTTACCTAACGAGGCGTTGGGGCTGGACGTCGGACAACGTTGTTGGGATCGATGTTGTAACCGCCAATGCGCGACTTGTGCGAGCGAGCAGTGAGGAAAACGATGACCTCTTCTGGGGGTTACGTGGAGGCGGAGGGAACTTTGGTGTCGTGACAGGCATTGATTATACGCTCTACCCCGTCGGCCCTGAGATTCTCGGTGGTCTTGTCGCTTGGCCCGCAAGCGAAGCGCCCGGCGTACTCGAGTTGTACCGATCGCTCGTCGAGAAGGCTCCGCCCGAACTCACTCTTGTCGTGCTCATGCGCCCGGCACCTCCCGCTCCTTGGCTACCGAAGGACAAGCATGGGAAAGCGATCATAGCCATACTTGCCTGCTACAGCGGAGATCCCGCACAAGGTGAGAAGGCTGTCGCTCCCATCAAGTCTTTCCGCAATCCCATCGGCGACGTGCTCGTCCGTCGGCCATACACTCAAATACAGTCATTACTTGACGCGACGCAGCCAAAGGGCCGCCGATACTACTGGAAAAGCGAGTACCTTCCACGCATCGAACCCGTTCTGTGCAGAAAAGTTATTGAGCATGCCGCGAAGATCCCATCGCCTCACTCTGCTGTGATCTTGTTCCAGATCGAAGGCGCCCTGAACCGACTCAGAGAGGATCACTCTCCCGTCGGCAACCGCGACGCGCGGTACGTGCTCAATATTGCAGGCTCTTGGGAACAGGCGGAAGATGATAAGGTGAACATTGGGTGGGCACGCGAAGCATGGACCGACATGAGGCCGTTATCTACCGGCGGCACGTACATCAATTTTTTGACCGAGGATGAAGGTCCCGAGCGCATCGAGGCGGCGCTCAGGAAGGGACTTCAACGGCTCGCCGAGGTAAAGGCGAAATGGGATCCAGAGAACGTGTTCCGCACGAACCGTAACATCAAACCTGCCTGAGAGATGGGAGTACTTCTAACGAGGATTTTACAGCGGAGCGCAAAAAGCCGCGCCCGCTGAAAACCAACGTTATATTCTACAATAATAGTATAAGGAGTAATACATCTGAGATCGGGGGAGATCGGGGGAAGATCGGGGGTCGGGCCGAGCCAACTACTTGATAACAAAGAACCTGTAGACAAAAAGAGGGCTTGAAACAGGGCAATAATGGCTTTTTGGGTCCTAAATTAACGAAAATAGGGAGGTGTGGTTGGCAAGAGCGAAACGTCATTACATTCCCGGGCATGTCTGGCACACCCCGGTTGAATAGCTTAGCATCAGGTGACATATTCTTCGCATTGTTAAATATTAAAAAAAGATTTCACTGGGCAGGCGTTTCACAAGACAAAAATTCAACAGGGTAAATTACCCATCGTTGTAATAAAGAGGTTGTCATAATATTCACCTGGAAAGGAGAAATGAGATGAAAAAAAACATGGGAACCGTTGACCGGGGAATTAGAATATCATTAGCAATAATCGTAGCGATATTGTATTTCACCGGCAAAATATCAGGTATCGCTGCAATTGTTCTAGGAATCTTTGCAACAGCATTCCTTATTACCAGTTTGGTTGGGCATTGTCCCGCTTATACTCCACTGGGGATAAAAACATTAAAAGAAAATAAATAGAAGAGGAAGAGGATGGGGTCGGCCACGGTAACGATATGATATGCTGAACAATATGATAAAAAGATGCGCCAAAAAATGGCTTAAAATGGCATTTTTGGTGTCAAAAATAAACATTTAAGAAAAAACACCGACAGAAAGTGCGAAGCAGGGATTATGGATTAAGAAAATTTAAGGAATGAAAATACTGAACTATGAACTGTGAACAGGAGTCGAGAAAGGAGGAGTTATGGATCGGTCCTTTGTTGAAGAGAATGCTCGCGAACGTGAAAGGCTACGTTCCTTAGTCGATATTTTAACAGACGAACAATTAAGCTCTCCTTTGGGGAATGACTGGACCATCGCAGTTGCTCTTGCACATTTAGCCTTTTGGGATCAACGATCACTTGTTTTAATACGAAAATGGAAAAGTACCGGAGTTGTTGACCCGTCACCAATTGATATAGAAGTCACTAATGATTCCCTGCTGTCAATGTGGCTATTGTTACCACCGCGAAAAGCTGCCGACCTAGCGGTATCATGCGCTGAATCAATAGATCAGGAGATAGAAGAGACCTCTGATGAGATGATTGCACAAATTCAAAGCATTGAGGGAAAATCTAGGGTTTTTCGTTCTATCCATCGCAAAATGCATCTTGATCAAATAGAAGAGCTTCTCAACAAGAAGAATTCAACCTAATCAAAAACTGGTGCGGACGCGAAGGACCGGTAGGTTTTACCGAAGAGGCCCCAGCATGTCGATAGTCACTGCCGCGCGCCGCGCAGTTTGGTTGTTTGCGAGAGTGAATGGAACTATTTAATCTCATGTCGAAATACTTCTGGTTAATTGCAATTGTAGCCACGTGTATTAATTGATTCATTTTTAAAAAAAGGGCTCAAAAACATATCGCAGAAAACAAACAACTTGCGGAAGGATACGAAGCCCTCTTAAAAGGCTATTTAGTTTGGATGAATATACCCTGGATTGTTATGGGCTTTGGATGCACTATCGGTGGTATTCCTTCAGTTTGGCACTATTTTAGACCGAGAGATGGGAATCCCTTTGTTTTGGCATGGTTTGGTTCTGTTTTCTTTCTATGGATTGCAGGTGCATTCTGGTTGTTTATTAAAGATGGCGCCAAAACATTAGCCAAGCACCCGGGGGCGATTGAATTTAGAATCGGATTCAAAAGAAAAGACATTTCTAATCCAACAATGATTAAAGCTCTTTGGTTATTGTGTCTTGCGGGTGGAATAATTGGTGTCGTTATGATGTGGATTATGGACATTCCGTTACCAAATTTTCGGTAAAATTTCGCTCGCCGAGGAGAGCTGTCGCTCGATCACTGGCCGAATACGATTTATCCTGCCGAAGAGTAACGATTGACAAAGGGAGGCGAACATGCGCGAGACAGACAGAAAAGACGATTTTTCCCTACAGGCAATATCCGGCACCCGGGCGGTTATGCTGGCCATGAACGCGAAAAAGAACGGCCTGGATGATTTTCTGGGTTTCGCCGTTGGCACACGTAGCGGCGATGGAGAGATCCATTGGCTTAACGGGTTCAAGTATTTCCCAAGCCTGATATCCCACGCCGCCCGTGGGCAGCGTTTCAGCACGGCTAAACACCCTATCCAAGATTTCAAGTGGGGTCTGTACTGGGCAGAGCCGGAAACGGACTACAGCATTGTCGTGCGACCGCTCTTCAGGCCTGACAACGGCGACCTGGCAAACCTGCGGGCCGGAACAGATTTGGAAGTGACCATCAGAACAGAGTCTGAAACCAGCGGAAAGCACTCCATACTATTTAACCGAGGCACCATTGTCAGCCAGAAATACTCCGAAGAGTTCGATGATGATTCACTTACCCAGGATGAGTTGGAGGAGCAGCTCAACGACCCTCAATCCGATCGGACACGGTGGCTTTCTCGGGGCCTCTTGGAAGGGCTGCTGGGATTCATCGACCAGGCGAGAAATGGTCAGTTCTCGTTGAATGGTTGTTTTTACGAATTGACATATCAGCCAGTACTCGAAGCGTTGGCGGCGGCGGCCGGTCGAGGCGCGACAGTAGATGCGACATACGACGCGGGGTATTTCAAACGCAGCGAGGGCCAGCGAATTGAAACGTCGAATGGGACCAGGAATGCAAACGCCATCAAACTATTCTCGGGACTGCCGAATCTCACCTTTCATGAACGCATCCATTACATCAACATAACCCACAATAAGTTTATTGTACTGTCGGAAAACGGTCATCCGGTGCAGGTATGGACCGGATCGACCAACATTACGCCATCCGGATTCACCGGCCAGAGCAATACCGGCCATATCATCCGCGACGAGAGAATCGCGCAGATGTATATAGAGTACTGGCAAATGATTGCGGCGGACACACAGCGCAAAGGACTCAAGGCATTTGTGAACAAACATACGCCAAACCCGGATGCCGAACTTGAGCAGAATTCGGTCACACCGATGTTCAGCCCGCGTACCGGCGAGAGCATGCTAGACTGGTATGGCAATCAGATGGATTCGGCCAAACAGACTGTCATGTTGACCTCGGCCTTCGGCGTAACGAAAAAATTGGCCGAGCATTTCAACAACGACCGAGATTACCTGCGCTATATTCTGATGGAGCAACGCTGTCGCAGCGAGGACGCCCGCGAGATGTTACGTCGCGATCGGGACACGCGCATAGTCATGGGGCAAGGCCTGGGAGTTACCGGAAGCCAGGGACACTGGCACGATATCCCCGGGTGGCAGCTGGAGCAGTGGATGGCACGCGAGCACCATTTCAGATCCGTTGGACACGTATTCTTCGTGCACACCAAGTATATGTTGATCGACCCACTGACCGATGACCCCAAGATTTTCACCGGTTCGGCCAATTTTTCACCAGGCTCCCTGACCAGCAATGACGAGAACATGCTGCTGATCCGCGGTGATAAGCATGTCGCGGATGTCTACATGACGGAGTTCATGCGCTTGTTGAATCATTTCTATTTCCGGCAAGTGGCCAACCAAAAGGCGAATGACGGAACAGCCGATCCCAATGTGGCGCACCTGAAGGAGGACGACAGCTGGGTCTCCGGGCATTTTCGAGCGGAGAATTATCGATCGAAACGAAGGGAGTTGTTTGGAATTCAGCCGTGAACCCGGTTAGGTGGCATTCGTATGAAATACGTGCCAGGCGACTTTAATTTCCTGTCGTGCAGGACGACGATTCAGCAGGATCAACGAAGCAATGACAGACAAGGTGTCGGGAAAAAGAGAGTTATTTATTTCATTTCAGGGCGTTACCCTGCGCGCCTATGACCGCATCGTTTTTCCCAAGACCGACTGGGCGTTTTGCGCCCATCAACACTGGGCGCTATACGGTGCCAACGGCTCCGGCAAATCAATTCTTGCCAGGGCCATTTACGGACAAGTTCCGGCTGTTGAAGGCCGGATCGTCCATCATTTTTTGGAAAAAAGCGCCGCGAGTCCTGCTTCGACTCCAAATAAAAGGCCTCAGGACCTTATCGCGCTGGTCGGTTTTGAGCAGCAAAAAGCAACTCTGAAACGCCAGACTCAATTCTATCAGGCCCGCTGGCACAGCAGCGAGAGCGCTGGGTCCCTGTCGGTTTCAGATTACTTGTTGTCACAACATGTCAAAAGGATCGATAACTTTCGGATCGATGACAGGGCCACGAATGTCGACGAATTTTTAGCAAGTCAAGCGGACATTACCGACCTGCTGTCCATTGGGCCGCTTCTGGAGAAAAAAATCGTCCAGCTTTCTAACGGAGAACTTCGAAAAGTCGTCTTGGCAAGGGCTTTGTTGAAACGCCCCCTTCTTCTCATACTGGAAAATCCGCTCACGGGTCTGGACACCCGCTTCAGGGAGCGTATAAAGGCGGTCATCGAACGTCTCATGGCCCGCAACATCCGGACCCTCGTGGTGACCTCTCGCCAGGATGAAATCCTGCCCGGCATTACTCACGTTCTGGCGGTGAAGGACAAAACGATAGTCGAGCAGGGGACCAGAGAAAAAATCCTGAACTCATCTGCTGTTCGATTCGAAGAGAAGTGCTTCCGGCCGCTTCGACTCGATGAAAGCGTTGCCAAACCGGTAAAAACAAATCGGCACCCGGGACAAGGCGATGTGCTGGTACGGATGAAGAATGTTAACATCACTTACCATCGCGTAAAGGTGCTTCAGCACATCGATTGGACGATAAAGCGCAAGGAGAACTGGGCAGTGCTGGGGCCGAACGGATCGG
>Ga0210086_1001889_pt1 | contig 10310 bp, 4 predicted proteins | sample China_Galinas_PW_3_FD_184867 | JGI IMG/M metagenome (GOLD analysis project Ga0210086, IMG submission 184867) | Wetland microbial communities from San Francisco Bay, California, USA, that impact long-term carbon sequestration - China_Galinas_PWB_D2... | ecosystem: Environmental > Aquatic > Marine... | reverse complement strand
CCATCAACGCCGTGCGCTCGAACTGCTCGGCGTGACGCTCAACTCGTAGCCACGAACCGCATCGCGAGATTGCGCCGAAGTGCTGTCACCACACCTCCTTGCGTCGTCCGATTCAACGGAACTTCCGGCTAGTCCGGAAGCTTGCGACGAGCCGGCGAACTGCTGCTTGGCACCTTTCGACTTCTCGCGCGGAGAGAATCGCCGGTAAGCGGTGTGCCGGGGATGCGGAACTTGGGCAGACCCCTTGTCAAGTCTCCAGTCATCGCCTGAGATCTACCCATGATCCACCGCCTCGCTGCCGTCTCTCTCCTCGCGGCGCTCGCGCCGGCCCAGGGCGAATGGCCGATGTTCCGGGCCGACGCGAGTCGTAGCGGCTATACCGAGCAAGCGCTGCCCGAGCTCGCGTTGCGCTGGAGCTGGAAGTCGCGGGTCGCACCGCAGCCGGCGTGGCCGATGTTGAAGCGGATGACGTTCGACCGCGCGTTCCAACCGGTCGTCGCGGGTGGCCTCGTCGTGTTCGGGAGCTCGGTCGACGGCAAGGTCCGCGCTCTCGATGCCGAGACCGGCAAGGAGCGCTGGGCGTTCTACACCGACGCGCCGGTCCGGTTCGCGCCCGCGATCGCCGGCGGACGCGTGTTCGTGTGCAGCGACGACGGCTACCTCTACTGCCTCGCGCTCGCCGATGGGCGGGTCGTCTGGAAGAAGCGCGGCGGTCCCGACGCGCGCATGATCCTCGGCAACGACCGGCTCGTGTCCCGCTGGCCCGCGCGCGGCGGTCCGGTCGTCGATGGGGGTGTCGTCTACTTTGCGGCGGGCGTGTGGCCGACGGGCGGGATCTACGTCTACGCGCTCGACGCCGCCACTGGGCGCGAGCTGTGGTGCAACGAGGAGGCCGGCAGGATCTACATGGGCCAGCCCCATGGTGGGGCGTATGCCGACAGCGGCGTGTCGGCGCAGGGCCACCTCGTGCTGACCGACGAGCTGCTGCTCGTGCCCGCGGGGCGCGCGGTCCCGGCCGCGTTCCGGCGCAAGGACGGCAAGTTCGAGTACTTCTACTTGCAGAAGAACGGGCACAGCGGCGGAACGGCGACCATGGCGTCGGGGCGCTACTTCTTCAACAGCGGCGTGTTCTTCGACGCCAAGACGGGCACGCGCCAGGGCAAGACCGGGGCCGTCGCGATCGCCGGCCTGCCGAACGGGATCGTGACCTCGACGAGCAAGTCGCTCGACGTGTTCGAGTGGCATCAGCCGAAGGGGAGCCGGAAGCGGTCGCTCGCGAAGGTCCACTCGTTCCCGACGGTCCCCGCCGGTCGCTGCCTCGTCGTCGCCGGCAACAGCGCGATCGTCGGAGGGAGCGGCGAGATCGTCCGCGTCGATCTCGACTCGGGCCACGCGTCGCGGATCGACGTCGACGGCACGGTCCATGGCCTCGCGGTCGCGGGCGGCAAGCTGTTCGCGACGACGGACCTCGGCGAGATCGCGTGCTACGGCGCCGCCGCCGCGCGGGTCACGCGCGTCGCCGATGGAATCGTCACGCCGAACAAGCGCGACCCGATGTGGACGCGCGCGGCCAAGCAGATCCTCGAGCGCTCCGGCGTGAGCGAGGGGTTCTGTGTCGACCTCGGGTGCCGTGACGGCAGCCTCGCGCTGGAGCTCGTGCGCCGGTCCAAGCTGCACGTGTTCGCGATCGAGTCCGATCGCGAGCTGGCGTCGTCGGCGCGGGCGATGTTCGATGCCGCCGGCCTGCTCGGGGACCGGGTCACCGTGCTCAGGCGGCCGCTCGACGACGCCGGGCTTCCGCCGTATCTCGCCGACCTCGTGGTGTCGGCGCGCGCGGTAGCAGGCGAGCGCATACCCACGGGCGAAGCTGCACGGCTGCAGCGGCCCGAAGGGGGTGTCGTGTGCCTCGGGCGGCCCGACGAGCTCGTCGCGCGTGCGCGCGGGCCGCTCCCGGGTGCCGGAGCGTGGACCCATCAGTATGCCGATCCGGCCAACACCGTGTGTTCGGGCGACACGATCCACGGTCCGCTCGGTGTGCTGTGGTTTCGCGAGATCGACGAGGCGATGACGCAGCGGCACGGCCGCGGGCCTTCGCCGTTGTATCTCGACGGACGGTTGTTCTCGATCGGGCTCGACGAGCTGATCGCAGTCAGCGCCTACAACGGGAGGGTCCTGTGGCGGCGCAGCTTTCCGGGCATCCTGCGTGCGTTCGATGGCGATCACTTGATGGGCACGTCGGGCACGAACAGCTGCTACTGCGTAACCCGTGACGGAGTCTACGTGCGCCACGAAGACGTCGTCACGCGGCTCGACCCGAAGACCGGAGCCAAGCTCGGCGAGTTTCGCGCCCCGCGTGCTCGCGATGGCAAGCCGACGGTCTGGGGCTACATCGCGAGCGAGTCAGGTCGCGTCTACGGCAGCCTCGCCGACACCGGCCACGTCGTGACCTATCGCTATGTCGAAGGCGGTGACATGACCAAGCAGCTGACCGAGTCGCGCACGCTGTTCGCCCTCGACGGCAAGACCGGGAAGCTGTTGTGGCGCTACGACGCGAAGCACTCGATCCGTCACAACGCGATCTCGATCGCCGGGGATCGCTTGTATCTGATCGATCGCCCGCAGGCGCTGTTCGATCGCGTCAAGAACAAGAAGGCCGAGTCGCAGCCGACCGGGACGCTGTTGGCGCTCGACAGCAAGACCGGCGACGAGGTGTGGAAGAACGACGATCACATCTGGGGAACGCTGCTCGCGACGAGCGCCGAGCGCGGAGCCGTCATGATGAGCTACCAGCCGACGCGGTTCCGACTCGCGTCGGAGATCGGCGGGCGGCTGGCCGTGTTCGACGCGAAGACCGGACGCCTGCTGTGGGAGACCGAGGCCGACTACGCCTCACGGCCCTTGATCAACGGAGCGACGATCTACGCGCAGGGCGGAGCCTGGGATCTCCTGACCGGAAAGCCTCGGGCGTTCCCGTTCGAGCGTTCCTATGGCTGCGGAGTGCTCGCGAGCGGCGCCGACCTCCTGGTCTATCGGTCAGCGACGCTCGGCTACTGGGACCTGTCGCGTAACGAGGCCAACGAGAACTTCGGCGGTATCCGGCCCGGGTGTTGGATCAACGCGCTTCCGGCCGGCGGTCTCGTGCTCGTGCCCGACGGCTCGGCCGGGTGCGTGTGCAGCTACCCCAACAAATCGTGGGTGGCGCTGTATCCCGACGGCGTTCGTGCGCCGACGATCGAGCCCGATGGCGGCGTGTATCCGGCGCCGGTCACGGTGCGCCTGAAAGCCGAGACTGCGACGATCCGTTACACGCTCGATGGCTCGCGGCCTGGACCGAAGTCCGCGGTCTACAAGCGGCCGATCCGGATTCGCAAGGGCACGGTGCGCCTGCGCACGCGTGCGTTCCCCGACGAGGGGCTGCCGAGCCGGATCGTCACGCGCGAGTTCACGATCGATCGTTCGCTCGTGAGCCTCGACGCGTCGAAGTGGCGCGTCTGGGACGCGGCCGGCAAGGTCTCTGGTGCTCCGAGCCGCTGGACCGTCGCGAACGGAGTGGTCACGCAGTCGTCGAACATCTTCACGACGGTCGCGGGCGACGGACGGTCGAGTGTCGCGCACTACGGGACTCTGCGGATCTACGAGCCGGGTGCACGGTTCCGCAATGGCAGGCTGGAGCTCGAGATGCGCAGCAAGGACGATGACGGCATCGGCGTCGCGTTCCGGTTCGTCGATCCGAAGCACCACTATCTGTTCCACTGGGACCGCCAGCGTCGCATGCGCGTGCTCGCCAAGCGAAACGGGGATGCCTACGTCGTGCTGGCCGAGGACAAGGTCCCGTACGAGGCGCGGCGTTGGTACGATGTCGTTGTCACGCTCGCAGGCTCGTCGATTCGAGTCGCCGTGGATGGGGAGGCTGTGTTCGAGGTTCGCGACCGGACGTTCGCTCGCGGAAGCTTCGCGCTGCACTCGTGGGGATCGCAGGGAGTCGACTTCCGGGCGATTCGCTGGAAGAAGTAGAGGAGAGGGTCATGAAGCAGGTTGTTCCTGGAATCTGGAGCTGGTCGGTTCACAACGCCGAGCGCGGGATCGATTTCAATGGGTGGTATGTGCAGGTCGCAGGGACGAGCCTCGTGATCGACCCGCCTCCTGCCGGCGAGGAGACGCTCGCCGAGATCGAGCAGCTCGGTCGGCCCGAGGTCGTGCTGCTGACCAACAAGCACCACACGCGCGCGAGCGAGGCGTTGCAATCGAGGTTCGACTGTCCGCTGGCCGTCAACGAGCTCGACGCCGGGCTCATGGACGTGCCCGTCGATCGCACGTTCGCCGACGGCGATACGCTCGCCGGCGGTGTCGTCGCGGTGACGGTGCGCGACGGCAAGACTCCGGGTGAGACCGCGTTTGTGATTCCCGGCGAGACTCGCGCCATGATCGTCGGTGACGCGGTGATCGGCAAACCGGCCGGATCGCTGTCGATGCTGCCCGACGAGAAATTCGCGGACCCGGTGGCTGCGAAGGCCGGGTTGCGTCCGCTGCTCGCCCACGAGTTCGAGGCGCTGTTGCTCGGCGACGGCGAGTCGATCCTCGAGCACGGGCGCGATCGGCTGCGCGAGTTCGTCGAGAGCTAGCGTGGCTTCTAGTTGTTGCGGGGCACACCCCCATCCCCACCGAGATTTCGAGTGAATCACTGGGGTCGTTCGTTGGTGCGTGCCCGTGCCCGTGCCCGGAGCCGGGGCGGGGCGGGATGCAGACGGTTCGCCGTTGTCCGGGGCGCTGCGCGTGTCAATGGCCGGTACCGGCCGGCATCCGGATCGAGAGCTTCGGGTGCCTCGGCTGACTCGGCACCTCGATCGGGTCGAACGGAATCCGCGCGTTGTAGAGCCGGAACGGGTCCGTCCGCATGAGCTTCGTTCGAGAGTCCGGCGTTGCAAGGCGGTCTGGCCAGGTGAACAAACGGATCGGTCCGGGCGGGGCAGGGTCCAAGATCAAACGACCCTTGTCGTCGCTGGTGAGCACCGGGCCGAACCTCGGGGAGCCGATTTGCTTGTAGTCGGGTGCGCTCACTGTGAATGCACGATTCGCAATCGGTGTCTTCCCGTCGCTCGCGAGCACTTCGAGCTCGAGTCGACGCCGCGTCAGCTCGAACACGACCTGCTTCACCTGGCCTGCGACGATGGCGACCGTCGGCGTGCAGCGGATCCGCGCTCTCTGCTTGGAGATCGTCCCATCGACGACGAGCGAGATCGAGTAGTCGGCGCCGCCGCGTAGCTCGAGCTCGAAACCGCCGGCGTCGTCGGTGCGCGTGTTCTTGGGCGCACCGACGGAGGTTCGCCCCTCGGAGTCGGGAGCCTTCGTTCCCCGGATCGTGAACTCGCCGTTCACGTACGGCCGACCATCGACGAGGATGCGACCGACGAGTCGGCCGGGGACGAGCGAGGAGATGTCGAGCCGGAGCTCACGCTCTTCGCCGTCGCGCACCTCGGTCACCGCCGCGAGGTCCAGCTGATCGAAACTTCCGCGCGAACCGCCGGACGAGACATAGAAGTGGAACACCGCGCGATAGGCCCCCGGCGGAATGCCGTCGATGCGAAACCGACCTGCGTCGTCGAGAGTCAGCTTGGGGTCGTGGACTCCGGGGATCGTGCGTTGCTGGCCACCGATCTCGCGGAAGGCAATCGACGGCACGAACAGCGACAGATACGCTTGCTTGCGCGTGCCGAGCTTCTCCGCGTAGTCGAGGACGGCCTCGGGCGGCGCGAAGCGAGCCAGGACTTGGGCAGGCCCGACGCTCCCTTTCAACGTCGCCCCTTTTGCGACACGGATCACGAGCGGCGGCAGATCCGGCTGGATGCTGACGGCCGTTTCGAGCGCCGCGACATGCCCCGGGCCCCTGGCCTTGATCGCCAGCGTGCCACTCGACGGCGGACCGTGGAGGATGACTTCGCCGTTTGCGCGGGTGACTCCGCGATCGAGTACTACGGCCAGGAACGACGCGTGGATGCGTGTGTATGCCTCTTCGGGTGTTCCACTGATCGTGTGCAGCTCGAGCTGGCCTTCGCCTTGCGGACGAAGGACCTCGACGACCGACCCCGCGACCGGCGTGCCGTCGCGGAGCACGACACGGATCGTGCGCGCGATTCTCTTCTGGATCCGCACAGGGATCGCCGTGCCTCCGGGGCCGAGCTCGAAGTCGATTGGCTCGCTCGCCACGAGTCGATCGGCTGTCGGGAACACGAGGAGCCTGTTCTTTCCGGCCGGGATCCCGTCGAGCCGAGCGACGCCGTTGTCGTGGCGACCCGTTGCCTTGTTGCGTCTGTCCAGGGAGGAGCCCGAGTTGATCGGGAAGCAGCGCACGAAGTAGTCCTCGACCGGCTTGCCGGTCGCCGCTTCGACAACCGTGATCGTGACTGTGCCGCCAAGACGCACGACGACACGCACGTCGCGCGCCCCCCACGCGACGGGTTCGAGGGGCTCGATCATCTGGTAGCCGCGATGCGTGCCGAGACGGAATCCGAGATACGCGATGTCGCCGGTTGCGCGACGCCGGCGGATCACGAACCGGCCGTCGTTGTCGCTCGCCCCGGTATCGCGGCCGATTCCTTCGTACTTGTCGGCTCTCGCCGCCAGATCGATGCCGGACACGGGCCGTCCGGCTTCGTCGACGACCGTACCCGAGATGCTCGGCAGCTCCGAGGGCCGCTTGACGACGATGTCGAGCGTCACGAACGCCTGGCCCTCGTCGACGTGAACCTCGGTGGGCCGAACGAGTACGTGTTCACTACGGATGTGGATCGTCGACTTGCCCGGCAACGCGACCTCGTCGCTCGAGAGCGATCCGTCGGCGCGGCTGCTCACGATCACGAACGACCTGGGCACGCTCGTGCCCTTGGAGTCGGGCACGGGGCTGTCCCGGCGCAGCTCGACGCGGACACCACCGACCGGCTGGCCGTTGCGATCGACGGTTCGTCCGCGAATCCGCGCGCCGGTCGGGAGCACGATGTCTCCGAGGTCGAGGATCGCTCCGGTCTCGATCTCGTTCCAGCGCGATTGCATGACCGCGTGCGACGAGCACGCGATCTCGAGAGAGAAGCGGTGTGTTTCGGGCGGGTCGAACACGAGCTCGAAGCGCCCGTCTTCGCCGGTCGTGACCGCAGCGGGATCCTTCCACGCACGCGCGGCAGGTTTCGATCGATCGGCCCGGTTCCGCGCAAGCCCGCGAAGCGCGACCACGCACCCGGCCAAAGGCGTCGACGAAGCTCGCGACACACAGCGCCCGACGATTCGGCTCTGGGTTTCGGTCCTTGCCTGCTCAGGTAACGCTTGCCGGGATGCCTGCGAGGTCGTGTCGATCGCCGGTTGTTCGGGGGTATCGCGTCGTGCAGATCGGACCTTCGACGGAATGCCCTGCGAGTCCTGCGAGCTCGAGAATTGCGGCAGCAGGAAGTACGCGGCGATCGCCAACGTGCACAGGAGCGAGACGGCGAGAGTGCCCTGCTTCATGCGGAAGGCCTCGTGGGCGGTCCTTGCGAAAGACCGAGCGCAACGTGCGTCCGGCCGTCGAGTCGGACCGCGACGTATCGGTTATCGCGACGACTCGCGAAGCAGCTCCGCGACCTTCTCGGCGAGCGCGGGGCCGCGGAGGTTCGTGTAGCGGACTTTGCCTTCGCGGTCGATCAGGAACGTCGCTGGGATCGAGTGGATGTCGTTTTCCTTGGCCAGGCGCGTTTGCCAGCCGCCGCCCTCGTAGATCTGGCGCCAGGTCATGCCCTTCTCCTTGGTGACCTTGCGGATCTTCGCGAGCGTCTTGCTGTCCGGCGTCGGCGTGATGACCGGGCCGTCGCGTTTCTGTTCGGGTTCGTGATCGAGGCTGATCCCGATGATCTCGAAGCCACGCTGGTGCAATGCGCTGTACGTCTTGACGACGTTGGGCATCTCGCGCAGGCATGGTCCGCACCACGTCGCCCAGAAGTCGACGAGCACGACCTTGCCCCGGTAGTCGGCGAGCGCGATGTCTCGACCGTCGAGGTCCTTGGCCGCGAATGGCTTCAGCGGCTTGGGTCCCGTGCTGCGTGCGCTCGGGAGTCGTCCGGCGGCAGGCCGTGCCGGACTGTAGATCCGCTTCAGGATCCGTTGCTTGTCGGACTCGGACAGCCGGCTGTCGGTCAGCTCTCGCACGAGCAGGTGGTTGAGCAGCTTGGTCGCGGGCTCGGACTCGTCGCCGATCAGGGCCGCCCCGATCGCGCCATAGATCGTGGCCGGGTGCGAGTAGAGCGCGAGCGCGTGAGGAAGTGCCTTCTCGGCGAGTTGGTAGTCCTTGGCGCGGACCGCGCTGACCGCGCGACCGAGCAGGATCCGGCCGAGGATCGTGTCGAACTTGTGATTCGGCAGCTTCTCGTACTTGTCGAGGTAGGCGAGCACGAGATCACCGGCCCCGTTGATGTCGCGGTTGAAGTAGCGGGCGATCGCCGGCGCGTACGAGTTCACGCCGAGGTCCAGGCCGGACTTCTCGACGCGGCGGAGCCACGCTGCGATCTTCTGGTCGCGCTCCGGCCACTTCCTCATCGGCGTCTTCGTCAGGACGAGCTGTTCGAGCTCCGTCATCGCCGCCTGTGGCGTCCAGTCCTGCGCTGCCAGCGACGAAACGAGAATTGCAGGGATCAGAAACGCGGGTCTCATCGTACGGTTCCTTCGAGTCGACAGGGGCCACGACCAAGAACGAAGCACTCTGCAGGCGTGCGAGCACTTTATCAACAGCCTGCTGGCAGACCGCGATCGTGGATCTCGCGGTTTTCCGCTCCTGTGGCAGGCGTGGTAGCCTTGGGCGAAAGAATCTGCCATGACCAACCAAACCTCGCTCCGCTGCCTGCTCACCGCCCTCGTCGTCTGGCTGCTCCCGGCTCTTCTTTGCGCGCAAGACGCCTGGCCGCAGTTCCGGGGACCCGACGGCCGCGCGGTGGCGTCGTCGAGCCCGCTGCCCGACCGTCTCGACCCCGGCTCTGCGGGCCTCGTGTGGAAGACCGCGATTCCCGGTGCGGGCAACTCGTCCCCGATCATCAGTCGCGGCCAGGTGTTCGTCACGACAGCCTACGCGGGACAGGAGCTCTCGTCCGTGCGCAGTTACACCAGCATCGGCATGCTCGTGCTCGCGCTGATCGCGGCGATCGCGGCCTTCGTTCAGCTGTCCCGATCACGCTCCATCTCCGACGCCGGTTGGCTCAAGGGACTCGAGGTGGTCGATCGCCTCATCGTGATCGTTGCCATGGTCGGGTTCTTGGGGATCGCCGGGGTCGCGTTCGTCGATCCTTCTCGCTTCTGGGCGCCCGGTGTTCCCGGCGACACGTGGCTGGTTACGGGCATGGCCGGTCTGACGGGGTTGTTCGCGGCGATCGGCTGGTTCCGACCACATTCGTTCGCGCGTGTACCGGCGGCGTTGCTGCTCTTGGTTGCCGGCGCGCTCCTCTACCTCGAACTGCCGCTCAACAAGCACCATCAGGTCTACCGCCTGACCGTGCGATTGGCGCTCGTCGCGCCCGCGGTCGCTGGAGGCCTGTGGCATCTCATGATGTACGCGCTGTTCCGGCGCCGCGACAGCACACCCGTTGGAGGGTCGGGGTTCGCTGCCGCAGGTTCGCTCACGGCCATGGTCGCCGTGTTGTTCGTCACCTGCAACTTCGTCACGCCGGCGGTCGGACTGGCTCGCTCGATCATCGCGCTCGACTTCGGTACCGGCGAGCTCTCGTGGAACAAGCCGCTGTTCGTCGCGCCCGAGGAACGGCTGCACCGGCGCAACAGCTTCGCGACTCCGACCCCGAGCCTGTCGAGCGATGGGGATCGGATCCTGGCGTTCTTCGGTCCGGGATGGGCCTGCGTCGATCGCGATGGCAACGAGCTCTGGGAAGGCCGCGACGACAAGTACCTCGAGCAGTCGCACTACGGCGCGGTGGCTTCGCCGCTCGCGATCGGAGACGAGTTCGTCCTCTGCCACGACACCGAGCGAACGGCGCTGCCGTACTCCTACATCATGGCGCTCGATGCCAAGACAGGCTCGAAGCGGTGGCGCATCCAACCCGGCTATGCCCACGAGTCGTACATGACCCCGCTGGTGATGAACATCGGTGGCGAGCCGCAGCTCATCACGGTGACGTTCGGCCTTCTGGTCGGTTACGACCCGGGCTCCGGCGACAAGCTCTGGCAGCTGGAGATTCCGACGTGGCAGCACGTTCCGAGCCTGACCTGCGAGGGCGACCTCGTGTTCGTGTCCGGAGGCGCGCACACCAAGTGGACGACAGCCGCCGTGCGAGTGACCGGCAAGGGCA
>Ga0210086_1001888_pt1 | contig 10310 bp, 7 predicted proteins | sample China_Galinas_PW_3_FD_184867 | JGI IMG/M metagenome (GOLD analysis project Ga0210086, IMG submission 184867) | Wetland microbial communities from San Francisco Bay, California, USA, that impact long-term carbon sequestration - China_Galinas_PWB_D2... | ecosystem: Environmental > Aquatic > Marine... | reverse complement strand
AAGGGATCGAGGGATTGGGGGGAGATCCAGAGGATCATCCAGGTCGATCGGAGCGGCGTACTCGACGGATCGACCAAACTTGACGCAGCCGTCACGAAGCCGGCCCTTGTAGATGTCTAGAACTGCACGTGCTGGACGAAGAAGTGGGCCACTTCGACGTCGTCGCCGACCAGATCCTGGGCCAGCTTGGGGGTGAGCACGAACTGCCCGGCGCGCTCCCGCTCTGGGGTGGCGAGCAGCAGCTCGAGGGCGGTCACCTTGTCGGGGTGGTCCTGCTGGACGGCGAGCAGGGCCTCGGCCGCGATCTGCAGCGCCCGGAAGACCGACGCCTCTGAGTTGGTGGTGATCTCGGCGAACGGCCGGGAGCTCTCAGTGCCTTGGTAGAGCTCCACGTTGTCGATCCCCTGGCCGCGGAAGAAGCGCTGCATCTCGCCGGCGAGCTCCACGTCCCGGAACGGCCGCCGCGGCAGGCTCTGCAGATCGACGAAGCCGGCCGTGGTCTTGACCACCGCCGCGGCCGGGTTGGTCGGCTCCTCCCGCCGGTAGGGCTCCAGCCGGACCTTGCCGTCGCGGTTCGCCACCAGGTCGGCGAGGCTCTTGCGCTTCTCCTCCTGGGGCTGGTCGTCCGAGTCCGTGCGCTCCCGCACCTTGCCGTCTTCGATCACCAGCGCCTTGCCGTAGCCCTCCTCGTTCGCCTTCTTCGTCGCCTCGACGTCGATCTCCTTGGCGTCGATGAAGGTGACGGTGCCGTTCGGCAGCTCGATGATCGCCTTGCCGTCCTTGATCGTGTACTCCTTGTCAGCCACGATCTTGGAGCCGTCCGAGAGGATCACGATGTAGGCGGCGGCCGGCGCGGCCAGCGTCACCAGGGCGGCGAGGACGAGGGCGGTGCGGAACGACTGCTTCATGGCTGCTCCCGAAGGCGGTGGACGACCGCGGCCCCGATACCGCGTGGCCGCGGATGGCGATCGATGATCGACTTGTTATCATACCCGAACCCCTGAGGACGGGCGGTCCCGGCGGGCGGCGGCGGGGAGCCCGGCCTCACCCAGGCCAATCGCGACGGATCGAGGCCGATCCAGGAGAGACCGAAGTCATGTTGATCGTCATGAAGATGGACGCGACGCCGCGGCAGGTGGAGGAGGTGGTGTCCACCATCGAGGGGCGCGGGTTGAAGGCCCACGCGATTCCGGGTGCGCAGCGGACTGCCATCGGCATCACCGGCAACCTCGGCGTGGTCGAGCCGGCCCACTTCGAGTCCCTCGAGGGGGTGCTGGAGGTCATCCCCGTCAGCCATCCGTACAAGCTGGTCTCCCGCGAGTTCAAGTCGGACGGCACGGTGGTCGACGTGGGCGGCGTCAAGATCGGTGGCTCGGAGCTGGCGGTGATCGCCGGCCCGTGCTCGGTGGAGAGCTACGAGCAGACCTCGCGGATCGCGCACAAGATCAAGGCCGCGGGCGCTCACATCCTGCGCGGCGGGGCCTACAAGCCGCGCACCAGCCCGTACAGCTTCCAGGGCCTGGGGCGGGAAGGGCTCGAGATCCTCGCCCGGGTGCGCGACGAGACCGGCCTGCCGGTGGTCACGGAGGCCACGGACATCGACGTGCTCGACCTGGTGGCCGAGTACGCCGACATGGTCCAGATCGGCGCCCGCAACATGCAGAACTACACCCTGCTCAAGCGCGCCGGCCGGTGCGGGCGGCCGGTCTTCCTGAAGCGGGGGATGAACGCCACCATCACCGAGCTGCTGCTCGCCGCCGAGTACCTTCTCGACCAGGGCAACGGCGACGTGGTGCTGTGCGAGCGCGGCATCCGGACCTTCGCCGACCACACCCGCAACACCCTCGACGTGTCGGCGGTCCCGGCGGTCCAGCGCATCAGCCACCTGCCGATCCTGTGCGATCCGAGCCACGCGTCCGGCAAGCGCCACAAGGTGCTGCCCCTGGCCCGCGCGGCCGTCGCCGTCGGCGCCAACGGCATCATGGTCGAGGTCCACGACCGGCCGGCCGAGGCCCTCTCCGACGGGCCGCAGGCGATCCTGCCGGAAGAGTTCCAGGAGCTGATGGACCAGCTCCGCGTGCTCGCACCGATGGTGGACCGGACCGTCCCGGCGCTGGTCTAGCCGACCTTCTTCATGCCCGTCCCTACTACGAGCCACGATTGCACGCGATCTCGAGGCGTGCTCACTCCTCGGTCCCGCAACGTAGGCTCGGCTACGCCTTGGTCGGTCGTCGCTGCGCTTGCCCCGATCTCACGCACACTCGCGTCTCTCGTGACGGCCCGAGCATGAAGACGGCCGGCCCCATGACGAGCGTTTCCTCTCGAGCTTCCGGGCTGCTGCTGCTCGAGGACGGTTCCGTCTTCGAGGGGCGCGCCGTGGCGCCGGGCACCCGGTTCGGCGAGGTGGTCTTCAACACCTCGATGACCGGCTACCAGGAGATCCTCACCGATCCGTCCTACCGCGGGCAGATCGTGATCATGACCCAGCCCCACATCGGCAACTACGGGGTCAGCCGCCAGGCGGCCGAGTCCGCCCGGCCGTGGGTCGAGGGGTTCATCGTCCGCAAGCTCACGCGGGTGCCGTCGGGCGAGGCCTCGGAGCGTGACCTGGGCGGCCTGCCGTCGTATCTCGAGGAGCACAGCATCCCGGGCCTCGACGGCATCGACACCCGTGCCGTGGTCCGCCGCCTGCGCGAGCACGGCGCCCTGCGCGGCGTGGTCACCACCGAGCGCTCCGACGTCGACGCTCTGGCGGCCGAGCTGGCCGACTTCCCGTCCATGGTCGGCCGCGCGCTGGTCGACGACGTGACCTGCGACGCGCCCTACGAGCTGCCGGCGGCGGCGCCGGACGGCGAGGAGCGTTTCCACCTGGCGGTCTACGACTTCGGCGCCAAGCGCAACATCCTGCGCTCGCTCACCGCGCGCGGCGCCCGGCTGACCGTGCTGCCGGCGCGCACCCCGGCGGCCGAGTGCCTGGCCCTCGGCGTCGGCGGGGTCGTGTTGTCCAACGGGCCCGGAGACCCGGAGCCGCTCGGCGGGATCGTCGAAGAGGTGCGCCGGCTCGCCACCTCGGGAACCCCGGTCTTCGGCATCTGCCTCGGCCATCAGCTCCTGGGGCTCGCCCTGGGCGGCAAGACGTTCAAGCTCAAGTTCGGCCACCACGGCGGCAACCAGCCGGTGCGCGAGAGGTTGACCGGCAAGGTGGCGATCACCAGCCAGAACCACGGCTTCGCCGTCGACCCGGACAGCCTTCCCGCCACGGTCCGCGCGACCCACGTCAACCTCAACGACGGCACCCTGGAGGGCCTGGAGCTGGTCGACCAGCCGGTGTTCGCCGCCCAGTACCACCCAGAGGCGGCGCCGGGACCTCACGAGGGCGCGGCCCTGTTCGACCGCTTCCTGGAGTCCGTGCGCCGGGCGGCCGGGTAGCGGCCCGCCGTCTCCGTGCCGCCCGATCCAGTCATCCCGTGATGGAGCCGCCTGTCCCGAACCGTGAGCCGCCCTCCCGTTCGTCGGAGCGGGTGCCGCTCGGCGGGCCGATCCCCTGGGTGGTCGCCTGGCGCTTCCTCCGTCATCGCCGGAGCCGGCTGCTCAACGGCACCGCCCGGGCGGCCCTCGCCGCCACCACCCTCGGCGTCACCGCCATGGTCATCGCCATGGCGCTCATGACCGGCTACCGGGAGGACCTGGAGGCCAAGCTCCTCTCGGGCAACGCCGCCGTCCTCGCCTACCCGCTGGGTCCGGTGGGCTCCTCCGGGCGGGACGAGGGGCCGTCGGCCGCGGCCCTCGCGCGGGTGCAGGCGATCCCGGGGGTCGACCGGGTCAACCGGGTGGCCTACGGCCAGGGCACCCTGTCGGCGCCGACCGAGGGGACGACGGCGCCGGACGCGGACCGGCAGGTAGAGGTCACCCTGCGTGGCGTCGAGCCCGGAGGGGGCCTGCTCTCCGGCACCGCTGAGCAGCTCGGCGGCGGGGCCGAGGGGATTCCCGGGGCGGTGCTCGGCGACGAGCTGGCGCGGACTCTCGGGGCGCACAGCGGGGACGTGCTGCGGCTGGTGGTGCTGGGCTTCGCCGGCGGCGAGCCGCGGTTCCGCTACGCCTCGGTCCGGGTCGCGGGGACGTTCGAAAGCGGCTTCGCCGAGTTCGACCGGAGCTGGGTGGCGATGGACCGGGCGGTGGTTCGCCGGCTGACCGGCGGCGCGGAGGGCGGCGGCGCCACCGACCTGGTAGAAATCGCCGTCGCCCCCGGGGCGAAGGTGCCGGACGTCGTCGCCGCGGCCCAGACGGCGCTCGGCTCCGATTACCTGGTGACCGACACCCGGGAGCTCAACAAGCCTCTCTTCACGGCGCTCGCCCTCCAGCAGACCATGCTGTTCCTGGTGCTCGGGTTGATCGTCTGCGTGGCGACGTTCAACACCGCGTCGACCCTGGTGGTGCTGGTGCGCGAGCGGATGCGCGACATTGGCGTGCTCGCCACGCTGGGGGTGGCGCCGTCGGGTCTGCGCCGGATCTTCTTGCTCTACGGCGGGCTCCTGGGTGGGGCCGGAACGCTCCTGGGGGTCGGTTTGGGCTGGGGTGTGTCGTGGGCGATCACCACCTTCCACCTGATCCGGTTCGATCCGGAGGTAGCGGCGATCTACTTCTTGTCGTCGGTGTCTTTCCGGGTGGAGCCGCTCGACCTGGCGGCGGTGGTGGCGTTCACGCTCGGGATCACCGTGGCGGCGTGCTCGGTGCCGGCGTGGCTGGCGGCGCGGGTCGATCCGTCGGCGGCGCTGCGGTACGAGTAGGCCTGGTGGTGCCGAAGCGCTCGCCGGGAGCGGGTGGGGAGGCGCCGGCTCCGGGACGGCGCACGAACTGGATGGCTGAGAGCTCACCGTGCGCTTCGGCTCGGAGCGCGCCGGGCCGCGATGGCCTGCCGGCGGGCTCGTGAGCGCACTCCTCGACGCCCTCCTCGGGCGCCTCCTCACCCGCTCCGGTGCGCGGCGTCTGCCGGTTCTCTGGGGCGTGCTGGCGTCGCCTGGGTTGAGGAGTTGTACGGAGGGCGGACGCTTTGAGGGGGCGCCTCCGCGGGGGACCGGCCCTCGCTTCGAAGGGAGATGTATCGGGGATCGTGCCGCGGTTCTGAGTGCCGATAAGATGGCCGGTCTATGAGCGACGGGACGTTGTACGAACGCGTGGTCGAGCAGGGCGGTTTTGCGCCGCCGGCGGCGAAAGTGCGGGCGTCGGCGGCGGTGGTGCTCTGGCGGCGGCGGCCGGACGGTGAGGTCGAAGTCTTCTGGGTCCGCCGCGCCCCGGCGATGCGGTTCATGGGCGGATGGCACGCCTTTCTCGGCGGCACGGTCTCCCGGGACGACCTAGCCCTCGACAAGGCCCGCTGGATCGTCGGCCGCCCCCAAGGGCTCTCGGGCGAGCGGGTGAGCGGCTCCATGCCCCCGGCCTTGACGGCCGGCCTCGATCCCTTGGGGCCGGACGCGGTCGACGGCATCACCGCGGCGACCCTGCGCGAGCTGTTCGAGGAGTCCGGCCTGCTGCCTCTGGCCGAAGGCTCCGGCACCCTGCCCGCCCACCGCCTGGACGACGCGCGCGAGGCGGTCGAGCAGAAGGAGGCCGATTTCGGTGAGCTGCTGGCGGACTGGGGCTCGGGCGACGGCGTCCGGCTGGACGCGTCGCGCCTGGTCTTCGCCGGCCGCTGGCTCACCCCAGCCTTCGCCCCGATCCGCTTCGACAACCGGTTCTTTCTGCTCGAGCACCGGCCGGAGGACGGGACGCCCCGCGCCGGCAGCGAGGCCGCCGAGGCGGGCTGGATCCGCCCTGCCGACGCCGTCGCGGCCTGGGAGCAGGGGGAGGTGACGGCCGCTCCGCCGATCGTCTACATCTTGCGGACCCTGGCCGCCTGCGGCGGAGATCCCACGACGGTCCTCGAGCGCCTGCGCGAGCCGACCGACGCCAACCTCGGCCCCCACCGGGCGATCGAGCTCCGCCCCGGCGTGCTGCTCTTCCCCCTGCCCACGCCCACCCTCCCGCCGGCCGCCCACACCAACTGCTACTTGCTCGGCCCCGGCGACGCCGTGCTGGTCGACCCGGGCACGCCGTGGGACGAGGAGATCGAGCGCCTGGAAGCGGCGCTGGCGGAGCTGGCGGGCCGACCCGGCGGTTCGAATCGGCGGGTCACCGCCATCTGGCTCACCCACCACCACCCGGACCACGTCGGCGCCGTCGCTCGCCTGCGCGAGCACCTGGGGGTGCCGGTCGCGGCCCATCCGCTGACCGCCGAGCGCCTGCGGGCGCGTGGCATCCCGGTCGACCGCGAGCTGGTGGACGGCGAGCGGATCGAGCTCGCCGGCCCCGACGGCGGTGGCCCCCCTGGTGACGGGCCGCCGATGACGGTCCGGGTGGTCCACACCCCCGGCCACGCCCCCGGTCACCTCTGCTTCCTGGAGGAGCGCCTCGGCTCGCTGCTCGCGGGCGACATGGTCTCGGCGGTGTCGACGATCGTCATCGATCCGCCGGGGGGGGACATGGACGACTACCTGGCGTCGCTCCAGCGCCTACGGGACCTCGCACCGCGCATGCTCTTCCCCGGCCACGGCCCGGCGATCCTGGACGCCGCGGGCAAGCTGGAGGAATTCATCGACCACCGTGCCTGGCGGGAGGAGAAGGTCCTGGCGGCGTGGCAGGCGGGACAGCGCGATCCGGAGGCGATGCTGCCGGAGGTCTACGACGACGCCCCGCGCCAGGCCTGGCCCCTGGCCAAGCGCCAGATCGTCGCCCACCTCCTCCGGCTGCGCGGCGCCGGCCGGATCGCCGCCGACGCCGCCCTGCCCGAGTGACCCGCGAGCCGATGAAGCTCTGGGCCGTCTCCGATCTCCACCTCCACCACGAGGCCAACCGGGAGGCCCTCGCCCGCCTGGAGCCGCGGCCGGACGACTGGCTGATCCTGGGCGGCGACATCGGGGAGACCGACCGGCATCTCGCCTTCGCCCTCGACCTGCTGGCGCCGCGCTTCGCCCGCCTGCTCTGGGTGCCCGGCAACCACGACCTCTGGTCGATGCCGGCGAGCCGCGGCGGGCCGGCCGGGGAAGAGAAGTACCTGCAACTGGTCGAGGTCTGCCGCGCCCGCGGCGTCCTGACCCCGGAGGACCCGTACCCACTCTGGCCGCCCTCCGAAGGCACGGCGGAGCCGGTGCGGATCGCCCTCCTCTTCATGCTCTACGACTACACCTTCGGCCCGGACGACGTGCCGCCCGAGCGCGCCGTCGCCTGGGCGATGGAGAAAGACATCCTGTGCGCGGACGAGGCGCTCCTCCGGCCGGACCCGTACCCGTCCCGCGCCGCCTGGTGCCACGCCCGCTGCCGGATCACCGAAGAGCGCCTGACCGCCGCCACCGCCGACGGCGCCGCCACCGTCCTGGTCAGCCACTGGCCCCTCCGCCGCGACATCACCGTCCTGCCGGCCGTGCCCCGCTTCGTCGTCTGGTGCGGGACCCGCCGCACCGAAGACTGGCACCTGCGGTTCAACGCCCGCGCCGTCGTCCACGGCCACCTCCACATCCCCCGCACCCAGACCGTCGACGGCATCCCCTTCGAAGAGGTCTCCTTCGGCTACCCCCGCAACTGGCAGGGGCGGCGGACGCTCGAAGACTCGCTGCGGCAGATCCTGCCGGCGCGCTGAACCCATGAGGAAACCCCCCTCCCCGGCGGACCGGGGAGGGGGGCGAGGGTTTGAGGCTGGATTGTTGACGTGAGCGGGCCGGATGGTGCTGGCCCGCCGTGGGTCTCCATCAGCCGGGGCGTGGACACGCTCCGGGGAGGCCCGGAAGGCTCGAGAACGATCGCTCGTTCTCGGATGTCATCAGTTTATACGGATTTCGCCATGAATTGGTTTACCCGGACGATCTTTTTTTGTCGGGTCGTTCGTCGGGTCGGGATTCGCGGCCGCCGCCCTGATAGATTTTCCGGCGATGCCTCTCCGTCTTCCCGCGCTCGTGCGCCGGTTCCGGGAGTGGCGTAGCTCGGCCGAGTTCGCGCTGGCGCGCAAGTTCGGCCTCGCCACCCGGGAGGATCGCCTGTTTCTCCTGGCGATCGGCCTGGTCGGCGTGCTCTCAGGTGTCCTCGGCGTCGCGGTTCACCGGCTGATCGACGCGCTCCAGACGTTGCTGTGGGGGTCCTCGAACCTGCTGGAGGCGGCCCGGGTGGTGCCGCTCTGGCAGGCGCTGGCGGCGCCGCTGGTCGGCGGGCTGCTGATCGCGGTGATCGTGCTGGTGAACCGGGGACCGGCGGAGGGGCCGGGGATGGGCATCCTGATCGAGTCGGTGGCGCTGCGCGGCGGGCGGGTGCCGCCGCGGCCGATCGTGGTCAGCTCCCTGGCCGGGATCGTCACCGTCGGCTGCGGCGGCTCCCTCGGCCGCGAGGGACCGATGATCCGGCTGGGCGCGATGATCTCGTCGCTCCTCGGGAGCCGTTTCCGCCTGCCGCCCCACCGGGTCAAGATCCTGGTCGGCTGCGGGGCGGCGGCGGGGCTCGCCGCGGCCTACAACATCCCCATCGGCGGTGCGCTGTTTGCCATGGAGGTGATCCTCGGCAACTTCGCGCTCCAGATCTTCGGCCCGATCGTCGCCTCGTCGGTGCTCTCGACCCTGATCGCCCGGTCGTTCGAAGGCGGCGCCCACCGCTTCGCGGTGCCCGGCTACGAGCTCGAGAGCCGTTGGGAGATCCTCGCCTACGCCGGCCTGGGCGTGATCTGTTCCCTGGGCTCGATCGCCTTCGTGCTCGGCGTGCGCCGCCTGTCGCGGCGGCTCGGCCGGATCGGCGTGCCGGAGTGGATCCGGCCGGTGCTCGGCATGGGGCTGTTCGGGCTGGTGGCCCTCCAGGTGCCACAGATTCTCGAAGGTGGCCAGGACCCGACCAACGCCCTGATCCTGAAGAACCTGCCGGAGATGTTCGCGCTCCCGTGGCGCGTCAGCTTCCCGGTCCTGCTGCTGGTGCTCGCCGCGGTCAAGATCTTCGCGGTCGCCCTGACCGACGGCTGCGGTGGGGTGGGCGGGAAGTTCACGCCGTCGCTCTTCTTCGGCGCGCTCATCGGGGCCGCCTACGGCACCGGTATCCACTCCGTCTGGCCGGCGGCCACGTCCGACTACCCGGCCTACGCCGCGGTCGGCATGGCGGCGGTCGCCGCCGGCACCAGCCACGCGCCGATCAGCGCGATCCTCATCCTGTTCGAGTTCACCGGCAACTACGAGCTGATCCTGCCGCTGATGGTGGCGTCGATCCTGTCGAGCGTGATCTCGCGCAAGCTCTACCCGTACTCGATCTACACCGAGACCTTGCAGCGGGCGGGCGTCGATCTCAACATGCGGTTGGAGGAGGCGGTGCTCGCCGGCGTCACGGTGCGTGACCTGATGCGCCAGGACTCGGAGACGCTCCGCCCGGCCGACGACTACCGCACGGTGGTCGACCGGTTCTTCTCCGCCCACCGCCACCGGTTGTTCGTCGTCGACGACCGGCACACCTTCCAGGGAGAGGTGTCTCTCCACGACATCAAGCACATGCTCGAGGACCCGGCCCAGCTCACCGCGGTGCTGGCGCACGACCTGACGAGCCCGTCGGCCCATCTGCTCCAACCCGAGGAGCGCCTCGACCGGGCGGCGGAGGTGTTCGCCCACTCGGACTACGAGCGGCTGCCGGTGGTCGACGACGACGGCCGGTTCTTCGGGGTGCTGGCGAAGCGGGACCTGCTCGCGGTCTACGCCCAGGAGGTCCTCGGCCGCCAGGCGATGCTCGCCACGTTCGTGTCCGAAGCCGGCGAGGAGCAGACCCGGGATTTCGTCGAGCTGCCGCCGGACTTCGCGTTGCGCCTGGTGCCGGTGGGCGACGCCATGGTCGGCCGGACCCTGGCCGAGGTCCAGCTGCCACGGAAGCACGGGGTCCGGGTGATCGAGATCAAGCGGGGGGAGGGGATGCGCGAGGATCGGGTGATCCCGGGGGGCGAGACGGTCTTCGAGGCCGGGGACCGGTTGATCGTGCTCGGCCCCACCGCGGCGGTCGAGCGTCTGGAGGCCGGCGAGGGAGTGGCGGTCGCGGGGACCGAGGCCGAGGCGATGCGGGAGATCGACTGAGATGGATCGACACGACACGACCGGCGGCTCCCGGCACCCGGGGGAGGAAGACCTGGCGCGGCTCGGTGTGCCGGCCGGCCTCTGCGCCACCTGCCGCCACGCCGGGGTGCTGGCGTCGAAGAGCAGCGTCTTCCTGCGCTGCGGTATGGCCGCCCTCGACCCGGCTTTCCCCAAGTACCCGCGCCTGCCGGTGGT
>Ga0210086_1001887_pt1 | contig 10312 bp, 9 predicted proteins | sample China_Galinas_PW_3_FD_184867 | JGI IMG/M metagenome (GOLD analysis project Ga0210086, IMG submission 184867) | Wetland microbial communities from San Francisco Bay, California, USA, that impact long-term carbon sequestration - China_Galinas_PWB_D2... | ecosystem: Environmental > Aquatic > Marine... | reverse complement strand
CAGGTTGTTGACGCGGTCGTATGCCAACCCACCGGCCGTCTCGTTGCTCTGCAGCTTGAGCACGCAGCCCCCGCGAAGCGGGCTCGGGCAGCCCTTGATGTCATAGGGCTGGATCGCGGCATAGCCGAGCTTGGTCTCGAGGTGCCAGAGCAATCGCGCACCCGGATCGATCGCGAGCGCCGTGATCCTCGCCGTGGCGTCTCGCATCGCCGGCTTCGCGCGGCAGGTGAAGGTGCAGTTCGTCGAAGCCAGGGAGTAGGAGTAGATCGTCGACCCGTCACAGACCCAGGCGGTCTGGTTGACCGAGTCGTAGGCGAGGCCCGAGCCGCTGAACGACCCGATGTTGGAACATTGGACCGTAGCCGGTCGGCAGGAGGGGTTGATGTCCTGGATCTCGATTTGCCCGGCCGAGCTCGCCTGCCCGGAGTTGGCCCAACCGATGAGCCGGTTCTCGGGGTTGGTCTGGGCAGCCGCGGTCAGCGGGAGCAGCAGACTGAAAGCAATGCCATAGACGTAGAAGCGGGGATTCATGATGTCTCCGTCGGGAAATGTGTGGGGCGGGGGGGCGGATCGGGACAGGCAGACGCAATAGTGTGGCGCAGCGCCCGGGCAACGTCATTGCGCCGTGTTTCGGGCGAAACACCGCCACGCCGCCGGCGACTCTGGAAAAGCCTTGCCGATGGAGCGGTTTCCCCGATGCTGAAGCGCGCGGTGCCGGCCATCGGACCGGCGGAGGAGGAGCGTGCGAAGGGGAGAACCGAGCCAAGCCATCGGTGACGCGGCGGCGTTGATGCAGCGCCGGTTCGGCTTCCGGTCGTTCCGCGAGGGCCAGCGGGAGTCGATCGAGGCCAGCCTCGCCGGCCGCGACCTGCTCGTCGTGATGCCGACAGGGTCCGGAAAGTCGCTGTGCTTCCAGCTTCCGGCCCTGTTGACGCCGGGCTACGTCCTGGTGGTCAGCCCGTTGATCGCGTTGATGAAGGACCAGGTCGATCAGCTCGCTGACAACGGGATCCCGGCCGCGACCGTGCACTCGGGGTTGGCCTTCGAGGACAAGCGCGAGATCGCGGCCCGCCTCGATCGCGGCGAGCTCGAGCTGCTGTTCGTCGCGCCCGAACGGTTCCGGCTCAGGCGGTTCATCGAATACCTGAAGCGCAATCCCCCGAGCCGGCTCGTGATCGACGAAGCTCACTGCATCAGCCAGTGGGGCCACGACTTCCGGCCCGACTACCGGCGGCTCGGCGGCGTGGCCCAGGCGTTGGGCGGCCTCCCGGTCAGCGCGCTGACCGCGACCGCGACACCCGAGGTCCGCGACGACATCCGCGAGCAGCTCGGGCTGCGCAACCCGGTGGAGATCCTGACGGGGTTCGATCGTCCCAACCTGTGCCTTTCGGTCCTGCCGGCACCGACGCGAGCGGACAAGGATCGGCTCGCGACCGAGCTCGTCCAAAACACCGAGGGCACATGCCTCGTGTACGCAGCAAGCCGGCGCTCGGTCGAGGCGCTGGCGACACATTTCGCCGGCCAGGGCATCGAGGCGCTCGCCTATCACGCCGGGCTCGGCGACGCCAGGCGCAGCGAGATCCAGGACGAGTTCATGCGCGGCGAGACCGCCGTCCTGGTCGCAACCAACGCGTTCGGCATGGGCGTCGACAAGCCCGACATCCGCCTCGTGCTGCACTTCGACATGCCGGGCTCGCTCGAGGCCTACTACCAGGAAGCCGGCCGCGCGGGCCGCGACGGCGAGCCCGCACGCTGCGTGCTGCTCGGTCACGCCGGCGACTATCGCCTGCAGCGGTTCTTCGTCGACAACGCCAACCCGAGCCTGGAGCTGATCCACCGCCTGTTCCGCACGCTCAGCGCGCACTGTGCCGACGGAGCGTTCACGCTCGAGCTCGACGCGCTCGGCCACGAGTTCCGGCAGGACTCCGACGGCGCCTTGCGGACCGCGCTGCGGTTCTTCGCGCGCCGCAACTGCATCGAACTCGTCGGCAACAGCATCCTGCTCGACCCGAAGCAGATGCCGTCGTCTTGTCCGGTCGTTCCCGACGAGCTCGCCGCCAAGCGCCGCCGCGACGAGAACCGGCTCGCCCGCATGATCGACTACAGCCGGGCAATGCGCGGGTGTCGCTTCGACCGCATCCGCGCGTACTTCCTCGGCAAGCCCGGGCAGCCGTGCGGAAGCTGCGATCTGTGCACCGGGGCCGGGCAGACCACGCGCCGGCTCACGAGCGCGGAGCTCGAGCGCCTGCGCGCGGTTCTGTCGGTCGTGCGCGACCTCGACTACCGGTTCGGCCCCCATCGCATCGTCAAGATCCTCGTCGGCTCCAAGGGCAGCGAGGTCCGCGGCCCCGGCCTCGATCGGCTCGCGGGCTATGCTGCGTTGAGCTTGGAGAACGAGACCTCGATCCGCGACCTGATCAGCTACCTGGAGGCGTTCGGCTTCGTCGAGCTCGTCCCGTTCGCGAGCAACGACGGCAGCCGCACGGGCAACCTGATCGGCATCACCGCGAAGGGACGCCGGCTCTTGGCCGGCGAGATCGAGCCCGAGCTCCCCGACCCTCCCCAGCCGCGCAACCGCCGCGGCGTGTTGCAACCCAAACCCAAACCGACCGCGACACCTGTCGACCTGACCGATGTGCCCGAGGAACTGTGCGAGATCCTGCAGCGGTTTCGCGGCGAGCTGGCCACGCGCGAAGGCAAGCCGGCTTACGTGTTCTTCAGCAACGCGACGCTCGTCGAGATCGCCCGACGCACGCCGAGCAGCCGCGCCGAGTTCCTCGAGATCCCCGGGCTCGGTGAGAAACGGTGGGACACCTTCGGGCCGTCGCTGCTCGCAGCGCTGTCCGAGTGGAAGGGGAATCGAACGCTCGGCGCCTGAGTCGCTCTACCCTACGATGCCCGGCGGAAGGTAGGAGGTTTGCGACGAATCGACAGAGCCAGGGTCCGCATCGCCGGCCGTCACCTGCGCGGCAGCGGCATCGAGATCGGCGCGGGCGCGAACCCGCAGCCGATCCCCAGGCGCGCGACGTGCCGCCACTACGACATCAGAGACGCGAGTGAGCTCGCCGAGCTGTTCGGCCAGCCGATCTCCTACGAGGTCTCGCCCGTCGAGGCGATCGCGGACGATTTCCCGGACGGCGCCGACTTCCTGATCGCCCACCACACGATCGAGCACGCCTCCGATCCGATCGGTCTGCTCGCCCGGTTCCACTCCTACGTCCGCGACGGCGCCACGGTCGTGATCTCGCTGCCGCACTACCAGTCGTGCGCGGACGCCCGCCGCGTCCTGCCCCCGCTCGAGCACCTCGTGCTCGACCATCTGCTCGGGCGCGGCGACGCTGCGTTCGAATCGAGTGAACACGTCTACAGCTTCCTGCTCGGCTGGGTCGACGAGCTCTGGCTCAAGAACGCTTCGCAGGCCGACTACGCCGACTTCGTCCTCTCGGAAGGGCGGCGCAACGACGGCCACGACCTGCACTGGCACGCGTTCGACTCACCGCTCGTGTCGAAGATGATCGTCGCGGCCTGCCTGCTGCAGTCGCAGGGCGCGAAGCTGCTCGCGTTCGCCGACGAGACGACGCGGCCGCGCACTCTCGGCGGGGACATCTGCTGCGTCTACGAGCTCCACCATACGACGACGGACGTCACCGGCTTTCCGTTCGACGCGGCCGCCGAGCTCGCGCAACTGCGAACGAAGCTCGAAGCCGCGCTCCCGCGACTCGGAGGGCCGTGACCGACGGGCCGTACAAGCGCAAGTCCGCGACCGGCAAAGGGCAGGCCGCGGACTTCGCTTTGCATCAGGATCCCGGGTGACAGCCACTGCGATGCGCGCTGTTCAGTAGTTGGTGAGAGTTGGCCATCCGTGGAGCGAATCGCCCAGCTTCCCGTGCTACAACCAAGAGCGGCAAAGGCCGGCGATCCGCAGGTGACTTCTCGCAGATTTCTCGCCGGGACCGCTGGCACGAGAGCACGGCCCGGCCGGAGATGCGGCTCCGGGGCCGCGTCCGGCCCCCGCAGTCGTCACGCTGAGTGATTGGGAACGAGCTCGTGCAGCTTGCGGTAGTCGGCGACGATCCGCCCGTCACTGCAGGTCGCCAGCATGTCGGCAAAGCGCATGTCCCAGACGATCTCGTCCGCAACGTAGGAGCGTCGCGCGTGGATCGCGTGTCCGGTCGAGTTGTCGTAGCCGTTGATCACGACGATGATCTCGGGCGACAGCCTGGCGAGCGCTTCGCGGTCGAGACCGTAGAGCGGACTGGTCTCGCGAATCGAGTGGATGATCGTCCAAGCGAGCGGCAACAACCCGGTTTCGGGCCGCTCGACCACCATCGGTTGGAAGCGTCGGATCGGTTCGCCCTCGTCGGTGCGGTCGCTGATCACGAACGTCACCCTGACCGACGCATCGACGATGTCGTGCCCACGCGAGTTGCCCGCACGAAACATCAAGCGTGGTGTGCCGTCGCGGTTCGCGATCACGGCGTTGTTGCTGAAGACGATGCCGGGACGAGGTTGGGTGAACTTCGCGAAGATCAAGCCCGTCATCAGCGCCATGCCGACCATCCCGACGAACGCCTCGATCGTGACCAGCACGTGGCCGTAGTACGAAGCCGGGGCCATCGTCCCGTAGCCGATCGTCGACAGCGTCTGCACGCTGAAGAAGTAGGCGTCGAGGAACGAGCCCCCGTTCGTGACCGAGCCCTTGCCGAAGTAGAACAGTAGCGCGAACAAGAACACGAGCAGCAGGTAGGTCGCGCCCAGGATCCCGAGCAGGACCGGCCACCGTGCCTTGAGCAGGAAGTGATGGAGGTCGGTCAGTGGATGCACGCAGCGACCGATCGCCATCATGTGCAGGGTTCCATCCGGGTTGATCGCTCGTGCGCGCGCGAGGCTCGTGGATTGTGGTGTGGCTTGTCTGTCGGACATCGCTGGTCCCTTGGGAGTTCAGCGCCCGATTCTGGACGGAGGAGCCGGGAAGAGCACGCCCCCACCGACAGCCCCGACCAGGACCATTGCAATCCCGGTCCATTGGCTCGGAGTGAGCCCAAAGGAATCGGCCCCCCTCGCTCGCAGGTTGTCGAGCCCGATCCGCGTCGCGCCGTAGGCAACGAGCCACAGCCGGATCAGCGTCTCGGGCCGGGCCCGGTTGCGATGCAGCAGTGCGACGTTGGCTGCGAACAGCAGCAGGCACAGCACGATCTCGTAGAGCGCGACGTCGTGGCGGAGCACGCCGTCCGGCCAGCGAACCGCCAGGCAGAACGAGGTCGGCTTGCCGGGGCAGTCGTGGACAGCGAAGCACCCGACGCGGCCGATCGCCTGACCCAGCGGCAGGGCCCACACGAAACACCCGACGAACGTCGCCGCCGGAACCTGCGCACGTCGCGCGTACACGGCGAGCACGATCGCGGCCGCAGCAACGCCGCCGAGGAGCCCGTTGCCCGGCTCCCATAGCTCGAGCATCGAGAGCGGCTGTCGCAAGTACCGCTCGGGCTCATAGGCCAGGCAGTGCCAGAGCCGTGCTCCGACGAGGCCGACGGCAACGCACAACGGCGAGACCGCGAAGAAGTGCCGCTCCGCCAGCCCGAGCTGCCTGCCGATGCGCGCGGCCCCGAACATGACGACGACCGCCGCCACGAACAGGCACGCCCCGTGCAACGGAAGCGTGAACCACGCGATCGCACCCAGCATGCCCAGGTCCGGCGTCGTTGGAGGCTCATGCCGGGGCTCACTGCACTGGCCAACTGGTCCCGAACAGCTGCCGGTTCCGGCCGGCCGTCTGACCGGCATAGGAAATCGTCGTCGTGCCCCTCGCCAAGAGCGTCAGCTTCTGCCCCTTGTGGTAACGACCGCTCGGGACCAGGGCGTAGACACGGGCGCCCGCGCCGAAGAACTTGATGTTGGTCGGCTTGCCGTCGACCTTGACCGCGGCGCCGGTCAACGTCGCGAGCTCGACGAAGCCGTCGAGCCGCTTTGCCTCGGACTTGGGGAGCTGTTCGAGCGTGATCATGTAGTCGAGACCGTTGCGCAGCGACCTGAGGTCGGTCACGCTGCCCTTGACCGCGTAGCGGTGATCCACGAGATAGCGCGTCTTCAGAACCATGAACGTGCGCGCGGCAGCCACCGGCTTTTGCACGGCGCGGGACTGCAACGAACCGGCCACTGCCGGCCGGCCCAGGTCGGTCGAAGCGTTGGGAGATCGCAGCGCGAAGAGTCCGGCGACTGCGGCCACGGGAAGAACGTAGGATTTCATCGTCAGCTGCCTTTCGTAGGCTTGGTCTGCAGTAGGTTGGAATTGCCGCTTCGCGGTTGCTCAGAAGCCGGCGTGGGTCACGAGGCGGTCGGGCCTGCCGTCGTTGTTCATGTCGGTGTCGGTTTGCACGTCGAGCTGCCAGTGGTCGCCGTTGAGGCCCCCTTCCCCGTGCGAGCTGAGGCTCGTGATCTGGACGTTGGCTTGCGGGCGGTCGTTGGTGGTCCCCTTCGAGCCGACCATGACATCACCGTCCTGGAAGCCTGGCTTACCGTTCTTCTCGATGTACGTGACGAACGTCGCCTTGGTGATGCGGAAGTACGGTTCGCCCTTGTTGGGGCCGTCGCTGTGGATCCGCGCGCAGACGGCGAGGTACGACGCGGACGTAACGGTAATCGGGCCGATCGAAGACGTCGAAACGTCGCCAGCGACCGCCGAGTACTCCTCGGCGTCGATCAGCTCGTGGTCGCAAGCAGCGAGCACGAAGATCGGCACCAGCCCGAGCGTTGCAAAGAACTTCGCGAGTCGGTTCATGGGAGCCCTACCTTTCAGCTAGGAACGCGAGTCCGGCGGGTGGCCTGCTGCCACCTCCAATACCAAGGAAACGCCGCACCTCGCATTCGGCCGAAAACCGGGGAAGCCGAGCACCGATCGAACAGCCAGACCTCGTCGACGAACCGCGGACGGTCCCGGCTCCGGCTCCGGCTCCGGTCCCCGGTCCCCGGTCCCGGCTCCGTGTTCCTGTTTTGCAGAGAGAGGCTGTGCCCATTGCACGAGCACGAGGCGGGCACGGGCACGGGCACGGGCACGGACGGGCACGGGCACGGACGGGCACGGGCACGGACGGGCACGGGCACGCACGGGAACGGGCCAACGCACGATCCCGGAGATCTCGGTGGGATGGGGTGTGCCCCGCTACCTACTACCTATAGCCAAGCCAAGCTAGGTCCTCGGTCCACGCGGCGGCGTGTTGGGGCGACGCGGCGGCGGCGCGACCTCTTCGGGGGAGTTGAACCCGTGTCGATCCTTCATCGGGTCGCTGTCCAGCATCTCCAGCTCCCCGAGACCCGAGGTGTCCACGCCTTGCCTCGCCTGGATGCGATCGTACTCTCGCCGAATGAACGACGGGTCGGACGCGTAAGTGATCGCAATGTCCTCGGTGACCAGTCCCTTGGCGAGCAGCCCGACGATGTTCTGATCGAACGTCATCCAACCCCTGCCATAGTTGTCGGCGATCACGCCCCGGTAAGTCCGCTCCGCGTTCTCGCCGTGACGGATCAGCTCCTGGATGCGCAGGTTGTTGGCCATGATCTCCCGCGCCGCGATCTGGCCGCCGCCGACCTTCGGGAGCAACCGCTGGCCGACGATGAACCGCACGACCTGCGAGAGCCGGTACGCTATGACCGGCAGGTCCTCGCCCGGGAACATGCCGGTGATCCGGTTGATGGTCTGCCCCGCGTCGATCGTGTGCATCGTGCTCAGCACGAGGTGACCCGTCTCCGACGCCTTGAGCGCGATCTCGACGGTCTCCCGGTCGCGGATCTCGCCGACGAAGATCACCTTCGGGCCCTGACGCAGAGCGGAGCGCAGCCCTTGGCCGTACTCCGAAAAGTCCATGCCCAGCTCGCGCTGGTTGACCGTGCTCATCTTGTGGCGATGCAGGAACTCGATCGGGTCCTCGAGCGTGATGACGTGCACTGCCCGCGTCGCGTTGATCGCGTCGATGAGCGCTGCCATCGTCGTGGACTTGCCGGACCCGGTAGCGCCGGTGACGAGCACCAGACCGTGCTGGAGCTTCGGCACCTCCGTGAGGATCTTCGGAAGACCGAGACTCTTGAACGTCGGCATCTTGGCGGGAAGCAGGCGCATGACGACGGCGAACGCCGACCGGACCTTGAACACGTTCACGCGCGTGCGCACACCATTGGGCAGGGAATGGGAACAGTCACACGAGCCCGTCCTGCGGATCTGCGCTTCCAGATTCGGGCGCCCGCGCATGAGATACTTGGCAAACGCCGCCGTGTCCGACGGCCGCAGCGGCCGCTCCCAAAGCGGCGTCGACTCGAGCACGCCATGCACGGCCAGCTGAGGCGGCCTCCCGACACTCAAGTTGATATCGGAGATCCCGGCCTTGCTGGTCAGAACCGCCTGCAGGAACTCCTCGACGTTCGGTCCCGGTTCGACCGGCTGTTCGGCCGCAGCCGGATTCATCAGCGATGCGATCTCTTCGTCTGTCAGGATGTCGGTCATTGCCAGACCTCGTTCGAGTGGCGACTGTCCTTCATCGCTCGTGCACCCAACTCTGCTTCCTGTCGGTCGCCTGGCTGCGCTCGCGCACTTCTCCTTATCGTCGCCAGGCCGTCGAGGCTTTCGGCGGATGGGCGGCCGGGGCGCGTGGTCAGCGAAATGGTGTCGGGAAACACCGCACTGTGGTCGCACCGGGTCCTTACGTCGCAAGCAAGCGAGTCATGGTCGGCGCTCGCGGACGAGCGACTCCAATCCTCGAGCCACGATCCCGTCCGCAAGCGGATAGTCGTCGAGTCCCCGGAACACGACGGTCAGGAGATCGAGCTTCAAGAGCTCACGTGCCTTCATCATCGATCGGGTCAGGCTCGGGGCACTGGTGTGCTTGAACTCGAAACCTAGCCGTTCACGGCCACGAACGATCAACAGGTCGAGCTCGACCTGCTGATGCACGGCCCAGTAGTAGACCTCCTCTTCGTCCGCACCGTGGAGCCGGACGACTTCCTCGAGCGCAAACCCCTCCCAGGACGCACCCAGCTTCGGGTGAACGAGCAGGTCCTCACGTTCGACCGTTCCGAGCAGCGAATGGAGAATCCCCGAGTCGCGGAAGTAGATCTTCGGGCGCTTGGCCTGGCGCTTGCCGATGTTCTCGAACCTAGGGCGCAGCCTTCGAACCATGAACGTGCCCGCGAGAACGTCGAGGTATCGCCCGGCGGTCGTGTCGCTGACACCGAGCGAAGATCCGATCTCGGATGCGTTGAACGTTTGCCCGTGATAGTGAACGAGCATCTGCCAGAACCGCCGGATCGCCATTGGCGGAATTTGGATCCCGAGAGCCGGGATGTCCCGCTCGAGGAACGTGCGGATGAACGTCTTGCGCCATGCGGCGCTGTTCTCGGCGGATGACGCCAGGAACGAAAGCGGGAACCCGCCTCGCAACCACAACGTATCGAGATGCCCGGCCCCGACCTCATGCGCGGCAAACGGTGTCACCTCGACGAACGAGATTCGCCCGGCGAGACTCTCCGAGCCCTGCCGAATCAGATCGCGGGATGCGCTGCCGAGGATCAGAAACCGCGCCGGCCGGCCCTCGCGATCGATCAGTGTCCGAAGCACAGGAAACAGGTCGGGCCGCCGCTGGACCTCGTCGATCACCACGAGGCCGCGGAGATCCGCGAGACCGAGCTTGGCATCGGCAAGCCGATTGAGGTCGGTCGGATCCTCGAGATCGAAGTAGTTCGCCTGCGGGATCCCGCCCTCGAGCCCGGCGACGTATGCCCGGGCCAAGGTGGTCTTGCCACACTGCCGAGGGCCGAGCAGAGCGACCGCCGGCGTGATGTCGAACGCACGGTCGATCGCGCGCAAGAAATAGGGGCGATCCACGCCCAGGAGGCTATCATGAAATCTCTGCGATGAACATAGAACTTTCATGATACATCACAAACAACGCTCAGGTAACCATTTACGCGCCTCATGCATCGAGTGCTTCGTTCCGCGCAAGCCGATACGCGAGCTCGGCAGCGAGCAGATCCCGTAGGAACTGGTCCACGGTCGCGCGCTGCGCGGGGTCGGCGATGAACGCGATGAGGTCACGAAGGCGCTCGCAGCCTCGTCCGACAAGAGCTTCGAGATCCTCGTGCGCCTGCGCCACCGCTGACGCGGCGCGTAGCAGCTTCTCGGCGTTCGGATGGCAGGTGTGTCTCATCGTGATCGTGCGATCGGTAGAATTCACTGCCGCACACGAGACGGAGCCCCATCATGCGACACCACTACGCCGTTCTGCGCGGCTCGCCGGGGGCCGGCTGGGGCCAAATCGGCCAGGGA
>Ga0210086_1001885_pt1 | contig 10324 bp, 6 predicted proteins | sample China_Galinas_PW_3_FD_184867 | JGI IMG/M metagenome (GOLD analysis project Ga0210086, IMG submission 184867) | Wetland microbial communities from San Francisco Bay, California, USA, that impact long-term carbon sequestration - China_Galinas_PWB_D2... | ecosystem: Environmental > Aquatic > Marine... | reverse complement strand
CCCCCTCACCTTCGGGCAAGCCCGTTTCCTCTCAGGAATTCAAAGGTGACGAATCGTTCTCAGTGAGCCACGTCAAGGATGTGGTGCTGCCGAAATGGGCGAAGGACGAACTGGCGCGTCTGCCCATGCCCGAATCCACGCTCAAGCCCGTGGTCTCGACGCTGACCAACGGCATCCAGTTGATAGTGCAGCCGAGCGCGGTGAGCGACACAGTCAGCTTGTACGGCGGAATCAAGAGCAACCCCAATATGCAAATGCCCAAGGGCAAGGAAGGGGTGGACGGCGTTTTGGCCCACTTGTTCTCCTACGGCACTACGCATCTCGACCGCCTCGCCTATCAGAAGGCCATGGACGATATCGGCGCTGAAATCGGCACCGGCATCAGTTTTTATGCGCAGTCCCTGTCGGAAAATTTCGACCGCGCCGTCGAACTGATGGCGGACAGTGAGCTCCATCCGGCAATGCCCAAGGACGCCTTCGAAGTCGTAAAACGTCAGGGCGCCGGAGCGCTCAAAGGCATGCTCGTGAGCCCGGATTATCTTGCCAAGCGCGCCCTGCATCAGGCCTTATTCCCGGCAAGCGATCCGACCCTGCGCGAGGCCACGCCGGAAACGGTGAGCGCCCTGACCCTGGCGGACGTGCGCAACTATTACAAAGCGGCGTTCCGCCCGGACATGACCACCGTGGTGGTGATCGGCAATATCACGCCGGAAAAAGCCCGCGCCATAGTGGAAAAATATCTAGGTACCTGGAAGGCCGAAGGACCCAAACCGGACGTGTTGCTGCCCACCGTGCCGCCCAACAAGCCCGCCGCCACCCGCGTCCCCAACAAAAGCCAGGTCCAGGACCGGGTGGCCTTGGCGCAGACGCTGGGCATGAATCGCTACGATGCCGATTATTACGCCCTGCAGTTGGGTAACAAGGTCTTGAGCGGCGGATTCTATGCCAGTCGCCTGTACCGGGATCTGCGTGAAAAATCCGGCTTGGTCTATTACGTCGGCTCGGCCATGAATATCGGTCAGACCCGCGGCGTATTCTCGGTCAATTACGGCTGTGATCCGCCCAACGTCAACAAGGCGCGGACCCTGGTGATGCGCGACCTCACCGCCATGCAAACCAAGCCGGTGAGTGATGAGGAACTCCATCAGGCCAAGTCGCTCGTACTGCGCGCCATCGCCATGGCGGATGCCAGCCTGGGCGGCATCGCGCAACGCCTGCTGTCGCTCTCGATGCTGGACCTGCCGCTGGATGAACCGGCGCGGGCCGCGCGGGTGTATCACGATATGACCGCAGCTCAGGTGAAGGACGCCTATAAGAAGTGGTTACGTCCCCGTGACATGGTACAGGTCGTCCAAGGGCCGCCGCTTTAAGTAGCGCTGCGATTGATAAAGAGGATCTCATCACCGGGAGGTCGATATGCCGGGTCGCCGCACGCGACGCATATCGCCTCCCGCTTCCCTCCCGCTAATCCACGAACCGTGCAAGTGCGCTGCTGTGCCGAATCGGCCCGCAGCCGTTGCGTGCGCCGTCATCAACAGCGACTTCCCGATGGCGCTATACCACGGACAATATGCACAATGTACACATTGTTCGCCGCACCACGACTCGAGCGGCACGGACAGAAAACGATTAAATTAGATTCGCAATAACAGCTTAGGAAAGATAGCCGACGTTGGCACGCACATTGCGATAGTCCCTGCGAACCATAATGCAGGAGTAACGCCTATGAACACCAATGTCAAAACATCCGAACAAGTCATCCGTCCCATCTTTTCCCTGATTATCACCACGGCGGTATTGTTGTTGCCGCAACTGCCACCGTGGTTGGCGCTAGTAGCGATCTATCCGTTCTTCACCGCCTTGATCGGCTGGGATCCGTTCTACGCCGTCTTCAATATCTTACGTGACAGAAAACAATCACACGGCATTTCAACTCGCGTATCACACGGTGTTTCCGCGTAACGACACCCGACGTCTCCGCTTAACGACAGTTGCAGCGCGCTAAGCGTCCAGCATACCCTCCCCCACTTCGTGAGAGTGCAGCACGCACTCTCACGCTTTTTAACCTGATATGTATTCCGACAATATCCCTTTTTTATAGGGATTACGCCGGCGATGGATCAACGTGCCCGCGCCATGCCGTGCACGCACACCGACACTATAATTTTCATAGATCCAATAGTGGCGAGTGTGACGCCTGTCACGGCAGCCAAGGGTAAGGTAACGTGTATCCTACGGAACTATTCATTTCACCCGGCGTCGTACGTGATTGATGAATGGACTACCAAGCATGATGAATTTTTTATGATTAGTCATGGATGACTGAGAATACACTCGCTTGGTTTCAATCAGTCGTCATACGCCTGTCACTGTAGTTTGATATTGAAAGACATGATGACATCTTTATCTATCGCCAAAGACATGACCCCGCTAAGCACCGCAGCAGCCCCTGCGCTGTCATCCGATCAGGCCGCCGTCATTCACGCCGCGGCGCAATTAATCGGCAAGTCGCTCGACCTCACCGTCAGCATCGGTGCGATGCTGAAATTGCTTGCCGAACGCCTGCACCTCAAGAAGGGGCGGGTCATCCAGGCCGATCCGGAAAACGGCCTGCTGCGCATCACCTACTCCCACGGTCTTTCCGCACAGGAAATCTCCAATGGAATTTATGCCATAGGTGAAGGTGTGACCGGCCGGGTCATGGCCAGCGGCGAGATCGCTCTGGTGCCGGACGTGCATAAGGAACCGGCCTATATCGGACGCATCTCCTCCATCGAATCCACGCGCATCCTGCCGGCTTACATCGCGGTGCCGATCATGCAAAACGATGTATGTATCGGTGTCCTGGCGGTACAGCGCGAAACTTTAAATCCGCCGCAATCCGTCGGCGATGTCTATGTCCTCCAAATCACCGCAGCCATGATCGGCCAGATCTTACGCATCCATGCCCTGGTAAGCGAACGCACCGGCGAATTGCTGCGCGAAAACGCCCACCTCAAGCGAGTCAAGTCCATGGAAGACGCCGCCGTACACGGCATAGTGGGACAAAGCCCCGCCTTACGTCGCGCCCTGAGCGAAGCGGAGAAGGCGGCGGCGTCCGCCGCCACCGTGCTGCTCATCGGAGAATCCGGCTGCGGCAAGGAACGCTTCGCGCGCATGATCCATCTTGCCAGCGCCAGACGCGACAAACCTTTCGTCTGCATCAATTGCGCCGCCATCCCGCCCAACCTGCTCGAAGCGGAGCTGTTCGGTCATGAGAAGGGCAGCTTCAGCGGCGCCACCGCCCTGCGCAAGGGCAAGTTCGAGATCGCCGCGGGCGGCACGCTGTTCCTGGATGAAATCGGCGACATGACCACCGACCTGCAGGCGAAATTGTTGCGGGTATTGCAGGAGAAGGTCGTGCAGCGCATCGGTTCCAACACGGAGATCCCGGTGGATGTGCGCATCATCAGCGCCACCAACCGCCAGCTCAACGACGCGGTCAAGACCGGCGAATTCCGCCTCGATCTGTATTACCGTCTCAATGTCCTGCCCATCCACCTGCCGCCGCTGCGGGACCGGCAGGGCGACATCGAACTGCTGGCCTTGTATTTCCTCGCCCGGTACAACCAGCAGCAGCATCGCAACGTGCTGTTCACCGGCGACGCCTTGCGGCGCCTCGAGGCTTACGACTGGCCGGGCAATGTGCGCCAACTGGAAAACGTCATCGAGCGTTTGGTGATCATGTCCGACGCCGAATTCATCGGCAACGAGGAGATCGACCGCATCCTCGGCGAGGAGACCGCAATCACCATCGACGACCTGGAAAGCGACAATAGTAAACGCCTCGCGCCGGCGCCGAATGCGACCACGGCGGAATCCTTCAAACCCCATAAGAAAGTGTGCACCGGCGAACGCGCCAGAATTATCAAAGTATTGCGCGAGTCCGACGGTAACAAGACGCAGGCGGCGCGCCGCCTGGGACTCAGCACTCGGCAACTCTACTATCGCCTGGCCAAACTCAAGATTGAGCAATGACAAGTTTCAAAAATATGCTTGTCCCTAGGGACTGACTGAAAAGACGCTGCCGCGACCGGATGATCGCGGCAGCGGAACATTATTTGTCGTCGCTGCTCATGCCGCTGTCACCGTCCTCCGGATCCTGCATGTCGTTGCCGTCATTCATATCGTCGTCATTCATATCGTCGTCGCCCATGCCTCTGTCGCTGTTCATATTCTCCGACATCTCCAGGCATTTTTTCACCCAGGCGTCCACCTGCTCCCCCTTCATGCCATGCTGTACGGCCATGGCCTTGCACTGTTCTTCCGTGGGTGCCTTGCCATGCATGGCGCCTTGCTCCTCCGCAACGGCGGACCAGGACAGAAAGATAAGGGCCAACGCTGCGCCCAGTGCGATGTTCTTCATGAAAAGCTCCTTGGCTTAAAGAATAAGAAATTGACCGCACGCCGACCGCCCGGGCCGACGCCACATTGCAATGTAAGCGAGCGCCCGTGTGCCTGTCGATAGGCATAAGCTGTGCGAATTAAAGGAAGCTCTGACTAATTCGTCATTCCGGGCGTAGCGTAGCGGAGACCCGGAATCTAGAGACTTTAGTTCAGGGAGTTACTGGATTCCGGCTTTTATGCCCTTCAGGGTATTCCCCGGAATGACTTCAAAAGAATTAATCAGACCATCCTAAACCGATTATGCAAGTGCGCGAAGGCTTATCAGGCTGAACATGATATGAGGGCTATTTGGCCTTGGCCTTGGCCTTGGCGCTGCGCCGCAGCCGCGATAACAGACGACGCGCCATCTCCCCGAACAGTTCGGTTTGGGTGGGATGAGGATGGATGGCCTGGGCCACCTGCTCCAGGCTCATGTTGGCGGACACCATCATCACCGCTTCGCCGATCAGGGTGTCGGCATGGTCGGCGAGGAAATGCACGCCGATGATGCGGCGGCTCTGCTTGTCGGCGACGATCTTGATCAGTCCCAGGGTCTCGTTCGTGATCATGGCCTTGGCGTCGATGGCCATGGGCACCTTGACCTCCACGGCGTCGATGCCCTTGGCCTTGGCCTGTTCCACGGACAAACCGACGAACGCCGCTTCGGGGCGGGTGAAGATCACGCCGCAATCCTTGTCCTGATCGTATTTCATATCCTCGCCGAGGATGTTGGCGGCGGCGATGCGGCCCTGCTGGCCGGCGGTATGGGCCAGCATATAGCCGCCGATCACATCGCCCACGGCAAAGATGTGAGGGATGCTGCTGCGGCCGCGCGCGTCAACCTTGATCACGCCCTTGTCCACCGCCACACCGGCGTTATTCAGTTCCAGGGGCTCCAGCACCGGACGCTTGCCGGTAGCCATCAGCACATAGTCGCATACCACCTTATTCTTCTTGCCTTCGCCGTCTTCGAAGCTGAGCTGCATCTTGCCGGGCTTGCCCTTGATCTCGCCGACCTTGGCGCCGGTGTGTATGGTCAGACGCGGATCGTCATTGAGGATCTGGGTGAGGTTCTTGGCAATCTCCGGTTCCACCTCGGCGAGGATGCGCGGCTGCGCTTCCACCAGCACCACTTCGGTACCGAAGTCCTGGAAGATCTGCGCCATTTCCACACCGATGGCGCCGCCGCCGACCACCGCCAGCATCTTGGGCACCGCGTCCAAGCCCCACACCGTGTCCGAGGTGAGCACCCCGCCGGTTTCCAACCCCTCGCGGGCACCGGGGATGGGCGGCACGAAGGGCGGGGCACCGGTGGCGATCACCGCGCAGCCGAAGGTGATGTGCTCACCCTTGGAACGATCACCGGGCTTGGCACGGCCATGCGGATCCTTGCCGTTGGCGCTGGTATCCACGAACACGCGATGGTCGGTCTCGAAATGGGCGTAACCCTGAATGACCTTGATCTTGACGCCGGTGTCGGTCTTGAGCGCCATCTCGCCGCGGGTCTCTAAAACTTTGCGGCGGGTCTTTTCCAGTTTTTCCCAACTGAGTCGCGGTTCGGTGGTACCTTCCACGCCCAGGTGTTCGTCGTGATGACGATCGCGCATGCGGTCCGCGGCGGCCCGCCAGGCCTTGGAGGGGATGCAACCGCGCCACAGGCATTCGCCGCCGGGGAAAGGTGAATCGTTGATCATCGCCACCTTGATACCGTGTTCGGCCAGGTCACGGGCGCAGTCTTCACCGCCCGGTCCGCCGCCGATCACCACCACGTCATAATCCCAGTCCCCTTCGGGGATGGCCGGCCCCAAGGGTCCCATCCACTCTTCAGGCTGCTCGATCACGGTCTTGAGGGTGGTGAGAAATACCGCCACTTCGGCGCCGTTGGCCACGCGATGATCGGCGGTGACCGTCAGCGGCATGCCGTCCTTGCCCGCCGTGGAGATGGCCAGGATCGCCGCCGTGCCCGGCGTCGGGATGGCATCAAAATAAGTGACGCCCATCATGCCCATGTTGGAAACCATGAAGGTGGGATTGGCGTATTCCTCGGGGGCGAGGCGACGCTTGCGGGCGCGCTCCACCAGACCGCCCCAGGCCTCGTTCAATTCTTCCAGGCTCTTGGATTCGCAGTGGCGCAACACCGGCACCACCAGCCCGCCGCCGTCGGCGGCCACCGCCATGCCGATGTCGATGGTGCTGCGCTCCACCAGTTTGTCCACCGGCTGATAGCACCAGTTGATGCGTGGATTCTTTTTGATCGCCTCGGCGCAGGCCTTGGCGATGGCCACCGTCACAGACACGCCCTTTTTCTTGGCGGCCTTGATCAAGGCCCCGGGCTTGGCGTTCACCGATACGCGGAAGGTGGGCATGGTCAGCGACGCGGTCATGGAATGGCTGACCGCCTTTTCCATGGAGCTCATGGGCCGGCCCTCGCCGGGCACCTGCACCTCGGGCATGATGTGGGCCGGGACCGGCGCCACCATCTCGGCGGCGCGATGCACCGGTTGCGCGTGCAACACGTCGTCGCCGGTAATCACGGCATTTGGTCCGGTGCCGCGCACATTGTTGAGATTGACGTGCAACTCCCCCGCCAGCTTGCGGGCGTAAGGCGTGGCCTGTCTGTTGTCGGGACGCGCCACCGGTTTGGCGGTGCCGGAGAGCTGCGGTGCCGGCGCCGCTTCGCGTTTCGGCGCGGCCGGGCTGGTCGGCGCGGCAGTACTTGCCTTGTGCGCCGGTGCGGCGCCGGCGGCGATGCTGCCCTGCTGAACCTGTTCGGCGCTTTCCACCAGATAGGCCAGCACACCGCCCACCGGGACGACGCTGTCCACCTCGCTGCGCGGACCGGACAGATAACCTTCGCGGAACACCTCCACGTCCATTACCGCCTTGTCGGTCTCCACCGTGGCGACGATGTCGCCGCGGGCGATCTTGTCGCCGATGTTCTTTTCCCAGCTCACCACCAGACCTTCGGTCATGGTGTCGGAGAGCTGCGGCATCTTGACGGTATAGGTGGCGCCGGCCGGTGCGGCGGGCTCTTCGCCGGCGGCGGGAGTGGCTTCGTGATGAACGGCAACCGGCTGGGCGGGCGCCGCGGTCGGTACAGCGGTCTTGGCAGCCGCCGGAGCAGCGCCTTCACCGCTTTGCACCAGTTCGGCACTCTCCACCAGATAGGCGATGGCCTCGCCCACCGGCACGGTAGCATCAACGGGAGCGATGGGCCCGGACAGATAACCGTCGCGGAACACCTCCACGTCCATCACCGCTTTGTCGGTCTCCACCGTGGCGACGATATCGCCGCGGCTGATCTTGTCACCGATGTTCTTCTCCCAGCTCACCACCACGCCTTCGGTCATGGTGTCGGAGAGCTGCGGCATCTTGATTACGTAGGGTTCGGCCATGATCGTCTCTGATACAAGCTGGTTTGCAGCGTGCGCCAGGCGCACGTCCTAATGGTGCGCACCGCGCACGCTACATTTATTTTCCAAATATCTTACGCACCGCCTCGACCACCCGCTTGGCGTTGGGGATCGCGGCCTTTTCCAGATGGTGGTTGTAGGGGATAGGCACGTTGGCCGCCGAGACCCGCACCGGCGGCGCGTCCAGGTCGAAGAAACATTCTTCGTTGATGATGGCGATGACCTCGGAACCGACGCCCACCGGCGCCTCCGCCTCTTCCACCACCACGGCGCGGTGGGTTTTGGCCACCGATTTCTTGATACCGGCGCGATCCAGGGGATTCAAGGCATAGAGGTCCACCACCTCGGCGTCGATACCGTAGTCCTTGGCCAGCTGCTCCGCGGCCTGCACACACCAGTGCACCGAGATGTTGTAGCCGAACAGGGTGATGTCCTTGCCGGGACGGGTGACCTCGGAACCCTCCAGGGGATGGAAGAATTCGCCGTCGGGCACCTCGCCCTTCATGTTGTACATGAGTTCGTGTTCGTTGATGAACACCGGATCGTTGCAGCGTACCGCGGACTTGAGCAAACCGTAGGCCTGCTTGGGACTGGAGGGCGTGACCACCCGCAGCCCGGCAATACCCATGAACACCTTTTCCATGCGCGCCGAGTGCTGTGCGCCCAACTGATGGGCGGTACCGCCCGGCGAACGGATCACCACCGGCGCGGTCAACTGGCCGCCGGACATGTAACGCACCTTGGCGGCGGCATTGACGATCTGGTCGGTGGCCAGCCAGGCGAAATTCACCGACATGATCTCGATGATGGGTCGCACCCCGAGAAAAGAGGCACCGATGCCCAGACCGGTGTAACTGTTCTCGCTGATGGGGGTGTCGATAACCCGCTCCGGGCCGTATTTGTCGAACAAACCCTGGGTGGCCTTGTAGGTGCCACCGACCACGCCGATGTCCTCGCCCATGCAGATCACCAGCGGGTCACGGCTCATTTCCTCATCGTGGGCACGGCGGATCGCTTCCCAATACATAATGATCGCCATCAGTGTGTCCCCCCGTGTACGTAGGGGTCGTTTTCCGCCAGTACGTACTTCTCCAACTCTTCCAGCTTGGGCTCCGGCGATTCCTCGGCGAACTTGATGATCTCGCTTTCGATCTGATCCAGGACTTCGTCGTCCATCTTCTTATAATCTTTCATGGTGATGCTCTTCGCCTCGATGAGACGGTCGCGCAGCATGATGATGGGGTCGCGCTTGCTCCACATGCGTTCTTCTTCCTTGGCGCGGTAGGCGTTGGAATCGGACATGGAGTGACCGCGGTAACGATAGGTCATCAGCTCGAGGAAGTACGGACCCTTGCCGGAGCGCACATGCTCCACGGCGACCTTGGCCGCCTCATAGACCTTTTCCACATCCTGGCCGTCTGTTTGCACCGCGGGGATGTTATAGCCGCACACGCGCTTGTACTGATCCACCACCGCTGTGGAACGATCGATGCGGGTGCCGATGCCGTAGAGATTATTCTCGCACACGTACAACACCGGCAACTCCCACAGACTCGCCATGTTCATGGACTCGTGGAAGGTACCCTGGTTGTTGGCGGCGTCCCCCAGAAAGCAGATGGAGATCTCGTCGCCGCCCTTCATCTTGATGGCCTTGGCCATGCCCACCGCCAGGGGGAAGGGACCGCCCACCAGGGCGTAACCGCCCATGAAGTGCTTCGGGCCATCGAAGATATGCATGGAACCGCCGCGCCCCTTGCTGGAGCCGGTCTCCTTGCCGTACAGCTCGGCCATCACCTCTTTGGGATCGGAGCCGCACAGTATGGCGTGGACGTGGTCGCGATAGCCGGTGATGACGTAATCATGCCCCGGGCGGGCCGCCGCCATGACACCATGGACGCAGGCCTCTTGCCCGGGATACAGATGCAAAAAACCGCCAATCTTGCGCTCTACATACGCCTCGTAGCACCGCTCCTCAAAACGTCGAGCAAAGAGCATATTGCGGAGCAGCCGTTTTTTATCCGCGGCATTCATAGGAATCCTTACGTTGATCCTTGTGAAACATTTGGTTAATGAATTGGAAACCGGCACTTAACAATGATGGCCGGCGCCGTCGGGCCCCCCTCTAGGTTGGCTCCCGGCGGCGGAAACGCGGTATGATCGGGTTTTTGCGCCAACAGGTCAAGCCAAGCCGCACGGAAGGGACTGCACCATAATGGAAAAAGTGGTTATCAAACAAAATAAAAACCAGCTTACCTCGCGCGAAATCGACACTTGGGATCACGTCATCCTGGTGCTGCCGCCCACCGACTGGCCGCACATCCCCTACCGAGAAATCCTTAGCCGCCGCGCCCGCAAACTGGGCGAGGCCGGCGGCCCGCAGCATACCGAACTGCCCAATGAGCGCGACACCCGGGTCAGCTGGGCCACCGTCAAGCCCGGCATCTCCAGTTTCGATCTGCTCACCCTGGCCCGCAAGCTGGTGGCCC
>Ga0210086_1001884_pt1 | contig 10328 bp, 10 predicted proteins | sample China_Galinas_PW_3_FD_184867 | JGI IMG/M metagenome (GOLD analysis project Ga0210086, IMG submission 184867) | Wetland microbial communities from San Francisco Bay, California, USA, that impact long-term carbon sequestration - China_Galinas_PWB_D2... | ecosystem: Environmental > Aquatic > Marine... | reverse complement strand
TACCGTGGCGAACCCCAGACCCCGAAGGTCGCCGGCCTGCCCATCTACCAGTGGGCCGCGGTCGCGAGCATCGTCGCCGGCGCGATCATCACCGTCCTGCCGTCACCGTCGCCTCCGACACCCGCCTTGACCCTCGGCAGCATCGCGACGGCCCTCGCGTTCGGCGCAGCTGCCTCGATCACGATGGGCGTCGACTTCCCCGACTCCGATCGCAGGTTCGCGCGGCTGGTCAAGTAGCGCCCCATGGTGGATCGCCCTTGCTGCAGCCAGCGGTCGACGTTCAGAACACCACGCGTTGGCGCGCGGGCGCCGATGAGAGACGCGCGTAACCCCGAAAAAATGTGCCTGACACATTTTTTCGGGGTTAGCGTCGTGACCATGTCGCAGCACCGGCGGGCACGGTGACAGGGGCGCCTTCTGGCGGGACGGTCCGCGCCTTGTCCTGGTTCTTCTGGCGCAGTCGTGACACGAGGGCACGCTCGAACTTCGCGAGGTTGGTCTCGGCCGCCTCGCGTTCGCGATGGACTGCGAGACGCGCCTTGCGTTGTTCGGTCAGCGCGGCGTCACGCGCGACCAGCAGCCCGATCGAGATCACCAGGCTGGCAGCCAGGGTCGCGAGTCCGGCAGCGACGACCCGGTTGCGTCGTCGTCCCCAGTTGCGCAGCCGGACCAGCACGCCCGGAGTTCGAGCCGCGACCGGCTCCGAGTGCAGGAAGCGATCGAGGTCTTCTGCGAGCTCCTTCGCGCTCTGGTAGCGACGGTCGGGGTCTTTTTCGATGCAGCGGTTCACGACGGCGTCGAGATCACGTGGCACGACTTTGTTCACGCGTCGCACGGATGGCGGGTCCTCTTGGAGGATCCGAGCGAACAACGCGCCAGGTTCGCTTCCCGCGAACGGATGGCGCGCGCACAACACCTCCCACAGCGTGATCCCGAGCGAGTAGACGTCGCTGCGCGCATCGAGCTCGCGTCCGCCGGATCGGAGCTGCTCGGGCGAGTTGTAGGACGGTGTGCCGATGAGGCTGGCCGTCGCGGTCGAGCCGGACGCCGCCGAGTGCACGTCCCGCGCCAGACCGAAGTCGAGGATCACGGGGTGTCCGCACGACGTCACGAAGATGTTGCTCGGCTTGATGTCGCGATGCACGAGGCCCGCCGCGTGGGCACCGTGCAGTGCCCGCGCCGCACCCGCGAAGAACCCGGCGATCGACCGGATGTCGCTGAACATCGCTGCGTTCCGCGATTCCGGTCCATGCTCGCGAAGGCCCGCGAGAGTCTTCGCGAGGTCCTCCCCCTCGAGGCATTGCATCGCCATGAACAGGACGCCATCGTCTTCTCCGACCTCGTACACGGGACAGATGCCTTCGTGGTCGATTCGCGACACGGCCAAGATCTCCCGCTCGAAGCGTTCGCGAGCCCTCGTATCCTGGAGCAAGTCAGGGCGCAGCGTCTTCAACGCGACCCTTCTGCCGAGTTGAACGTGCTCCGCGAGGTAGACGGAGCCCATTCCGCCTTCCCCGATTCGGCCGAGGATCCGGTAGCCTGCGAGCATTGTCACGGCGTCGCTGCGATGCGAACCGGGCTTGCGACCGCGTCGCCGACGAGCTCGGGCCAGCACCTGCCAGAGCTGCTTCGCGTATCGCGGGTGCCGCGCGCACAACGACTCGACGCGCGTCGTCTGCGCTCCACCCGAAAGCAGCAACGCCGCGGCGAGCTCTCGCTGCAACCACGGCGGGATCCGCGTGTCGTCGAGTATCGTCTCGCGGTTCACTGTCCGACTTCCAGTGCTCGAGCCGGACGCACACCGACGTTCGGTGCCCTGCTCCGCTCGAACCAGGGACGCCGGCACGCGGACCGACAGGCGCCCGCCTCCGAGCCGAAGTCGCCGCCCCGGACGCTGCGCTCGGGGGAACCCGGTTCGCCGCCACCCAGCAAGCCGTCTCCCGGTGCGAAGCCCATGCGGTAATCGAAGTAGTGGTCCCGGCACCACTCGCGGACGTTGCCGGCCATGTGGTGGAAGCCGAACGCGTTGGCAAGCATCGTGTTCACCGCCACGTGAGCCGGGGGCGCCGGTGCCGGCGGCTCGGGCTCTCCGTCGATCCGAGGCAGGCTGCGCACGTCTTCCGCGAACTTCACGGCATCGGGAGCGGGCTTGGCTCCCGTCCACCAGGGCGAGCTCGTTCCGGCACGACACGCGTATTCCCACTGGGCTTCCGTCGGCAACACGAGACCGTGCAGGCGCAGAAGTTGGTCGCACATCCGCCAAGACACCGACTCGACCGGGTGGAGCCCGAGTTGGGCCTCGTCGCCTCCAGGCTCGCTCTCGACCTGCAGCGTGCTCGGCTGCTCACCGCGTCGCAGGCGCGCCCACTGGGCCTGTGTCATCTCGTACTTGCACAGGAAGAACGGCCCCAGCGTTACCTCGGTGACCGGAGCTTGCGAAGCGTCGGCGTCCGGATCGTAGTTGGGTCGTCCGGGATCTTGGTTCTGCGCGCCGATGTAGAACGTCCCGCCGGGCACGAGGACGAACACGAGACCGGTGTCCTCGGCGATCCGCAGGCGTCCGGTGTACGGCTCGCGCTCGGGGAGCGCCCCCGAGCGGATGTGGCCGAACTCCCACAGCTTGGACCTCGGGTCCATGCCGAGCGGCACGAGCCCGACCTGCGGTGCCAGCGTCATTCCGCCGTACAGCTTGCTTGCGCGAACACCGTCGCTGGCAGCGATGGCGGTGATCGCGTCGCGCCACCTCGCCCGATACGAGTCGATCGACTTGCCCGTCACCGTCTCGGCCCACGCAACGTCGCGTCGGACTCTCGCGAGCGCCCCGTCGTCCGTGTTCGCGAACTTGGTGAGCTCGTCGACGAGCTCGACCAGCGTGTCTTGGCGGAACCGATCCTGTCGCGACCGCTGTGCGACCCTGAGCCGCTCCCGCAGCTCTGGAAGTCGCCGGGCGAGCGGCTCACCGCGCTCGCGCAGCCACTCGCGGAGCCTGGGCAGCATACGCGGCCACGCCGGATACAACGTCGCAGCGGTCTTCTTGGCCTCGTGCAGGTCGAGGAAGTTCGCGAGCAGTCGGCCGGTCTCGAGATAGTCCTGTGCGCGCCGCTTCTGCCTCAGCTCCTCGCGCCGCAGCGCCTTCTCACCGGCGAGGGCGACCTCGCGGGCATGCAGCAGCCACACGGCGACGATCAGCGTGATCGAAGCCGCCGCGATGCCGAACGCTGCGATCGGGTTCCTCCGCGTCCAGCGTTCGATGCGAAGCGCGAGACCGGCAGGCCGGGCGAGGATCGGCTCCTTGGCGCGATATCGGCGCAGGTCCTCGGCGAGCTCGAGCGCGGACGGATACCGGCGTTCGGCGTCCTTGTCCATCGCCTTGGCGAGGATGATCGCGAGGTCCTTGGGCACGCTCGGGTTGACGTGATCCGCTCGCGTCGGCTCGGTCTCGACGATCGCCTGGAACAGCTCGTGCCTCGTGCGCCCCACGAGCGGCCGGCGCAGCGTCAGGCACTCGTACAGCACGACGCCGACGGCGTAGACATCGGCGCGCCGATCGATCGCGGCTCGGCCGGTTGCGACTTGTTCGGGCGCCATGTACGCGGCCGTGCCGGCCCTGTCGCACGACCGGCTCGTCGCACCGTGCGAGCTCGACAGGTCGCGCGCGAGGCCGAAGTCGAGGACGACCGGTTCACCGCCGGGGGTGACCATGACGTTCTCGGGCTTGATGTCGCGGTGCACGAGCCCCGTCTCGTGCGCGGCGTGCAGCGTGCGTGCGAGCTTCTCGCCGAACTCGACGACTGCATGGACGCGATCGCCGGCTGGCTCGTCGGCGACAGCGATACTGGTCGGCTCGGGCTCGTCGCGCCGTGCCCTTCGGAGCTTCTGACCGAGATCCTCGCCGTCGATCAGCTGCATCGCCATGAACGGCACGCCTTGCTCCTCGCCGACCTCGAACACACGGCAGATGCCCGGGACTTCGAGCTTGGCCAGCGCCTTCATCTCGCGTGCGAAGCGCGTTCGCACATCGTCCTGCTCGAGCAGATCGGCACGGATCATCTTGACCGCGGCGCGGCGCCCGACCTTGGCGTGCTCGGCCAGGTACACGCTGCCCATGCCTCCCTGGCCGAGCCTGCTGAGGATCCGGTAGGGACCGACGGTCTTCGGATGACCTAGCGCGAGCGCGGGACTCGGTTCGGTGCGTGGCAGCTCGCTCGGCTCGCGGACGACGGCGAGCCAGCGCCAGATGGTCGCGGCATGCTCGGGATGCTCGCGTGCGAGGGCAGCGACTTCGTCCTCGTATCGGTCCTCGGGCCCTTCGAGCACCTGCTCGAAGCGATGTTCCAGTGCGCTGGGAAGCTTGCGGTCCATGGGTAGCGTGAGGTCCGGCGACGAGATTCCGACGAGACAGTCGACGGAGATCGGGAGAACCCGTGAACGACCGGTGGCACGCCGTCCCGTTGGCACCGAGGGTTCTTTCGGCGGCCGCATCCCGAGTGCGAATTCTCCGCCGCCGCCACTCACTCCGCGCTCCAGACGACGCTCAGTGGCCCGAAGCCCCGAAGCACTCAAGCATACCGCGCCCGCTGAAAGGAGGACGGAATGAACAGACGCACGTTGCTCGCTGGAACTTTGCTGCTCATGGCCACGGGGTCATTTGCGAACCCGGCCCCGGCTCAAAGTGGGACGGGTGGATCCGTCAACGTCACACTCGCGAAGCCCGATGACTTCTCGGTGTTCGTCGTGTCCGGCGACGTCACGGTCACGGCCGGAGTCACCGTCACCGCTCGTGCCACCTACTTCAAGGTCGAGGTTCCCAAGGACAAGAACGGCGGTCACTCGGCCGGGAAGGTCAAGTCGATCAAGTGGACGTTGTACCGCGATGTCAACGGGAACAACAAGTACGACCCGGACAAGGACTCGCTCGTCGACGACGGTTCCTCGACAGGCGAGACCTATGCGTTCGAGGCGTTGTTCGGGACCCTCGTCGTGAACCGCCTCTCCGACAACCTTCGGTTGTCGTACGAAGTCCAGGGTTCTGCGAACACCGTGAAGCGTGACACCGCGATGAGCGGCGTCCTCTGATCCTCAGTAACGAACATCAACACCAACCCCACGAAGGAGACCACCTCCAATGCTGACCAAGATGATTCTCGTCCCCGCGCTCTGCGCGATCCTGTTTCCCGCTCCGCAAGGCGGATCCTACGAGGGTGAGCCCGACGTCGAGTGGAGCGCCGTCGAAGTCGCACAGGACCTCGGATCGACGCTGTACCGGATCCGTATCACCGGCCAAGAGGACTACCTCATCGTCGCGACCGTCCCGGACGCGAATCGCCCGCCGAACATGCCGTGGCAGACGACCGGCCACATCAAGGTCATGGATCGAACCGCCGTGCCGATGCAGCTGCTCTCGCCCGGCTACCTGCTCGGAGTCGAGCTACTGCCGACGATCGAAGGGCTACCCGTGCCGACGACGATCCGGATCGAGATCGAAACCAGGGACAACCTGAACAAGATGGGGCACTACTTCAACCTCGAGTTCGTGAAGACCTCCTGACAGCCGAACGCACCCGCCTCGACTTCCCCTTCGCCCCTTCTTACTCGGCCAAAGGAGGCCACATGAGATTTCCACGACTCACCGGACTGCTGATCCTGGTTGCATTCGGCTGTTCCAAGTCCAATGTCACGACGACCATTGCGAAGCGAGACGATCTCTCGGTATCAGTGACCTCTGGCCGCCTCTCGGTGGCCGGAGGCAAGGTGACCGGAACGGGACTGACGTTCAAGGTCTCAGGCCGGAACAGCAAGCAAGTCGCCTGGGTCTGCTGGAGCATCTGGCGCGACAGCAACGGCAACAACCGGCAGGACCCTGGAGAGGAGATCGACAGCGATTGTTGCTACGAGGACAAGGGCGAGCACAGCTTCAAATGGGTCGACCTGTCATTCGACTACGCGGACCGACAGGAATACAAGGTATCCTACAGCGCGTGGGGAGACGGTCTGATCCAGAGAACCACCAGCCTGGGCTCTCTGCTGAAATGACGAGAGGAGCGAAGATGAGACACTATCAGCTCGTAACCGGCGCCGCGCTCCTGGCGGTCGTGTTGGCGGGACTTGCCGGCTGCTACGGCGAGTCGAACCCGGGTTCGGGACGTTCGTCCGAGGGACAGCCCCACAAGCGGATGGCCGCGCCCGCGAACGCCGAGCTCGCGAAGTTGCTGGAACTCGCCAAGAGTCAGCGAGAAGACACACAGATGGTCCTGATCGAGAGCGCCGACGACTTGGGCTCTAGCCTCTACTCGAACCTCCCTCGCGTCCTGTCCGGCGAGGCCAAGACCAAGACCATCCTCGTGCAAGTCCAACCCAACGAGCACTTCGTCTCGGGAAAGACCTCGCCGCAGGTGTCGGGCAAGCTCGTCATCAACGGCCACGAGATTCGAATGAAGAAGCTTGCTGACGGCGTGCTGTTCGGCGCGGGATACGCGCCTACGCGCGAGGCCCTCGACTCCTTGGACTATCGCATCACCTGCGAGACACGGGATGCGAGCGGCAAGCGAGGCCACTACATCGATATCGATGCCAAGCCGCGAAAGTAACTCTGCCCCGGACCACCGGTAATGGAAAGCAAGAGCCAGGCGCTGCCGAGAGACGATTCGCTGGGGACGACGATCTTCCTTCTTCGCGAGTACAGGCGCGGGAACTGCAGTGCGTTCACGCGGCTCTACGAGAGGCACGCGCCGGCAGTCCTGCGCAGCGTGGCCTGCCGGCTCGGCCGGCACCTCAGAGACCTCTGGGACGCCGAAGACATCTTGCAGGAGGCCTTTCTCGCCGCGTGGCGCTACGTCGACGAGCGCCGCTTCGAGGACTTCGAGACGATCGGCGGGTTTCGCAGGCTGCTCGTCAAGATCGCGCTCCAACGCATCAGCGACGAGGGCAGGCGCGCTGCCCGGCTCAAGCGCGACCACCGTCGCACCGTCCCGCTCGAGACTGCCGGCGACCTCGTCGCCCGCGGCGGCGGCTCGCCGAGCGAAGCAGCCCGTATCGCGGAGATCAGGAAGATCGGGGAGGAGGCGATGTTGCGACTCTCTCCCGCCGACCGCCGGATCCTCGACAGCCGGGACAATCTCGAGATGGCGTTCGACGAGATTGCCAAGGAGCTCGGCTGCCGGCGCGACACCGCAAAGTTTCGCTACTACCGCGCGAAGCAGAGATTGCAGACCGAGCTCCGAGACATGGGTTGCGCGTGAGTCGGGATCGGATCACCGGCCGAGCAGGAGCTCACAGCCGTTCGACGACAGGAGTCCGAACGCGTTCGCACCCGGATCGAAGACGAACCCCTGCGTCCACGCCCGCGCGCCGATGAGCGACGCCTGGTTCGGCAACGCCACGCCGCCGGTCGCCATGCCCCCACCCAGAGTCATCGGCAGAGTGGCTTCGAAACTCTGGTAGAGCGAGCAGCCGGGCATCCCGAGCACGTCGAGTCGAATCAGCAAAGGCCCCGAGCCGAGCGCGAGCAACGCGGCGTACGCGGAGCTCGACAGCGGCGTGAGCTCCCAGCGGAACACTGCGCCGAGGCGCGGCGCGCTGCCCGACACCGCGCGCAGCGTGAGCTGCCCACAGCCCGAGCCGTACGCCGTGAACCCCGGACCGCGATAGCTCCAGGTGTCCGCCAGCGGACCCGAGGCAGTGATTCCGCCGTAGAGCACGATGCGCCCCTGCGTGTGGTCGAACGCCATCGCGTGGTCGGCGCGGGCCGAGGGGTGCACAATCGGTTTCGCGAGCGTCCAAGCGCTCCCGTCCCACTCCCAGGTGGAATCGAGCAGGACGTTCGACACGCGCCCGCCGAACAGCACGGTCCTGTCGCGCAGCGCGTCGAACGCCATCGCGTGTCCATCCCAGACATCGGGGTGCACCGCCGGGCTCGACATGGTCCACGCTGCTCCGTCCCATTCCCAGGTCCCGGCAAAACCCGACTGTCCGTCCGTGCCACCGAACAGCACGGCGCGGCGGCGCACCAGGTCGCTCGCCATCGCGTGCCCGGTGCGCGCGATCGGATGATACGTAAGCTTGTGCTCGGTCCACGTGCTGCCGTTCCACTTCCAGGTGTCGCCGAGGTGACGACCTTGCATCGAGAACCGCTCGCCCCCGAAGAGCACGATCCCCTGCTTGGCCGGATCGAACGCCATCGCTCCGTCGGTGCGCCCGGGCGGGCTCGCCGGCGGCTTCATCTGCGACCAGGTGACGCCGTCCCATTCCCACGTGTCAGCGACATACCCCGTCCGGTCCGCGCCGCCGAACAGCACGGTCCGGCCGCGCGCAGGGTCGTAGGCCATCGCAAAGCCGTATCGCGGCGAAGGTGACTGCGTCGGGCTCTTCATGACCCACGTGCCGCCCGACCACTCCCAGGTCTCGGCCGCCGGCCAACCTCGGAACAGCACGAGGCGGCCGCGCCTGCTGTCGGACACGAGACGGTGACGACTGAGCGCGGGCGGACTCTTGGCAGGCAGAAGCTCGCGCCAAGCTTGTGCTCGCGCGACTCCGGACAACAGCAGCGCGATAGACGCGGCAGTCGTGAGCGTCGGTCTCATGTTTGAAGGTTCCTGCAATCGTCACGCGATGCCAACCAACATTATGGCTCGGATCCCCGACGGACACAGATTGCTGGCGACTCGAGGCGCGTGCTTGCGAGCCAGTCGGAAACCCCGTCTCGACTGGAAACGAATCCATACGGGCGCCATCGGCCCTGCGCCAGCGGGGGTATCACTGCAGTCGACCGGTGCGAGTTCAGCGTGAAACCGAGACACACCGATAACGGACCTACCAAGAAACTTCGAGCGGAGCCTGTCCATGGGGAAGTTCACGAGCGTCGTCTTCGGTGCGGTCTGTGTCTTGCTCGGCCTCGGGGCCTGGATCGCATACAACCTGTTGGTGGAACGGCTTCCAGAAACGCAGGGGCGCAGCCCTGTCGTGCCGATCCTGTTCGCTACCGCGCTCGTGGCCACGGGCGTCAGTCGGCTGCGCAAGGCGCTCCGGGACGACCCCGGTCACGCGCAGCGGGTACGTCGCTGACGCTGCGAGGCCGTTGGCGCGCACCTGCTCGAGCCGTTCTCGAAACCACACGTGTTCCAGTGCGGGCACGACAGTGTGTTCAGAGGCTTCTTACGCAGGGGCGGGCCTCCGGCGGGTTTCCCCGACAACTCGGTTTCCGTGCTCCTATACTCACGGGCCCGCGTCCTTCCGTTGGAGACTGAACGTATGCGTTGTTCCGCCATCACCTGCGTCGCGCTCGCGGTGCTATCCGCGCCGGCTCTCGGCCAAGAGCTCGTAGTCAACGGCGACTTCTCGAATCAGCTCAGCGGTTGGAGCGGGAGTGGTCCGGGCAAGCTGCTAGGCACCAACGGCCTTACGAGCCTCGACGTCAACGGGCAGGGCGCGAGCCCGTGCTTCGGTCTCCATCCCGGCGGCAACACGTTCAACCCACCGCATCCCCCCTACAAGCTGGCAACCAAGGTGGGCGCGATGGTCCCGGGCCGGACCTACGAAGTGACGATCGACGTGGCCGCGGTCGCCAAGGTCGGTCAGGCCCAGGGGGGGATGATCGAGGCCTGGGTCGCGGGAACCAAAGTCGCGGAGTGGACGCGGTTCTCCGGCAATATCCCGGCCGGCACGTTCCGGGATCGCCTGTGCGGCCGGTTCAAGTACCGCGGCGCGGTCGGCGCGCAGACACTCGAGGTCCATCTCGCACGACCGCTCTACGTCTGGCACAACCGCTCGCCCCAGTTCTTCATCGACAACGTCAGCTTGCGCCCCACTGCCGGCCCGACGCTTTGCCACGTCGGCGAGCGGAGCATCGGCGGCAAGCTGGCTCTCGAAGTCCACGGCGAAGCCGCCGCAGCGGTCGCGGTGTTCCTCGCTCCCAAGACCATGAACCCGGTGCAGGTACCGGGCATCAGCGGCGCTCTGGAGCTCGACCTGGTCTCGCTGAGCTTCTTGCTCGCCGGCCCGCTCGACGCGAAAGGCATGTTGTCCGCGTCGTTCCCGATCCCGAACGTCGCGGCACTGCAAGGCATGCCGATTTGGTGGCAGGGGCTGCAGATCACCAAGACCGGGGCAGCGTTCGGCGGCTCCTACAACGTCGCTGTCTACTAGCACTAGCAACTAGCTGCTAACCCCGAAAAAATGGGTTCTTCTGACCATTCACGACAGCCTCGAAGTCGTCGAATCGCAGAACAGCGCTCGTTGACATTGGTGTCGACCGGCTGGGCAAGCTCAGGAAACGGGCTCGAAAATCGCACCGTTTGTCGGCACCGGAATTCATTACTGCGGGCTCGTGCCGA
>Ga0210086_1001879_pt1 | contig 10343 bp, 8 predicted proteins | sample China_Galinas_PW_3_FD_184867 | JGI IMG/M metagenome (GOLD analysis project Ga0210086, IMG submission 184867) | Wetland microbial communities from San Francisco Bay, California, USA, that impact long-term carbon sequestration - China_Galinas_PWB_D2... | ecosystem: Environmental > Aquatic > Marine... | reverse complement strand
TGGTATGCTAGGACCAGTCTTATTATAAGCGTTTATATCACGGGTAAAAGGATGGTAATTAGAAAAGGAATAGTGTATATAGCGAGTATTCTGATATTGTGCACGGCATTGGTTGGTGTATGGGCATATTTGTTTGATACTGATCGTATAACTCCTCGTGCACATAATATATCAGCGCACATATCTGCATGTTGTGTTTATCCATTCTTACGCCTACAATCTTTGTTTGTAGCGCCTCTTAAAGACTGGTGGCAGCATAAGCATACTATACAAGATTTAGAGCGTACACTGGTGCATGTGCATCATGAATGTGAAGTATTACGCGCAGAAAATATTGCATTGCGTGCACAACATGCATATGCACAAGATATTCGAGAGGTTGCAGATTATACCAAACGATATGAGCAAGAAGCACATATTGCACACATCATGATGAAGCACCTGTCTGATCAAGCACATTATTTTTTGGTTGATATGGGTGCGCGAGATGGCATTCATCAAGATATGGTTGCGGTTTACAAAAATTGTTTAGTTGGCCGTGTGACTGAAGTATATCCATGGTATAGTAAAGTACAATTAATCACTGATGCAAGTTGCAAGGTTGGCGCAAGCTGTGCGCAAAGCCGTGCACTTGGTATTCATCGTGGAGATAATACGACAGATACAACAGCATTGGACTACGTAAGCCACCTGGATAAAGTTGAGGTAGGCGATATGCTCCTTTCTAGCGGAGAAGGGTTAATATTCCCGCAGGGGTTTGCATTAGGAACTATTGCTACCTGTACGCCGAATGGCTTATATAAAAAAGTAGGCATAAAGCCACTCCTTAATTTGCGCGATTTGCATTATTGTGTGTTGCTGGCTAAAGGTAAGTAATGTCACATTTCTAGTACAAATTTTGATGGTAATAATGTGAGTTTTTAGCCTGTTTTTAAGGCTTTATGTATGCCAGTAGTAGAGATATAACTCGGCAAGTGCCAAAATAGCCTAAAAAAATAGTAATTTTACCTTTGACTTTAGCCTATTTTTCCACTACAATTTTGAAGTGTTTGAAATTGCATTGAATGGGCGGTTAGCTCAGCTGGTAGAGCATCAGTCTTACAAACTGGGGGTCGCAGGTTCGAGTCCTGCACCGCCCACCAGACTTCGCTTATTCGGGTCTTCTGACTCGGCAAGCTACACCTGGTACGGCCAGTCATCCTGAATATTTGCATTAAGCAAATTAGAAGGTCCCCAATAAATGTATATTTACACGCTTATCTTGAAATTTATTCCTCGGTAGCTCAGTTGGTAGAGCAAACGACTGTTAATCGTTAGGTCGCAGGTTCGAGTCCTGCCCGGGGAGCCACAAATTCTTGTGGAGCTGTAGCTCAGTTGGTTAGAGCGTCCGCCTGTCACGCGGAAGGTCGCGAGTTCGAGTCTCGTCAGCTCCGCCAGACTAATTGCTTAAAGCTAGTTTGGTACATAAAAATTAACCCGGTTAAAATGCCGGGTTTTTTGTTAGGAGAACTAATGATTACAAAACAATTAATGATAGCATTCTGGAAAAAATTACAGCACTGGTTTAAGCAACTTGTAAAGGATGGAATGGATAATAATAATCAAATAATTAATAATGTCATTGGTAGTAAAAATAACACAAGAATACAACAGATTATTAATATTGAAAAAAAAAAAGAGCAACCATTAGAAATTATGATGGATGCTTTATTGGATGTGGATAACTGGAAAGAATTTGATGGTATAAATTCTTGGTATTTTTACAATGATAATTTTGATGATATTAGATTTGTATGCATAGGTATTAATCAAGAAGAACCTTATAAACCAATTTGGGTTTGTACACGAAGTGATACTTCATGGGATCCAAATCATAAAGCATATAAGGTTGTTTTTGAGTATAATGGGCAAAGAAAATGGGATCATCTGGATATAAGATTGGGTTCAATTGATGGAGGAAGGGATTATATAGTACAACCCGAACAAGTAAGTAGTGATTGTTATATAGGTGACTGTAAAGTTTTATATTATTATGTAAAAGACTCACGAGAGTATTTATTAAGCCTTATAGTTGGAAAATTATATCCTTTACATAATAATGCACTTATGTTTAAATTTCCTGTTTTTAACTCAAAAGAAGAAGCGCATACTGCTTTATTAAGAAGTATAAATTCACGTGAATATGGGTATTATGACATTAAACCTGGTAAGGTTGAATATATAAAGCCATTAAGCTATCAATTACCATCTCATCTTTCGCCATGGAGTAACAATCCAGATCAGTAGGCTTGCTTTCTCGCTTGTTGCAAGCTGTTGTCGCTATCAGGGGGATGATGATAGTACTATTCCAAATACAACTACACATGCAGATGATTCTGCATCTACAAGTGCAAATACTCCATTTTATACCGATTGGATTGAAGTAAAAGTAACTTGTGCTTCTAGAGATCGGGGAGTGGATGCTATCATGTTTGATCCAGATCCTTTGAAGGGCGGTAAATATGTTTTGCAAGCTAAAAGATACAATCGAACAGTAGATGTAGCAGCAGTTAGAGATCTCTATGGTACAGTTGTCAATGAAGGGGCAAATCGTGGCATCTTAGTAACTACAAGCAGTTATGGCCCTGATACCTATGAATTTGCTAAAGATAAACCTATCTCTTTAGTTGATGGGCAACTATATTTTGCGTGATAGAGTGGGAATGAGCGGGGTTAGCAGCTAGGTATAATGCTTTGTGCATTCAGGAGCCATTCATATAATGTGATGAGGCAGATCTGCCTATATTGTGTGCGTATCATGATAAGTTCTTTTTTGGTTAGAATTCACAAATTAGGGGTTAGTATAGGGAAGGTTGGGAGATATTGCAAGGGGGAATATACCTAGCAAATTTTCTATTAGACAGGTTTCCAATAAAATACCCTAATTATAGGTGTTTTTTGTTAAATCCATTTGACTTATATTGTCTATTAAATAATCTCATTATTATAGTGCTTATTATCTGATTAAATGGGGTTATTTCTATGAAAAATCTAAATATATTACTTGCTGGTTTATTGGCAGTATCACACTGCAGCTATTATGCAGATATTGCAGAAGGTCGTTATCATGATATGGGGGATGGAATAAAAACAGAAGTATATAAAGTACGTCAACTATTTATTCCAAATGCTGTAGATGAAATCATGGTAAAAATCAAGAATAGAACTGATAAGCCGATCATGTTATTAGAAGATTCTTTTTCAGGTTTTCCCATTCTTTCTAAAGAAGAGCTTAAACAAAAAATTCTAAGTCACATTGAATATACTTCTTCAGTTGATAGGCAAAATGCCCAAGGTCGAGATGCTATTTTAACATTGTGCCTAAAATTAGGCCCATTTTTATTGGCTATTGGAGCCTTTGGCGCTTATGTTGAAGATATGGAACGTAAGCATCAACGAATAAATGACGATGATGCAGCTATAATTGCAATATCTGTGCTAGCTTCATTGATTGGACCATTGATATTTTTTGGTCCAGTAAAGTCAGCACAAAACAACGTTGAAAAACAAGCTAAAGATTTAAGAGCTTTGGTCAATAAAGAGTTTGAAAATGAGAACTTATTATTCGTACCTCCAGTAGTCATTAAGCCTGGAGAACAAAAAGAAGTTCATATTTTTGTTGAAAAAAATGTAGATTGGGCCAATGAATTGTGGATTGATATCTATGATGCATCAGGGAAAAAAGTTGTTTCTCGCTTTAGCAAAATAATTGGTTAATAATGGGGGTAATCATGTTTTTTGGTTTATTTTCTAAAGAGAAATATATTTATTTATTGCTTATTATCGTGTTAGCCCTTCCATCATGTATGAAGCGAGTTAGCATTTCAACTAATACGTTTTTAAACTCACGATCTATTCCAGACGGCTTTTCTCCTAAATCTTCATTTTCTATTGCTCCTCTCAAGCAGAGTAATAATCAGTTATTTGAGACAGAGATAGAGAATAAGATCATAAAAATATTACAAAATAAAGGTTATGTTGTTACAGATCCTGATCATGCTGATTATTATTTAATTTTTGATTTTGGTATGACAAGTTCAAAACAGGTTGTTAATGTGCCAAAATATGTTCCCGGACAGAGTCAGACAAGAAGTGGCAATGTATATAATGGATGGAAAGCTGCTAATTACAATGAAACATCTACTTCATCAGGTTCTATAGTATATGTGCCAGAGGAGCAAACATTGTTTACAAGATCACTTCATCTTACGGTCTATGATGCTTCTTTATATAAACAAAAAAATCAAGAAGAACAGGTGTGGCAAGGCTCAGCTGCAAGCACAGGAGAAGATGCAGATTTAAGGGATATATTAGATTACTTGTTGGTATCAGTATTTAAGAACTTCGGTAAAGATTCAAAAAAAATGATTAATGAAAATGTTTTTATGAATTCAGATTATTTAAATGCAAATTTAAAGTTAGAAAAAAACTACAAGAAAAAATAAAAAATAAAAAATATAAGCATCGTAATTAATAAGATTAGGTTTTAACATGGCTATTCAATTTGAAAATATAAAACAAAACATTATTAATGCTCTTAATAATCTAAAGGAAAAAAATATAAATATAAGTGAATCAGTAACATTGATTCATGGTTTTGTAAATCAACCATTACAAATTACTCGAGTATAATAATATGAAAAAATATCTGTTACTTTCATTACTTATCTTAGTGCCCATTGCTTCTATGCATGGAATGGATAAATCATCAAGCTCAGTACCACAACTTGTTGGTAGGAGGCATACTGCAAGGCCTTCTTCCAATAATAAAAAAAGAAAGGCAAAGAAAAAAATTCCTATTGAAGAGCGCATTAAATCTCTCTATGCATTAGGTGATATAAAAGATATTAATATTTTGCGTAAAAAACTAAAACAGCATGAAAATGATCAAGAAGCATGGGATGCTGTAAATACTTTAGGTGCAGGGCCTACGCCATTTATGCGTGCTCGCGCAAATGGCTATAATGGATGTTCAGCTTTATTATTTAATTATAATCGGAGTGATGATCCATTTTTCCAAGCACTTATGTTTGGTGATAAATCTAAACTAGATGATATCCTTAAAAAGAATCCAAAAAAAATAAATGAACCAAGTTTTCTTGATATACTTCCTATCTCTTGGGCAATTATGCTTGAAGATAAAGAGCTGGTAAGCTATTTACTTAAAAAAGGTGCGAAAATTGATATTAGGTCACGTTTAGGTATGAGACCATTTGATGAAACATACAGTTTGCCTGCAATTCGCCAATTAATGATGCGTTATGGTGGCAGCCGATTGAAAAGACAACAAGACTTTTTTAAGGTTATACATGAAGATGACGTAGAAAAAATGGAAGACATATTAGAGCGTAATAAACAATCAAAGCCCAATATAAATATAATAAAACAGCCATTGTTTAACCGAACTCCTCTTGAAGCTGCAGTATTAGGAGGGAATGTTAAGGCTGCTCGATATTTAATAACTAAGGGTGCATTGAGTATTCCAGAAGAAGATTCTTATAGAAGAAAATTATTTCTTAGTGCTTGCACATTTAATAAGATACCAATGATGAGATTATTGGTTGATAAAGATAAGTATAAAATAGGATTTTATCTTTCAGAGCGCAATAATAAATATTGCCCATTTAATTTCTGGCTTTCGGAAGAAGTTCAACATGAGCTATTTGCGCTGTATAAAGAATATAATAGAACTACCAATCAAGAATTATTATCATTAGCTACCAAGCTTGGTTATAGAGATTTAATACAGCAGGCACTTGATGCAGGTGCAAATATTAACAAATATGATAAAGATAGAATGAATGCACTGCTATGGGCTTGTTCATACGGTAATCCAGATGCAATAGCATTTTTGATTCAAAAAGATGCGAACCTTGATTTAGGTGATAAAAAGGGAAGATGCGGATTAAGAAAATTAATTCGTATGCATAAAACTTCTCCGCAAAAAGATGGTAGACAGTTAACAACGAGTGAGCTCCTGCCATGTTTATTGTTGCTTGTATGTCATGGTGCAGATCAATATATAAAAGATAAATGTGGTGAAAGTCCGATTGATTGGATTAAAAAGCAAACATTCAATGAAGTCGAAAGAAAATTAATTGACCGAGTATTGGGTGCAAATTGGTTAGGCAGAACAGATCTTAGGTATTTATTGGATGATATCTATGCTTTTCAGTTAGAAGAACTTAAGCAAGTGCAAGCAGCAAATGATAAACAAGCAATTTTTTATATAGAAAGGTCTTTAGTAAAATTAGAGATGAGACTTTCCATAGAAAATGGCTCAAAGGCTTTTTTCAAAGGTATGTATGAAGATTATTTATAGAAGATAGAATAAAATAGAGAAGCTATTTTTATAAGGCCTCCCAAATCCTGGGAGGCCTTATAATTGGATTTTGCTCTAAGCCTCTTTATAATCAATGTTGGTCTTTTAACCTAACTAACCAATAATTTATGTAATTTTCGACCAAAATCGAAAAAAATTAACAAAATTATCCTCAATATTTGCCCCCAAATCCAGCGCAACATTTTGTTGCTTTTTGTACTTGTGCAACAAGCTTACAGGGAAGAGCGTTTTTGTAGATTTCTATCAGTCAATTTACCTATGTTGCGTTTTGTTAAAAAGAGGCAAAAAGCAACACTTTTCAATAATTTCTATTCAATATGTAAAGTAGATCTTTTACTTGAACTTTTTTATAAAATATGTACCATCGAACAATAGTAAGCAATCGTTTAAACCATGTCTTTTAGGGGGACACCGCATGAAAACCATGCACAAAATTTCTGCACTTTTCTTAGTATCAATTACCATCTCATCTTTTGCTATGGAGCCAAAAGGTAAAGGCAAGGATAGACCTGATAATTGGTTTGATATGCAAATTAAAAAAGCCCTTTACATACAATGGTGATCAAGTCCCGCCGCTTGTACATGGAACCTCTATACAAGAATTAGAACAAGTATTGGCTTGTGCACCTGAAAAAGCAAAAAATCTCTTAGCAAAACTATTGAACCCAAATGGATTTAGACAGGCTCTTTATAGAGCCATGTTTTTTGTAGGAGAGCCGGGTGTGGGAAAGACCTCATTAGCAAAAGCGATTGCATATGTGGTGCATAAAGTATCGGGTTGGTCTTTTAGATTTTATAGTAGCTCAGATTTTGGTAGCAGTAATGATCAACGAAATTCAGCTGCTCATAGGATGCTGGAAGTTTTGAATAACCTTGCAGCAAGAGATAATCAAAAAATTATAGTTATTATAGATGAAATTGGCAGATTGCTTGAAAACCACGCAAGCGCACATCACGATACAGGTTATACAGCAACGGCATTATGGACATTTTTGGATAAGATAAAAAATAATAATAACTTTTTTCTTATGGGTACGTTGAATGAGGCTCATACTATACCTGAGCCATTTAAAGAGCGCATACAACAAAGTAGCATTGTATTGCCAAAGCCAACCCCTGAAATGCGAAGAAAAATATTTTGCTCAAAATTAATCGATCCGGTTATACAACTGGATGCAATGTGTAACAATAATTTTTTTGATGCGCTATTAATGCTTGTGCCGGGATGGTCAGGAAGAAGTTTGGAAGCTATCATTGATGAAGCTGTTGAAATTGCGAGGGAGGCAGACAGAGGGAGTCAAAAACAGGTCTTACTCAAACCGGTACATTTTGAACAAGCTCTTGCGATGCTTATGCACATGCGTGACGATGTGTTCAAAATTGGGCATCAACTGGAAACCGAGGCTGAACGCCAAGAAAGATTGGTAAATAAGCAACTAGATGTGCAACAAACATTACATAAAGAAAGCTTAGAAAATCAAAATGCACACGCAGCTCAACAAACATTGACCCAAATTGCATTGGCAAGAGCTCAAGAAGGAACCGTGCAGATGTGTACTGGAGTAGTTAATGCTACAGGCAACATAGTTTCTGAAGATGCTTTAAGTGAAGCAAGAAATCTTATACCAGTGCATCACATGCAAGCATATAATAATCAAAAAGCCGCAAGCTCAAATCAAGTACAAAATAATACTCAAGGGGCTGTAAGTTCAAATCAAGTAGCAAGCCCACAAAATAATAATAATCAAGCATCCATACAAACCGCTCAAGTAGGCCAAAATAATGGTAACCTTCACAATGATTCAGGATTACCAGTAGATAAAATAATTAAAAGTGTAGGGACTCTAGCAAAGGCGACATCAGTCCTTATAGTTTTAACACCGGTTGCCGTGGCAACCTTTGGTCTGCCATTTGTTGTAGGAATAGCTGGCACTGGTTTATTTATGGGAGTAAAGTTTGCTAAGAATACCAAAAAATAAGCCTGCTTAATTGATAATATTAACTTTGTATAGGTTCTCTATTATGAAAGTAATTTTAAAAAGTATATTTGCATTGTGTGCACTTTTAGCTAAAGATCAAACCTATTCGATGGGGTTTGATAACAAGTTTGTTTGCACGGTAAAAGAACCTAATGATCATATAAATAATACTGTCCACTATTATTCCAATCATACCATTGAAGGCCTAGGCAGCTACCAGCCTGATGCAAGTTGGGAAGCAACAAGTAGTGCAATGCGCGCAGATATGCCCTCTCGACTTGATCCATGGGATCCTGATTATATGGCTTCTCATGATACTATGCTAAATCTAGGTGCAAATACATTATCGCCATGGGATCCGGATTATGTAGCAAATACCCATCTACATACTATGATTACTGAAATGCTGCAGACTATACAAACAGCTGATTTAGATACTGCAATAAAAACTTTTGAGAATTTAAGACATATGACCTCGTCAGAGGGAATACAGGTTGCTATTTCGTCGGATACGCATGATATAAATATGGTGATAGGCGATGTAGCTTATCGACAAAAAATACTGCAAAAAGCACAAGGCATTTTAACATCGCGATCTGATTATAAAGCGTACATACGAAACAAGAAAATAACACAGCTCATAAAAACATATAGAAATAATATCTATGAAAAGCAGGCTGATAAATTCAGATTAGCCTATGATGTTAGGGAGCATATAGCTGCGGCACTAAAAGTAAGTGCAAACTTTGTTGATTTTCTAAGTCATGTAAAGGATTATATTAATTGTATACGCGATAATGCAGATCATTTTGGCTACACTATTGATGCTAATGTCAATGCCCACATTAATGACTTATTTAATGCATTATCTACATCAAAAACAGAAAAAGATTTTTTGGATAATCTTAGCTCCCTAGAGCAAGCTTTGGATAATGTGCAGCACCAAATAGTTCTTACAACCAAGAATAAGCCCGCGAATTTAAAAAAGAATTCCCAAAAATCATTCAGTGAAGCAGCTCAACAATTCTGGCAAGAAAGGGTGCTGGATACCGTGCCAAGACTAGACGATGATCTTATTGCTACACCGGCACGTAAGTACTCTTATAATATCAGTCCGGAAGTTGACCAGTATCTTGATAACTTATTTGATCACATACAAAAAGATAGGTTCACAAGTTTTGAGGAATATCAAAATTGGGTAGAGCTTCTTCTTACGGTTAATGCAAGCCGCTTAACTCCGGAGCAATCGGCAAGCCTGCTTGATCAAGCTGCTTATGCTGCCCACTTAATGAAGATAGCCGGCGGGGAGTTTGTATCGCGTTTAGATCCGAGTGTACAACTGAAAGACTATGCATCAATAATCAAAGAGCTTGGATTATTTACGGTAGACATGGGACTATGCACGGCTCACATACTGCAATTTGGTGACTTAGCAGCCAAAGATATACAAACTAACCATGGCATAGTCAATACACGCGATATTATGCCGGAACGATTAAGACATCGCATAGAGATGTTGGAAAGCCTGGGTGCAAAAGTGCCGGAGATTATGGCACAGTTAGCCCAACTGCCTGCAGAAGATCAAGCACGCATAATCGGTCGCATACTTGGGGATATGGCATTTGCCAAAGGGGTAACAAAAACTATTGCCTTGTTAAAAGAAGGAAATCTTTCTGCTGTATTGCAAGAAATTGGAGCTGAGCTGAATGAGGTGCTTGAGGGTGCCAAAGAATCAGCTGCAGTTACGGCAGAAGGTGCAGCGGTAAAAGTTGGCCAAACTTTGGAAGAGGGATCTTTATTACAAGATACTGAAAAGGTAGTAAGTGGTGCTCAAGAAGTAATAAGTGCTGAAAGAGGATTGCTTGAACAGGTATATAAAACGATGCTTAATAATCTTGAAAAAGAGTTGTCCCGCATCAAAGAGCTATTTGATTGTAAGCGTAAGGGCTTTGCTGAGTTTGCAAATAAATACTTAAAAATAG
>Ga0210086_1001877_pt1 | contig 10346 bp, 7 predicted proteins | sample China_Galinas_PW_3_FD_184867 | JGI IMG/M metagenome (GOLD analysis project Ga0210086, IMG submission 184867) | Wetland microbial communities from San Francisco Bay, California, USA, that impact long-term carbon sequestration - China_Galinas_PWB_D2... | ecosystem: Environmental > Aquatic > Marine... | reverse complement strand
TCATCGTCTCCACCGAGTGGAAGAAGTCGGCGCCGGTGCGGTCCATCTTGTTGATGTAGGCGAAGCGCGGCACGCCGTACTTGTCGGCCTGGCGCCAGACGGTCTCCGACTGCGGCTCGACGCCGGCGACCGCGTCGAAGACGGCGACGGCGCCGTCGAGCACGCGCAGGCTGCGCTCGACCTCGACCGTGAAGTCGACGTGGCCGGGCGTGTCGATGATGTTGATCCGGTGGTCGTTCCACTCGCAGGCGGTGGCGGCGGAGGTGATCGTGATGCCGCGTTCCTGCTCCTGCTCCATCCAGTCCATCACCGCGGCGCCCTCGTGGACCTCGCCCATTTTGTGGGTGCGGCCGGTGTAGTAGAGGATGCGCTCGGTCGTCGTCGTCTTGCCGGCGTCGATGTGCGCCATGATGCCGATGTTGCGCGTCTTCTCTAGGGGGAAATTGCGTGCCATGGTCCTAAGGTAGAGCGTTGACTTTCGTGAAGTGGGGACGAGACAGATCTGATAAATCGGGGCCGCCCCGCGGGACTCGCCGGGGTCGGCGCATGAAAAAGGCCCTGGCGGGCCCGGCGAAGCGAACTGCGAAGGGTAAGCCTGAGCGACGCGCGATGATAGCAGCGAAGCGGCGGCGCGAGCGCCCGCGTGGTTCCTCGTTCGCCCATGCGGTCAAGAAGGCGCCCCGCGGGGCTCGCGCGCTCACCCGTAAGGTCGACGAGCGCGCCGACGCGCTGCTCGTCCGGGCCTGGGGGCCGCTGCTGGCGCTGGCCCGCTCGCTCCGCTCTCTCGCCGCCCGCCTGCTGCGGCGCCTGCGCCCGCCCGCCGCGCTGCTCTTCCGCCTGCTCGGGCGGGCCGAACGGCTGCTGCTGCGCCTCGCCGCGGGGGGCGGGCGGGCGGCGACGCGGGCGAGCGCCGTGCTGACGCCGTGGCGGGCGACCTGCCTCGCCGTGCTCGCGGCCGCGGCCTGCCTCGTCGCCGCGCAGTTCGTCGAGTACCGCGCGGTCGAGGTGGGCCAGCCGGGCTACGCCGGCCTGCCGGCGGCGGGCGCGCCGGCGGTCGGCGCCGAGACGGCGGGGGCGGCGCACGCCTACCTCCTCGTCCCCGTCGGCCTGCTCGCCGCGGCGCTGGCCCTGGCGGCGCTGCGCGACGAGCGGCGCCGCGGCCCAGGGCTCGGCCGGCTCGTCTTCGTCCTCGGCCTGCTCAGCCTTGCCGTCGCCCTGCTGGTCGACCTCCCCGCCGGCCGCGACGTGGGCGCCGAAGCGAGCCGCTTCGCCGGCGCGAGGGCGGTCCTCCGCGACGGCTTCTACGCCGAGCTCGCCGCCGCGGCCGGCCTGATGCTGGGCGGGATGCTGATGGTCCTCGCCCCGAAGGCGGCCGCCCGCTACTATGCGCGGCCGTGCCGAACACGAACCAGCTTATTAGGAAGGGCCGCAAGCGCCCTAAGAAGAAGACGACGACGCCGGGCCTCAAGTCGGGCCAGGGGCGCAAGAAGAGGGTCGCGGCGCCGCAAAGGCGCGGTGTCTGCACCCGCGTCGCCACGGTGACGCCGAAGAAGCCGAACTCCGCCCTGCGCAAGATCGCCCGTGTGCGCCTGACCAACGGCATGGAGGTCACGACCTACATCCCCGGCGAGGGGCACAACCTGCAGGAGCACTCCGTGGTCCTGGTCCGCGGCGGCCGGGTCAAGGACCTGCCGGGCGTCCGCTACAAGGTCGTGCGCGGCACGCTCGACGCGGCCGGCGTGTCCGACCGCAAGCAGGCCCGCTCGCTCTACGGCGTGAAAGCCTCCTAGTGCCGCGCCGCTCCGCCGCACAGATCCGCCCGGCCGAACCGGATGCCCGCCACCGCAACCGGCTGGTCCAGCAGGTGATCAACAAGGTGATGAGCGACGGCAAGAAGTCGCTCGCCGAGCGGATCGTCTACGACGCCCTGGCTCTCGTCGGCGAGCGCTCCGGCGACGACGCCGTGGAGACGCTCGAGGCGGCGATCAAGCAGCTGACCCCGACGCTCGAGGTGCGCTCCCGCCGCGTCGGCGGCGCCACCTACCAGGTGCCGGTCGAGGTCCCGGCGCGCCGCGCCCGCACCCTGGCCGTGCGCTGGCTGGTCGACTTCGCCCGCAACCGCCGCGAGTACTCGATGTCCGAGCGCCTCGCCGGCGAAATCCTCGACTCGCTGCAGCAGCAGGGCGGCGCCTGGAAGCGCAAGGACGACATTTACCGCATGGCGCAGGCCAACAAGGCTTTTGCTCATTACCGTTGGTAGCTAGCCTGGCCGCATGAGCCGGCCCATCCTCGCTGTCGATGTCGACGGGGTCATCTCCTTGTTCGGGTTCGACGAGCCGCCGGATAAATCGGAGGCCAAGTTCGAGCTGGTTGACGGGATGGTGCACTGCATCTCGCTTGCGGCGGGGGAGCGGTTGCGGCGGCTGGGCGAGATCTACGACCTGGTCTGGGCGAGCGGCTGGGAGCAGAAAGCGAACGACTACCTGCCGAACCTGCTGGGCCTGCCGGAGCTGCCCTGCCTGAGCTTCGACGGCGCCGCCCGCTTCGGCTCCGCCCACTGGAAGCTGGCGCCGCTCGACGAGTACGGCAGGGGCCGCTCGCTCGCCTGGATCGACGACAGCTTCGACGAGAGCTGCTACGAGTGGGCGCGGGAGCGCGCGGAGCCGACCCTGCTCGTCCCCACCGAGCCCCACCTCGGCCTCGAGGAGGTGCAGGTGGAAGCGCTCACCGCATGGGTTCGGGACATCTGACGGCCACCGTTCGCTGCTTGCATCGCTGAGCGCGACAAACAGCGAACGCACCGGGCTACACTGAGCCGATGGACGGGTTCCTGCCGATTTTCTTCCTCCTCGTCGTGCTGAAGATCCCCGTGCTCGGCGCCCTCTGGCTCGTCTGGTGGGCCGCCAAGTCGCCCGACTCCGAAAGCTCTCAGGACGAATCGGGCGGTGGCCCAAACCGCTGGCGCCCGATGCCCCGCAAGCCCCGCGGACCCCACCACCGGCCTGGCGGCGCGGGCGCCCTCAGGGGAAGACGAGCCGCCCCCCAGCTCGCGAGGTCGACGGAGAGGGTCCGTGCCCGTCCGACGGAACTTGTGAGCGACCGCAGGGAGCGGGTTCCGGCGGATGGGCGCGGACCCTCTCCCCACCGAAGGGTTCCGGCGGATGGGCACGGACCCTCTCCCCACCGTCACGCCACCTGAGCGGACCGTTTTCTCTCTCGCTCGATCTCCCGCAGGTAGGGGTGGAAGTCGACCTCGATCGTGTGCCGCTTCGAGGCGACGAAGCGCTTTCTCAGCCAACGGTCGTATTCGGCGACCTCCTCTCGCATCCGCGGCGCCGGCGGTAGCGCCACGTTGCCCGCGAGCAGGTCGGCGACCCATTCAGCCTGCGCCTCGGCGAGCGGCATGATCGGCCCGAGCGGCTGGATGAAGCCGATGAAGTAGAGGCCCGGGTTCTCGACCGAGACCACGCGCCGGTAGAGCGGCATGCGGTTGTCGACGGCCGCGAAGACGCGCTCGTCGAGGAACGGGAATTCGATCCTGTAGCCGGTGCAGTAGACGACCAGGTCGATCTCCTCCTCGCTGCCGTCCACGAAGCGCACGGCGCGGCCGCCGGCGAAGCGCTCGATGTTCGGCTTGACCGCGATGTCGCCGTGGCCGATCCGGGGCAGCAGCTCCGAGGAGACGGTCGGGTGCGCCTCGAGCAGCCGGTGGTCGGGCTCGGGCAGGCCGTAGTCGGTCATCTCGCCGACGGCGGTCTTCAACATCCGGTTGAAGAAGAAGCGCTGCACGGGGATCGGCAGGCGGCTGGCGATCGGCGGCGCCGCTTCGTCGATCGGCTTGCCGCCGAGGAACTTGGGCAGCACCCAGGCGCCCCGCCGCATCGCCAGGAAGGTCCTCTCGGCGATCCGCGAGGACTCGACCGCGACGTCGACGGCGGAGTTGCCGATCCCCAGCACCAGCACCCGCCTGCCGACCAGCACGTCGGGCTCGCGGTAGTGGTGGACGTGCATCTGCTCGCCCTCGAACTCCTCGGCGCCGGGGAACGGCGGTTCGGGCCAGCGCGGCTGCCAGTGATGTCCGTTGGCGACCAGCACCGCCCCGTACCTCTCGCTCCGCTCCCCGGCGGCGTCGCGGACCGTCACCTCCCACTCCCCCACCATCTCAGCCGCGTTCGCCTCTTGTCGACCAGAGCCCGACAAATCGCGAACGCGGGGTGGATTTTCGTCGTCGACCGGCTCGACGCTGACGACCTCGGTGTTGAAGGCGATCCGCTCCGTCAGGCCGAAGCGCTCGGCGTAGGCGTCGAAGTAGTCGGCGACCTGCCAGTGGCTCGGGTAGTCCGGGTACTCCTCCGGCATCGGGAAGGCCCGGTAGGACATCAGCCTGCGGGCGCTGTTGATGTGCAGCGAACGGTAGGCGGACGAGGTGCCGTTGTCGTTCTCGTAGCGCCAGTTGCCGCCGATCTCCGACCCCTTCTCGAAGCAGTCGAACGGGATCCCCCGCGCCGAGAGGACCTGGCAGGCGGTCAGACCCGACGACCCGGCGCCGACGATGCAAACCTTTTGCGCGTTGGCCATTTAGCCAATCTATCGGGACGGGCCAGGCGCCCATCCGCCGGAACCCGCCGCCGGTTACGCGGCAGGGCGCGGGCGGGCGTGCCGTCTCACAAGTTCCGTCGGACGGGCGCCCGGCCCGTCCCTCATCGATGAAAGGTCACGGCGCGGTTGCGGCGCACGACGTCTCCGCCGTCGGGCTTGAAGACGACCCTCAATGGCACCCTCAGCTTGCCGCGCCTGCGCAGGCGGCGCTTGCCCAGCCTCGTCAGCTTGACGGTGATGTAGGCCCTGCCTGCCTGCTTGACCCGGCGCCGCGCCGGGGCCAGCAGGCGCGGCCTGTGGCGCCTGCCCCTCTTCTTGCCCTTGCGCCTGCCGCCGCGCCTGCCGTGCCGCTTCGCGGCGCCGGCGGCGCTCGCCCGGGCGCGTCGCGGGAGCGGCGCGAAGGCGCGCAGCAGGCCGGGCCCCGGGCCGGCGCGGGCTGGTAGTCGCCGTTGACCAGCGGGACGAGTTCGGTCGCGCCGCCCGCCTGGAGCGCCTGCTGACCCCGCCGCATGGCCGGGATGAAGTAGGAGAGCCCGGCGCTCACCGCGGGGTCAGCGGCGGACGTGGCCCGGTGCAGCGGCAGTGAGCTGCTCAGGTCGAGCATGCTGACGCCGAGGTAGTCGACCACCTCCACCGGCTCGCCTTCGATGTCTTCGACCGTGTTCGTCACCGGCAGACTGACCGGGATTTCGTTGACCGTGTTGGGCGCTGGCACGAACACGGGACTCTCGGCGGGAACCGAGCAGCAGATCGCCCCGGAGGCAGGCGAGCCCGCCTGCGAGCGCAACGAGCGGACCACGGTGAACGCCATCGGACCGACGCTGAGCCCGGTCCGCACACGCGCCGTCGTGATCGTCCAACTGCCGCGCGGCGTCTGCGACGACCAGGCCCCGCGGCTGTCGAGACCGAAGACGGTGCAGCTGGGTGGCGTGCCGAAGATGACGAAGCCCTGGCAGCCTTCCGCAACGTTCGCCGGCAGATTCAGCGGCGCGCCGACCGTCACCGCGCCGCTCGACGACGGCAGCAGCATGGCCGCGGCCGAAGCCGCGGCCAGCAGGGCAAGCGCGCGCCGCATCAGCGCTGCGGCTTGCCCCTGCCGCGGCCGCCCTTGTGGTGAGCGCCCGCGTGCTTGCCCCGGCGGCCTTTGTGCCTCTTCGGCTTGGGCCGCGTCAGCGTATAGGTGTGGGTCAGGATCCTGGCTTCGCCGCCGTTCGGCGTGTAGGTCAGCTTCACCCCTACGCGCAGCTTGCCGCGCTTGTTCAGCTTCCTCAGCCCGGCGCGGGTCAACTTCAGCTTCAGCGTGTTGGTGCCGGCGGTCACGGCCTGGCTGAACTTCCGGATCAGCGCCGGTCGCCTGCACCTGGCCTTCCCCTTTCCGTGCTTCTTGCCCTTCCCGTGCTTCCCGGCCTTCTTGCCGTGACGGGCCGAGGAGTGGGCCTTCGCCCTGCGCTTGCCGTGCTTCTTCTTCCCCGCACACGGGTTCTTCTTGTGGCCCTTGCCCTTCGCGCCGCGCTGGGCCTTTCCGTGGCTGGCGGCGCTGAACGAGGCGAAGACGGTCCCTTTTTCCTCCTCGGGGATGCTTTCGCCGATCACGTTGCCGTCGCTGTCGAAGGTGATTTTCACGATCACCACGCGGCAGCCGCGCGAGCAGCTGATCCGCGGCTCGTATTTGAAGTTGTTCGAGGGCGGCGGGGGCGGGGGCGACGGAACGTCGACGCAATTCTCGCTTGCGTCATGGACCTGCCCCGCGGGGCAGTCCGACAGCGGCGCGGCGGCGGCCGCTTTTTTCGTCAGCTCGACGATTTCTTTGCCAAGGAAGCCGGTTTCGCCGTCCAGGGTGGAGCCGCCCGTCAGCCCGGCCCAATATTCCCAGTAGGGCAGGTAGCCGGTGACCCCGCCGACGTAGTCGACGACGCCGATCGGCCGACCGTCGCTCTTCAGCTGCTGCAGGACGGTCGACTGGAAGTCGAGGTCGTCCGCGGTACCGACGGTGTTGTCGCGACCCGGATCGATGCCCGTGTCATAGGTCGTGCCGATTTTCGCTTCCTCGGGAATGCCCTCGTTCACGTCGTTGTCGTGCGGCAGGTTGTCGAGCACGACGATGATCACGCCGCGCGCGCCGGGTCGCCAACCCACCGCCGGGTTGACGTCGGTCTCATACAACGCCCTGCCGTAGGCCTCGGGGCCGTCCCCGCCGCCATCGGCCTCGAGTCCCAGCAGCGCCGACGTGACCTGGTCCTGGTTGGGAGTGATGCCGGTGTGCAGGGTCCAGGGTGCGAAGCCTTCGCCGATCCCGTAGCTGAAGGGCCCGGCGTTGTTGACTTCGTCGTAGTCGCTGACCTCGGCGAGCCCGAACCGCACGTCGGGCAGCGACGACGAGAGCTGCGCCATCGCTTCCTGGATTTCCATCTTCGCTTCGGTCAGGGCTTTGCCCATCGAGCCCGTCGTGTCGAAGACGATCATCACGTCGGTGGCCGCACCGGCGGTCGCAGGGCCGACGGCGGAGACGCCGATCGCGAGCATCAGGGCGGTGAGAACGGCGGCGAAGCGCTTGTGGACGAGCTTCAAGGCGACTCCCTTTCAGGCGGGCCGGATCGGCCGGGGACGAGATTTCCCGGGCAAAGTAGGCGACCCGAATGCGGTTCAGGGCCCGACCGGCCCAAACATGGGCCGATCGGCCCATGTCCGTTCGTCCGGTTGAATCCGATATCGAAGCGTTCCGCCCCCCACAGGGGACACAACGCTTCAATCAACGGGGATCGAGTCGAGCTCGACCCACCGCGACGCATCTGAGGAGGGGCCGGGTGCCCGTCCGACGGAACTTGTGAGCGAGCGAAGCGAGCGGGTTCCGGCGGATGGGTACCCCGCCCGCTCCCCGCCCTCTACGACGTCTTCTCGTCCGAGCTCGACTCGATCTCGTTCGCCAGCTCCTCGAGCTCCTCGGCGAAGGAGGGGCCGAAGCTCTCGACCGGGGTCTCCTCGCCGTCGACGCCCAGCTCCGCCGCCAGCTCGTCCTCGTCGAGCAGGTCGTCGTCGCTCGGCGGCTCGATCGGCACGGCCGGTTCGACCGCCAGCGTGCGGTAGTGCTTGAGGCCGGTGGCGGCCGGGATCAGCTTGCCGATGATCACGTTCTCCTTCAGGCCGACGAGCTTGTCGCGTTTGCCCTCCAGGGCCGCGTCGGTGAGCACCTTGGTCGTCTCCTGGAAGGAGGCGGCGGAGAGGAAGGACTCGGTCGCCAGCGAGGCCTTGGTGATCCCGAGGATGACCTCCTCGCCTTTCGCCGGCGTGCCGCCGTCGCCCTTGACCTGTTTGTTGAGCCGTTTGAGCGCGCCGCGGTCCTCGAGCTGGCCCGGCAGCAGGCTGGTCGAGCCCTTCGACTCGACTTTCACCTTCTTCAGCATCTGCCGCGCGATCAGCTCGATGTGCTTGTCGTCGATGTCGACGCCCTGCGCCCGGTAGACCTTCTGCACCTCGGCGACGAGGTAGAGCTCGGTCTCCGTGCGGCCGCGGATCGCCAGCAGGTCGGCCGGGTAGAGCGAGCCCTCGTTGAGCTGCTGCCCGACCTCGACCCGGTCGCCGTCGGCGACGTGCAGGCGGGTGCGCGGCGGGAAGCTGTAGCTCTGCTCCTCGCCGTCGGAGGAGGTGACGATGACCTTCAGCGCTTTGTCGGTCTCCTCGATCGAGACCTTGCCCGCCTCCTCGGCCATCTGCGCCAGCCCCTTCGGCTTGCGCGCCTCGAAGAGCTCGACGATGCGCGGCAGGCCCTGCGTGATGTCCTGGCCGGCGACGCCGCCGGTGTGGAACGTGCGCATGGTCAGCTGCGTGCCGGGCTCGCCGATCGACTGGGCGGCGATGATCCCCACCGCGTCGCCGATGTCGACCATCGAGCCGGTCGCCGGGGCGACGCCGTAGCAGGCGCGGCACACGCCCGACTCGGCCTCGCACTTGAGCGTCGAGCGGACCGGGATCGCGACCGCCTCGTCGCCGAAGGCCTCGGCGATCTCCTCGACCTCGGCCATCGTGATCTCCTGGTTGCGCTTGAGCAGCTCGCGCCCGCGCTTGGTCTCGAGCTTCTTCGCCGCCAGGCGGCCCGCCAGGTTCTCGTTGAGCGAGCCGTCCTCCTTGCGCAGCGCCATCTCGATGTGGTCCTTGGTCTTGCAGTCCTCGTCGCGCACGATCACGTCCTGGGCGACGTCGACCAGGCGCCGGGTCAGGTAGCCCGAGTCCGCCGTGCGCAGCGCCGTGTCGGCGAGGCCCTTTCGCGCGCCGTGCGTGGAGATGAAGTACTCGAGCACGGTCAGGCCCTCCATGAAGTTGGCCTTGATCGGGCGCTCGATGATCTCGCCTTTCGGGTTGGCCATCAGGCCGCGCATGCCGGCGAGCTGGCGGATCTGTTTGAACGAGCCGCGGGCGCCCGAGTTGGCCATCATGAAGATCGGGTTGAGCTCGTCGAGGTTGTCCTCCATCGCCTGCGCGACCTCGTCGGTCGCTTTGTTCCACTGGCCGGTGATCGCCTCGTGGCGCTCCTCGGCGGTGATGTAGCCGTCGTCGTACTGGCCCTGGATCTCCGCCGTCTGCTTCTCGTAGCGGTCGAGGATCTCGGCCTTGTCTGGCGGCGAGACGACGTTGTTCTTGGCGACCGTGATCCCGGCCTGGCTGGCGTAGTGGAAGCCGAGGTCCTTGAACGCGTCGAGCACCCGCGAGACCGCCGGCGCCCCGTAGGCCTCGACCAGGTCGGAGACCATCTCGTTCACGTCGCGCTTCTTCAGCGCCTGGTTGGCGAAGCGGAAGCCCTCGGGGTCGAACTCCTCGCCGAGCGCGTCGGCGAGCGCCCGCTCGATCTTCTCGTTGAAGATGATCCGCCCGACCGTGGTCAGGAAGTGCTCGTGCCCGGCGCGCCGGTACTCGGCCAGGTCGTGCAGCTTGCAGCCGCCGTTCTCGTAGACCAGCTCGGCCTCCTGCGCGGAGCGGAAGACCTTCGGCGCCGAGCCGTTCAGCTCGCCGCCCTTGCCCTTCTTCAGCTCCTCGTCGCGCTTCGCCAGCTCCTCGGCCGGCGGGCCGTAGGTGAGGTAGTAGATGCCGAGCACCATGTCCTGCGTCGGCGTCGCCAGCGGCGCGCCGTGGGCAGGCGAGAGGATGTTGTTGGCGGACAGCATCAGCACCCGCGCCTCGGCCTGCGCCTCGGCGGAGAGCGGCACGTGGACGGCCATCTGGTCGCCGTCGAAGTCGGCGTTGAAGGCGTGGCAGACCAGCGGGTGGACCTGGATCGCCTTGCCCTCGACCAGGATCGGTTCGAAGGCCTGGATGCCGAGCCGGTGCAGGGTCGGCGCGCGGTTGAGCAGCACCGGGTGCTCGTGGATCACTTCCTCGAGCACGTCCCAGACCTCGGGCACCATCGACTCGACCATCTTCTTGGCCGCCTTGATGTTCTGCACCGCTTTGCGCTCGACCAGCTGCGCCATGATGAACGGCTTGAACAGCTCCAGCGCCATCAGCTTCGGCAGGCCGCACTGCTGCAGCTGCAGGCTCGGCCCGGAGACGATCACCGAGCGGCCGGAGTAGTCGACGCGCTTGCCGAGCAGGTTCTGGCGGAAGCGCCCCTGCTTGCCCTTGAGCATGTCGGAGAGCGACTTCAGCGGGCGGTTGCCCGGCCCGGTGACCGGGCGGCCGCGGCGGCCGTTGTCGAACAGCGCGTCGACGGCCTCCTGCAGCATCCGCTTCTCGTTGTTGACGATGATTTCCGGCGC
>Ga0210086_1001876_pt1 | contig 10348 bp, 9 predicted proteins | sample China_Galinas_PW_3_FD_184867 | JGI IMG/M metagenome (GOLD analysis project Ga0210086, IMG submission 184867) | Wetland microbial communities from San Francisco Bay, California, USA, that impact long-term carbon sequestration - China_Galinas_PWB_D2... | ecosystem: Environmental > Aquatic > Marine... | reverse complement strand
GCAGTCGCTCTCGCGCTGAACAACCGACCCCGCAAAAGCCTCGACTGGAAGACACCTGCCGAGGTGTTCGAGGAGCAGCTACGCTCAATCTAACAACCCGGTGTTGCAAGGACCGGTTGAACCCAGGCGGTGTTCCGCTGGACTATTCGCCCTGCCTGGAATGCAAGCTCTGCGTCGCGGCGTGCCCGGTGGGTGCCATCGAGAAGCACGGCGAGTTCGACTTCATGGCGTGCTCGGTGCACAACTACCGGGAATTCATGGGCGGGTTCACCGACTGGGCGCAGACGATCGCCGACAGTGGCGACGCGGCCGATTTCCGCTCGCGCGTCAGCGATTCCGAGAACGCGTCGATGTGGCAGAGCCTGTCGTTCAAGGCCAACTACAAGGCGGCCTACTGCCTGGCGGTCTGCCCGGCGGGGGAGGACGTCATCGGGCCCTACCTCGACGACCGCAAGGCGTTCATGGACCTGGTCTTGCGCCCGTTGCAGGAGAAGGACGAAACCCTCTATGTGCTACCGAATTCCGCGGCCAAGGAGCACGCGCAGCGACGGTACCCGCACAAGCGGGTCAAGGTGGTCGACTCAGGTATGCGTCTCGGCTGACCGGCGCGCACCGATCACCAGGCGTGGACCTGATTCTGGGCGGGCTCCAACCCCAGCTCGATCAGCAGTTCGGTGGCGTCGGCAGCCTGCTCGCAGATCGTGGGCACCTCGGCGCGCTCGGCAGCGGTGAAGTTCTCCAGCACATAGGCCGCCGGGTCTTTGCGCCCCGGTGGGCGGCCGATCCCGATGCGGACCCGCTGGAAGTCCTTCGTGCCCAGGGCATTGGCCACCGAGCGCAGGCCGTTGTGGCCGCCTTCCCCGCCGCCCAGCTTCAGTCGGATCCGGCCGAAGTCGACGTCGAGCTCGTCGTGGATGACGATGACATCAGCCGGCGACACCGAGTAGAACTTCGCGAGCGGACCGATCTGGCGCCCCGACTCGTTCATATAGTTCCGCGGTTTGGCCAGCACAACCGGCCGGTGGCCGAGCCTGCCGGTAACGATCTCGGCGCCCGAGCGTTTGTGCACCTTGAAGGACTCGCCCAGGCGGCCCGCCAACAGATCGGCCACCATGGACCCGATGTTGTGCCGGGTCCTGGCGTATCGCGGTCCGGGGTTGCCCAGGCCGACGACCAGCAGCGGCTCGGCCATGGCCCGCGCTTACTCGGCGGACTCGGCCGACTCGTCCTCGGCGGCCGGCTCCTCGGCCGTCTCCCCGCCACCCTCGGACTCCAGCTCCTCGGCCGACGGTGCGGAAACGATGTTGACCACCAGCAGATCGGCATCGCTGACGAGCGTCACGCCCGCGGGAAGCGTGACCTGGCCGGCGGTGATCTGGGTGCCTTCCTCGACGCCTTCGATCGAGACGATCAGCTCTTCGGGGATCGACAGGGCCTCGGCCTCGATCTCCACGGTGCTCGCGTCCTGGGTCACCAGCGTGCCGGATGCGGCATCACCTTGCAGGGTCACGCTGACCTCGACGGTCACCTTCTCGCCGCGCCGGACGACGAGCAGGTCGGCGTGCTGGATGTTGCGGCGGATCGGGTGCACGGAGATGGCCTTGGTCAGCGCCAGCTGCACCTTGCCCTTGATGTCGAGGGTCAGCACGGCGTTGGTGCCGGAGTGACGCAGGACCGCGGCGAAGTCGCGGGCGTCGAGCTCAAGATGCTGTGGGTCGGCGCCGTGGCCGTAGAGGACCGCGGGAACCTTGCCTTCGCGGCGCGCGCGCCGCGAGGCGCCCTTGCCGGTCGTGGTGCGCACGTCAGCGCTGAGCTTGTTGGTGGTGGCGCCTTTGGCCATGAGTGGTGCTCCTGTATTGCCAGTGGGTCATTCCGCACGGCAAAGGTAGGCACCAACGCGAGTGAACGCGAAGCCTCGTCGATAACGGTGGACGGACCACCCTCGCCGTGACGCCCGTCAAGGTTAGCCGATCGGTGCCACGGTGAGGAAACGGTGAGGAAATCGCCGGTGATCCCAGGCGGCCCCGGACCGCTTCAGAGCGCGAACTCAGTGCTCGTGAGCTGCTCGGACAGCTCCCACAGCGCCTTGGCGGTATTCGCGTTGCGGGCCAGCGGGCTGCGCCCGACCCGCGCGGTCGGACCGCGTATCCCGAACCGGGGACCCACAAAACTGTCACCGGGCAGATCCGCCGACGCCGCGTAGAGCGTCTGACGGGCACCGAAGTCGGCGTTCGTGGCGAACAGGCTGTTGCCGGCCTCCCAGAACCGCGCGCCGAACCGGTTGCCGGTGTTGCCCTGCAGGTTGGTGGCCGAGTAGCCGGGGTGGGAGGCGTAGGACTTCAACGGCGATCCCGCCGCATCCAGGCGCCGCTGCAGTTCCTTGGTGAACAGCAGGTTGGCCAGCTTCGACTGCCCGTAGGCCAGCCAGGCCGAGTATGGGCGCGACTTCCAGTTCAGGTCCTTGAGGCTGATCTTGCCCAGCAGGTGCATCATCGACGACACCGTGACCACCCGTTCGCCGACCTTGGGTAGCAGCAGGTTCGTCAGCGCGAAGTGGCCGAGGTGGTTGGTGCCGACCTGGCTTTCGAACCCGTCCTTGGTCTGCGCGTAGGGCACGGCCATGATGCCGGCGTTGTTGATCAGCACGTCGAGCCGCTCGACGCCGTCGGCGAACTCGCGCACCGAGGCGAGATCCTGCAGGTCCAGCTTGCGCACCTCGACGTCACCGGTCATGGCGGCGGCCACGTCGTTGCCCTTGTCGACATTGCGGCAGGCCGCGATGACGTGTGCACCGACGCGGGCCAGTTCACGCGCGGTGACCAGACCCAACCCGCTGTTGGCGCCGGTGACGACGACGGTGCGACCGGAGAACGATGGAAGATCTGCTGCGGTCCAGCTCATGGCAGCCACTCTAGGTGGGCGCCTCGCCCTGCCGGCGAGCAGACACAAAATCGCCGAAATCACCGGCGTGTCGCACGACTTTGTGTCTGCTCGCGCCGGGGGACGCTACTTCACCGTGACGCTGAAGCCCTTGATGATCGTCTCGACGTCGGAAGCCTGCTCCGCGGCATGATTCGCCAGCGTGGTGACCGTCAGCTGCACCAGGTAGCGCTGGAATTTCGGTGCCGGCGTCACGGGGATGACCACACGGTTGTAGCTGTGCAGTCGCCGGCCGTTGAGGTCGTAGCTGCCCTCGATCATCGACGACGGGAACCCGTCGAAATCCGCGTCGGAGGAGTTGAGTTTGGTGAAGTTCTGCGACATCTCCGCGTCGGCGCCGGCGTGCTTGAGCGCCTCGGCGACATCGAAGTTCCCGGTCAGCTTGAACACCATGAGCATCGCTGTCGGGTAGGTGTTGTTCTTGGCGATCACTTCGGTGCCCGGCGAGAAGTTCGGGTTGGAGTACTTGGTCCAGCCCGGGGGATGGGGCAAGGTCACCGTGATGTCGGTGAGCTCGTCGGGCGGAACCTGCTCACCGCCGACGCCGACACCGGCGAGGTATTCCGCGATCGGGGTCGGTGTCGTCGAGGTGGTGGTCGGTGTCGGGGTGGTCGTGGTGGTCCAGACCGACGAGTAGTCCGGTGGCGGTGAGTCGCACGCCGCCACGGTGACGCTCAATGCGAGGGAAGCCGTCAGCGATGCCAGTTGCGTTCGCGCTCTCACAAAATCTCGCGCACCGTGTCGATCGGCCGGGCCAGCCGGGTGCCCTTGGCGGTCACGACGAACGGTCGCTCGATCAGGACCGGGTTGGCGGCCATCGCGTCGAGCAGCTCGTCGTTGCTGGCGGCGGCCAGATTCATTTCGCCGTAGAGGGATTCACGCTTGCGCACGGCGGTGCGAGCATCGATGCCGGCATCGCCGATCAGTTGGACCAGCTCCGCACGCGAGGGCGGGGCCTTCAGGTACTCGACGATCGTCGGCTCGATACCGTTGGCACGCAACAGTTCCAGGGTCTTGCGCGAGGTGCTGCAGCGGGGGTTGTGGTAGATGACAGCCGTGTTTGGCAACGAATCTCCCTATGCGTCTCCGTCGAAAAGCCCTGTCACCGAGCCATTTTCGAATACAGCGCGAATCGTGCTGGCCAGCAGTGGTGCGATGGACAGCACAGTGAGCTGTGGGAAGCGCTTGGATTCGTCGATCGGGAGGGTGTTGGTGACGATCACCTCGCGGGCGCCGCTGGCGGCCAGCCGCTCGGCGGCGGGATCCGACAGCACGCCATGCGTGGCGGCGATGACGACATCGCCCGCACCGTCGTTGCGCAGCAGCTTGACCGCGCCGGCGATGGTGCCGCCGGTGTCGATCATGTCGTCGATCAGCACGCAGGTCTTGCCCGCCACCTCGCCGACCACCCGATTGGACACCACCTGGTTGGCCACCCGCGGGTCGCGGGTCTTGTGGATGAAGGCCAGCGGGGCGCCGCCGAGCGCATCGGCCCACTTCTCGGCGATGCGCACCCGCCCCGAGTCCGGCGAGACCACGACGATGTTCTCGGTGGGGTAGTTCTCCCTGATGTAGCCGGTCAGCAGGTTCTGTGCGCGCATGTGGTCGACGGGCCCGTCGAAGAAGCCCTGGATCTGGTCGGTGTGCAGGTCGACCGAGACGATGCGGTCGGCGCCGGCGGTCTTGAACAGGTCGGCCACCAGCCGCGCCGAGATCGGCTCGCGGCCGCGGTGCTTCTTGTCCTGCCGCGCATAGGGGTAGAAGGGCAGGATCGCGGTGATCCGCTTGGCGCTGCCACGCTTGAGCGCGTCGATCATGATCAGCTGTTCCATCAGCCACTTGTTCAGCGGCGCGGGATGGGACTGCAGGACGAAGGCGTCGCAGCCGCGCACCGACTCGTCGAAGCGTACGAAGATCTCACCGTTGGCGAAGTCTCGCGCGGTCTGTGCGGTGACGTGGACATCGAGTTCCTTGGCGACCTGTTCGGCCAGCTCAGGGTGCGCCCGACCCGAGAAGAGCATCAGGTTCTTGCGGTTGTCGGTCCAGTCCGTGCCCACTGCGTTGCCCTTGCCGGTCGGGGATCGATACCGCCCAATCGTACGTAGCATTTCGGCTATCGCGTTGCCGGGTTACCAGAAAGACAACGACTGGCGACCAAATCAGGCCGAGGTGTCGTCGGAGGGCTCGGTTTGTTGGGCCTTCGCGGCGGCCTTCGCCGCGGCGCTGCCCGGCCGCTTGCGCACTACCCAGTCCTCGATGTTGCGCTGCGGTCCGGCCGAGACGGCCAGCGATCCGGGCGGTACATCCTCGCGCAGCACCGTGCCGGCACCGGTGTAGGCGCCGTCGCCGACGCTCACCGGCGCGACGAACATGGTGTCCGAGCCGGTGCGCACATGCGAGCCGACGGTCGTGCGGCTCTTGGTTTCACCGTCGTAGTTGACGAAGACGCTGGACGCGCCGATGTTGCTGTGCTCACCGATGTCGGCGTCACCGACATAGGTGAGGTGCGGCACCTTCGTCCCGGTGCCGATCACCGAGTTCTTGGTCTCGACGAAGGCGCCGAGCTTGCCGTCGGCGCCCAGCCGCGTACCCGGCCGAAGGTAGGTGAACGGTCCGACGGTCGCCGCGTCGCCGACCACCGACTCGCTGCCGTGGGTGCGGATCACCGAGGCGCCGTCGCCGACGACGACGTCGTCGAGTGTGGTGTCCGGCCCGATCTCGCAGCGTGCGCCGATGCGGGTGCCGCCGAGCAGCTGGGTGCCGGGCCGGAGGACGGTGTCGCGGCCGATGGCGACGCCGACGTCGATCCAGGTGGTGGCGGGGTCCACGACGGTGACCCCGGCGCGCTGGTGGGCGGCGACGATGCGCCGGTTGAGTTCGCGGGCCCGATCGGCCAGCTGCACCCGGTCGTTCACGCCGGCGACCAGGGCGTGGTCGTCGACATGTCTGGCGTGCACGATCTGTCCGTCGGCGCGCACGATCGAGATGACGTCGGTGAGGTACAGCTCATGCTGGGCGTTGTCGGCGGACAGCCGGCTCAGCGCCGAACGCAGTGCGGCGATGTCGAACGCGTAGACGCCGGTGTTGACCTCGCGGATGGCTCGCTGCTGCGGGGTGGCGTCGGTCTCCTCGACGATCGCGATCACCTCGCCGTCCTGGGTGCGCAGGACGCGGCCGTAGCCGGTGGCGTCGGGCAGGGTCGTGGTCAGCACCGTCACCGCGGCCGGTTCACCACGATGCCCCGTGGTCAGGTCGGCGAGCGTTTCGGCGTCCAACAGCGGGGTGTCGCCCGAGGTGACCACGACCACGCCGTCGAACTCGTCGGGCAGCGCGGACAAGCCGCACAGTGCGGCGTGCCCGGTGCCCATCTGCTGGTCCTGCACAGCCACCTCGATGGGCCGTCCGAGCTGCTCAGCCAGTTCGCCGACGACCGGGCTGATGCGGTCGCGGTCCTTGCCGAGCACCACGACGAGATGCTGGGGTGCCACCTTGGCAACCGCATGCAGGGCGTGCGACAGCATGCTTCGACCACCGAGGGTGTGCAGCACCTTCGGGGTGTCGGAGTACATCCGGGTTCCGGCGCCTGCCGCCAGTATCAGCACGGCCGAATCGCTTTGTGTGGTCACCTGGACCTCCCAGTGTGCGGTGTGGTTCGCGACACGCCCGTCACAACGTGCACGACCGCACAGTCGCGGCGGATCTCTGTGCCCGATTGTCGCTCGCCGAGGGCTCGCTCCGTCGCCAGGACTCGAACCTGAACTTTCTGAACCAAAATCAGAGGTGCTGCCGATTACACCACGACGGACTGGCTGCCATGTCCGCCTGAGACTCTAGTGCAATCCCTGCGGCTGCCGGTGGGGGTCCGACCTGGGGCTGGGCCGACGCGAGCGGCGCCGGGCCGGGCCTGTCGATCGTGCGTGCGGTCGCGACCCACCGCCGGTCCGGCACCAGCGGTGTCGGAGCGCCGTCCGGCGGCAGGAATGACGCGATGTGGGGTTTACTCTGATAGCCATGGCAGCGCCGGACAAGGAGCAGCGGGCGCCGCGAGCCAGGATGACCGGCAGCGAGCGCCGTCGCCAGCTGATCGACATCGCCCGCTCGCTGTTTGCCGAACGCGGGTACGAGGGTACCTCGATCGAGGAGATCGCCCAGCGGGCCAATGTCTCCAAGCCGGTGGTGTACGAACACTTCGGCGGCAAGGAGGGCCTGTACGCGGTCGTGGTCGACCGCGAGATGTCTGCCCTGCTGGACGGCATCACGGCATCGCTGACCAACAACCGCTCCCGGGTGCGCATCGAGCGGGTGGCGCTGGCGCTGCTGACCTATGTCGAGGAGCGCACCGACGGGTTCCGGATCATGATCCGCGACTCGCCGGCGGCGATCAGCTCGGGCACCTACTCCAGCCTGCTCAACGATGCCGTCAATCAGGTGGCGTCGATCCTGGCCGGCGACTTCGCCCGCCGCGGTCTCGACCCGGAGCTGGCCCCGCTGTACGCGCAGGCGCTCGTCGGCTCGGTGTCGATGACCGCGCAGTGGTGGTTGGACGCCCGCGAACCGAAGAAGGAAGTGGTGGCCGCCCACCTGGTGAACCTGGTGTGGAACGGGCTGACCCACCTCGAGGCCGATCCGCATCTGCAGGACGAATAGTCGTCGGCTTCGGCGAGATCGGCGAGATCGGCGAGATCTACGTCACGGTCGCGGATTTCGGCCCGTCGCAACCCTGGTGCGGATCTCGGCGGCGTCGGGCCCTGCCTAGAATGGACTCACCATGACCGCACCGGGGCACGAGTATGTCCAGACCCCGATAGCGGGGCTGGTTGAACTGGCGCTCACCGCGCCGACATTCACCGACCTGGCACAGCGCGCGGACGACCATGCGGGGGAGCTCGCGCTGATCGGTCCGCCCAGTGCGCGGCTGTTCGCGGCCTGTGCCCTGGCCCGCGGCGGCCCGCTGCTGGTGGTGACCGCCACCGGGCGCGAGGCCGACGACCTCACCGCCGAGCTGCGCGGAGTGCTCGGCGACTCCGCGGCGATGTTCCCGTCGTGGGAGACGCTGCCGCACGAGCGGCTGTCCCCGGGCGTGGACACCGTCGGCGCCAGGCTGATGCTGCTGCGCCGGCTGGCCCGCCCCGACGACACGCGCCTGGGAGCCCCGCTGCGGGTGGTGGTGACGACGGCGCGTTCGCTGCTGCAGCCGATGGCCCCCGACATCGCCGAGATCGAGCCGGTGACCCTGCAGGCCGGCGCGGAACTCGACTTCGACAGCCTGGCCGCGCGGCTGGTCGAACTTGCCTACACCCGTGTGGACATGGTCGGCAAGCGCGGCGAATTCGCTGTGCGCGGCGGCATTCTCGACCTCTTCCCGCCGACCGCCGAACATCCGGTGCGGGTGGAGTTCTGGGGTGACGAGATCACCGAGATGCGCATGTTCTCGGTCGCCGACCAGCGCTCGATTCCCGAACTCGACGTCGATGCCGTGGTTGCGATGCCGTGTCGCGAGCTGTTGCTGACCCCCGATGTCTGCGCTCGTGCGGCCAAGCTGGTCGAGAAGCGTCCGACCGACGGCAACCAGGTGGGCGGCAGCGTCGGCGACATGCTGGCCAAACTCGCCGAGGGCATACCCGTGGACGGTATGGAGGCGCTCCAACCGGTGCTGCGCCCCGACCAACTCGCGTTGCTCATCGACCACCTGCCCGAGGGCACCCCGCTGCTGGTGTGCGATCCGGAGAAGGTCCGCACCCGCGCCGCCGACCTGATTCAGACCGGGCGCGAATTCCTCGAGGCGTCCTGGTCGGTGGCGGCCATCGGCGGCGAAGCGCCCATCGACGCCGAGCAGCTCGGCGGCTCGGGATTCCGCGAACTCGACGAAGTGCGCGAGGCCGCCCGCGCGGCCGACCATCCGTGGTGGACGTTGAGCCAGCTTCCCGCTGAAAGCGCCATCGAACTCGACGTGCGGCCCGCACCCGCGGGCCGCGGCCAACAGAGCACGGTCGACGAGATCTTCGCGATGGTGCGCGCCCATGTGCTGACCGGGGGAGCCGCCGCCGTCGTCGCGCCGGGTACCGGCACCGCGCACCGCGTCGTCGAGCAGCTCGCCGAGCGCGATACCCCGGCGGCGATGCTCGATTCCGGCGCGGCGCCCAAGGCGGGTGTGGTGGGCGTGCTCAAGGGGCCGCTGCACGACGGCATCGTCGTACCGGGTGCGAACCTGGTCGTGATCACCGAGACCGATCTGACCGGCAACCGGGTCACCGCCACCGACGGCAAGCGGCTGGCGGCCAAGCGGCGCAACACCGTCGACCCGCTGGCGTTGACGGCCGGTGATCTCGTGGTCCACGACCAGCACGGAATCGGCCGGTTCGTCGAAATGGTCGAGCGCACGGTCGGGGGCGCGCGCCGCGAGTACCTGGTGCTCGAATACGCCTCCAGCAAGCGTGGCCAGTCGGCCGACAAGCTGTATGTGCCGATGGACTCCCTGGACCAGCTGTCCCGCTACGTCGGCGGCCAGGAACCGAGCCTGAGCCGGCTCGGCGGCAGCGACTGGGCGAACACGAAAACCAAGGCGCGCAAGGCGGTCAGGGAGATCGCCAGCGAGCTGGTCGCCCTCTACGCCAAGCGACAGGCCGCACCGGGGCACACATTCGGCCCGGACACCCCGTGGCAGGCCGAGATGGAGGACGCGTTCGGCTTCACCGAGACCGTCGACCAGCTCACCGCCATCCAAGAGGTCAAGGCCGACATGCAGAAGCCGGTGCCGATGGACCGGGTGATCTGCGGCGACGTCGGCTACGGCAAGACCGAGATCGCCGTGCGCGCGGCGTTCAAGGCCGTGCAGGACGGCAAGCAGGTCGCCGTGCTGGTGCCGACGACGCTGCTGGCCGACCAGCACCTGCAGACGTTCACCGAGCGAATGGCCGGGTTCCCGGTGACGGTCAAGGGCCTGTCGCGGTTCACCGATCCGGCCGAGTCGCGGGCGGTCCTCGAGGGCATGGCCGACTGCAGCGTCGACATCGTGATCGGTACCCACCGGCTGTTGCAGACCGGTGTGCGCTGGAAGGATCTCGGCCTGGTGGTCGTCGACGAGGAACAGCGCTTCGGCGTCGAGCACAAGGAGCACATCAAGAGCCTGCGCACCCATGTCGACGTGCTGACCATGAGCGCCACCCCGATCCCGCGCACGCTGGAGATGAGCCTGGCGGGTATCCGCGAGATGTCGACGATCCTCACCCCGCCCGAGGAGCGCTACCCGGTGCTGACCTATGTCGGCCCGCATGACGAGAAGCAGGTGGCCGCGGCGTTGCGTCGTGAGCTGCTGCGCGACGGTCAGGCGTTCTACATCCACAACCGGGTCAGCAGCATCGACGCCGCCGCCGCGCGGGTCAAGCAACTGGTGCCCGAGGCCCGGGTG
>Ga0210086_1001875_pt1 | contig 10349 bp, 7 predicted proteins | sample China_Galinas_PW_3_FD_184867 | JGI IMG/M metagenome (GOLD analysis project Ga0210086, IMG submission 184867) | Wetland microbial communities from San Francisco Bay, California, USA, that impact long-term carbon sequestration - China_Galinas_PWB_D2... | ecosystem: Environmental > Aquatic > Marine... | reverse complement strand
AGATGCCGTCGGCATCGTTGCTGTTGGTAACGTTCGAGGTGTAGACGTTATTAATGGTGTTGCCGCTAACCGATGCCGTCATGTCGCCGGTTATTAAGGAGCCGTTCGTGTAAGTGCAGGCCTGCAGCGAATTGCCCGCGGCACAATAATGGCCGTCAAGCTCGCCGCCGCCGAGGTAGATGCCGGAGCCGCCGTTGTTGCTTGAGTAGTTATTTACGAAGTAATTGTTAAGCTGCGAATTGGTCACCGAGGCGGTCAGGTCGCCGTCCACCACTACGCCATAAGCGTCGCTTTCCGCGGCGAAGAGGTTGTACGGGATATAAATGCCGCTTCCGAAGTTATTGTAGATGACGTTGTCGGTGAAATAGTTGTTAATGGAAGAGCCGGTGACGCTCGTGGAGATGCCGCTTCCGGGCGTGCCGTTATACGCCATGAAGAAGTTCTCCATGAAAACGCCGCTTCCGAAGTTGTTGTATATCGTGTTATTCGTAAACGCGGTGTTTACGTGGACGTCTGAGATGGTGCTGTTGACCATGAAGTCGTTGACCAGCGTTATACCGTTGCCGCCGTTGTCATATATCTGGTTGTTCGCGAACTGGAAATCGAAAACGCTACCAGACATGGATTCGAACTGACGATCGTTCCATATATGTATGCCGCTTGCGCCGGCGCCGTTGTCATGAATTATGTTGTCGTGGATATTGGTGAGGTAAATGGCGTCTGCCGACGAGGGGGTGTCCTGGTCGCCGTAGATGCCGTGGTCGCAGCCCTGTATTTCAAGGCCCATGACCTCGTTGTTGTTGCCGATGGTTATACAGTTCTCGTTCGGGCCGATGATGTTCGGGAACGGTCCGATGCCGCCCATGTCCATTATCGGATCGTGGTAGCCCTCGCCCCAGAGGATCATGTTGTCAAGAAGGGTGATGGTCTGAACGGAGCCGTCCCTGTCGCCGCTGCGGTAGGAGTCCTGCGAATTGTCGTAATCGAATATATAGACGAGTGCGCCTTCCTGATAGTACGGGCTGCCATATATATAATCGGTGTGCCAGTACGGGTCCTCGAGGCTACCGGTACCGTTGGTCACGCCCACGGGCCCCGTGCCGTCCGGCCCGGTCGGTTCTGCCTTGCTGTCGACCGGCACGTCCTGCGTCTCGTTGTCTTCGTTAACGAATATCGCGTTTGCAAACACTGTAGCGACCGGAGAGGTGCCGATGAGCGTCCTGATGTGGCGGTCGCGGACGACCTTTTCCGTCATCCTCTCTTCGAGGCTCCTGGCGCCGGTGGCCGGCTTGAGCCACTCGGTGAGCTTGTCGCCGCCGAGCGGTATCTCGAGATAACCGCCGAAGAAAGTAACGTTATCCGTATCGTCGTGAAGACGGCTTTCCCTGTACTCGACCATGAGGTTGAGGAACCGTGCAGGCCTGACCTCCAAGCGGCCCTTCCAGCCCCAGAGGTCGCCCTTAAGGTCCGAGTTGTAGTAATATGCGCCCGCTACAGCCCTGGTCTCCATGAAGTCCGATATGCCAGGTATAAGCACGCCGACTTCGGCGTCCGCGCCCGTAAGGGCCTCTTCCTTGCCCTGGTTAACGAGCAGCGCGTTCTGGCCGAAGGAATACGCGTCAATAGAGTCCACATCCTTTATATCGTCGCCGATGACGAAGTAGCCGTTGGCCCGGAAGTCGACCCAGTGCGAAAGGGCCTCGACGCCCGCGCCGATCTGGTTGAACCTGTTCCCGTTGCCGCTGTCCATGCTGTCGAAGAATACGTTACCGCCATATATGAGCTTTTTATTGCTGCTAAGGGTCCTGAATCCTACTCCGAGGTTCTCTTCGTTCTGGTCCATGTCGTCAAGCCGGAGGTGTGGATTGACGAAGATGAGGCTATGGTCTCCCGTCCACATGGGCAAGAGAAAATCGACCGAATAGTCGGTCTCGTGGCTGCCGTCGCCGACCATTACTTCAGGCCGTAGCATCGGCTCCCACCCATTCATGGCACTCGCCCACGCGAGCGTGCCCATGATGGGAGAGTAAATCATTACAAAAGCGAGAATTGCTGCAAGAACCCTACCGAATTTCGAAGAGAACATACGCGGACCCATATTGACCTCCATAATTTTGAACCAGGATTTTATTTGGACTTTTTTTCATAAGTTCATAAGTTCTAAAGTAAGTTCTAAAGACAGTTCACCCGTTATAAAAATATTTCACTCTCTGTCATAAAAAACAAAAACAGCCCGAGGAGCAGACAACAAATCTGCGTCCTCCCGCCAAGGCTAAAGACTTTGGATTCTCTACGAATTCCACAACCTAATAACGTAAAGAATACCCCAATCTATATCAAAAGAGGGGCGATGTCAAGCTTTTTTTTGAAAGTTTCATTATTTCGATACAACTGAATCTTTATACATCCAACCGCGTTGTCGCCAGCCGTGTAACTCCCCATAATGTCTCCAAAAATGACCAGATTTCTGTTGTTTCAAGGCCACTTCCGACTCACTCCTTAAACCTCTTATTGAAACTCTGGGATGCATCATACAGGCATCGCTATCTTAGTGCTCCGAATGTTCCTTTTTCACAACCCGTAGTGCTATAATCCCCCATGCGATACTTATTTACTGCGCTCTTCCTTATGGCCTCGTGCTTCATGACGGCATCGACCGTGCGTGCGTCCGACATGGTATATCTGGACTGCCAGGTGTTCTTCGCCTCGCTTAACGCGGAGAACGAAAACGGCATAACCGAGCACATCCCCATCACGATAGACTACGCGAAAAATACCGTAAACGAGGGGGCGGCGGTCTTCTCCGAAAGGCTCATAAAGACCAAGATAGGCGAATTCGACGTGGTTATCGACAGGTACACAGGCAACATCAATTTCAGGACCAACGCCAAGCCGGTGAGAGGCACCGGCGTATGCCGCATTGTAACTGACCGCAAGTTTTAACATCCCCCGAGTAAGGGGAACCCAGGCCTAAAGCGAACTTATCCTCTCTTGCCATTCCGGCTCCGTGCCGTAACCCATGCGCTCCATGAGCGCCCCGCACTGCTCGTTGAACCGGTATAGCGTCTCATCCTCCCAGCTCTCCCAGCCCTTGAACCCGGTCCTCAAAGCAACGTTCGTCCTTTTCCCGAAGAGCTCGGGGCGGTACTGCCACCTCGCGGCGAAACCACCTGGGAATTGAGTAATCTGCTTGAGAAGCCGCGGTATCCACTCGTCACGCGTGGCCTCGCCAAAGAGGTCCTCGTAACGGTAAACCCCCGCGCCGATCCGCTCCGCCTGCTCTATGGCGAGGGTGTTTCGTTTTGCCCACCACCAGCACAGGCGCTCAAAGACATCCATCGTCTCCCATCTATCCCGATAGGGGTCGCCCTCGAAGTCAAAGGGCGTAAGGCTGGTATTCTTGAACCACCTCCTGATGTTAAACACCGAGGCCGGCGACACCGCCCTGTTCATCCATGACACAACCCAGCCCCTGGGGTCACGGACGATATAGGCCACCCGCACGTTGGGAAACGCCCGTGGCAGAAGCTCCACGAGGCCGCATAGCATCGCGTTGGCCTCGAGCAGTACCGCGTTCTTCTCTTTCTCGAGCATTCGGGTTCGAAGGGCGCGCATGCACCGTACTATCTCTTCGTCGTCAAGCGTCCCCTTTACACGCGCGACGCTCAGGTTGGCGACGGAATGCCTAACGAGAAACTTCCCGACCGTGGAATTAAACAGGCCGAGCTGCCTTATCTTCTCCGGCCAGAGGAGCGGCTTTGAGGGCCTTATTACGTCTGGCTCGTGCGTGGAGGTGCAACCCTCTATCATCTCCGACAATTTCGTGCCGAGAAAATGAGTGCCCGTGCGTCCTGTGGAGGTGATAATTATATAGGGCTTCTCGAATATGTCCTTGTCCTGGGATGGCATCATATTTAGTATATGGATTTAAGAGGCTTTAGTGGTGGGGATAAGCGTCCGGCGTTCTGGTGGACGACATCTATCCGACGGGCTGCTTCGACTGACCGTTCTTTTTAAGTATTCTCTCGCGCAGCATCACCTCGTCCACCCTCATGCCCCGCCAGAACTTGGTGAACGTATCGTCGGATATGACATAGTCCCAATCCACGGGGTCGAGACTCGTCATATCGTAGACCACGGAGCATATCTTCGCATTCTTGCCCTCGAGATCGGTATGCCTGTTGAAGGCGTTAGTCCCCATCCGATAGTCGTCCTTCTTGCCCAGGTATTCCAGTATCTCGGACATGCAAATATTGTTAGTCGGATGGTTGACCCCGATAGACTTTACCGCCCTTACGGTGACATTGAAAACTATCTTCTTGTATCCTCTGAGGACGGACACGAACGAATCCAGCTGCCGGAGGTCGCTTATTGTAGCCTGGAGCCAGACCGGTATCCTCAGCTTGTAGCAGTTTTCGAGGGCCTGGAGCTTGTTCTTGTGAACCGTCGACGACATCTCGTATTCCACGTCGTTGAACGAAAAGAACAGGTAATCGAGGCCCGCAGCCCTCAGCCCCTTCAAGTACTCCATGTCCCTGAACCGCTGGCCGTTGGTGCAAACGCATATCTTGTTTACGTTGGACATCTGCCTAGCGGCGGCTATGATATCGAAGAGGTCGTCCCTGACCGTGGGCTCGCCACCTATGAGCGTCGCGTTGCCATCGGCGGTCGCGATCATGTCGCGAATGACCTCGAAGGGCCTGTCGGGGATGTCGTGGTCGGTGTTCGACAGGGCGTAGCAGTAAGTGCATTTAAGGTTGCACCTGTAAGTAACGGGGAGCAGGAGGTTGCCGCGGACGGGAAGATATTCGTGCTCGTAGCCCCGGCGGAAAAAATCCAGGTCCTTCTCGGCCATCTCCCTGAATATGCCGTGCTCCGGACACTCCCCTACAAAGAATATACCCTCAGGGATAGACTCATAATAGGCGGGCACGTCCTTGGCGCAGACAGGGCACAGACCAATCGCTTCATAGCCAAGCTCCACTCGATACCTCCCCATAACACCGTTGATGCAAAGTCTATTTTATCAGGGGTTATATTATCACGGAGCACCTTTTATTACAATCTCATAGCTGTTTATTACAATCTCATAGCTGTATTGATGCACATGTAGCGGGTGTGCGAGAAAGTGACGTCTTTTGAAAGTCACCGTGGACTTGGGACATAACCATAAAGTATTATTTGTCCTATGAACTCTCGCAGGGCCAGATGGATCCTCTTGCTCATAATCGTCGCCGTGGGGTTCGTCGCATACGCGAACAGCTTTCACGTCCCCTTCCAGTGGGACGGCACCACCTACATAGGCGATAACCAGATAATACGCAGCCTGGATTATTTCGTCCACCCCTCCCATGCCAAGGCGCGCCATTTCTATTCGCAGTTAAGCAGGCGTTACGTTCCCTACCTGACCTTCGCCCTGAACTACCGCGTAAACGGATTCAACTATCCGGGGTGGCACTTGGTCAACATACTTATCCACATCGCAAACGCACTCATGTGCTTCGCCCTCGTGCTTCGCCTCTTTAAGACACCTCTTCTGAAGGACTCGCAATTATCCGAGTCCTCTCAGACGATAGCCTTCTTCTGCGCCCTGTTCTTCGTCGCCCATCCGATGCAGACCATGGCCGTCACATACATCTACCAGAGGCTGGCCTCGCTGGTCACCCTGTTTTACCTGGCCGCGGCACTGGCATACCTGAGCGCGAGGTTATCGGAAGACGCGCGGAAGCGGTATCTTCTCTACGCCGCTGCTTTTCTTCTTTTTGCCATAGCCCTGAAGACAAAGGAAAACGCAGCGACGCTTCCCCTTGCGCTTGCCGCGATGGAATTCACCTTCTTCACGGGGCCATGGAAGCGGCGGCTGCTCGGCATCGTTCCGTTTTTCGCGATAGCGGCCGCAATGCCGATATTCCTGCTCGCCAGGCTCAAGCTCTCCGGCGATTATCTCACCCAATATAACGAGGCCACGCAATTATTCCAGAAGTCGGGGTCGCATTTGGAATACCTGCCATCGCAGTTCAGGGCCAACGCCCAATACCTGCGCCTTTATCTTCTGCCCTTCGGACAGAGCCTGGTTCACAACTCGCTTAAGGTAAAATCGTTCCTTGATGCCACGGCCCTCCTTTCGCTGGCGTTTCTCTGCTCGCTTGCCGGGGGCGCCGTATGGCTGTTTAAGAAGGGGGGCCGGCAGAGGCCCGAGCTATTACTGATTGCGTTCGGAATTGCATGGTATTTCATAACGCAGTCGCTGGAGTCCGGCATCGCGCGCCTTCCGCTGGACTTTCAGGAATACCGCGCATACCTGCCTTCGGTTGGCATATTCATCTCATGCGTCACGGCTTCAATGATGGTGATAGACAGACTATCCACCGAGGCCCTCCGCAGGGCCGCCCTGTGCGGGATGGTCGGCGTGGCGATAATCTTCGGCATCATGACGCACGAGCGCAATAAGGTCTGGGCCACTCCCATGAGCCTCTGGCAGGAAGTGGTAGAGCGGGCCCCGACCAATCCGAGGGGATATAACAACCTGGGCCTCATCTACGCCAAGGAGGGGATGCCCGACAAAGCCCTACCGCTCTACCGTGAAGCCATAAAAATGGACCCGGGCTTCGGCAAGGCCTACAACAACATGGGCAAGCTCCTGATGACTACCGGCGATGCCGAAGGCGCGGAGAAAGCCCTTCAAATGGCAGTCAAGATAGACCCCGACACCGAGGAGGCCCTAAGCAACCTGGGTTCGATATACAGCGCCAAAGGCGAGTACAAACTCGCCCTTGAAAACCTGGACAAGAGCCTGAAGGCAAATCCCGATTTCGCCATAGCCTGGTATAACCGAGGCCTGCTTTACCAGAGGACGAACAATATAGACAATGCTATATCCGACTACACCAATGCGATTGCCCTGGACCCCACCCTGCATGAGGCCCACACCAACCTCGGCGCGATATACGTAAAGCGAAAAGATTACGACTTGGCCATCAAGCACCTCGGCGAGGCGGTTCGACTTAACCCTTCGAGCGCGAAGGCGCACTACAACATCGGGTACGCCCTCTACAGGGGCGGCTACATCAATGCCGCGGAGGTGGAGGCAGAGAAAAGCCTGCGCATCGACCCGGCTTACGAACGGTCCAGAAGGCTTATACGAACTCTAAAGGAAATCGAGAGCCAGCGACGCTGAGTGCTACGCCGCCGCCTCGGGCCACGACGAGAAGTCATTACCCAGCGTCCATTTGTACGGCGAGGTCTTTATCTGCGAAGCGACAAGCGACATGTAGCTCTTAAGCCCCCCCTCCACACCCAGGCTGTCGTCGAATGGGATAAACTCAAGATTATAATGCTCGGGCCCATCATCCCTGAGGATGGTGAAGAAGAGCGGCACCGAGTACTTCAGGGACGCCTTAAATGGAAAGTTGCTGAAATTGATCTTTCTTCCGAGGAAATCCACCGCCGTCACCCCGGGCCCTGACGAATTCAGGTCGTTTAATATGTAGAGCGCCCCGCCTCCGTGAAGGTGCCTTATCACCTTCGCCGTATCCTTCCCTGCACGGAACACCTCCTCGGGCGAGATGTACCTCATCTTGGGGGTCAAAAGCGGCTTCAGCGCGGCCGTCACGTTGAAATGCACCCTCTCCCCGGTGACGACCCTCACGGGGATGCCGCATAATTCTCTGAGGACGGGCATCATCACCGGAGGGCCGTAATGGCATCCGAGAATTATCACGCCCCTGCCCTCCTGCATCGCCCGCTTTACAGCATCGCTGCCCTCGACGCTAACATATGAGCCAAGGCTGCCAGTGTCGTCGTAAATGAGGTGGCTTAGAAGATATATCCTGGCGTAAGTCGAGTAATATTTAAGGGCGAACCTGAATAGGCCGGTCTCCGGCGCCACCCCCTTCCGGTACGCCTCGAGCCTGCCGAGCCTGGCGATGTGCGCAGCCACGTAGGCCGCGCCAGCCGCATGTCCGGCCACCGAGAGGAAAGTCTTTTTAAACGGAACAGTCCTGTACGCAAGGGATATGCTCTTGATTATAAGAAGCCTCGCTTGGAGAGAAAGCCAGGAAAACCTCATGCCGCGGGGTCAGACGCTTACTTTCTTCATGACCGACCTCACCAGCTCCGGGTCGGATAACCCCATGCCCTCGCCGAAAAGCCTCCTGCGCAGAAGGACCTCGTCCTCCCTTATCCCCCTGTGCAGTTTGGTGAAGGTATCGTTGGAGATAACGTAATCCGAATCCACCGGGTCTATCCTCCCGATGTCGTAAACCCACGCGCAGATCTTCGCCTCCCTGCCCTCGAGCCTTACGAACCGGTTGAAGGGGGAAGTGCCCTTACGGACGGAATCCTTCTTGCCGAGGTATTCCAGGATATCGGAGACGAACACCTCATCCTTGGGGTGTCTGAGACCCATCGCCCTGACCGAGCGTAGAGTGACCTTGAAGACGACCCTCTTTACTTCCCGCAACACTGAGATGAAGGAATCCAGATGATGGAGCTCGCTTATCGTGCCCTGCAACCAAACGGGCATCCTCAGGTTATAGCAGTGCTCAAGGGCCTGGAGCTTGTTCTTGTGCACCGTTGAGGAGGCCTCGTACTCCACGTCGTTGAAGGAAAAGAATATGAAGTCTATCCCCGCGTCCTTCAGCATCTCCACCCTGCGCCTGTCCCTGAGCAGCTGGCCGTTCGTGGCTATGCTGACCTTTCCGATGCTGGGCGTCGCTTTGGCGGCGGCGATTATCTCGGGGAGGTCTTCCCTCAGCGTGGGCTCGCCCCCGATGAACGTCACATTGCCCTCGAAAGAGCCAATAAGTTTCTTTATGTCGTCCTGGGACCTGTCGGGCATGGCGAGTTTGGTATTGGAGAGGGTGTAGCAGTACGTGCAGTTGATGTTGCACCGGTATGTCGCGGGCAGAACGAGGTGCGTATGGGGCTTAACGTAATCCTGATCGTAGCCCCAGAGAAACGAGTCAATGTCCCGCTCGGCGCGTTCGGTGAATACGCCGTGCTCGGGGCATTCGCTAATAAGATGGACCCCGTCCGGTCTCGTCTCGTAATGGGCGGGCGCTTCTTTCGCGCATTTCGGGCAAACGCTGGCTGTCTTGTAGTCGAGGATCATGGTGCTTTGCTATTTTACCAATTATCGGGCTGTCTTGGGAAGTCTATGACACGCCGGGTCAGGCGCTGGCCCTTTTAAGGACCTTCTGCACGCGCTCGGGGTCCGGAGACACCATTTCGTCGCCAAACAGCCTGCGGCGGAGCAGCACCTCGTCCGTCCTGAACCCCCTGTACAGCCCCATGACCCTGTCGTCGGAGATGACGTATTTATAATCTATAGGGTCGGTCCTGCCTACGTCGAAGGCGTAAATGCAGACCTTTGTCTTTGTCCCTTCGAGCGTGATGACTCTGTTGAAGGGAGAATCGCCTTTCTTGTATTCGTCTTTCTTCCCGAGGTACTGCAGTATGTCAGACATGAATATCTCATCCGTGGGGTGGTTGACCCCAACCGCCCTGACAGGCCGGAGCACGACCTTGAATATGATCTTCTTGAACTCCCTCATGACCGAGACGATGGAATCGAGCTGGTGGATCTCATTGATGGTGCCCTGAAACCAGACCGGGATCTTGAGTTTGTAGCAGTTCTCCAGGGCCTGCAGCTTGTTCTTGCGCACCTTCGAGGACATCTCGTATTCCGTGTCGTTGAACGAAAAGAACACGAAGCTGAGCCCGGCCTCTCTGAGCTTGCTCAGGTACTTGATATCTCTAATGCGCTGGCCGTTCGTGGCAACGCTTATTCTGGTGATATTGGGCATGTTTCTCGAGGCGGCTATTATCTCGGGGAGGTCTTCCCTGATGGTCGGCTCGCCACCGATTATCGTCAGACTGCCCTCGTGCGCACCGATTATCTTCATGAGTGCGTCGAAAGACCTGTCGGGGACTACTAGGTCCGTATTGGAAAGGGTGTAACAGTACTTGCACGCGAGGTTGCACCTGTAAGTAATGGGAAGCGCCATGTGCGGAAGAGGTTTTGCGTATTCCTGGTCGTAGCCCCAGCGGAAGAAATCCACGTCTTTCTCAATGTGCTCCATGAACTCCCCGTGCTCGGGGCACGCGCTGACGAGGAACACGCCCTCGGCGGTCGACTCGTAGTGGGCCGGAGTGTCTTTGGCGCAATGCGGGCAGAGGCTTACGGTTTTGTAGCCCATATCCATGTTACAACTCCCCCTTTACCGGTGCGGCTTCAAACATCTGTCATGGCTTTCATAAAGTAGATATTTACGTATGTACCCATATCTACTGTAGAAACAAATGTTATCACATTGCGCTTTTGGGTTACAACTATTCCGCTATATCCA
>Ga0210086_1001874_pt1 | contig 10351 bp, 5 predicted proteins | sample China_Galinas_PW_3_FD_184867 | JGI IMG/M metagenome (GOLD analysis project Ga0210086, IMG submission 184867) | Wetland microbial communities from San Francisco Bay, California, USA, that impact long-term carbon sequestration - China_Galinas_PWB_D2... | ecosystem: Environmental > Aquatic > Marine... | reverse complement strand
CCGCCATGATGTTGCCATAGATGCGGTTGTAGTTACTGGAAGTGCCGAAGGTGCCGACCGCCGCGCCGTTGGAGCTCGTCGTGTTGATGTAGAACGTGTTGTGGGCGATGTCGTTGTTCAGGTTGCTCGCCGCGACGTACACCGCAGCGGTGTTTACGTTCCCGTAGAACAGGTTGTTGTAGATCCGGTTCAACGCCCGGTTGTCGTTGATCAGGTAGATGCCGTAGTTGACGCCGTTGAGGTCGAAGGTGTTGTCGTGGATCTCCCAGGTTTCGATCTGGCTGCCGTAGATGCCTGAGTACGACGACCCGCTCTTGAACTTGAAGCTGTTGCCGACCAGCGACCACGCCTTGTTGGTGGATGCGCCGTTGGCGTAGATCTGGGCGTACGGGTAGCTCGACGTCTGGAACGCCTTGTCGCTGAACTCGCAGCCGATGATCTCCACCGACTCGGTGTAGGCCTGGGCCGAGACGGCGTAGCCGGTGCAAGACTCGAACACGAAGTTCTTGAACGTGTAGTACCCGTTCTTGAAGAAGCTCAGGCCCTGGAACATGCCGATGATGTCACCCTGGGTCCCCTGCAGCTTGACCGATTGCGGGGTCGGGATCAGCGGCTCGAACGTGATGCGGTTGGTCGTCGAGGCGCCTCCTACCGGCAGCAGGAAGAACGACTCCTTGTAGGTGCCCGACATGACTCTGATCGTGACGGGTCCGGAGACCTCGTTGAAGAACAGGTTCTTGGCGGCCTCGGTGAACGTCTTGAAGTTGCGCGTTCCCGAGCCGTTCGGGTTGATCGTGTAGCTGCCCGACATCTTGGTCTGGGCGGTGGCTAGCGTCGCGCACAGGGCAATGCTCGACGCAACGGCGAGTAACTTTCTCATTTGCTTTCTCCTTGGGAGGGACCGCGGCCCCGCGCGACTGTCGCGGCGCAGCCGTGGTGTCAGATGTGGGAACTGAGAGGCAGAGAGGCGAGAGAATGTGTTTGTATCCAGGCGGGCGTGACCGCGCGGTCACCTGCCCGCGCGCAACTCCTTGAGGGTTACCTGGGCAAGCAACCGAACCTTGCGGTCCGGGTCGGTCTGGGCCCGCTCCAGGGCGGCGATTACCTTTGGTGTCTTGACCTTGAGCGAGCTGAGGGCGAGGAGAGCAGTCTGGCGGACCCTCGCATCGGAATCGGAGACGACTCCGGCGATGGTATCGGCGCTGCCGGGACCCATCTTCTCGAAGATCGTCGAGGCCCGGACGAACAGCCTGGTGGTCGCCGCGTTGCCCGGCTTTGTTTCGCGCAGGGCGGCGACGATGGCCGGCACCGCCGGCTGGCCCGCCTGGACGAGAGCTGCGTCGACGCGCTCCTGCGCGGCCTGGTCACCCGATTTGAACTGAGCGATCAGTTGCGCGAGTCGGTCGTCGGCAGCCTTCTGGTCGCCGGCGGACGTCTTGCCGGCGGACGTCTTGCCGGCGGCCGTCTTGCCGGCGGACGTCTTGCCGGCGGCCGTCTTGCCGGCGGACGTCTTGCCGGCGGCCGTCTTGCCGGCGGCCGTCTTGCCGGCGGCCGTCTTGCTCGTCGCCGGCGTTCCGTGCACTTCGGGGGTGCGGACCTCCGGGGGGCCCACCTGATTGGCGTGCACGACCTCCGGGGGTTCAGAAGAATCCTCCTGGCAGCCCGCGAAGGAGAAACCGAGGAGGATAACGAGGACCGCGAGAGTGCGAGTCGGAGTCATCGAAAGGCGGCGGTTGGTGTTGGTGGACGGCAACGTTCGTGCGAGCGTCCCGCGCCCAGGAGTTGAGTGCGTGCGTCGTGGGAAACGACCCGCGGGTGACATCATAGTGCGAATGGATGAGCCGGACACCAAACGGATTCGCGGAGACGGAAAACCGCCACCTTGCATATCGCCCGTCCCCAGCCCGGGTTAGGACGGGGCGGCCCACAAATATCTTCGAATCATCGTTTCCCCGGCAATCGGCATACACGGATGTGACCGTGCGACCGCTCATTCTGGTGCGTGGCCGCCTACCATGGCGGGATGCGCTACCTGGTCCTGTTGGCGTTGTGTTCTGTCTGCGCGGCGCAGGAATCGATCGACCTCGTGCGCGACAAGTGGGGGGTGCCGCACGTGTTCGCGACGAGCGATGCCGGAGCCATGTTCGGATTCGGACGCGCTGTCGCGGAGGATCGCCTGTTCCAGATGTACCTCGGTCTGCGTGTCATGCAGGGGCGGCTCGCCGAGACGATCGGCAACGGCAGGCGGACGGCCCTCGAGAGCGACCGCAAGATGCGCACCTTCGGTTGGTGGCGGCACGCGCAGGTCGTCGCGAAGAACATGGGTGGCGCGACGCGCGCGCTGCTGGATGCCTACTGCCGGGGAGTCAACTCCTGGCGCGCGAGCCACGAGCTGCCCGCGATGTTCGCGCGCTACGAGCTCGATCCCGAGCCGTGGACCCCGGCCGCGTGCCTCGTCAGCTGGTGGCACGTCGCGCAGTTCTTCGGCACCGATGGCACGCGCGATCTCAACGCGTGGCGTAACCTCATCCAACCACGACCCGGCCGCGAGCCGCCGCCGAGTATCGCGCCCGAGGATGACGTCGCGGTCGTGCGACGGAGCGACGTGACCGATGAGTGGGTCGCCCGAGTTGCCCGCTTCGTCGCCGAGCATCACATGGACCGCGGGTCCGAGGCGCAACAGCCCGTGCGCAAGTTCAGCCACGCATGGGTCGTGGGTGGCAAGAAGACGACGACCGGGGCCGCCGTGCTCGTCAGCGATCCCCAGACGCCGGTCACGAACCCGAGCCTGTTCTACGAATTCCACGTGCGGGGCAAGACGTTCGACGCGCGCGGAATCGGAGTTGCCGGAAGCCCGATCCTGTTGATCGGATTCAACAGGGACGTCGCGTGGGGGATGACCGCGCGCGGTGCCGACCAGGCCGATCTCTGGCGGCTCACGACCGACCGCGCACGCCCGGGCTTCTACGAGCTCGATGGTCAATGGCGAAAGCTACCCGAGCGCCGTGAGGTCATTCGCGTGCGTGGTGGTAAGCCGCAAGAGCTCGTGATCCGCGAGTCGGCGTTCGGGCCCGTTGTCTCGGAGTTCTCGTTCGTAGGTAGCAACGGACCCGAGGTCGCGATGCGCCGCGTGCCGTTGTGCGACACGCGCGTCGAGACCGTGCAGGGCGCGTTCGCGATGATGCGGGCGAAGAGTGTCACCGAGTTTGCGCAGGCCGTCCACGGCTGGCGGTTCCCGAGCGCCAACTGCGTGTTCGGCGACCGGCACGGCAGCATCGGCTACGCGACGATCGGTGCGATCCCGGTCCGCTCGCGCGAAGGAGCGAGCAACGGCCGCTATGCCCACGATGGCAGCTCGCTCGCGTTCGACTGGGAGGGCTTCGTGCCCGGCGACCTGATGCCGCAGGTCATCGATCCAACGCAAGGCTTCCTGCTGAGCGCGAATCACCGCCCGATCGCGTCGTTCTACAAGATCCCGATCGGCAACTCGACGGGCTCTTCGGGCGACACGCTGCGGTCCTGGCGCCTGCGCGAGCTGCTCGTCGGCAAACAGAGGTTCACGCCACAGGACGTGCTCGCGATCCACCACGACACCACCGATGCCGCGCTGCGCGACATCGTGCGCATCGGTCTCGCGCTGCGCGGTCACGACGATTTGTTTCGGGCCACGAGATCGGCGCTCGACGTGCTCGCCCCGTGGTTCGAGGCCGGCGCGAAATCCGACCTGCGCTCGCCCGGCGCGGCGCTCGCGACGCTGATCTCGATCAACTTCCGGCGCAACGCGACGCCCTTGACCGGCATCTACGGCGGCGGACAGTCGGGCCTCGCGCGGCTCCTGCGAGCGGCGCGGAGCTCGCTGCCGCGCGTGCGGGAGCTCGAACGCGAGTGGGTCGAGGACATCCTCGCGGACGCTTGGCGGGCGGCGAAGGCCCGCTACGGCAGCGATCCCGAGCAGTGGGATGCGCACGCCCGCGCCGACGTGAAGCGCCGTCGCCTCGGCTACTTCGCAGGACTCGACGGCTTCCCGTCCCTCGATCCGAACAAGGACGTCCTTGTGCCGGCGCTCACGTGCGTCGACGGCAACACGATTGCGTCGCAGGCGGCGCAGTCGTACACGCAGTGGGTGCCGATGCACGACGTCGACGCCGCGCTGTCGATCTGCCCGATCGGCCAGTCCGAAGTGCCGGGCAGTGACTCCCGGCTGGCCACGTACGAGCTGTGGGCGCAGGGACGGCTTCATCCGGCGCCGTTGTCGAGAGAAGCCGTCGACAAGATCCGGGCGTCGACGGTTCGGCTGCAGTACTAGAGCTCCGGTAGCGGGGCACACCCCATCCCGCCGAGATCTCCGGGATCGTGCGTTGGACCGTTCCCGTGCGTGCCCGTGCCCGTGCCCGCCTCGTGCTCGTGCAACGGGCACAGCCTCAGCTTGCAAACGGGAACATGGAGCCGGGAACGGAGCCGGAGCCGGAGCCGGAGCCGGAGCCGGGCGGCCACGGGAACGGGCACGGGCACGCACGGACACGGACCGACCGCACGATCCCGGTGATGCACTCGTGCCCCGCTACCAGCTGACGCGATCAGCGTCCGTCATGATCGGCGACCGTTCCCAGGGGAATCTGCTACTGCTTCGCGTAGAGCCTTCCGGCGACATACTTGCGGATCCGGTTGTTGGTCTCGGTTTCGAGCAGCCGTTCGAGCGTGGCTCGGCCTTGCGGGTAGGTCTCTAGGTTCTCACCGAGGTATCGGGCCAGCGCGAATCGCGTGTCGGCGTCGGACTCTCTCGTGATCGAGCTGTTGGCGAGCGCGAGCGTCTGCTCGGTCGGCTCCCCGGCGGCTACGAGTCCTTGCGCGAGACAGCTGCGCACGTACGGGTCCTTCTCGAGCTCGAGCGCGTTGCGCAGCACTTCGCGGCTGCCCGGCAGGTGGGCGAGTGCCTTGGCGGCGGCGCCGCGCTCCTGCGGGGTCGGGGCGCCCAGATGGATCGCTGCCTCGGACACGAAGCTCGGGTCGCGCGTGTTGGCCACGGCGGCCAGCACCGCGCTCTTCTCGCCGGGCGACATCGAGGCGCGCAGAGCGGCCTGCAGCCCTTCGCTGAGCTCGGCGTAGTCACTGCTTCGTTGCTCGCGCAGCGTTTTACCGATGCGGCCGAGCGCGAGGATCGCGGTGTTGGCCATCTCGGCATCGAACGAGCGATGGGCCGTCAGGGCCCACAAGTGGTCGCTGACGATCCGTTGCGGTCGCGCGACGCCGCCGACGTCGATGACTGCGCGCAGCTGGTTCTGCTTGGTCTGTCGCGCGTCGGTCGCGATCGAAATCAGAGCGGTCTGCGCCCTCGCGCTGCCGGACATCGCGAGCACGTGGATCAACGCGGACGCGGTCAGGTCCGCGAGGTCGCCCTGTGCGATGCGGTCGGGGATCATGTCGGCGAGCTCGGGGCAATCGTCGAGCAGCGCCTGCATCTTTGCGAGGAAGTCGCCGAGCTTGCCCGAGCCATCGAGCTCCGCGATGAGCGCGCGAACCCGTTCGCGGTCGGCATCGGTCGCGGCCCGGGTCTGCTTCTGCTCGACGATCTCGGTCACGCGGCGAACGGCGGTTGCCTCAGTTGCCAGACGGGCTGTCGCGGTTGTGGTCCACGCCGGCGCGTTGGAGATGCGGCGGAGCGCAGCCTTCGCGGACACGAACACCTTCTGCCCGGTCTTGCTCGTGATCCGCTGCGCATCGAGCACGTCCATCGTGTCGAGCCAGGCGCCGCCGTCCGTTGCCAAGAGCGCGGTGCTCTTGGACTTCAGAATGCGTGCCGATGGATCCGCATACTCGACGCGCGACTTCTTGATCCGACCGGCGTGGCCGACGCGATATACGGCGGAGAACGTGCCGTTGGCGTCTTCTTCTCGGGTTGTCCAGCTCTCGCCTGCCCCGGCGGGCACGACGACCTGGAACATCCGCAGCGCCTCCCGCAGGCGCTGTCGCGTCTGCGCGTCGAGCGTCTTCGGAAACTCGAAGTCCGCGAAGCGGCCGTCGATGTGCGCGCGAACGACGAAGAAGCTCTCGAGCAAGGGCTCGGGACGGTCGTCTCCGTCGACGGTCTGCTGCACGTGTTGGAGCTGACAGCCGAGCTCGACCCCGCGTTCGTCGCGCGAGAACACCTGCATGCGCAGCTCGCCGGCGAGCGAGTGCGCGTAGCTGCCCGCGGAGCCACCATCGATCTCGACGTTGGAGTCGACCTGAAGGGCGTAACGCTGGTTGGCCCCGACCGGCCAGCGATACTGCTGGCTCGGTCGGGCCGACTCCGCGCCGGTGTCCGCGGCGCTGTTGAGCCAGAGGGTGCCGGCGGCTCCGGCCGCGGCGAGGATCGTGACGGCGAGAATGCGGCGGTCGAGCGACATCGTTCAGCTCCTCTGGACAGGTGGGCGCGTTAGTTGCAGCGCTAGTTGCAGTTGAGGGAGACGGTTTTCGTGATCGACTCGTTGAGCAGCACGTCCTTCTTCTGGAACGTGTGGAAGCGGACGAGCGTCTTCTCCTTGTGGATGTTCCTGACGCCGCACGGCACGCGCCCGAGGAACGTCTTGCACCACTTCGTGCCCGGGTAGTCGGCGAACAGATACAAGCGGCCCTTCGGTCCGGTGAGCACGTTGGTCACGTTCATGTTGGCGGTCGCCGAGATGGAGCTGCCGCCGTTCGTCAGTCGCACGTTGCCGAACGAGACGCTGTTGACGTAGTCGTCGCGGATCAGCGTCATGACGCCTTTCACGCCGCCCTTGGCGATGCCCAGGTGCACGACGGCGGACGCGAACGCCGACAGGTCCGCGTAGGGCGTGCCGGTCAGCTTCATGTTGCCCGAGTCCATCTCGAACGTGAGGTCGTATCCGAGCGTCCCCTGGGCACCGGTGGTAAACACGACCGGCACCGGCCCGCAGAACACCGTCGACTTCGCCGTGATGGTCTCGACCTTCTTGAACGGCGTGTCCTTGTAGACGTAGTTCGGGTCCTTCGACGCGCGGTGGTAGACGGACAGGCCGAGGACCTCGACGTCGATGTGGAACTGCGTGTTCGCCGGCTCGTGCGGCGACAGCTGCCCGTAGGCTTCGCCGTGGAAGAAGTCGAACTGCTTGTTGAAGATCTTGACTGGAATGGCGCCTTCGGCTTCGGCAACCGCGCCGCGGCCGTCGAGGTAGGTGCCGGCGTGGAACTGCACGCCGGTGCCGAGCACCTTGCTGTGCCACACCTTCTTGAAGTTCTGCTCCCAGGCGTGGCACTGCCGCTTCGGAAGCGACCCCGGATCGATCAGGACGACCGGAAGGGTGAAGACGTCGTCCGGGCGGTTCGTGAACCGGCGCACGCCGTTCTCCCACTCCGCGATCGAGCTGCCGGCGTTGATCGTGACCCGGAGGTTGAAGTTGTGAACGCCCTTGAGGATCACCGGGATCAGCGACCGGATCAGGCTGTCGGGCACGTTCAGGTCGATGTGGACGTGGTTCGGTTGGCCCGGGTCGACGTTGGTGTAGTAGGTCGTGACGTAGAGGTTCTTGTTCTCGTCCCAGATCGACAGCGGCTTGAAGCCGAGGCCGGGCACCTCGACATCGACTTTCAACGACACCGCCTTGTAGCTGTTCGCGCCGCTGACCTGGCACACGACGGTCAGACCGCCGTGATGCTCGGGGACGTCCTTGAGCCCCCGCACGGGCTTCTTGGCCCTGAACATCTGCAGCAGCATCGCGACGTCGTCGAGCTCGACCGACTCGACCGTGAAGTCCGGAGTGTTGGTGTTGTCGCGGTTGACGTTGATGACGATGTCGGGCTGCTCTTCGGGCGGCACGTTGTCGTCTTCGTTGGTCTCCTCGATCTGGTCGAGCGGGTCGATCTTCGTCGTCAGGTAGTACTCGCCTCGCGGCTCGACTTCCTTCGGGATGACGATCGTGACGTGGTGGCTCGTCGTTCCTGCCTTGACGAGCGGGATCACGTCGGTGTCGACGAGGAACTGCAGCGGCTCTTCCTTGCCGCCGTCCATCTCGGCCTTGTTGATGACGTAGTAGGAGATCGAGACGTTCTCGGTGTCCTTGACCGAGTCGACCGTGGTCATGAGATCGAGCTCGTGTGCCGACGTCGGGTCGGGCGAGAGGATCTCGAGCGACCGGACGTGGAGATTGCCCACGGCCGCGACGTCCCCGGTGCCGCCGCCGCTACCGGAGCAGGCGGTGAGGCCGGCGAGTGCCGTGGTCAGGAGAAGAAGGTTCTGAATCGTGTATTCTCGCATTGTGGCTCCCTTTCTGGATCTGCTGCGCAAAGCCGGCGGCCGGAGCGAAGCGAACACGGGGTTCTCAGAAAAAACGCCCGACTTTTCGAGGATCTGGGCGGAAGCGACGGCGGTGGATACCATCGGGACTGTCCTGGCAGACTGGCAGGGAGCAGCGCTCGTAGATGCAGTCCGAGCTCACGGAGACCTTCGTTCTGTTGCGTGATTGGCACGCCGGGGACCGCGAGGCGCTCGAGCGCCTTCTGGCGCGGGACCTGCCGTTCGTCCGCGCGTACGTCGTGCGCCGCATGGGAAACCTGCTGCGCGCGAAGGGCGAAGCCGACGACTACGTCCAGGAAGCTGCGATCGAAGCTCTGCGCTACGTCCCGCGCTTCGTGATGTCCGACCGCGATCAGTTCCGCGCGCTGTTGGCGAGGATCACCGAGAACGTGCTCCGCGACAACGTCGAGCGCCTGCGGGCACGCAAGCGCGACGTCGCGCGCGAGAAGTCCAACGTCCTCAACCTCGATCCACCGATCGGTTCCGCGACCCGACCGAGTCAGGCCGCCGTCCGCAGCGAGGAACGGCAGTGGGTGCGTCTCGCGATCGAGCTGCTCGCGCCCGAGGAACGCATGCTCGTCATCTGGCGCGAGTGGGACGGGCTCTCGTTCCCGGTGATCGCGGGGCGGCTCGGGGTCAGCGAGGACGCGGCGCGGATGCGGTTCACGCGCTCGCTGCCGAAGCTGGCGCGCACGGTCCAGCAACTGCAACGCGGCGAGATGGGACAGCTCGATGCACAAGCCTGAAGACCGCGCAAACGAAGCGGCGACCGGCGGCACGACACGACTCGAGCAGGCGCTCTCGGCGTTCCTGCGCTGGCAGGGTGGTGATCCGCCCGAGCCTGCCGAACAGTTCCTGGAGCGCCACCGCGACCTCGACGAGTATCTGCGCCCGATGATCGAGGACGCCGAGTCCGACGCGAGGCCACCGAGCGACGGCGACGACGTGCGCAGGCTCGGCGACTATCAAATCGTCCGTGAGATCGGCCGCGGCGGCATGGGGGTCGTGTTCGAAGCCTGGCAGGTCTCCCTCGGCCGTCGCGTTGCGCTCAAGGTGCTGCCTCCCCACGTGACACGCCACCCGACGGCGCTTGCGCGGTTTCGCCGCGAGGCCGTCACGGCGGCCAAGCTCAAGCACGCGGCGATCGTGCCGGTGTACGGGTTCGGCAGCGACGGGGACACGCACTTCATCGCGATGGAGCTGTTGCGCGGTGCCCCGCTCGACAAGGTCCTGAAGCTGTTGCAGCGCGAGCCGCTGACCACGGTGACCGGGCGGCATGTCCACCAAGCCGTGCTGGCGTGCGGCCATCACGATACGGAGACGCGTGAGCCCGAGACCAAGAGCTCGCAGCTCGAACACACCTGGAGTCGGGGCTATGTCGAGACGGCCGTGCTGCTCGTCGCGAAGATCGCCGACGGGCTCGCCTTCGCGCACGAGCAGGGCGTGATCCACCGCGACGTCAAGCCTTCGAACATCATCGTCGGTGTCGATGGGAGCGCGGTGTTGACGGACTTCGGTCTCGCGCGCGAGCGCGGCCTGCCGTCGCTGACGGTCAGCGGGGACTTCGCGGGCACGCCCTACTACGTGTCTCCCGAACAGGCGCTGGCCAAGAAGGTGACCTTGGATGGGCGCACGGACGTGTTCTCCCTCGGGGCTACGCTCTACGAGTTGTTGACGCCCCGGCGTCCGTTCGAAGGCGACTCGTCGAACGAGGTGATCGCGGCCGTGCTCGGAAGGGAGCCTGCCGATCCCCAGAGTCTCAATCCCGCGCTCGCGTCCGACCTCGCCGCGATCGTGCTCAAGGCCCTCGAGAAAGACCCAGCCCGGCGCTACCAGACCGCCACCGACTTCGCCGACGACCTGCGTGCGTTCCTGGAATACCGTCCGGTCCAGGCCCGGCGGCCCACGACGGCGGTGCGTATCGGCCGGTGGCTGCGCCGGGAACCAATGAAGGCCGGGCTCGCCGGCGTCATCGTCTTGCTGTTGGGCCTCGGAGTCTACGTGGCCGCGACGCAGACCGCGAGGGCGGCCGGCGAGGATGCTCTGCGGCACCGGCGG
>Ga0210086_1001873_pt1 | contig 10354 bp, 5 predicted proteins | sample China_Galinas_PW_3_FD_184867 | JGI IMG/M metagenome (GOLD analysis project Ga0210086, IMG submission 184867) | Wetland microbial communities from San Francisco Bay, California, USA, that impact long-term carbon sequestration - China_Galinas_PWB_D2... | ecosystem: Environmental > Aquatic > Marine... | reverse complement strand
GACCAGATCGGCGCGATCCGCGAGCCCCGCTGCTTCGAGCCGTGCCCGCGCCATGTCGACGACCGGAGGGAGATCGAACAGCGTGACACGCAGGTTCGGAGCCGCGCGCAAGAGTGCGAGCGTGTAGGTTCCGGACCCGCCCCCGACGTCGAGCGCGCGGTGATAACGCGTCGGCTCGAGCTTGGCGGTGATGCCGCCCGCGAGCCGCTGGCCGACGACGTGCATCGCCTCGATGAATGCGCGCCGCTCGTCGGCCGTGAGGTCCTGCACGGCGCGTTCACGCCCGGGCACGCCCGTCCGCGCGACTTCGACCAGGCGGTCCCAGCGGTGGGCGCAAGTGGACTGATGGCGGACCATGGCGAGCACGTTGGCCTCGCCTTCGTCGACGAGCAGCGGACGCAGCGGCTCGGGCACCGAGAACTTCGCCGCGTCCTTGGCCATCAGCCCCGTAGCGGCCAGCGCGTTCAGCAGAACCTCGGTCGCGCGCCGGTCCGTGCCGAGTCGCTGCGCGAGCTCCGCCGCCGACAGGCTCGCGTGTCCCAAGCTCTCGTAGACGCCGAGCTCGGCGGCGGCCAGCAGGGCCTGACCCTGCTGGTACGAACGGCTGAGCTCGAGCACATCCTCGCGGGTCGTGAACTCGTTCATTCCAAGAGTCTACCGCTGGCGTTCGTCGCGACTCGATGACGTGCAGGTGAAATCGTGATCCGACGCGGGTCCGTTCACTTCCAGAGTCTGAGCGTCTGCTCGACCGCCCACTCCGCCGTCTCGTCGGTGTGGCACTCGTTGCACGCGTTGGGCGCTCCCTGCATGCCGTGCTCCACGGTTGCGGCCGGGTTCGGGATCGTGCTCATGTTGTGCGTGCGCACGAACTTCTCGTAGCCGCCGACGATGTTCTGGATGCTGTGCGGCATGTGGCAGTCGTAGCAGAACGAGCCGGCGGTGCCCTGCGCGTGGTGGCTGTGCTCGTCTTCACGGCCACGGAGGTCGTCGTGGCAGCGAAGGCAGTACTCGTTGGACGCGTCCGAGGCCTGCAGCAGGCCTTGGACACGCGGGGCTTTGGCCGCGTGGGGGTGGTGGCAGTCGTAGCAGCGCGGGTCGGCCTTGTCGTAGCACTTCGACTCGATGAACGACCGGAACAGCATGCCGATGCCCTTCGGGCGTCCGTCTTCCCAGCACTCCATCGTCGGCGGCTGCTTGCGGCCGGGTGTCAGCGGTGTCTCCTTGAAGTGCGGTGAGAGGTCGTTGATCCGGCCCTTCTTGCTGTAGCCGGGCTCGTAGATCCGGTAGATGTTCGTGTTGGCCAACAGGATGTCGGGACCGTGGCAGCGCGCGCACACGCTGAGGTCTTGGCCCTTCGGGAGCTTCCTGGCCATCGCGATGTAGGCGACGGGTTCGCCGCGGAGCTTGCTGTTTGCGAACGCGACCACGCGGTTGACGATGTTCGTCGCGAAGTAGTTGACGTGCATGCTGCCCGGGCCGTGGCATGCCTCGCACGCGATGCCGTCGTCGGACCAGTGGGTGACCGCCTCGGTGTGCTCGGCGTTCTTACGCTCGATGACGAGGTTGGTCGTGTGGCAGCGGGCGCAGAACAGGTTCCATGCCGAGTTCGTGGTTCCCATCTGGGTCCACAGGTCGTCTAGCGTGATCGCGCTGCCTTCCTGGAGGTTCCAGTACGGGAAGAACTCGCCCCGCTCGACCGACCACTGCAGTGGCAGCCGGCGCAGCACGCCGCCGGGCTCCTGGGTCAGATAGACCTGGCGGTACTGGTAGCCGACGACCCAGTCGATGCGAAACCGAATGGACACGTCCGGCTTGCGGGGGTGGACGAGCGCCATGAACCAGTTCTTGCCGTCGCTCGTCATCCGGGCGACGACTGTCGCGGTCCCCGGCACTCTCCAGTCATGATCGTCGAAGTTCCCGACGACGCTGTCCTTCGTCGGCCTGCGCAGCATCTTCGCGTGCGGCGACTCCTTCCACAGCGCGTGGTTTTCGGTGTGGCAGTCGCCACAGACCCTGCTGCCGACGTACTCGGCGTCAAAGAGCGGCGAGTACGACTCGTAGCTCGTCGACGCGAACAGCCCGGCCGCCGCGAGCATGCCGAAACCGAGGATCTTGGTGCGTTTGCGCAACGTGGTTCAAGTTTGGTACGGGATCGGCCGCCGGGGATGCCGATTGTAGGGATGTCCGTCAGCCCAAGGCGGTTAAACTCTTGGCCTGGAATCCCCTCGATTCTCGGTCACCTCGGAGGCGCCATGTCCCTGGATTCTTCGGACCGCTCCGGCGGCCTCAGCCGGCGTTCCTTTCTCGCCACGAGCGCCGGCGCTGGTCTCGGCCTCGGCTTCTTTCCGCAGCTGCTCTCGGGTCTGCCGGCCCCCGGCGACGACGCGCCGTGTCAGTCGGTCATCCAGATCTTCCTGGCCGGCGGGCTCAGCCACATCGACAGCTGGGATCCCAAGCCGTATGCCCCGGTCGAGTACCGCGGCGAGTACCGCACCGCCAAGACCAAGCTCACGGGCGAGGTGTTCAGCGAGGTCCTGGCGCGTTCGGGGCAGGTCGCGGACCTGATCACGGTCATCCGGTCGATGACCCACAGCGAAGCGGCGCACGAACGGGGAACGCACAACATGCTGACCGGCTACCGGCCGAGCCCGGCGGTGCGCTACCCGAGCATCGGCGCGGTCGTCTCCCACGAGCTCGGCATTCGCAACTTCCTGCCGGCCTACGTCAGCATTCCGAACGCCAGCAACATCTACCTCGGCACCGGGTATCTGAGCTCGGCGCACGCCCCGTTCACGCCCGGCGCCAACCCGAACTCGAAGGGCTTCCGCGTCCGTGACCTGAGCCCGCCGAGCGGGGTCGACCGCGCTCGCGTCGCGCGCCGCCGCAAGATCCTCGAAGGGCTGGACCCGAAGCAGGCCAACGAGGCGGACGCGGTCGAGGCGACGCGCAGGTTCTACGAGCAGGCCTACGCGCTCATCGAGTCGAAGCCGGCCCGCGAGGCGTTCAACCTCGCTGCCGAGAAGGAGGCGCTGCGCAACGCGTACGGCCGGACCACGATCGGTCAGGGTCTCCTGCTCGCCCGCCGACTCGCGGGGGCGGGCGTGCGCTACCTGACCGTGCTCGACGGCGGCTACGACAACCACCAGCGCATCTTCCCGACGCTGCGCGCGCGGCTGGGCGCGTTCGATCGTGCGTTCGCGGCGCTCATCCGTGATCTCGAGCAGCGCGAGATGCTCGATTCGACGATGGTCGTCGTTACGAGCGAGTTCGGGCGCACGCCGCGCGTCAACACCAACGCCGGGCGCGACCACTGGCCGCGCGTGTTCTCGATCGTCATGGCCGGCGGCGGCATCCAGAGGGGCTGCATCTACGGCTCGTCGAACGACGTCGGCTCCGAGCCCGAGAACGATCCCATCGGTCCGGCCGACATGGCCGCGACGATCTTCCACCAGCTCGGCATCGATCCGACCGCCAAGTTGATCAGCCCCGGCGGCCGTCCGGTTGCGATCGTCCGCGACGGTCGGGTCCTCAAGGAGATCCTCGGCTAACCATGCGTCGCTTCGGTCTTCTGCTCGTCACGCTCGCCGCACTGCCGGCCGGACAGGCAACCGCGGTGCCGGTGCCGAACTCGCCGACGCTGTCGATCATCGTGCCGCGCGGGGGCAGGCGCGGTACCGAGGTCGAGCTCAGGATGTACGGCCGCAACCTCTCGAACATCAACGGCATCCTCCTGCGGCGCAAGGGGATCGAGGTGCTCGAGGTCAAGCCCGGAACGCGCAACAACCGCAACATGGCGATCGCCAAGATCCGCATCGCGGGCGACTGCCCGCTCGGTGAGCATGCGTTCCGCGTCCGCACCGACGTCGGGCTCAGCAACCTCCGGACGTTCTGGGTCGGCGAGCTCCCCGAAGTCCGCGAGGACGAGCGCAAGTCCAACGACTCGCGGACCGCGGCCCAGGCGATTCCCGTTGGCGTCACGGTCAACGGCAGGATCACGAGCGAGGACGTCGATTGGTACGCGATCGACGTCAAGAAGCCCGGACGGATCAACATCGAGGTCCAGGGCGTACGCCTCGGCGTGCGCGAGTTCGATCCGTTCCTTGCGGTCTACGACGCAAACGGCAAGGAGCTCGCGGCCGTCGACGACACCGCGTTCGGGCGCATGGACCCGCTCGCGAGCATCGACGTCGCGAAGCCCGGCAAGTACTTCCTCGAGCTGCGCGAGGCTGCGTACGGCGGCAACAACTCGCAGCTCTACCGGATGCACGTCGGCCGGTTCCCGCGTCCGGTCGCGTTCGTTCCCGCTGGCGGCCGCCCGGGCGAGACGATCGACGTGCGGTTGCTCGGCGACGGGCAACCGCGCCGAGTCAAGATCACGCTGCCGAAGGGCAAGCGGACGGCCGAGTACTTCCCGACCGGTCCGGGCGGGACCGCGCCGACGCCGCTGGTGTTGTCCGTGCGCGACGTACCCAACTTCATCGAGCCCGACTCCGGCATGACCAAGCCGATGAGCTTCGAGGTGCCCGGCGCGATCAACGGTGTCATCGACAAGCCCGGCCAGGTCGACCGCTGGCGGTGGACCGCCAAGCGTGGGGACCGTCTGACCGTGCTCGTGCTCGCACGCCGGCTACGTTCGCCGATCGACCCGGTGCTGTCGATCCGCCAGCTCGGCAACGTCAAAGGCCGGCGGTTCACGAAGTACGTCGACGACACCGGCGGGTCGCCCGACGGCTACACGACGTTCACGGCTCCAGCAGCCGGAGAATACGAGGTCGCGATCTTCGACCAGCTCCGCCGCGGCGGTCCGCTCTACTTCTATCGCGTCGAGCTCACGCGGGCGTCGGGTGAGGTCCAGACGCGCGTCGTGGTCGCCGGACGCAACGAGGATCACGCGGTCGCGGTGCCGGAGGGTGGGCGGATGGCGACGCGCGTCGCCGCGTCGGGACTTCCGCTCGGGTCGCGGCTCGAGATCGTCGGGTTGCCCGAAGGCGTGACCGCGACGAGCGGCGTGTTGCAGCGAGGCTCCGGGTTCATCCCGGTGCTGTTCGAGGCCAAGCCCGGCGCCAAGCTCGCCGGCTCGTTGTGCACGGTCGACGCGTTCCGGCCGAAGTCCAAGACTCCGGTCCCCGCCCACTTCCGCATGAGCGTGCCGCTCGTGCGCGTGCGCAACAACCAGACCTATCTCGCCAACCTCGAGGAGTGGTTGCCGGTCGCGGTTGCGAAACCACGTCCGTTCGAGATCGAGCTCGTTCCGCCCAAGGTGCCGGTGATCCGCGGCGCGCCGCTGCGGCTCGAGGTTCATGTCAAACGCAAGAAGGGTTTCAAAAACCCCGTGCGCGTGCGCCTGCTCTACAACCCGCCGGGCATCGGCGCGGGGCAGGTCAACATCACCGGTGACAAGGGCTACCTGCCGATCAACGCGAGCGGCAGCGCGCCGATCAGCAAGTGGAAGGTCGCGGTCGTCGGCCGCGTGTATGCACGCGGCAGCTTCACCGAGGCCAGCTCGAAGCTCGTCGACCTCGAGATCCAGGCGCCGTGGGTGACCGCGCGCCTCGGTCGCGCGCGCGCCGAGCAGGGGCAGAAGACCGAGATGACGGTCACGCTCACGAAGAAGCGGTCGTTCAAGGGCAAGGTCAAGGCCGAGCTCCTCAACCTGCCGACAGGCGCGAAGACCGTGTTTCCCGAGATCGACGAGAACACGAAGTCGATCAAGTTCCCGATCACGCTCGCGAAGAACGCGCGGCCCGGACGCCACCGGAGCGTGTACCTGCGCCTGCGGATGCCGGGTGATCACGGCGGAGAGGTCTGGCACTACTTCCGCGGCGGCGAACTCCGCATCGACAAGCCGCTGCCGAAGAAGCGAGTGACGAAGAAGTCCGGCAAGAAGCCCGCGAGCAAGCTGGCGAACGGCAAGGGCAGCGTCAAGAAGCCCAAGACGGAGTAGGGGAGGATCATGAGATCGCTGCTGATTGCACTCGCGCTCGCCACGTCGCCGGTGCTCGCTCACCATGGCGGGGCTCCGGTCAAGCTCGAGGTGCTGCCGCCCGACGTATCGCTGACGAGCGTCCGCGACTCGCAGCACATCGTCGTCCTCGCGACGTTCGCCGACGGCATTACCCGCGACGTCACCGCGGACGCCGAGATCTCGGTCACCGGCGGCGCGGCTCGACTCGCGCCGGGCTTCGTGCTGCAACCTGCAGCCGATGGCAGCGCAACCGTGCAGGCCCGGCTCGGCAAGCTCGAGGCCGCGACCAAGATCACGGTCAAGGGCGCGAAGAAGCGTCTGCCCGTCAGCTTCAGCAACGACGTGATCCCCACGTTGACCCGGCGCGGTTGCAACGCGGGCACCTGCCACGGAGCGGCCTCGGGCAAGAACGGGTTCCGGTTGTCGCTCTACGGGTTCGACAAGGCGCATGACCACATCGCGCTGACTCGCGAGCTGCGCGGCCGGCGCGCCAACCCGGCCGATCCCGAAGGCAGCCTGATGCTGCTCAAGCCGACGAGCAAGGTCGGGCACAAGGGCGGCAAGAAGCTCGTGCCCGGCAGCAACAGCTACGAGACGCTGCGCCAGTGGATCGCGGCCGGCGCGACCAACGATGTCGCATCGGCGCCCAAGCTCACTGGCATCGAAGTCATGCCCGAGGAGGCCGTGCTCGACGGCCCGGGGCAGACCGTCGGCCTGATCGTGCGCGCGCGCTATTCCGACGGGACCGATCGCGACGTCACCGATCTCGCGCGGCTGAATACGAGCAACGACGTCTCGGCCAAGGTCGACGACCACGGCACCGTCAAGAGCAACGCGCCGGGCGAAGCGTTCATCCTCGCGCGGTTCGGCACGTTCGCGGTCGTCTCGCAGATCCTCGTCCTCGACCCCGACGCGCACCTGTCCTGGCCGAAGGACGCGGTCCCGGTCAACTACATCGACGAGGCCGTCTACGCCAAGCTCCGAAAGCTGCGCATCGCGCCGGCCGGCCTGTGCAGGGACTCCGCGTATCTCCGCCGCGTCTACCTCGACGTCCTCGGGATCCTGCCCGACCCGGACGAGACGCGGAGCTTCCTCGCCGACAAGGATCCGGACAAGCGCCGGCGACTCGTCGACGAGCTGCTCGAACGGCCCGAGTTCCCCGACGTGTGGGCGATGCAGTGGGCCGAGTGGCTGCGCATCGAGCCGCGGAAGCTCGAACGCAAGGGCATGTACGTCTACACGGAGTACCTGCGCAAGGCGTTTCGCGACCAGAAGCCGTTCGATCAGCTCGTGCGCGAGATCCTGACCAGCAAGGGCGGCAACTTCGAGAACCCCGCGACCAACTTCTTCCTGACCGAGCGGGACCCGAAGCTGATCGCCGAGAACGTGTCCCAGGTCTTCCTCGGGATCCGCATCCAGTGCGCGCAGTGCCACAACCACCCGTTCGAGCGCTGGAAGATGGACGACTACTACGGGTTCGCTGCGTTCTTCGCGCGGCTCGCGCAAAAGCGTGGCGAGGACCCCCGCGAGCGGATCGTGTTCCCGAGGGGCTCGGGCGAAGTGCGCAACATCCGCACCGGACGCAACGCGGTCCCGAAGTTCCTCGGCGGTGCCGAGCCCAAGATCCCTCGCTACGCCGATCGCCGCGTCGCGTTGGCCGAGTGGTTGACCTCGCCCGAGAACCCGTGGTTCGCCAAGAACGTCGCGAACCGCGTCTTCGCGCGGTTCTTCGGGCGCGGCATCGTCGATCCGACCGACGACGTGCGCGTGAGCAACCCGCCCTCGCATCCCGCCCTGCACAAAGAGCTCGGCGAGAAGCTGATCGAGTACGGCTACGACATTCGCAAGCTGATCCGCGACATCTGTGCTTCGCGCACCTACCAGCAAGCCAAGCACGAAGGGTCCGTGCCCGCGTCATCGTTTGCCGGCGCCCAGGCCAGGCGCCTGACCGCCGAAGAGCTGCTCGATTCCCTGAGCGAGGTCCTCGGTGTGCCGACCAAGTACGCGGGTCTGCCGCTCGGGGCGCGTGCGACGGAGATCCGCGGCGGCGTGACCGGCAACCGGTTCCTGTCGTTGTTCGGACGTCCGGCGCGCACGAGCTCGTGCACGTGCGAGCGGCGCGGCGAGCCGACGCTCTCGCAGGTTCTGCACTTGATCAACGGGCCGACCATCGAGTCGAAGCTGCGCAACAACAACGGCCGGCTCGCGAAGCTCATCGCGGCCAAGGCCAGTGACGAGAGCATCCTCGAACAGCTCTGGCTCGCGGCGTACTGCCGATTCCCGACAGCCGACGAGAGCAAGCGAATCCTCGCCCAGGTGCGTGGTCAGAAGAACCGGCGCCAGGCATGGGAGGACGTGTTCTGGGCGGCTCTCAACTCGAAAGAGTTCCTGTTCCTCGAATGACTGGTGCGATGATCTACGCGCGAATCCTGACTTGCCTGCTGTTCCTGGTCGTTTCCCAGGGAACCGCCCAGGGACCGCAGAAGCTCGAGCAGCTGCTGAAGCAGCTCGAGGAAGTGCCGACCGAGGCCTGGACGCAGCACATCAAGAAGATCGAGTCGCAGATCGCTGCGCACAAGCAGCGGGCCGACGTGCTGCGCAAGCAGGCCAAGCAGCTGGAGAAGCGGGCGGAGGCCGAGGACCGCGCAGGGGCCGTGCTGCGCGATCAGATCGAGCGCCTGCGGTCGTTGATGGAGATCGTCGAACCGAAGCCGCATCCGGTGTCGAAGAAGATGAAGGCCAAGACGGCGGCGGCCAAGAAGCCTGCCGGGAAGAAGCCTGTGCCGAAGAAGCCGGCCGGCAAGAAGCCCCCGGCCAGGAAACCTCCTGCGAAGAAACCGGCGCCGAAGACCGCGATGAAGCCGAAGACCACCGTCGCGATCAACTGGGAGACCCACATCCAGCCGATCTTCGAAACGCACTGCATGGTCTGCCACGACCAGGATGACTCGAAAGGCGGTCTCGACCTCTCGAGCTACGCGTCCCTGCTGCAAGGTGGTGGATCGGGCCACACGGTCGTCAAGGGCCAGCCCGGATCGAGCCGGCTCTATCAGCTGCTCTCGCACAGCGAGCGTCCGTTCATGCCCAAGGACGCCGACAAGCTCCCCGATGCCCAGATCGAGCTGATCCGTCAGTGGATCGCGCTCGGCGCACCCGAGAACGCGGCCGCCGCCAGCATCGCGTCGGCCGAGATGGCCAAGAAGCGTGCTGCGAGGCCGAAGACCGTGATCCGGCCCGACTTCAAGGGGCCGCCGCCGATGCCGACGAAGCTCGCGAAATACTCGCTCGCGAGCGTGAACCGCCCGGCGGCGATCAAGACGCTGGCCGTGAGCCCGCGTGCTCCGCTGGTCGCGATCTCGGGTGAGGACCAGGTGCTGCTCTACGACACGAAGACTCTGCGCCAGATCGGGATCGTTCCGTTCGATCTCGGTCAGGTCGAGGTCGTTCGGTTCACGCTCGACGGCCGGCGCATGCTCGTCGCGGGCGGCCGGCCCGGCAAGCGGGGTGGCGCGGCGATCTACGACGTCGAAACCGGCAAGCTCGTGACCAAGATCGGCCGCGAGCGCGACTCGGTGCTGGCCGCCGCGATCAGCCCCGGCCAGTCGATCGTCGCGATCGGCGGCTCGAAGAAGGTCGTGCGCGTCTACTCGGTGGCCAGCGGCGAGAAGCTCTACGAGATCAAGGGCCACCGCGACTGGATCCTCGGGCTCGACATCAGCTCCGACGGCAACTATCTGGCCAGCGCCGATCGCTCGGGCACCGTGATCGTGTCGGAAGCCGACACCGGACGCAACGTGCACACGCTGCGAGGCCATCGCGGCGCCGTGTTCGAGGTGCTGTTCAGCCCCGATGCCAAGCTGCTCGGGACGGCCGGTCAAGACGGCACGATGCGCGCGTTCGAGATGCGCGACGGACGGCAGGTCGCGAGCACCCGGGCCCACGCGAGCGGGGTGCTCGCGATCGCGTTCGGCAAAGGCGATATCGTGGCCAGCAGCGGCAAGGACGGGCAGGTGCGCCTGTGGCGCAACGGTCGCTCGCTCGGCAACCTTCCGGCCGCCGGCGAGTGGGTCTACGCGGTCGGTTTCTCGCCCGATTCGACGCGTGTGTTTGCCGGGGACTGGCTCGGCCGGCTGCACGTCTACGACGTCAAGACGCGGCGCCGGACCGCCGTGCTGACCCCGAGTCGCCCCGCCGCGCGACAGTAACGGAGCAAGCGGCCTTCAGTCGTCAGCCAGCACGGACTCGAGTGCGGTGCGCAGGCGTTGGCGATCGGTCTCGTGCTCGTACTGGATCGCGTTCACGAACCTGTCGATCTCGAAGTCGGGTGAGGCCGCGCGCAGTGCCGCGACGGCGCGGTCGCGTTGGTCAGTGGACGAGAGCGCCGCGGCC
>Ga0210086_1001872_pt1 | contig 10364 bp, 11 predicted proteins | sample China_Galinas_PW_3_FD_184867 | JGI IMG/M metagenome (GOLD analysis project Ga0210086, IMG submission 184867) | Wetland microbial communities from San Francisco Bay, California, USA, that impact long-term carbon sequestration - China_Galinas_PWB_D2... | ecosystem: Environmental > Aquatic > Marine... | reverse complement strand
TGGTCGACTCGGAGCAAATTGGCGAAGGAGAGGGGCGAAGCAAAAAGGCAGCCGAGCACGCGGCTGCCGAGCACGCACTGGAAGCCCTCAGCGCGAATCAGGAGCACGCCGCCTCCCCATCGGGTTGAGCTGAGCACGACTTGGGGGTTCTTTCACCCGATCCACGACTCCGAGCGGCAGGCTGGGAGGATCATCCCAAAGCCCTCGCAACGGCAGTGATAACCGCATAGTCTTTAGCTTTCCGAGGGACGGAAAATGGGCATTCTCGACGACGCAATCCGAGAGCACTTGGAGTTGAAGCGCCAGCACGGCGCGGGTGACCCCGAGCTCAAAGAGCTCGAGGACGACGCGTTCGGCCCGCCCGGGCGGCCTGGGGACGAGGAGCCTCCCTCCGACGCAATCAGCGAGGCACCGACCGAATTTATGGAGCAGCCGGAGGCGGCCGAGGTGCCGGAGGCCGCCGGTGAGGAGGCAACCGGCGAGTCAGCCCCCGAGCCGGTGCATAGGCGCCGCGACCCCGCCCCTGAGATTGCGGATTTGCAGGAGGGCCCGGAGCCCGAGGAGCCGGCCGTCGAGGAGTCACCGGCGATGGAACACGAGGCGATCCGCCCCCAGGACGCCGATGCGCAGGGGGACGAGGCAGCGGCGCAGGAGCCCGAGAAGATCTCACCCGGCCCCAGCACGGAGGAGCGACAGGCGATTGCCGATCAGCCGACCGAGCTCTACGACATCGAAGGCGAGGAGTTCGAGACCTCCGCCCGGCCCGCGCCCTCGGAGGACGAGCTGGTCGAGGAGGAGATCGGCGAGCCCAGGCTTGCCCCGGTCGATGCGATCCTCGACGAGGATGTCGATGATCCGGGCGCGGCGGACGCGGAGGAGGAAGAGGACGACTTCTTCGACGAGAAGCGACTCTCCGACGAGCTGGACCAAGCGCTGGAGTCACCGAGCGAGCCCGGCGAGGAGCCCGCCGCGAGCGAGGCAGATGGCGAGGCGGACGCGCCCGCAGCGTCGGGTCCCGACGAGGATCTGCTCGAGGAGACCCCCGACTTTCTCGAGGAGGCTCCCGAGGACGACCGGCTCTGGTTTGAGCAGAAGCCACCCAAGGACTTCGATTTCGACGACTGACCCTTCGCCGCCTACACTTTTGGGCGCGGGGCCATAGCTCAGCTGGAAGAGCGCCGCCTTTGCAAGGCGGAGGTCGCCGGTTCGAGCCCGGCTGGCTCCACTCTTGTTGTTGGCGCGTCTCGCAGCGGAAGCGCCACGCTCCGTTCGTTTAGCCGGCCAGGCCGATCATCAATTGGGAGTGGTCGTTCGGATTGACCTTGATCGGAACCTGCGCTCCTGGCTGGAGCTGGCCGATCACGGCCGGTGAGACGACCTGGACGTGGCTGACCGTCGACTGGCTGCCCCCGACATCCACCGTCAGCTCAAATTGGAGCTCCGGTTGCATGTTCACGTTCTTCCCAGTCGCCTGCATCTGGACGATGGTCGCGGTGCCGTCGACGCCCTCGTTTGCGAGCTTCTCGGCAAGCTCCTGGTCGGACTGCACCTGCTGGACGGCCTCGTTCGCCTGCGCAAGGCCGTCCTTCATCATCTTGAGACTGCCGCCCCGTTCCTTCTTCGCCTGCTTGCCGGCCTTGCTCAGGTCCCTCATGTCCTTGAACATCCCCATCGGCGATTCTCCTTTGAATATGGGGGACCCTGCCCTCCCCGGTTTTCCCGCCCCGACCATACCGCCATTGGAACGCCCCAGTGTAGGTTTTTCTCGTGTTCGTCATCGGGCTGCTACTGGTCGCATTCGGCGTGGTTGGCGCGTTCTTCGCGATCTTTCCGCCGGTCGAGGCCGCCCGCGGCGGTGCGATCGGGGTTGCCCTCGGCTGCGGTCTCGGCGGGGCGGTGCTCGCCTACCTGGATGCGCCGAGCCGTCGGCGGGCCTTGGCGCCCGGGAAACAGCGGGCCAGGGCGACGATTCTCAATGCGAAGGGAACGCCCGGCTCGGTCGCCGGCTACCAGATGGTCGAGCTGACCCTCGAGGTCTCGCCCAAGGGTGGTGTCCCCTTCCAGGTGAAGCGCAAGTTCTCGGCGGGGAGACTCGGCCGGATCGAGCCGGGTCGTCGCCTCGATGTCGTTTACGACCCGGCCAACCCCGACCAGCTCGACCTGGGTTGAGCCAGAGACCCGAGTCGGGCCTCTAGCCGACCGGCTCCAGCCCGGGCAGGTCGCTGGTGCCCGGCTCGAGTGGGAGCGCGTTGCGAGCCTCCTCGGGCAGCACGACGCGATGCTTGACCAGCTCCTGCGTTGCGGCGATCGCGTCTTCGCACGCCCGCCGGGGGTCCAGTCCGTAGCGATCCGCGAGGACGCCGGCGGCGTCGGCCGGTGCGCCGCCGTCAAGTGCGTCCATCACGAGGCCACTCGATTCGTTGAGCCGCAGGTAGCTGGAGTCACCCCGCAGCTTCACAAAACGCTTGCCTTGACTGCCGGCCCAGCGCAGCGGCGCGCAGCGATAGCGGCGCTCCAGCGCCAGCCTGCGCACCGTCTCGCGTGCCTCCGCCAGCTCCGCGTCCGGGTCGCCGGGCTTGGCGGACGACGGAGCCGGGAGCGGCGCGGTCCGGGGGCTCTCCCCAGCGCTCTGCGTCCTGCTGCCCGCGGCAATCGCGACCTCGTCGTCAAGGTATGGGACGAGGTCGGAGGCGGGAATGTCATCGCAGCGCTTCATTGTCCTGGCCCACTGCTCGATCCGCTCGTCGTCCCAGCCTTCGCGAAGCGCGTTCCAGCAGGCCTCCACGCCGTCGGCGACCGCATTGCCAAAAGTGAACGGGCGCAGCGAGTCGGGGCGAACGTCGCCGTTTGGCCGCACCAGGTAGCTGCCGGGCGCAACGCGCCCCTGGAGACCGATTGCGTCCGCCCTCGCGGCCTGAGGGTGGATGCGCATCGCAGTCCCGTGGCGCTCCCGGAAGTCATCTACGGCTCGCTGAACGGCCCTGTCCGAAACGCGCCAGTTTCCGCCCCGGGCTGCGGCGCCGGATTCGATCACCGGGGTAATCCGCACCCACGGGACGCCGAGCGTCCACATCTGCTCGAGAAAGGCCCCCAGCTCACCAACGTTGGCGGGCGTCACGACATGGACAACACAGACGCCGACGCCCGCGGAGAACAGCCGGTCGATCCCCTTGATCGCCCGCCGCCAGCTACCCGGCACCCCGCGCGCGGCGTCGTGCACGTCGGCTCGCGCGCCGTCGACAGAGACGTGCGCGGTGACCCCCGACAGCGCCCCTAGCCGCGCGGCCACCTCGTCGTCCACGAACCAGCCGTTGGTGTTGAGGGTGACGCCGACGCCCGCTGAGGCGAGCGTCTCAATCACCTCGACGGTGATCTCCCTTCGCAACAGAGGCTCACCGCCGGTGACGACGGCCTCGATCATGCCCAGGTCCAGCGACTCGCGCACGACTGCGCGCCACTGGTCGTCGCTCATCTCAGGCGTGCGCTGCAGCGTGCGCCGCGGCGAGTCGGTGTAGCAGAAGCCGCAGCGCAGGTTGCAGGCGTATGTGATCTCGAGCTTCGCCCCGACCGGACGCTCGGGGGGCTCTGTGAAGGCACGCGAAGGCCGGCGGCCGAGCCGCCAGAGCAGGCGCGCCTGCCTGAAGCTCTTGTTCCGGCGGCGCATCAAGGCGACCAGCCGTCGCCAGTCAGGCAGCCGGCTGGTGTGTTCCTAGGCCGGCGGTTCCTGGGTTTGCGTCCCGGCTGCGGTGTTGATCGGGTAACCGCCGGTGTCGATCTCCTCAACGCTTGGTGGCTCGTAGACCGTCTGGTTGTCGCCCATGTCTCTCCTCTTTTAGGTCGCCCGCGTGGAACTGCGCGCAGTCTAACCGCGGTTCGGGAGCGTGTCGAGTACTTTCTTCGCGGCGTTGGGGAGCGCGGTAAGGTCGTCGGGCAGGCTCACCGCCACCGCAGGGACCGAATGCAGAAGCTTGGCCAGCCCGCCAAAGGCGGTGGCGATCGACTCGCGCCCGCCGGTGTGAACCAGCTCGGAGGTGAGGAGAGCTAGGGCGCGCGGCGGCTCCAGCATCTCGGTGCTGAGTGCCGGACCGCGCTCGCCCAGCACGACAAGGGTCGCGAGGGGGGAGGGGGCCGGCTCGGCGGGCCCCGGGTCGGGGACGAGCTTCGCGCCCCGGCTGCCGTCGGTGCCCCGGATCCGAATGCCGCGCGCGCCCGGGAAAGCTGTGGGGTCCTGGCCGGAGATGGAGATTGCGATTCCGTCCTCGCTCAGCACGGGGTGCCCAAGCCCCCCCAGGGCACGCGCGAGGGTCGACTTGCCGCGGCCCGTTTTGCCGCAGAAGACCACGGCGCGCCCGCCGCTCTCCACGGCGGAGGCGTGCAGGACGACGTCGCCGCACATCGACAGCAGCATGCAGGCGGCAGCCGAAACGAAACGGTGCTCGAGCAGGCCGCCGCCGTCCTGGTCCGGCTTGACGGCGATGCGCAGAGGATCCCCGGTCCGCAGCATGAAGGTCGCGGTTGGGGGTACGTGGACGACACACCCACCGTCGCGCTCGGCCGTCGCCATGAAGAGCTGCCCGCCGGGGAACCGAACCGTGTGGGCCGGCTCGGTCGGGTCGAAGAGACGCTCGGTCGTCGTCTCGACGACGAGGCGCCCCCGCGTTCCGGGCGCCTGGTTCAGCCGGCGCAGGGGCAGGTCGCTCTCCACCTCGTAGCCGAAGAGGCTGGGCATGCCGCATAGGCTATGGAACGTGGAGGGAGCGAAGATCGAAGCCGGGACGGCGCTGCGGCGGGCCGAGCGCGCCGTTCACGGCGACCTTCCCGAGGAGTCCGTGCTGCTCGACGTCGAGGAGGGCGTTGCGGTGCGGCTCAACCGGACCGGCTCGCTGCTGTGGGAGGAGCTCGAGGAGCCCCGGCGCGTGGAGGACCTGGCGCGCACGCTGTCGGAGCGCTTTGGAGTCGAGGAGGGATTCGCGCTGGACGATGTGGTCGCCTTCGCCCGCGAGATGGTGGGCCGCAACCTGCTCGAGGTCGCTCAGTAGACGGGATACGGCCGCTCGGGCGTGGGAGGTGGGCGGCGCTGGACGAGCAGCCAGGCGATGGCCAGGCCGAAGACGAAGCCGGCGACGTGGGCGAAGTAGGCGACCCCTCCTTCACCGACGCCTTCGGCGGAGACCTGGCCGAGCGCCGGCAGGAACTGGAGCAGGAACCAGATGCCCAGGATCACGTAAGCGGGCACCTCGATGACGGTGATCAGGAAGATCAGGAAGATGAGAGTGACCACGCGGGCGCGTGGCAGCAGGACCAGATAGGCGCCCAGCACCGCGGCGACGGCGCCGCTGGCGCCGATCGTCGGCACGGTGGAGCTCGGGTCCAGCGCCGCCTGCCCGTAGACAGCGACCATCCCACCCAGCAGGTAGAAGAGGAGGAACGGCACCCGGCCCATCGAGTCCTCGATGTTGTTGCCGAAGATCCACAGGAACAGCATGTTGAAGAAGATGTGAATGAAGCCGCCGTGCATGAACATCGAGGTGAAGATCGTCGCGAACCAGGGCACGGCGTCCAGCGGCTCGGGTGCCGGAATCGAGGCTCGGTTCTGAGCGTGCAGCTCGACTGCATCGCGGTACTCGGCGGTGCCCTGGCAGACCACCGCTGGTTCCGCCTGCGTCGGTGAGACGGCGACGGCTCCGAGCGCGCATTCGTCGCCCGGATGGAGGATCCGGTAGGGGATCGCTCCGTACTGGATCGTGTTCTCGTCGCGCTCGCTGACCCCCGGGAAGGCGGGGGAGTAGTCGGTGCTACTCGAGAAGCTGAGCTGCCAGCCGAAGACGACGATGTTGACGACGAGCAGCGCGATCGTGACGATCGGAAGGCGCTCGGTGGGGACGTTGTCCTTGAGCGGGATCATCCGGGCGGCACGGCGCCGGGCGGCGGCGCCAGGTCAGCCGGGGAGGTGCTTGTCGGCGTGGTAGCTGCTGCGCACCAGGGGTCCGGCCGCGACCGACTCGAAGCCCATCTCATACGCGGCTCGCCCCAGGGCCTCGAATTCCTCAGGATGCCAGTAGCGGGCGACCGGCAGGTGGTTCTCCGTGGGACGCAGGTACTGGCCGACCGTGAGGACCTGAACCCGGTGCTCGCGGAGGATCCCGAAGGCATCGACCATCTCGTCGAAAGACTCACCCAGACCGACCATGAGGCCGGACTTCGTGACGACCCCCTCGCCCCCCATCTCCTTGGCGAGCCTCAGCACACGGGCCGAACGCATGAACTGGGAGCCGCGCCGCGCCATCGGGTAGAGGCGCGGCACGGTCTCGACGTTGTGGTTGAAGACGTCGGGACGCTCGTGGATTACCTTCGCCAGCGGCATCTCCTGCCCGCGAAAGTCGGGTGTCAGAACCTCCACCCGGCAACCGGGGGCCCGCATGCGGATCGAGCGGATGACGCCGACGAAGGCGCTCGCCCCGTAGTCGGGGAGGTCGTCGCGGTCGACCGAAGTGATGACCGCGTGGCGCAGTCCCATCTGGCTGACCTGGTTGGCCACCCGCAGCGGCTCGAGCGGGTCATTCCAGGTGGGGACCCCCGTCTTCACGTTGCAAAAGCCGCAGCGGCGGGTGCAGACATCCCCGAGGATCATGAAGGTCGCAGTGCCGCGCTCCCAGCACTCGCCGGCATTCGGGCAGTTGGCCTCCTCGCAGACCGTGTGCAGGCCCTCGCCGTCGATCGCCGACTTGAGGCGCCGGTAGTTCGGGCCGCCGGGCGCGGGAACCTTCAGCCAGGGGGGCTTGCGGCCGCGGCGGAAGGGAACCTCCCCGTCAGGTGCCGCGGTCCCGCCCGGCTTGGCGCGTGAGCGAGTGATGTGGACCCGCTCGGTTGATGTGCTCATCGATCCCTCGCCATTCTCGCCCTACCGTACTGACCCTGCACTTGCCAGCAGTTCCGCCTGGTCGATCTCAACGAGGCTGCGGTCGAACAGCTCACCGAAGCGCTCAGCAACGACTCTCGCGAAGCCGTCGAGGTCCTGTTCCGCGCCGAGCTCGCGGGAGACCGAGGTTGCCCTTGCCCCCTCGATGCCGCAGGGAACTATCCATTCGAATGGCTGCAGATCGTTGTTGACGTTGACCGCGAGGCCGTGGGTTGTGACGCCCCGGCTGACATGGACACCGATAGACCCGATCTTCCGCGCCTCCACAGCCGATGGGCCGGAAACGTCCGACATAGGGACGTTTCCGGCCCGTCGATCACGTGCCGCGGCCGATGGGCCGATTTCGTCCGACATAGGGACGTTTCCGGCCCATCGAAGTGCGGAGGAGCCGGGTGGCTCGCCCATTGTCCACACGCCGGTCAACCCCTCGATCGTCCGTGCCTCAACGCCGTGCCCGGCGAGTGCCGAGAGAGCCACCCGCTCCAGGCGCCGCACGTACTCGTGGACGTCGTCGTCGTAGGGCCGCAGGGAGACGATCGGGTAGGCGACCAGCTGCCCAGGCCCGTGGTAGGTGACGCGCCCGCCCCGGTCGGTGTCGCGGACCTCGATTCCCTGCAGCTCGTACCACTCGACTCCCATTGGCAGCTCGGCAGGGGTCGAGCGTCGGCCGCGCGTGTAGACGGGCTGGTGTTGAAGCAGCAGCAAGACGTCGGGCAGCTCATCGCGCTGCCGTGCGACCTGGAGCAGGCCCTGCAGGGTTCGGGCCTCCTCGTAGGGAAGCAGTCCACAGCTGGCCACCAGGATTTCCGTGCTCACCATTGAAATCGTTGCACGGTGCAGGTCTATCCTTGGCACCGGTCTCCCCATGGCCCCGGACTCATGACACGGGACGCAAGGGCTCTACGGCCCGATTGGCTCCCGGCCGTTGCGCTGAGCGCCGCCCTCGCGGCGGCGATGCTCGCCTGGGACCCGCGGGTCGGCGATCTGGCGGCGCAGGTCTTCCGCACAGAGCTGTTTCACCGTGGTGGCCTGGCGATCTGGAACGGCAGCTGGTACGGCGGCCACTACGTCCTCACCTACAGCGTCCTCTTCCCTCCGCTGGCCGCGCTGCTCGGGCCGCAGGTCGTCGGGATGCTGTCTGTCGTCTCCTCGTCCTACCTCTTCGACCGGCTCGTCCGCGATCGGTGGGGAGCGGCGGCGCGCTGGGCGACGCTCTGGTTTGGCGCCGGAGTCGTGACCCTGCTGGCCGACGGTCAGCTCACCTTCGCGCTCGGAGTCGCCTTCGGCCTCGCGACGCTGCGCCTCTTGCAGGTGGGACGACGGGGCCCGGCGCTCCTCGCCGCCGCGGCGTGCGCCCTGTCCAGTCCCGTCGCCGGCGCCTTCTTGGCCGGCGTCCTCATCGCCGGTTCGCTGCAGCCCGGTCGCCGTGCCAGCGTCTCTGCTATCTGGGTCGCCTGTCTGCCCCTGGGATTGATAGCCGCATCGAACCTCGCCTTCCCGGAACCAGGTCAGTTCCCGTTCGCCCTCACCTCCTACATGGCGGTCCCGCTGTGGTGTGCCGGGGCGCTGTTCGTCACCCGCGGGCTTCGCGACGAGGAGCAGCAGCTGCGGCGGGTACTGATTGCCTACGTGCTGGCGGCGACGGTGCTGTGGCTGGTCCCCAACCCAATGGGCGGCAACGCTGTCCGGCTCGGAGCGTTGTTCGGCGGGCCGGTGTTGGCCGCTGTTGTCTTGGCCCGCCGCCCCCAGTTGGCGCGGCTCTCCATCGTGGTCCTGGCGCTGGCCATGGCCGGCAGCCTCTACTGGCAGCTGACCCCGAGCGTCAACCAGATAGCGCGGAGCTTCGGCGATCCTTCGACCACCCACTCCTACTTCGACCCCGCTGCGCACTGGCTGGGTGGGCACGGCGGGCGCGGCGTGCGAGTCGAGGTGCCGCCAACGGCGAACCATTGGGAGGCCGCTTACCTGGCGCCGGACCTCGAGCTTGCCCGCGGTTGGCTGCGGCAGCTGGACACGACCCGAGAGGATCTCTTCTACGCGGACGACGAGTCGCTGACGGATCGTGCCTACAGCGCCTGGCTGCGCGACAACGCGATCCGCTACGTGGCGCTGCCCGATGCCCAGCTCGACTACTCCTCGATCGGGGAGAGGCGGTTGATCGTGCGCGATCCGCCCTATCTCGATCTCCGCTGGAGCTCAGCCCACTGGCGCATCTATGAGGTGCGAGACCCGTCGCCCCTGGTGCAGCCGCTTGGCGACGGCGCGGCCCGCACCCGCTGGATCGGCCACCAGGGCTTCGCGCTTGACGTCACCCGGCCCGGTGACTTTCTCGTCCGGGTCAACTTCACGCCCTACTGGTCGATCGCCCGTGGCAGCGGCTGCCTGCTGCGCCGCGGCGACTGGACCCTTGCTCGGGCTAGTCACACGGGCGTCTTCCGGGTGGCGGTTGACTTTTCGTTGGGCAGGGCCTGGAACGCCGTGACCCGCGCCCGCAAGACCTGTTGATACCTGGGAAGCGAGCTCCCTACAGAGCCAGCGAGAGCGGCTCCTCCAGAAGCGAGCGAATGCGTGCAAGGAACTCGGCGGCGGGGGCGCCGTAGAGGATGCGGTGGTCGCACGCCAGGTTCACCGACATCATCTGGGCGGACGTCAGCTCGCTGTCTCGCACGACCGGGCGCTCGGCTATCGCGCCGACGGCGAGCAGCGCCGCCTGCGGTGGGTTGATCACCGCCGCGAAGCTGTCGATCCCATACATCCCCAGGTTGGAGACCGTGAAGGTCGCCCCCGAGAGCTCCGGGGGCGTGATCTGGCTGTCGCGCACGCGCTGCGCGAGGGCCCGCGAGTCCGAGGCGATCTGCCGCAGGCCCTTGCGATCCGCGTCGAAGATCGTGGGGACGACGAGTGCGTCGAGGGCGGCGACTGCCACTCCGACGTTGACCCGCGAGTGGAGCTCGAAGCGGCCGTCCCGGTAGGCGCCGTTCGCGCGTGGGTGCTCGCGCAGCGCCAGCGCGCAGGCCTTGACCACCATGTCGTTGAAGGAGGGGACGATCTCTCCCTCGCCGGCCGCCGCTTTCAGCCGCTCCCGGGCCTCGACTGCTCGGCTCATGTCGACCTCGGCCTGCAGGTAGAAGTGCGGCGCGGTCGCCTTGGACTCCGCCATGCGCCGGGCGATCGTCGCCTGCAGCTTCGAGAGCTCTTCGTAGCTGACCTGGCCCTTTGCGGTCTCGGGGCCGGGCCCGGCCCCCTGCGCTGGGGCGGCCGGAGCCGCTCCGGCCTTCTCGACGTCCGCCTTCACGATCCGGCCCCCCGGCCCCGACCCCTTCACACCCGCGAGGTCCAGCCCCCGCTCCTGGGCCAGCCGGCGAGCCAGGGGCGAGGCTTTCGGGCGTTGCCCGCCGCCCTCCTCGGCGGGCCGGGCCGGGGCGACCACCGGCTCCGTGGCGGG
>Ga0210086_1001871_pt1 | contig 10365 bp, 2 predicted proteins | sample China_Galinas_PW_3_FD_184867 | JGI IMG/M metagenome (GOLD analysis project Ga0210086, IMG submission 184867) | Wetland microbial communities from San Francisco Bay, California, USA, that impact long-term carbon sequestration - China_Galinas_PWB_D2... | ecosystem: Environmental > Aquatic > Marine... | reverse complement strand
GCGGGCGCCGTCCTCCGCCCAGGCGTCGCCGGAGACGGCGATCTGGTCCGCCGCGCCGGTGCCGTAGTAGACCAGGTCCTCCGGCGCATCCAAGACGATCGCCGGCCCGGTGCCGTCGTAGTAGACGCCCACCGCGCTCGTCCCGCTGTGGCCCAGGTCGTCGGTCGCCGTGACGGTGATGTTCTGGAGCGTCGCCCCGCCGGCCGCCGGGTCGAGCGGCACCGCCGACGCCAGGAACGCGCCGGTCGCAGGATCGACCGAGGCGGTGACCGTGCCGCCGCTCGACGCCACCGTGACCCGCGCCAGGTGGGGCTCGGTGTCGATGTCGACCAGGCCGGCCACGTCGACCGCGGCAGCACCCGTGCCCGGCCGGCCGATCCGGCTCTTGTTGTCGGGCCGGGTGATCTGCACCTTGGGCGCCTGGGTGTCCCGGTCCACCACCACCCGGTCGGTGCCGACCCGGCCCGCGCCGTCGAGCGCCCGGGCGCCGAGCACGTTCGGCCCTTCGACCAGGGAGACGCCGTCGGCCCGGAAGGCGTCGGCGCCCGAGCTCGTGATCCCCGCGGTGACCGTCGCGGCGACGCCGTTGACGGTGACCGAGCCGGCGCTCACCGTCCCCTCGACCGCCACCGCGTCGGACGCGAGCAGTGCGCCGTCGGCCGGACCCTCGATGGTCACCGTCGGTCCGTCGCCGTCCGCCAGGCGCTCGATCGGATGGTCCTGGGTCTGTTCGCCCCCGGCCGCGTCGGTGCACACCAGGACCAGGGCGTTCTCCCCCACCACCGGCAGCGGCACGTCCCCGGCCAGGAAGGTGCCGTCGGCCACCTCCGCCGGGTAGTCCTGGGTACCACCGCCGGCGGTCGGCACCCGCACGGTCACCGCAGCGGCGGCGCCGCTCCGGCCGGCGAGGGTGACGCTGGCGCCGCTCACCGCGGTACCGGCCGCCGGGTGGACGTCGGCGAGCGCGCAGCCGCCGAAGTCGACGGTGAAGCTCCGCTCGGTCCGGGTCTCGTTGCCGGCGTCGTCCCTCGCCACCACCGCGACGACGTAGCCGCCCTCGTCGGTGATCGGCACGTCGGTCTCGGGGCTCGCGGCATCCGCCAGGACCTCGCCGTTGACCCGCACCACCGGCGCCGGCGGCGTGCCCGCGTCGTCACTCACCGTCACCGCCAGGGTGATCGGCCGGCCGAAGGCGGCACCGTCGGCCAGCGCGGTTCCGTCTACCGTCAGGCCGATGGTCGGCGGCTCGAAGTCCGCCGTCACGGCGACCTCCGCGCTGCCGACGCGGTCGGCCGGGTCCCGGGTGCTGGCGCGGAGGGTGTTCTGCCCGGGTACCAGCGGCACGTCGACGGCGCGGAAGGAGCCGTCCGTCGCCAGGAAGACCGTCTGGCTCTCGCCCGTGCCGGGATTCTCCACCGTCACCGTGCCGTCGGCGCTCCCCCGCCGGCCGCCGACCACGACGCCGGAGACGTCGATCCGGTCCAGGCCGGTAACCGCACCGTCCGGCGGATCGAGGATCAGGACCTGCGGCCCGGCGGCGGTCACCTGGACCACCACGCCGTCGGTCGCGGTCCGCCCGGCCCGGTCGCGGGCGACCGCCTCGAGGGCGTTGGGCACGTCCGGTTCGAGCGGCACGTCCTCGGTCCGCCAGGTACCGCCGGAGACCACCGCCGGGGTGCCGTTGACCGTGACGGTCACGCCGTCGCCGCTCACCGTCCCGTCGACGGCGGTGGTCGGACCGGAGAGGGTGGCCCCGTCCACCGGCGCGGTGATCGCCACCTCCGGACCGGCGCCCAGGTCGACGTGGAAGTGCACGTCCGCCCCGGCCGTCCGTCCCGCGTCGTCCCGGGCCGTCGCCACCAGGTGGTGGTCGCCCGTCCTATCGACTGCGGTGCCGCTCACGAACGGCGCGCCGTCGAGGGTCGCCGTCACCGTCGCCCGCGAATCGCTCGCCCGGATCTCCGGCCGGACCGGCCGCAGGAAGGTGGCGCCGTCGGCCAGCGGGGCACCACTCTCCAGGACGGCGACCGTGAGCGGCACCGTGTGCACGGTGAAGGTGACCGTCTGGACCGAGCGGTTGCCGGCCTGGTCGACCAGCTCCACCGCGACCTCGTTGGTGCCTTCGGTCCACGGGAACGGCGTCCGCTGAAAGGACGTCCCGTTGATGGTGGCCGGCTCGCCGGCGACCGTCGCGGCCGCCAGGGGCTCGCTGGCGACCCCCTGGAACGTGCTCACCGCCTGACCGACCACGGCGCCCGCGGCCGGTTCGCTCGACACCAGGGCCGGCGGCGTGCGGTCGATCCGGAAGTAAGCGTAGGCCGCCGCCGCGTGCCCGGCACAGTCGCTCACCTGGGCCACCAGCAGGTGCTCGCCCTCGCCTGTGATCGCGGTGCCCGGCGTGTACGGCGCGCCATCGAGGGTCACCACGGCCCGCGGCGCCGCGGCGCTCGCCCCGTCGCTCACCTGGACGCCCGCGGCGACCGCCCGGTTCACCGGCACCGGCACGGCACCCGCCGGCGGCGCGGCCCCGGGGCCGGCGCCGGGGAACGGCCCGCCGTCGAGGGTCAGGGCGAGGGTCGGCACCGTGGCGTCCACGCGCCAGGAGGCGGCGGTCTGGGACGCGTTGCCCAGGACGTCGGTGGCGACGACCGACGCGGTCGCCGTGCCGTCGGCGCCACCCAGGTCGACGCCGCCGGCGCTCCAGCGGGTGCCGTCCGCCGACAGCACGCCGGCGTAGGTGGCGACGCCGCCGTCGCTCTCCTGCACGGTCACCCGCACCGGCGGCGGCTGTCCGTCGAGGCCGGTCGCCGGGTTGGGGTCCGAGTAGGTGCCGCTCAGGCTGTAGAGCTCGCCCGCCGCCAGGCAGGCGCCGGACGCGGGCGTATCGATGCTGACGCCGGGCGGCAGGGTGTCCAGCAGGACGCTCACCGACGTCTCCGCCGTGTGGCCGGCGCGGTCGGTGGCGACGGCGCTCAGCAGGTTGGCACCGTCGACCACCGGCACGGTGACGGTGAACGTCCCGTCGCCCCCCTCCCCCGACAGCGTGGCCGCGACCCCGTTGACCGTCACCGCGTCGAGGTGGGGATCGGCCGCGGTGCCGGCGACCTCCACCTGGCGGTCGAAGACGATCGCGCCGTCGAGGGGCGCGGTGATGGCGATCGTCGGCGGCAGGGTGTCCAGGACGTAGACCACCGGCTCGGAGGTGGCCTCGTGGCCGAAGCTGTCCCGGGCGGTGGCGGTGATCTGGTTCTCCCCCTCGGCCAGCTCCACCCCCTCCGCCGTGAAGCCGCCGTCCCCGCCCCCTCGGCCAGCTCCCCCCCCTCCGCCGTGAAGCCGCCGTCCCCGCCCACCACCGCCTCGACGCCGGCCACCGTCACGGAGTCGAGGTGCGGCTCGTCGACCTGGCCGGTGACCGTGACCGGCGTGGTCGCGACCAGGGAGTCCGCGGGGCTGTCCAGGTTGACCACCGGCGGCAGGGTGTCGACCACCACCGGGACGGGCTCGGAGTCCGCGGCGTGGTCCAGCACGTCGACCGCGTGGGCGACGATCTCGGAGTCGCCCTCGGGCAGCTCCACCCCCTCGGCGACGAAGGTGCCATCACTGACCGTCGCCTCCACTCCGCCGACGGTCACCCGGTCCAGGTGGGGATCGCTCACCGTGCCCCGCACGGTCACCGTGCGCTCGGTGAGCTCCGCCCCGGCCGCGGGCTCGGTGATCGCCACCTCCGGCGGAAGGGTGTCCCGCGTCACCGTGACCGGCGCCGACAACCCGTGATGATCGAGGGTGTCCACCGCCTCGGCGACCAGCTCGTTGGCCCCCTCGTCGAGCGGCACGCTGTCGGCGGCGAACTGGTCGCCGGTCACCGTCGCGGGCACCCCGTTGACGGCGACACTGTCCAGGTGGGGATCGACCGCGCTGCCGGTGACCGGGATCGCCGTCTCGCCGGTCAGCTCCGGCAGGGCGCCGGCGTCCAGCGTCACCTCGGGAGGCAGCGTGTCGAGGACGACGACCACCGACGGCGAGGCGGCGCTGTTGCCGGCCAGGTCGGTCGCCTCGGCGACCAGGAAGTTGTCCCCCTCCGTCAGGGCCACCCCGGCGGCTTCGAAGGTCATGCCGGAAACCGTCGCCACCACGTCCCCGACCCGGACCGTGTCGAGGTGGGGATCGGACACCTCGCCGGAGACGGTGATCGTCGGCGTGTCCAGGACCGTGCCGGCGGTGGGCGCGGTGATGGTCACTGTCGGCGCCGTGGTGTCCAGGGTCACCGGCACCGGCGCCGAGTCCGTGGAGCGGCCGAGCGCGTCCGTGGCGGTCGCGACGAGGATGTTGTCGCCCTCGGTCAGCGGCACGCCCTCGGCGGTGAACCGTCCGCCGTCGACCGTCGCCGCGACCCCGTTGACCGTCACCATGTCCAGGTGGGCGTCCTCGACCGTGCCGCTCACGGTCACCGGCTGGCTGCCGAAGAGGGTCTCGGGGGACGGGCTGTCGATCGCCACCGTCGGCGGTAGGGTGTCCAGGTCGAGGACCGCCGTCGCCTGGACCGAGCCGCCACAGTTGCTGGCGTCCAGGGTGAGCGTCACCAGGCCGTCCTCCCCCAGGTCGAAGCCCGGGAGGGTGAAGCTGCCGTCCCCCGGCACCTGGGCGGCGAGGCCGTTGACCGTCACTTCGGTCGCCGTGCCGGAGCTCCCGGCCAGGTCGACCACCCGCCGGCCCACCAGGGAGCCCGGCGGAGGCTCGAGCAGGGCGACCTCGGGCGGCACGATGTCGACCCGCACCTCGACCCGCGTCGTGTTGCCGGCCTGGTCCGTCGCCTCGAAGACCACCAGGCCGGGGTCGTCGGTCGCCAGGTCCGCCGTGCCGGTGAAGGAGCCGTCGTCCGCCACCGTGACCGGGTCGCCGTTGACGGTGAGCGTCACCGGCCCTTCGCCGTCCTCGGCCTGGCCGCTGACCGGGATCAGGCAGGTCTCGACCAGGTCCCCCTCGCCCGGCGTCTCGACCGTGAGCTCGGGCGGCACGTCGTCCACTTCCCGGACCACCCGGGCGCCGCCCGCGATCTCGACCTGACCGCCCTGGACGGCTCCGGCGAGGAGGCTCTTGCCACCCAGGTGAACTGCCGCAGAGGGCGCGTAGAGGAAGCCACGGACTACTGCCTGGGAGTCAATCGACACCGAGGCGCCGGCGCTCCACAGCCGCAGGTCGTAAGCACCGCCATCGGCGTTGATCTGGGCTCCGCCCTGGACGTCGATCGTCCCCGTCACCAGGATCTCGACCCGGCCATCCAGGACCAGGGTCGCGCCGCCGGCCAGGCGCAGGTCGCCGAGCAGGTAGGTGCCCGCCGGGATCGTCAGGCTGTCGTGGCCGTTGAGGACCAGGCTGCGGCCGTCCTGGCCACTCAGCGGGTCCTTGCCCTTGGCGGTCTGGGGCAGCGCCCCGTCGTCGTTCGACGCCTCGAGCGCCGCCCGCAGGGCGTCCAGATCGACCGGCGCGCAGTCGAAGGGCTCGGTCGCGACGCTCTCCGTGCCCGTGACCAGTGACGGCTTGCCGTGGCGCAGGATCTGCCCACCCGGCCCGGCGGTGGCGTCGCCGTGGACCTCGACGCCGCCGTCCAGGGTGATGTCGCCGTCGCTCTGGACGTGGCCCTCCTCCGCCTCCGCCGCACCGGTCCGGAGGCCTTCCGAGGTGACCGCGGCGCCGCCGGAGAGGGTCAGATCTTGGCACGAGAGGAGGGCGTGGTCCCGCAGGTCGGCCGGCACGTCGAAGTCGCCGGCGTGAGCCGCCGCGGGCAGGGCGAGGGCCGACAGCACGAACAGCGTGGCAAGAGAGACGAGGGCACCGGGCCGGCCGGCGGCCGCGATCCCGCGCCGCCACCAACGACCAGCGCTCGCCGGCCGAGCCGACAGGTTGCCCGTACCTCTCATCGGTCGCCTTCGCATGCCCTTACTGCCCTCCACCCGCACCGGCCATGGCCCGATCCCGCCGCGTCTCGTCCTCCAGGAACCGCACCACCCCTTCGAGGGGGTGCGGTACGCGGTGCAGGCCTTCCGGCACCGCCACCAGGTCCTGGGGGAAGTCATCGATCCGCTCGAGCCGGGTCGTCACATCCTCGAGCTGCGACCGCAGGCTCGGTGGGCCGCTCCCGACCGTGCGCACGGTCCGCACCGCCATCGCCCCGCCGGTGTGCGCCCGCGCCGCGGCCAGGTAGCGGTCCACCGGGGTTTCCTCTGCATCGGCGTTCGCGCCCGCGTCCGCTCCTCGCGGCTTGCCGAGCACCGCGCCGAGGGCGGCGAGCGCCTCGACCGCGGCCGGGCGGAGGGTGACCGACGGATCCAGCCAGAGCTCCATGCCCGCGTCCGGCTGACTCTCCCGGGAGCGCTCGACCACGCGCAGATGGCGGACGCCGTCGCGCGTGAAAAGGGCCGCGCTTCCGCTCGCTCCCGCCTTGCCCGCGATCGAGCGGCCCCCGGCCGGACCGTTGCCGTTGCCCAGGTCTTCGACCACGAGCTCTGACTCTGCGGTCGCGGGCGTCTCTTTCGATGCCGTGGTCGCGGAGGCTCGGGAGGCCGTCGCTGTCCCGGAGTCGGCCGCCGGCGCCTCCCGGCGGCTCTGGGCCCGGACCAGCCGATCGGCCAGGTCGCCCAGCCGGTCGAAGGTCACCGTCCAATAGGTGCCCTGGTCCGGCTGGATGCCGGTGATCTCCCGGCGCGCCAGGTCGACCACCACCCGGGTGCCGTCCGGACGGACGGAGACGATCCAGGAGCCGCCGTAGTAGTCGGTCACCGGCTGGGTCGCGAACCGGTCGCCGTCCGGCGTGGACTGGACCAGGTGGTGCTCGACCACGAAAGGCTCCGGGAACAGCGGTCCCTGCTGGGCACGGGCGGGCACCGAGAGGCTCACCAGCGTCAGCAAAGCCGCGACCAGCAGAACCCCGAGGAACCAAGCCCCCAGACGCTTCGACACTGAAAGCATCACGCCCCTTTCCACCCCGCAACAGCCCCGGGCGGGGGCGTCCCCTTCCCCCCGGAGGGCGGGAAGGGGATTGAGGGGTTGGGGGGAGATCCAGTGGATCATCGAGATAGATCGGGGCGGCGGAACCGGCGCCCCAAGGAGACTTGACTCATTCGTCACGATGCAGGTCCTTGGAGGTGCTTATTGCGGCTCGGCGGCGTCGAACGGGGCGGACGACGCCAGCGGTAGTGAGTCGATCGGCGGCAAGGCGAGCCGGAGCGTCGTGGCCGCCCGGACGAGGCCGTGGCCATCGATGGCGACCAGGGTGAGCTCGGTGCCTTCCCGGCCCTGCCAGGTGAAGCGGGCGCCGCTTGCGGGCGACCAGGTCTGGGCCAGCCACCGGTCGCCGTCGCCCAGGCGCACCTCTGCGATGCCGTCGGCGTCGGACAGGGCGGCGGGCGCGACCTCGATCTGGTAGGTGCCCTGGTCGGCACCCTCGCCTGACCGGGCGGACAGCACGATGCCGTCCGGGTTCCAGAGCGGTGCGTCGGCGTTGCCCCAGGCGGAGGCGGCGGAGGCCGCTCCGGTCGCCAGCTCGATCACCGGATCGACCGATTCGAGCGTGGCACCCCCGCTGACCGTCACCGTGTCGAAGCGGTAGAGGCCCGACCAGGTGTCCCCCTCGTCGATGGTGATGGTCTCGGTGCCGTTGGGCACCAGGGTGAAGGACGCCCCGTCCACGGAGCCGATCCGCCAGGTGCCCTTGACCAGGCGGGCTGGCGTCTCGACCTGGACCCAGTGGCCGACGAAGTATGCCGGCACCGGCGTCGTCCGGTCGGTGACCACCGTCGCGCCGACAGATCCGGCCTGGGCCGTGCCGGTGCCGAGGGACGGCAAGTCGGTGATGCCGGAGACGCCGCCGTTGTCCACCAGCAGGTCGCCGTAGGTCGAGCTCGGCCCGAAGGTGTAGACCGAGCCGGCGCCGCCCGGGACGCCGTAACTTCCGGTGGTCGCCAAGAGGCTGTCCAACAGGGTCGTCCCCGCCTCCAGCGTCGTGTACTCCACCGCGATCGCCCCGCCGCCTCCGCGGCCGTAGTTCGAGTAGTTGGCCCGGTTGCCCAGCGCCTCCACGCTGCCGGTGCCGGCCAGCGAAGACGTGCGGATCCAGACCGAGCCGCCGGAGCCACCGGAGCTCTTCCACTCGCCGTCAGCGCGGATCACCCCGTCCACCTGCACCCGGTCCGCGGCGACGGTCACCACGCCGCCGCCGGCCCCCGTGTAGCCGCCACCGCCATCCTCCTGCGGCCGGTAGACGCTGCCGAACGTCTCCGCCGCGGGTGCGTTGCGCACGCCGCCCTGGCCGAGGTGGCTGCCACCCGAATCGCCGCCCGCCAGACCGTGGCCCGGGTAACTCGTCCCCCCGGGGTACCCCAGGCTCGACACGTCGATCGCGCCGCCGGCCTCCACGATCAGCTCGCTGACGGTGATCGGCAGGACCTGGGGCGACGCCGGATCCGTGGTCGGGCTGTCGCGGAGCGTCCCGTCCCCCGCGATCCGCAAGGTCCCCGCGTCGACCCGGTCGGTCGTGACCACTCCTGCGGAGATCAGCTCCTGGCCGGCGACCCGGATCGGGTCCTCGCTCTCCAGGGTCACGCCGCCGGTGGCCGTCACGTTGTCGAACCGGTAGACCCCCTGCCACAGGTCGCCCTCGGCGAGGCCGAGGTCCCCGTCCAGGGTGACGGTGACGCCGTCCGGTGCCACGGACGTGATCCGTGCGGTCCCCTTGAGCACTCCGGTCCCGGCGTCGTACGCCTCCACCCAGTGGCCGACGAAGTAGGCCGGAATCGGTTGCGCGCGGTCGGTCACCAGGGTGGCTCCGGCCGTCCCCGCCTGGGCGACACCCGCCCCCAGGGATGGCAGCACCGTCACGCCGTTGATCCCGTGGTTGTCGACCAGCAGATCCCCGTAGGTCGCGCCCGGTCCGGAGGTGTAGATCGAGCCGGCGCCCCCTGCCACCCCGTAGGTTCCGGTGGTCGCCGAGAGGTCGTCCAGGAGCGTCGTGCCCGGTTCGAGACTCGAGTACTCGATCGCGATCGCCCCGCCTCCGCCGCGACCGTAGTTCGAGTACTGGGCCCGCGCGCCCAACGCCTCGACACTGCCGGTGCCGGCCAGCGAGGACGTGCGGATCCAGACCGAGCCTCCGGAGCCGCCCGAGCTCTTCCACTGGCCGTCGGCACGGATCACGCCGTCCACCTGCACCCGGTCCGCGTCGATCGTCACCACGCCGCCGCCGGCCCCCGTGTACCCGCCGCCACCGGCCTCCTGGGGCCGGTAGACGCTGCCGAAGGCCTCCGCCGCGGGCGTATGGCGGATGCCGCCCTGGCCGATATGGCTGCCGCCCGAGTCGCCTCCCGCCAGGCCGTGGTCCGGGTAGCTGGTCCCCGCCGGATACCCCAGCGTCGAGACGTCGATCGCGCCGCCTGCTTCGACGATCAGCTCGCCGACGTCGACCGTCAGGTTCTGGGGAGAGGCCGGATCGGTGGTCGGACGATCGGTGAGCGTGGCACCGGACGCGATGCGGAGCGCGCCCGCCTCGATCCGATCGGTCGTGACCACGCCGCCGGAGATCACCTGTTCACCGGCGATCCGGATCGGGTCGTCGCTCTCCAGGGTGACGCCACCCGTGGTGGTCACGTTGTCGAACCGGTAGGCCCCCTGCCAGAGGTCTCCTTCGACGACGCCCAGGTCGGCATCGAGCGTCACCGTCAGCCCGTCGGAACCGATCGACAGGATGCGTGCGGACCCCTTGGGCGCGGTCGTCGCCCCGTCGTAGACCTCCACCCAGTGACCCACGAAATACGCTGGGATCGCTGCCGCGCGATCGGTCACCAGGCTGGCTCCGGCCGTCCCCGCCTGGGCGACACCCGCCCCCAGGGACGGCAGCACCGTCACGCCTTTGATCCCGTGGTTGTCGACCAGCAGGTCCCCGTACGTCGCGCCCGGTCCGTGGGTGTACACCGAGCCGGCACCGCCCGGGGAGCCGTAGCTGCCGGTGGTCGCCGACAGGGCATCGAGCACCGTCGTGCCCGGCTCGACCGACGAGTATTCGATGGCGACCGCCCCGCCGCCGCCCTCGCCGTAGCTCGAGTAGTTGGCCCGGTTGCCCAACGCCTCCACGCTGCCGGTGCCGGCCAGCGAGGACGTGCGGATCCAGATCGAGCCTCCGGAGCCGCCGGAGCTCTTCCACTCGCCGTTCGCACGGATCACGCCGTCTACCTGGACCCGGTCCGCGACGATCTTCACCACGCCGCCCCCGACACCCACGTAGCCGCCACCGCCGGCCTCCTGCGGACGGTAGACGCTGCCGAACGTCTCCGCCGGCGGGTTGTACCGGATGCCTCCCTGGCCGATGTGGCTGCC
>Ga0210086_1001868_pt1 | contig 10381 bp, 14 predicted proteins | sample China_Galinas_PW_3_FD_184867 | JGI IMG/M metagenome (GOLD analysis project Ga0210086, IMG submission 184867) | Wetland microbial communities from San Francisco Bay, California, USA, that impact long-term carbon sequestration - China_Galinas_PWB_D2... | ecosystem: Environmental > Aquatic > Marine... | reverse complement strand
GCCCATCCCCGCCCTGGACAAAGTCGGAAATTCCGAGGTGGTCTATGGCTGATTATATGGAGAAGTTTATTATTGAGGCGGGCAAGGTGAAGTTTAGCACCGATGATGGCCGCAAATGGCAGATGCGGCAACCAACTCCGGACGAGGCCGCCGCCGGTGACTCGGCCTACCGGATAGCTTACGATAGTGTAATGAATGATGACCGACTGCGCGATCTAGCCAAGGGTGCGATGGCTCTGAAAAAAGAGGCTGGTATTCGCGGCTCGGCAGCGGAGGCGGTCTACATGCTCCCCTTATTGCTGGAGCGGCAACGTGGTGAGAATTGGCGACCGGCTTTTGATGTACATGATGCGGAGGATATGGCTCGCTTCGAGCGGCTATCGCCGGGTGTTGTGGTGGAGATGACGCGGATCTATTGGGGGCCGGTACAGCAGGCTATTCGTGAGGCAAAAAAAAAAAGCCAGTAGTGGATTCCTCTTGAGGGTGGAGATTTGCCGGGCCGCAGGCAACGGCTGGCCGTTTACCACGCCGCCAGCCCAGGCAACCTATGCCCAGGTGTTACTCTATAGCGAGGCCCTTGCCCAGCTCAAGCATGGCCCAAAGCCCGGCAAGCCGCGCCGGTTGAAGGGTAAATCAAAAGAGGCGTTTTATAAGGCCGCCGAGGCAAAGCATGGCGATTACTGATCTTATCAGCAAAATAATACTCGAGGATGAGTTTTCCGGCGCATTTGATGCGTACAATCGCCGGTTGGTCGATGCCGACAGTAACACCGAGCGCTTTGGGGCCAGGCTGCGTGGCCTGGTGACTGTGGGCGGGGTGGCCGCTGGCGCGATAGGGGAGGCGGCCACATCGGTCAAAGAGTTGACCGATGTGGCTGTTGAGATGGAAAAGGCCCAGACCAACCTGGCCGTAGCGGCGACGGCGGCCAACAAGGAGTTTGGCGATAGCGTAGGCACGGCGGCGAGCTGGCGCAACACGGTAGGCGAGTTGAGTAAAGAGTTACGAGTCTTTAGCCAGCAGGAGTTGACCGGAGCCTCGACGCGGCTGGTTGATATGACCAAGCGGCTAGGGCTAAACGAAGAGCAGATGCAAGAGGTATTGCGTCGCACGGCTGATTTAGCCGCCGGTAAAACGGATTTAACCGGCGGGGTGGAGCGAGTGACCGCTGCCCTGCGGGGCGAGGCCGAGGCCGCCGAGTTTTTGGGCTTGAGTCTCAATGAGACTACTATAATGAACTACGCCGAGGCTCAGGGGCTGGTCTTTAAGGAGTTGAGCGATAACGAGAAGGCGCAGCTACGCTACCAGGTGCTACTGGAGCAGACCAACACGCTCCAAGGGCGGGCGGCGGTATTTGCAGAGACGGCTGCCGGAAAACAGGCCGCTCTCAATGCTCAATACGAAAACTCCACTGCCCTACTGGGCAAGCAATTGCTACCACTGCAAGAGGGCGCGGTGGAGCTGCTGGCGAAATTGACAGCCAAGTCTGAGCAGAGCGCCGGTATTATAACCAGGATACAGGCCGGTTTTGTAGCCAGCCTGGTGACGATGGGGGCCACGGCGACGGCGGTTTACACCGAGATACTGGAGGGCTCGCAACAAACCTTCAATGCTATTGCTGGTATCTTTTCTGGCGAGGGCTTCGACGCCTCGGTGTTTGATTCTATCGGGAGCGGGCTGGCCGATAGCGCTGAGATCATCGGCAAGGTCCCAGAGACGTATAGCCAGGCTTTCGATCAGATTTTAGGTGAATATACCAAGCTGGGCGAGGTTAACCAGGAGTTTGTAGACCAGACGATCCAGGCCTCAAAGGAGGCAGCGGATAACACGGCGGCAGTGGCCTCGGACATGGCGGCAGAGCTAGAGGAGGCGTACGAGACAGCCGCCGATGACCGTATCAAGGTGCAGGAAAAGGCCACCGAGCGGCTGGCCGAGTTGGAATTTACCCACGCCCAGCGGGTGCGACGCATTAATGAAGATATCAACCGGGCCATTGCCGAGGCCGGAGCAGAAGCAGCTCGGGCGCGGGAGGAGGCCAACCGAGATTTGGCCGATGGCCTGGCCGAGGTTGAGCGAGACCTGGCGGCAGACAGAGCCAGCGCCTTGTCTGATTTTAACAATGACGCAGCCCGGCTGGCTCGGGATCGGGTGCAAGCGGAGCGGGATGCCCGACAGGACATATCCGACCTGGAGCGTGACCTACAGCAAGAGATTGGCGACATCAACCAGGACCTGGCCGACGATCTGGCCGATCAATCATACAAGGCCGAGCAGGATCGCCTTAAAATCATTAAGGATTTTGGGGCACAGGCCGTTACGCTAGAGCAAGATATTGCTAATCAACGCAAGGCCATCGATGATGAGTTTGAGAGCGAGTTTGCCGAGGCCGACCCTTTCCGACGCAAGATTTTGGAGTTCAACCGGCAGGAGCAACTGAAGGCGCTCGACAAGACAGAAGCCGCCGAAAAAGAGGCACTAGAAAGCCAGAAAACCCAGGCCCTGACCGAGCTTGAGGATCGGGTGGCGCAGGAGGCTGCCGTATTAGAGCGGGAGGCGCAGCAGAAAAAGGATCGCTTGGCGCGGGAAACCGAGGATCGCAAGGCGGCGGTGCAGCAGCAGTTGGCCGACCAGATTGAGGCTAATGAGGTGGAGCGGGCCGAGTTGGAGCGTCGGCTGGCCGAGAAGCAAGCACAACTGGATACGGCGGCTGCCGAGGAGCGGGCCAAGCTACAGGAGCAGCACCAGGCAGAGTTGACCAGTATCGACGAGCAGGAGGCGGCCAAGGTGGAGAAGGCCCAGCAAGCCCTGGAGCGAGAGCGTCAGAATTATGCGGATCGGCGAGCCTTACTGGAGTTTCAGCAACAGCAAGATTTAGCGGCCATCGATAAACAGCTCTCCGAGGTGGAGAGTGCCGAGCGAGACAGCCACAATCGCCGCCTGTTGGAGACGCGGCGTTGGTCGGCAGAGATGCAGCGATTAAATGCCCTGGCAGCTACATATAACGATAGCGGTAGCAGCTCCGGGGCCAGCGCTGGCTTTGGGGCCAACCCCGGCACAATTATTAACGCGCCCATCAGTGTGACCAACCCGCCGGGAACATCGGCGGCCAGTAACGCAGTGACCGGTCGCACGGTACAAGATGCCCTGAATGGATTAGCCTGATGTATATTACACAGTTTGGTGGCTATACGCTGCCGGAGCAGTTGGAACTCAGCGAAAATGAGAGCGTGGCCCGCCGACCCAGCAGCCAGGTTTTGGGTGGGGCCGGTGGTGTAGTTGATCTCAACGGGACCGGGCCGGATCCGTTGGCGGTGGATCAGATTGCCAAAAGTTTTTGGCTTGATGCCAGCAGTGATACGGCCCTGCGTACCAGTCTGGATAGCCTTAAGGCCGGGCTGATGTTGAGCGATACCGATTGGCGACAGGGCACGCGGCCTCTCTTCGCCACAATGCCGGATGGCTCGCAGCGTTTGACCTGGGCCAAGTGCATCAATATACAAATTCAATGGCAATATTTCAATGTCAATCGGGGCTGGGTGCCAGTGCAGGTGACCTTTGAGCGGAAGTGGCCGAAGTGGTTGACGGCGACGGATCTGCGCTTTTTTGGCGACCATCTGGGTACGTTTGCGGAGGCCGAAGCTGCCAACTGGGATTTTGATGGCGGCGGTGGTGGCGGGGTGACCAGCGAGAGTGTGAGCAGCAGCCCGCACACCTTTACCATTACCAACGGCGGCAATGCGCGCATCCTCTGGGGGCAAATCGAGTTTAACGGGCAGGTGACCAACCCCAAGTTGGAGAACCTGACCAACGGCCATTGGTTTCAATACAGCGGGGCCTTGGCCAGTGGTGGCCGCTTAACGGTTGAGCCGCATAAGTTTCGCGCTCAGGTGGATGGGGTTTCGGCCTGGCCCAGCCTGACGGTCGGGAGCGGCCGGGGCCAACTGGTACCGATGGCCTTGGAGCCAGGGGCCAACTCGATGCGGATTACCGGGACGGGGATCAGTGGGTTGACGTTTACCTTTTACTGGGCGGATACCTGGTTTTGATTTTCGATTTTGGATTTACGATTTTTTATTGGAGTGCGGGCTTCAGCCTGCGAAAGGGGTTTTATGATGGACAGTATTAATTTGGCGATTTTGGGACCGTTTATCTATGCCTTGCTGGATGTGTTGAAGCGGTTGGGGTTATCCGGTAAGTACATTGCTCTGGTTAGCCTGCTGTTTGCAGTGGGTATCGCGGCGGCGGTGGCCTGGTATGGCACCAACTTCGACCCGCTGGCGGTACTGAGCAATGCCGGGGCCATTTTCTTGGCCATCGAAGGGGCCTATAAAAATAGCAAGGATTTTGTGCTAAAGAAGGCCCAATGACCGCGTTTAGAATTGATCTACTTGACCCGAATAGCGGGGCCAAGGCGGGTGATTATCCGCTGAGTACGGCCACGCAGGTCACTCGTCGGCGAGCGCTGGACCGGATTGATACATGGGGCTTCAGTTGCGCCGTGGTCGATCCGTCCCTGGCCGAGGTGGAGGGCAAGGATTTTGCCGTTTACTGGCAGTGGCAGGGCAAAACGCTGTATCTGGGCCAGTGCAGCTATTTGGAGCACAGCATCCGGGCCGGAGGTGACCAGCCCTCGGTGGCGATTGAGGCGGCGGGCAAGCTGCGCGATCTGGGCCGCCAGACGGTGTTGCAGCGCGGCTTCGACGGGGCCACGGCCACGGTCAACACGGTGCTCTCGACGATTGTGCCGCTGCGCTCTGGCTGGGGCCTGGGCAGCGTGGACACCATCACCAACCCGGCGCCGATGGATTTCTGGTACGAGACAATTTATGATGGCGTACGTCTGCTGGCCGAGACTTTTGGTTATCACTTTCGGCAAGGGGTGGCCGATAAGACGCTGGATTTTGGGGCGTTTGGGGCCAGTAGTGGGGTGCTGGCTGTGGGTGGCGGGCACCGCGAATTTTTTCCCGGCCACGAGAGCAAAACTCGCTGCCAGATTAGCAATGTTAATGTGCGCTATCAGGGCAAAGAGGTGGTCAACCGGCTGATCCCCTTTGGCGGGGCGGTGGGGGTGGCCACCATCGATTTGAGCGAGACGGTCAATACCCAGGCCGGGTACGCTGTGCAAAGCGCGGCCTTGCCCGGTGGTGGGTTGTATTATTACATCGAGGATGCCGATAGCGTTGTCGGCTGGGGGTTGACGGAGCGGCGCTTTTTGCGCAAGGACTTGCGACCCATTTCCAACAGCCCAGCGGCCCGGCAGTACGCGGCGGATATTCTCTACGAGGCGACGCTGGCCAGCCTGCTCAACCTGAAGGACCGGCAAACCGTCTACGATGTGGATGTGATCGGCTTGCAGCCGGGCCAGCTTTTGCCCGGTGACAAGCTCAATATTCTGTTTCGCGGCTGGGCCAGCACCGAAACCGGAGCGCGGATGTGGCTGGATATTGATGGCGACACACCGGGCCAGGGTAAAGAGTTTTACGTGCTGGAGATTGAGGAGAACTTTGGCGAGGGGGTGAGTACCCGGCTGAAGATCAACGAGAACGCGGTGCATGAGCAGACGGTGGAGCAGTTATTGGCCGATACGATCAAGGGCTTTGAGCAGGCGCAGATCCACGTGCAGCCGACCATCAGCCGTTATACGGTTGGCCCGTACACCAAGCGGGTGAAGGCTGCGCCCAGCGCGGTTAATGCGGTGTTTAGCTTTGCCCTGGGGCCGGAGACGCTTAATGTCTGGTACGTGAAGCTACTGCTGAAAGGCGAGCCGCTGAAGAGTAGCATCGAGAGCATTGCCGGCAGTGAGTTGACCACGCCTGCCGGCGGCGGCGGCACCAGCCAAAACGCGGCGGCTCACAATCACGATACGGTGACCTTTAACCGGGAGCTGATCTCGGTGCAGAACAGCAACCACAAGGCGCTCTACATCCATCAAAATGATGAGACGTTCCATTTTTTCACCAACGATGGCGGACCAAGCGAGACCGTGCCATCGAGCAGCAGCGAGAATGTGCACGGCCACACCATCGACAACCACCAGCATACCTTTACGCCGACGCTGACCACCAACTATGGCATTTTTGAGGATTCGGTGCGGCCCGATAGCTTGACCATCAAAGTGAACGGCACGACGGTGGCCAGCGGGGTAACATTGAGCGGACCGGACTATGATTATGAGTTGGACATCACCGACGTGATTTTGGCGGCGGGTACGCTACAACAGGAGCATACCATCACCGTGGAGTGCGGCAGCAACCGGGGCGAGATCCAATTTCAGGCCCAGGTGCTGGCGGTGATTCAGGGGATTCAGGTGTAAGCAAAGGAGATCCATTATGGGGACTAATTTTACCGATATCGCCACCAACGACCCGGTGACGGCCACCACCGTCAACGACCGGCTGGATGAGCTGGACGTGGCGCTGGCGTCGGTGGTTGCTGATGTTGCCGCGCTGAAGATTTTGCAGGTGGTGACGGCCACCTATGGCACGCAGACCGCCAATACCACGATCACGCCGGCAGATACCGGCCTGGCGGTGGCGATTACGCCCAGCTCGGTCAACTCGAAGGTTTTGGTGGTGGTGTTTCAAAATGTGTGGAGCAGCGCGGCGGCGTGGGGGGTTGATACGTGGCTGCTGCGAGGCGCGGTTGTGTTACTTAAGTTTGGCCACGCCATTGGTTTCACCCAGCACGCGTCGGCGCAATCTGACGATAACATGAACCAGGCTGGCAGCGTTTATTTGGATAGCCCGGCTTCAGTCTCGGCTCTCACGTATAAAACTCAATTTGCCTGTGATTCTGTCACCCAAACCGCCTACGTACAGCAAGGTGGCGGGGAGAGTACCATATTAGCTGCGGAGGTGAAGCCGTGATTACTGATATTATTATGTGGAAACATCCGGAGGCACAGTTTACCTACCAGGGTGATGGCGAGACCATTGCCCCGCACCAGATGCCCAATGGCGATGCGGCGGCGGGCTTGACCTGGCTGGATGGCTCGATTGCCCAGCCGGACGAGGCAACCCTGGCGTTGTGGCAGCAGGAGTACGAGGCTCACCTGGCGGCTACCGAGTTTAGCCGTAACCGGCTGGCGGAGTATGTAACCGCACTCCCCCTGCACGAGGTGATCGAGGCCCTGTTCGAGAAGCTGGCCGAGGCTGACAGTACCAAGTTTGACGATCTGCAAGCCAAACGACAGGCGATCAAGGCGAAGTTTCCGACGCCGGGCGAATAAGTTACGGATTGTTAATTGAAAGGGGTTGGCCGGGAGGCCAGCCTTTTTTGATTCCAAGGGAGAGGTCGGAATTTACGAGGTTAGGGGAGGGGGAGGGTGATGTTGATAACCCAGGGGCCAGGGGCGGTAACTTCGAGGGTGTAGGTGGCGGGTTGAAGCTGGCCGCTTTTGCTGCCGCTGTAGGGGGTTATGTCATTAGCCAGTAGATCCAATTTGTTGCCCTGGTTATCGAGCAGCCAGACGGCACATTGGCGCTCGGCAGGTTCGGAACATTCGATATTGAAGATGACTAATCCGGCTGAAGGGCTGGTGAATTGTACCACGTTATCGCCGTTGCCTTGCAGAAGGGTGGGGGTGGCGGTTGGTCCGGCCTGGGTGGGGGTGGCCGGGGGGTCGAGGGGTGGGACGGTGGCTCGGATGGCGGGGGTGCTGATAATGTTCTCGAAGACACGCTCGTTGGCGGGAGATTGCAGGGCCAGGAATAGCATACAGCCAAGGCAGATGATCGCGCCGCAAGCGCCCAGTACGCCCAGACCAATGACCACACCGAGCGTCACATTGAAGCCGCGCTTGACGTCAGTCACTCACCTCTCCATTTCTTACCCGGGTAATGAGGTCGTTTGGTTCGCAGTCGAAGAAGGTGAGCAGGCGGTCTATGACGCCAACGCCCACCTGCCGCTGTTTGTTTTCTCGCATTTTGTAGAGAGTGCTGGTGGAAACATTTGCGCCCTGGCTGACCGCCTCGAATGTTGTGCAACGTTCCTCCATCAACTCTCTTAGTCTGAATTTGATGGCCATAGAAACCTCCATATCTACCTTTCAATATACACCGAGTTAGACCGGATGTCAATACCGATTTATCGCAATTGCGATAATTTTAAGGTAAACTGCTTGACTTTATATCGAAACAATGATATACTTATATCGTAACACCGATAAATTCACCAACAAAAAGAGGTCACTCGCAACCGCCAAAGTTACCAAGTGACCTCACCAACACTCACAAAGGAGCGTATGATGTTAAGTTTAGCAGAAGTTCAATCACAAAGCAATTCGGTGGCCGAGGTTGTGACGGCTTACCGGCAGAGCGGTCTCCGCTTCGTGGTCATCCACCAGAATGACCAGGGCAAGGTCATCCTTCATCGCAACCAGCGCGGCAGCCTGACCTTACAGCATATGCCGAGCCGGATGCCCTCGCCGGTGGTGCTGCCCCTGGTTTTGGAAACTCAAAACGGCGCTCAAGCCGACACAACCGCGATCATCGCCTGGTTAACCGAAGTGGCCGAGGTGATGGGCGTGGCTCAGGCGATACCGGACCCGGTTGATATGGCCGCCGCCGAACTGATTGCCGAGTATGGGCACGATTTCGAGGGTCGCCTGGAGCGGGCGGTGGAGCTGGTCAAGGCCGGTAAAACCGAGTTTCCCCATTACGAGACCAGTTACGATCTCAGCGGTTTCTACGGGCTACGCAGTTGCCAATGCCCGGATGCCGAACATCGCAACCCACGGGCCAAGTTTGGGGCGGCTTGCAAGCACGCGCTGGCTCAGGAGATTGCCCTGCGGTTGGCTCAGGATAGCGAGCGGGTGGCTCAAGCGGAGTGGACAGAGGAGACGCAGCGCAAGCGCGACGACGGACGGACGACCGCTGACCGCCAGGCAAGGTGGGAGGCGGGTCACCCCGTGGATGATTACGGGGTGCGAGAGCAGGCATTGCCGAGTTATGTGGATCGCACCGACCGGCTGGAGGATTGGCTGGGGTATGATGAGGAAATCCCGTTTTAGTTAACCAATTTCTGGCCCCCACGCCCAGCGTGGGGGCCAGGTTAGTGGCATAGCAAAGGAGATTTCACGATGAAAGCAATTATTGATACTATCAGTCCAAATGGCAACGCAATCCGCTTTGAGACGCCGGAGGAGCCGTTAGAGGAGCTTCTAAAGCACCTGCCAGCCCTGGAGCGGAAGCTCGAAGCGGCGGGCTATATGGCCAATGCCGAGCGTCACTATCCCAAGACCCCATCAGGCGAGCCGATCTGCCCGAAGCACATGGAGGTAATGGACGCCCGCGAGAAGCAAGGCGATCACTGGTTTAGCCATAAGGTGCTGGGCGAGAATGGCCAGCCGGTGATGGTCGATGGCAAGCCGGTGTACTGTAGAGGTCATGCCGGGAAATTAAGCCCCGGTTGGAGCTATTAGTGATTTTAGATTTACGATTTACGATTGGAGTGCGGATTGCAATCCGCACTCCGTATAGCAAAGGAGATTTTACGATGAAAGCTGAACAACTTTTGAGCAATTTGACCCATTTCCGAGCTACGGCCAATGATGAGACATTCCGGCGGATTTTTGGCAAGCTAGGGGGTCATCTGTGGGGTGAGTTTAAGCGGGTGGAGTTTGATGTGATCCGTTTTTACGGGCGGCTGGATAGCAAAAACGCGGCCCTCTTCGCGGCGGCTTTTGAGACTGGCGGATCGTTCTGTATCGAGGCCACCTGTGTTGAGTGCGGCGAGCCGTTGAGCAGTGAGGATGTTGAGGCGGGTGAGGAGATATGCCTCGATTGTGGGGCGGCGTTGCTACTGGATGGAGATAATCCGCTGCTGGCGACGGTGGTGGTGGTGGTGCGGGGCTAGGAGGCCCAGACCCAGACCCTAAAGGTTTCGGAAACCTTTAGGGTCTTTTTTTGGGTTTGATTTTGTAGGGTCCCATTTGCTCGCGGAGTTGCTGGGCAAAGCCGGGGTCCATCACTTCGAGGAGTTGGGGGAATTCTTCTTTCCAGCGGCTGGCCCGGTCCAGGGCCAGCAATCTTAATTCGGCGGGTAGCTCTCGGAAGTAGGTTAGCATCTCCTGTTCGTTTTCGGTGAGGGCAGTGTCGAGGCCCAAGAAGTATTCTATCGGGCGATGCAACACCAGGGGTAGCGCAAATAGGTTTTTGAGGGTCAGGGCGCTATACCCGCTCTCGATCTTGCCAACGGCGTTTTTAGTCAAGCCTAAATGATCGCCCACATCCGATTGGGTCAACCCCATCGCCTCTCTGCGCTTCCGTATTCGGTTTCCTATAGCCTGGTTTAACTCGTCGGTCATATATAAATTATACCCTGTACCTTAAAAAATGTTTATTAGGGGTTGACAGTATAGTGAAATTGAATTATACTGTCAGG
>Ga0210086_1001865_pt1 | contig 10392 bp, 10 predicted proteins | sample China_Galinas_PW_3_FD_184867 | JGI IMG/M metagenome (GOLD analysis project Ga0210086, IMG submission 184867) | Wetland microbial communities from San Francisco Bay, California, USA, that impact long-term carbon sequestration - China_Galinas_PWB_D2... | ecosystem: Environmental > Aquatic > Marine... | reverse complement strand
GGTGGATATGGAGAGGATGGAGGAATTGCTGCGCGTCGAAGCCGCCGCGCAGCGCCTGGTGTTTGTCAACGGCCGCTATTTTCCCGCCTTGTCCCGAGTGGATGCCTTGGGCGATGGGGTGGTGGCGCTCAGCCTCAACGAGACATTACAGCAGCGCCCCGAGGTGCTGGAAGGCTTGCTGGGCAGCGTGCTTGATATGGACCGCCATCCTTTCGCCGCATTGAATACCGCCTTTGCCGATGACGGTGTTTATCTGTCCCTTGCTAGTGGCGTGGTGGTGGAGCAGCCTATCCATGTGGTGTTCATCACCACGGCAGCGCATCAAGGACGCGTCAGTCATCCACGGCTGATGGTGAAGGCGGACGATAACAGCTATGCCGTGCTGGTCGAACGCCATATCGCCCTTGATGATGCGGTATATTTCAGCAATGTCATCAGCGAAATCGCCTTGGGCAAGAACGCCGCCGTCGAGTATTACCGTCTCCAGGAGGAGAGCGCCAAGGCCTTCCACATCAGCGGCATGCATGTTCATCAGGAGCGTGACAGCCGCTTTGACGCCCACACCGTCACGCTGGGCTGCGCTTTGCTGCGCAACGATGTGGATGTGCGCCTGGTGGCGCCGGGTGCCTATTGCAGTCTGAACGGCCTGTATCTGGCAAGCGGTCGCCAGCATGTGGATGTTCACACCCGGATCGACCATCTGCAAGCCCATGGCACCAGCAACGAGTTTTATAAAGGCATCTTGGACGGTCACGGTCGCAGCGTGTTCAATGGCAAAGTGATCGTGCATCCCGACGCGCAGAAGACCGATGCCCGCCAGTCGAATAAAAACCTGCTGCTGTCCGCCGATGCCGAGGCGGACACCAAGCCGGAATTGGAGATCTATGCCGATGACGTCAAGTGTTCCCATGGTGCCACCGTCGGCCAGCTGGACGCCGATGCGGTGTTTTATCTGCGTTCCCGCGGCATCAATGAAGCTGCCGCACGTAATTTGCTGACCTTGGCCTTCGCACGCGAGATCATCGAGCAGGTTAAGGTGCCGGCCTTACGCAGCTACCTCGACCAGGCGGTGATGCAGCGTTTACCACAGAGCGCATGGGGCGAGGATCAGCCATGAACAGCGTACTGCAATCAACATCGCCCCGCCTGAGCAGCGATGAGGTGGAGCGTATTCGCCGCGATTTTCCCATCCTGCACCAAGAAGTGCATGGCAAGCCCCTGGTCTATCTGGACAATGCCGCAACCAGTCAAAAGCCCCGCCAGGTCATCGCCGCGCTGGACCATTATTACAGTGCGGACAACGCCAACATCCATCGTGGCGTGCATACCTTGAGCGAGCGCGCCACCGCTGCTTATGAAGGCGGGCGTGACAAGGTCAAGCAATTCCTCAACGCCGCCGACCGTCGCGAGATCGTGTTCTTGCGCGGTGCCACCGAGGCCATCAATCTGGTGGCCCAGAGTTTTGCGCGGCCGCGTCTCAAACCCGGTGATGAGATCCTCATTACCGAGATGGAACATCATTCCAATATCGTGCCGTGGCAGATGGTGTGCGAGCAGACCGGTGCGACGTTGAAGGTGGTGCCGATCAACGAGGCGGGCGAGCTGCTGCTCGATGATTTTCATCGTTTGTTGAGCGTACGTACAAAGTTGGTCGCGGTGGTTCATGTGTCCAACGCCTTGGGTACAATTAATTCCGTGGAGGAAATCATTGTGGCGGCCCATGCCCAGGGCGTGCCGGTGCTGCTGGACGGCGCCCAGGCGGTGCCGCATGTGGCGGTGGACGTGCAGGCCCTGGATTGCGATTTCTATGTGTTCTCCGGCCACAAGCTCTATGCACCTACCGGCATCGGAGCGTTATACGGCAAGGCCGCATTGTTGGAGGCGATGTGCCCCTATCAGGGCGGCGGTGACATGATCCGCTCCGTCACCTTTGCCAAGACCGAATACAACGCGCTGCCCTATAAGTTCGAGGCCGGCACGCCGCATATCGCCGGCGGCATCGGCCTGGGAGCGGCTATCGATTACGTGTCGAACATCGGTTTGCAGGCGATCGCCGCCTGGGAAGACGAGCTGTTGCGCTATGCCTCTTCCCGTGTGCTGGAGATTCCCGGCGTGCGCCTCATCGGGACGGCAAGCCACAAGACCGGTATCTTGTCCTTCGTGATGGACGGGGTGCATCCTCACGATATCGGCACCATTCTCGATCATGAGGGCGTCGCCATCCGCACCGGCCATCATTGCGCCATGCCGGTGATGGATCACTTTGCCGTGCCGGCTACGGCGCGCGCCTCCCTGGCTTTATATAATACCCGCGATGATATCGAGCGCTTGCTCGCCGCGATCATCAGGGTGAAAGAGGTATTCCGTGTCTGACCTGCGCGAGCTCTATCAAGAAGTGATCTTCGATCACAACCGTCATCCCCGCAACTTCGGCAAGCTGGCGGACGCCAACCGTCATGCCGACGGTAATAACCCGTTGTGCGGCGACAAACTCAGCCTCTATCTCAGGATCGACGGCGACGTCATCGCCGACGTACGCTTCGAAGGTATGGGTTGCGCCATCTCCACCGCATCCGCCTCGCTGATGACCGAACGGCTCAAGGGCATGAAGGTGGCCGATGCTGAGGCCCTGTTCCGCAAATTCCATGCGATGGTGACGGAAGACGGCAAGGACACGAAAGGTCCCGAACTGGGCAAGCTCAGCGTGCTCACCGGTGTGCGCGATTATCCGGCGCGGGTCAAGTGCGCCACGCTGGCCTGGCACACCTTGGAAGCGGCCCTGCACAACCAGGAAACGGTATCAACGGAGTAAGCGCGATGCAGGCAAATGAAATCGTATCGCTGACCAGAGATTGTCCCGCCGCCTTGATCCCGGCGGGCACCCCCATCACCTTGCCGGCGGGACAACAGGTGACCATTACCCAATCCCTGGGCGGCAGCTACACTTGCTACGTCGAAGGCAGCCTGGTGCGCGTCGATGGCAAAGATGCCGACGCCCTGGGCAAGACCCCGACGCAGTATGCGTTTGAAGAGAGCGAGACTACTGCCAGCGGTGCCGTCGACGAACAATTGATCTGGCAGCAGCTCGCCACCTGTTACGACCCGGAGATCGCCATTAACATCGTGGAGTTGGGCTTGATCTACGATTGCAAGGTTGTCCCGCTGCCCGCAGGCGGCAATCGCGTCGATATCAAGATGACCCTCACCGCGCCGGGTTGCGGCATGGGGCCCATCCTGCAAACCGACGTCGCCAACAAGGTCAAGGCCGTGCCCAATGTAACCGACGTCCATGTCGAAGTGGTCTTCGATCCGCCCTGGGATCAAAGCCGCATGACCGAAGCGGCGAGGTTGCAGGCGGGATTGTTTTAAATGTCCGACTGGGTAACGGTTGCCAAAGTAGAAGAGCTGCCTCCGGGTGAGCGTCGCCTCCTGGATGTCGACGATGTTCAGATCGCTGTGTTCAACCTGGACGGCGAATACTATGCCATCGAAGACGTCTGTACCCACGACTACGCACCCTTGGCCGATGCCAAGCTGGAAGGCGATGAAATCATCTGCCCGCGCCATGGGGCGCGGTTTTGCATCAAAACCGGCGCCGTGACGGCGCCCCCCGCCTACGAAGCAATTCCGACCTTTCCTGTCCGAATATACGAAGGGATGATCCAAGTGCGCGACGCGCGCTGGGACTGATCGCTATCCTCATTCAATCGCTCGGCCAGGTGTTCGTGCCAAATGCTGCATATTTGTTCGCTGGCTAATCAGATATTCATATGGCCATTATCTGCGGATGGGATTCTTTTCAGATTTCTTCCAGAGGACGCGGGTGCGATAAAGCTATGAGTGTTCGTGACTCTGAGTGGGTCTCCAGCGATATGTTCGTAGCTTGAGTTTCCGAGAGCGAGCATGCGAAGGATGCTGAAAATCATATTCCGGTATCGCCCGCTACAGCCTTATGATCAGTGTTGCCACCATGCCGACTTTATGGGTGAATTTCAGGGCAAGTATATACAGATTCCATCAATTATTAATAATGGTGTTGCGTAGCCTGGCGCCAAGCCAAATCTGACTGAAAGAAGTGGGTTATCTGATTCGCGCGACAATTGTAATGTGGGCTGTAGTTGCGGTGAATGGACGGTTTGTGGTCCGTTGCCTAGCAGAGCTTACGCGTTTTCAGAAATGCATGCATTGACCAAGCGGATAGTTCCGTGACGCGCAGCTACGGTGGCAGTGGCTTGGGGTTGACGATTTGTAAACAATTGGTGAGAAATATGGGCGGTGATATCGGCGTTAAATCGATAGTGGGGAATGGAAGCATTTTCTGGTATACCGTGCCGCTTATAGGCAAGAGTAGTGTTGAAATGAAAGGTGCTGTGGGTGGGGTAGGGTAGAAGTGCCGCAGCATGGTTAGGGTCGAGTGGACTCTAACCATGATGCTCTTCTTGTTATCGAGTTTCTCTTTTTCATGGTTTAATCCTTGGCGGTGCGCACATCGGTGGTGCGGAGTGCTCCCGCGGGGTGCGCGCTTAATGGTCGGGTGTCCGGTTATCTCCAGTAAATCTCGCAGTGCATATGCGGCTAATTGCGCAATATTCCCTGGGCTATGGGAACTAATTGGGTAGTGGCCCGGTCTTTGCTTTCATGATCAATCGATTTATTAAGGGATGGCAAGCGGTGTATAGTTAACGCATGATATAAGTGGAGTCGGCGCGCAAGGGTGAGTTTTGTCCTCGCGTCAACCGGTCATAACACATGAAAGGGAAGACAGTAAATGTCGGAACAAGACAAAGTTGATCCTGAGCGACGAGATTTTCTTATTACCTCGACCACCATATTGGGAGTGGCGGGCGCGGCAGGTGCGTGCTGGCCTTTAATCAGCAGCATGAACCCCACCCCTTCGGTCAAGTCGGAGGCGGTGACGGAGGTCGATCTTCAAGGTGTCGCCCCCGGTGCGGTGCATACCGTGCCATGGCGGGGTGAGCCGGTTTTTATCTTTCATCGCACTCAGGGGGAGATTGCCGCCATGGAGGAGTCCAAGGGCGGCAAGGATCCGCAGCCCGATGCGGCGCGGGTCAAAAATCCCGATTGGTTGGTGGTGATAGGCATATGCACCCATCTCGGCTGCGTGCCCAACAAGACTGCGAAGGGCTGGTTATGTCCCTGTCATGGCAGCATCTACGATAACAGCGGAAGAATCATTTCAGGCCCGGCGCCGCGCAATCTAGATGTGCCGCCTTATCATTTTGCCGCCGACGACAAAATCATCATCGGTTGAACAGGGAGTCGACCATGACCAATCGTGTCATTGCCTGGATAGATCAGCGCTTTCCGCTGACTTCTTTCGTTAAACACGAGCTTACCGAATATCCCACGCCCCGCAACCTGAGCTACTGGTGGAATTTCGGTTTTCTCGCCGGCTTCGTTTTGGTGCTGCAGATTGTGAGCGGGATATTTCTCGCCATGCACTATAAGCCGGATATTCATCTGGCCTTCGATTCGGTGCAATACATCATGCGCGAGGTGAATTACGGCTGGTTGCTGCGCTATCTCCATGCCATCGGCGCCTCGGCATTTTTCATCGTGATCTATATTCATATGGCACGCACCCTTTACTACGGTTCCTACCGGGCTCCTCGGGAATTGCTGTGGTGGAGCGGCCAGATATTGCTGTTGTTGCTGATGGCCACCGCCTTTATGGGTTATCTCCTGCCCTGGGGGCAAATGTCCTACTGGGGTGCTCAGGTAATTACCAGTCTGTTCCGCGCCACGCCGTGGTTCGGCAATGACCTGGTGCTGTGGTTGCGCGGCGATTTTACAGTGAGCGATGCCACGCTCAACCGCTTCTTCGCTCTGCATTATCTGGTGCCGTTCATAATCTTCGGCATGGTGCTTATTCATCTGGTGGCCTTGCATGCGGTTAGAAGCAGTAATCCTTCCGGGATCAATCTGGCCGACAAGGACAACATCCCCTTCCATCCCTATTTCACCAGCAAGGACTTCTATGGTTTGGGCGTGTTCCTAATCGTGCTTTGCGGCTTCGTATTTTTCAAACCGGATTTCTTCCTGGAAGCGATCAATAATGTGCCGGCCAATCCCATGCAGACGCCGGCCCACATTGTGCCGGAGTGGTACTTTCTGCCGTTCTACGCCATTCTCCGTGCTATCCCCGACACCTTGGGCGGGGTGGTGGCCATGGTGATGTCCATCATGATCTTTGCGGCCATGCCGTACCTGGATCGCTCCAAGCTGCCCGGCGGAGCGCGCTTCCGGCCCCTGTATCGCCTGGCGTTCTATGTGTTCATTATCGACGTGGCGGTGTTGAGCTATGTGGGTGCCCATCCCCCCAGCGGTGTACTGGTGGACGTTGGCCGCGTCGCCACCTTTGTGTACTTCGCAACGTTTCTGCTCTTGCCGCCGGTTTCAATACTGGAGGAGCGGTGGCTGCGGGCGCGCGGTTTGCCTCCCGGGCTGGAGACCTTGGTCGTGGGCGAGGACGATAAAGTCGGAGCCGAGAAATGAAGCGTCTTAAATTTGCCGGCCTTTGCATTTTTCTGGGCATGGCCATGAACCAGTCCCTTGCGGTGGCGGCGGAACCGGCAGATGTCGAAATCCCGCAATCCCCCGCGGCGGTGCGCCGTGGTGCGGAGGTCATCACCAATGTCTGCATGGCCTGCCATAGCTTGAAATACATCAAGTATGGCGCTTTGGCGCAACTGGGTTTCAATGCCAAAGAGTTGGATACCATGCGCGGCGGCAAGAGCCTCAAGGAGCCGCTGGTGAGCGACATGTCCCCGGACATGCTGAAGGAAGGTTTTGGTGTCGTTCCGCCCGATCTGTCTTTGATGGCCCACGCCCGCGAAGGTGGGCCCGCCTATATCTATGAAATTTTGACAGGCTTTTATCATAAGCCCGACGGCAGTGTGGACAATCATGCGTTTCCTGGCATCAAGATGCCGGATGTCCTGAATTTCAGCGACGCCGAGGGGCCGGCGCAGCGTGGGCCGCTGGAAAAACAGGCCAGAGATGCCGCAGCGTTCTTGAACTGGGCGGCGGATCCACACGCCGCGGAACGCCATCATCTGGGCTATTATGTGCTGGCCTATCTGCTGGTGCTCACCATCTTGTTGTATTTCTCCAAGCGCAAGGTCTGGGCGCGCCTGGATTAAAGCACCCGGAGGAGTCCGCTGCATGCATGAATGGGGACTGACGCGTCGACTGCTCACGCTCATCGAAGATGAGGCGCAGGCGCGGAGCTTGACCCGGGTGAGCAGGGTGCGCGTTGAGACCGGCGCACTGAGCGCCGCAGAGCGCGAGGCCCTGCGCTTTAATTTCGAAACCGCCGCGCGGGGTACTATCGCCGACGCGGCGGAATTGGATATCGTCGAACATCCGGCCGAGGCCATCTGTCCGGCCTGCTTGCGTGAAGTCATGATGACGCATCACGATCAGGTCTGTCCTTACTGTCAGGCGCAGCCGCTGACCCCGGTTGATGGCGAGGTCCTGCGCATTACCGAGTTGGTGGCGACGTAAGGCTTTTTGCCACAGCTACCCTTCATCCCGGGTATGGCGTTCCCTCTGCTTCTGTGACAGGAGTAGAGTAGGGAGGCATGACCAGTACTGAACGCGACATGATCGGTGCCCCGCAAAAAGGTGTGGAATTTCTGCGCCGCCGCATCCTGGTACGGGGCCAGGTGCAGGGCGTGGGCTTTCGTCCCTTTGTATATAGACTGGCCGCCGAATTAGGGCTGCGCGGCTGGGTGTGTAATTGCGCCGAGGGTGTGGAGATCGAACTGCAGGGCAGGGCGAATGCACTCCAGTCCTTTATTACTAGTCTGTACGCTGCAGCACCGCCGCAGGCGCACATCACCGCCGTGGAGCAAGGCGACACGGTGGTGATGGCCACGCCGCCACCCTTCTTCATCGCCGCCAGCCGTACGGATGCAGCGCGCACCGCCATCGCGGCCGATGCGGCGGTTTGTAAGGATTGTCTCGCCGAACTATTCGATCCCGGCGATCGCCGTTATCGCTACCCTTTCATCAATTGCGTGCACTGCGGTCCGCGCTTCACCATCAGCCGTTCCTTGCCCTTCGACCGCCATAACACCAGCATGGCGGTCTTTGAGCAATGCCCGGTTTGTTGCAGCGAATATCGGGATCCGGGTGCGCGGCGCTTTCACGCCCAGGCCAATGCCTGTCCGGACTGCGGGCCGCGCTTGCATATTCACGACGGTGCGGGTGAGGAGATCCTGGTAGAGGATGCCGTCGCCGCGACCCTGGCGGCGCTGGCTGCCGGGCACATCGTCGCCCTCAAGGGTCTGGGCGGTTTTCATCTGTTGTGCGACGCCCGCAATGCGAAGACAGTGGCGCGCCTGCGCGCGCGCAAGGGCCGCGAGGCCAAGCCCTTCGCAGTGTTGGCCGCGAATAGCGCCTCCTTGTCGCCCTGGGTACGGTGCGATTCAGAGGAGAGGAATTTATTGGAGTCGGCGGCGCGCCCAATCGTTGTGCTGGACAAGACCGCAGAGTGTGATAGTGCCCTCCCCGGCGTTGCGCCGGGCATCGCCCATCTGGGCGTGATGCTGCCGTATACGCCGCTGCACTATCTGTTGTTTCACGAGGCGGCGGGCCGCCCTGCCGGTACGGCATGGCTGCGGCAGGCACAGACATTAGTCCTGGTCTGCACCTCCGCCAATGTGGGGGGCGAGCCCCTGGTGACCGACAATCACGAAGCCTTCGCGGCGCTGCGCGGCATCGCCGATTTTTTCGTAAGCCATGATCGCGAGATCACCCAGCGTTGCGACGACAGCGTGCTGCATGGCGGAGTCGCTGCGCCGCGCTTCATCCGCCGCGCCCGCGGCTTCGTCCCGCAGCCCATCAAGCTGCCGCGCAGCGGGCCGGCGCTGCTGGCCATGGGTGGAGATTTGAAGAACACCTTTTGTGTTACCCGTGATGATGAGGCCTATGTCTCGCAGTACAACGGTGATCTGGATAATGTTGCCGCCTGCCGCGCTTTGCATGAAACCCTCGACCGCTGGCTACAAATCTTGGACATCAAGCCGCTGTACGTCGCCCATGACCGCCATCCCGATTTCTACAGCAGCCGCTTGGCGCGCCGCTTCGCCGCGGAGCGCGGTCTACCCTGCATCACCGTCCAGCATCATCATGCCCATATCGCCGCGGTATTGGCCGAACAGGGGGAGAGCGAGCCGGTGTTAGGGCTTGCCCTGGACGGTTTCGGCCTGGGCGACGACGACGGCCTGTGGGGCGGCGAACTGCTGCGGGTGGACGGGGCCCACTGTCGGCGTCTGGCTCATGTGTATCAACTCGCCATGCCCGGCGGCGACCGCGCGGCACGGGAACCGTGGCGCATGGCGGCCAGTGCTCTGCATGCCCTGGGTCGCGGCGGGGAAATCCGGCGGCGCTTTGCCTGCCCAGGTGCGGAGATGGTGAAGGAGATGCTGGATAAGAAGGTAAACACCCCATTCACCAGCAGCGTCGGCCGCTGGTTCGACGCCGCCGCCGGACTGTTGGGGATTACCGCGCGCAACAGCTACGAGGGACAGGCTGCCATGCAATTGGAGGCCTTGGGGCTGCGCCACGGCCCGGTAGCGCCGTGCCGTGAGGATTATCGTATCGAGCCGAACGGCGTCTTGAATTTATTGCCCTTGCTCGATCGCCTCGCCTGCGAACCCGACGCCGCATACGGCGCCGCGCTGTTCCATGCCACTTTGGTGGCTGGACTCGGCGAGTGGCTGCAACACGCCGCACAGCAGGAGTCGCTGCGCGCAGTGGTATTGAACGGCGGTTGTTTCATGAACGGTGTGCTGCTGCAGAGCTTGTCCGCCGAACTGCAGGTTGCGGGTATTGATGTGCATGTGGCGCAACGACTGCCGCCCAATGACGGCGGCTTGAGCCTGGGTCAGGCCTGGGTGGGGATCACTGCCCTGGCGGCGTCGATGTAAGTTTCTGCAAAGACTGATGTTTTCACCAGGCTATGAATGACATGCGGCATGGAACGCTGCGCTATACTAATTCACGCATCCGCTACGGAGACTATCCATGTGCCTGGCGATTCCCGCCTTGATCACCGAACTGCGCGAAGGTGAGCTCGCCCGCGTCGACATGGGTGGCGTGTCAAAAGAAATTTCCCTGGCATTGCTTGACGATTGCGCAGTGGGCGAGTGGGTGATCGTGCACGTGGGCTATGCCTTGCGCAAGCTCGATCCAATGGAGGCGGAAAAGACTTTGCGGCTGTTCGCCGCGGCGGTCCCCTTACTATGAAATATCTGGAGTCCTTTCGTGACGGAGATCTGGCGCGGCGTCTCGCCGGCGCGATCACCTCTGAGGTCGATGCACGGCGTCGCTATCGCCTCATGGAATTTTGCGGCGGTCACACTC
>Ga0210086_1001861_pt1 | contig 10411 bp, 9 predicted proteins | sample China_Galinas_PW_3_FD_184867 | JGI IMG/M metagenome (GOLD analysis project Ga0210086, IMG submission 184867) | Wetland microbial communities from San Francisco Bay, California, USA, that impact long-term carbon sequestration - China_Galinas_PWB_D2... | ecosystem: Environmental > Aquatic > Marine... | reverse complement strand
GACAGCGCTGTTCGGTCCGTCCGGTGCCGGCAAGACGACGCTGGTCAACCTGATCGCCGGCCTTGCCCGGCCGCGCCGGGGCGTCATCGCCATCGACGACGACGTGCTGGTCGATACCGACCGCCGCGTTTTCGTCCCGGCCCACCGCCGGCGCATCGGCTATGTGTTCCAGGAGGGGCGGCTGTTTCCGCATATGTCGGTGCGCGCCAACCTTACCTACGGCCGTCGCTTTGCCGCCCCGCGCGAGCGCTGGGCGGATCTCGCGGCGATCGTCGACCTGCTCGGTATCGGTAGCCTGCTCGGCCGCCGTCCGTTGAGCCTCTCCGGCGGCGAGAAGCAGCGTGTCGCCATCGGACGGGCGCTGCTCGCCAGTCCGCGGCTCTTGCTGATGGACGAGCCGCTCGCCTCGCTCGACGAGGCGCGCAAGGCCGATCTGCTTCCCTATATCGAGCGGCTCCGCGACGGGATGCGGCTGCCCATCGTCTATGTCAGCCACGCCATCGACGAGGTGGCACGCATCGCCGACACGCTGGTGGTGGTCAATGCCGGCACGGTGGTGGGGAGCGGGCCGGTCAACGACATCCTCGCCCGTGCCGACCTGCGACCGTTCACCGGCCAGCAGGAGGCGAGCGTCGTTTTCACGCTGCGGGTGGCCGCGGGCGCCACGGATCCCGAGGTCAGCATCCTCGAGCATCCGGCCGGGCGGCTCTCGGTGCCGCAGCTTCATCAGTCGGTCGGCTCGGAGGTGCGCTTGCGGGTGCGCGCCCGCGACGTCGCTCTGGCGGTGGGCGATCCGGGCCGGCTGTCGATCCGCAACCGGCTTGCGGCGACGGTGACGGCGATCGCGGCAGGGCCGCCGCCGATGGTCGAGGTCGGTCTCGATGCCGCCGGCATGCCGCTGATCGCCAGCATCACCCGTGAGGCCGCCCGGTCGCTCGACCTCAAGGTCGGCCAGCCGGTGACGGCGCTGATCAAGTCCGCCGCCTTCGATCGCATGTCCTTCGGTCCCGCCGAGACACCCTGAGCGTGTGGAGGCCAAGGGCCAGGCCCTGCCGGGCTTTTCTTTGCCGATAATCCGGCTAGACTCGGCGCGGGAGCTGGGCAGGATGATTGTTCCGTTCGTTTTCTCGGGAGGCGTGCGCCCCGCGGCGCGGTCGGCGCTTTTGATCTTGGTGGTGGCCGGCGTGGTGTCCGCGGCGTCTGCGGAGGTGCGCACGACCAACAGCTATCGCTCCTACTATGTCAGTGGGTCCACGGCGCGATCACTGGTTTCCTACATGCGGTCGCACCCGTTCCGCGGTGACCGGGGCGACGCCGTCGCCAACGTCAGACCCGTCTACCGGCTCTCGGTCGCCACCCGGACGAGCGGCGGGACATGCCGGGCGAGCAAGGTTACGCTCACGATCGGCTTCACGATGACGCTGCCGAGGGCACGCAGCGAATCGTCGATGGCATCGAGCACGCGGAGCGCCTGGCGAAGCTTCGTCGCTTTCGCCAAGCGGCACGAATCCACCCACCGGAGCATCTATGTCAGCTGTGGCAACAGTTTCGTCGCCAAGGCGCAACGCCTGACCAGCAGCAGCTGCGTCGGCCTGCAGGCCTCGATTCGCCGCCTGCTCGAATCGGACAAGCGCTCCTGCGAGGTGCGGCAGCGTTCGTTTGATCGGAGCGAATCGCGGCGGGTTTCCGGCTTGAGCCTGTTCCGGATGGCACGATAGTCCCGGTAACGACGACCGAAGCCCTCGTTACCGGGACGCTCGCGCTCGGTCACGCCCCACTTGCTCGCCGAGCAGCAACGCAACACGCTTGTCGCACTCCATGAACCGCGGAGCGCGGAGGTTCCTGAGCCTCAGGAACAGTTTCCCGACAGCTTACCCTTGCCGCCGACGACGGTGACCTTTACCGGCGCGGTGCCGGAATGGATCATGCCGATGCGTTCGGCGGCGCCCTGGGTGAGATCGATCACCCGGCCGCCGGCATACGGACCGCGATCGTTGATACGCACGACGACCGACCGTCCATTCGAGAGGTTCTCGACCCGCACTCTTGTGCCGAAGGGGAGGCTTCGGTGTGCGGCCGCAAGAGCTCGAGGATCCATCCTTTCGCCACTCGCGGTTCGTGTCCCCATCTTGTACCAGGAGGCCCGGCCGCACTGGCTCGACGCCTCCGCCTGACTTGCTACTCCAACCATCGCCGACAACGCAACGATGGCTACTCCAAACGCGCCGATGCGCGATTTTACAAACCCCACTCTTTGGTATTCCCCGTCCGAGAACCGCATCGATACTGCATGCGTCCCCCCGGCCCTGAGCGCCGGTCGACGTCAGTGTGACGCCGAAACGACCAGCGCTTTCTTCGGGCGGAATGCGGCGCCAATGCGGCCCTGAAGTCACCCTTGGAATCAGCCGGTCAGGATCCGTGATCGCCGCGAAGCAGCCTCGCGAAGGGGAAGGTTAACGCTGCCTCGCGCCGTTCGGACCAAAGCGTTGGCGGCTCGGCCACCTCACGTCTATGGTGACAACATGACGCGTGCACGCGTCGGGTCGGGCGGAGACCCTGCTTCGAGCCGACTTTCGCGTTACGCAAGGGAGGCCACCATGACGATCGATCGCAGAACCCTGCTCCGACTCTCGGCGGCGGGAGCGGTGACGCTGGCAGCCGGCAGCCGGCTTGCGCTCGCCGCGCCCGGACCCATCGACGAGATTCGTTCCGATGCGCTCGGCTATTTCGGCAAGCACGGCTTCACCGAGCTGCCGCCGCTCAGCATGATCACCGGTGACGCCTTCAATGGCGGGATCCGCTTCGACGAAACGGACACCGACAGTTCGTCCGCCCCGACCATCCGCGTGCAGCCGGCGGCGCGGGTGGACGACATCGCCAACAGGTCGCTGCCGGGGGTGCTTGCCTCGTTCAACATCATCGGCCTCCGCGATCCTGATCCCGAGGACGGCACGCTGCTGTCGCGGGTGATGGATTTCCTGACGAACGCGCGACAACTCGATCCCGCGCGGATGCTGTTCGTTTCGACCGAGCTGCTCCGGCCGCATGTCGGTCGCGTCGACGGTGTGAGCGCCGACCGGCTCATCGAGCGCCCGATGGACGAAGCGAAGACCGCGGGCGACGGCTCCGGCTTCTTCGCGCCCGACGGACATCCGCTCCAGCCGGCGTTCCCGACGACCAGCATCCATTACCCGCTGCCGGGCATCGAGCCGGACCCGTCGCCCACCTATCCAGCGGAGGGCTATATCGAGATTGCCGAGATTGGCCTGCCATCGCCCGACGGGGCGGGGGATACCGGCGCCGGTATCGGCCTTGAGCGGCTGGCGATGGCGGAGGGCGAGGAGGTCCCCGACTTCGACAAGACACTCCTCAATCTGTTGCGCATCATCGAGGACGAGGCCGAGCGCACCGGCAAGCCGCTGCCCGACGGCTACACCATGTTCGCCTCGCTCTGAACGGTTTTGCGCCAAGTCCGATGGGGAACTCATGAAGCCGCTCGCCCTGCTCCTAGCCTCGCTGGCGCTCGGCTGTGCCGCGGCCGCGGCCGCCGACGAGAGCAACGCGGACAAGCTCGTTCCCCTGCCGGTCGCGGACCGGCCGGCCTGCACCGCGCCGGAGATCGAGACGAACGCAGGCTCCGTGTGCGGCCTGGCGCTGGAAGCCGATGCCGCCGACGGCAGCGGCCAGCGCGCCGTCGACGCCTATCTCGGCATTCCCTATGCCGAGCCGCCGACCGGTGCCAACCGGTGGCAGGCGCCGGTGGCGGCGGCGGCCCATGACGACGTCCTCAAGGCGACGGCCTTCGGCGCGGTCTGCCCGCAGGTCGAGCCGTCTCCCAAGAAGGTGGCGCAGAGCGAGGACTGCCTCAGCCTCAATGTCTGGACGCCGCGGACCGGGGCGGGCGGGTCGGGACCCGGCCTGCCGGTGATGGTCTACATCCACGGCGGCAGCTTCGTGGACAGCGCGAGTTCCTTGCCCATCTTCGACGGCCGTTTTCTTGCGGCGTCGGGACGGGTGGTGGTGGTGACGCTCAACTACCGGCTCGGTGCGCTCGGCTTCCTCGCCGGCATCGACGGGCTCACCGGCAATTACGGCTTTCTCGACCAGGAGCTCGCCCTCAAGTGGGTGCAGGACAACATCGCCCGCTTCGGCGGCGACCCGCAGAAGGTGACGCTGTTCGGCCAGAGCGCCGGGGCGATGTCGGTCGGCCTCCATCTGGTGGCGCCAGGCAGCCGCGACCTCTTCCGCGCCGCGATCATGGAGAGCAATCCCTACGGCGTCCCCTTCAAGACGCCAGACGTCGCGGGGCGCTTCGCCGAGTCCTTCCGGCTCCATCTCGGCTGCCTGTTCGACTCGCTGGCGTGTCTCCGCCGTCAGTCGGCCGAGGAGATCGTGTCGAAGCAGACGTCGCTGATGCTCGCCCTCGACACTGCCGTTTCCGGCTTCGCCGGCGACCTGGTGTGGGGGCCGGTCGTCGATGGCACCGTGATCCCCGCGGAGCCGCTGGCGACGCCGATCGCCAAGCCGGTGCTCCTCGGCACCAACCTCAATGACGGCCTGTTCTTCGTTTCGGGCGAAAGACTGAAGTGGTTCGGCAAGACGGAAGTGCCCGAGATCGAATACACGGCGCTGACCGACCTCTATTTCCCGCCCAAGGGACGGGCGGCCATCCATGACATCCCGCGCTACCAGCCGCGCTCGGGCGACGACACCGACGCCATGGCCCATCTGCTCACCGACTATCTGTTCACCTGCCCCAACCGCCTGGCGCTGGCGCAAGCGACGGCGCCGGCCTTCGGCTACCAGTTCACCCACGTGCCGTCGTTCGACGTGTGGCCGGCGATCACCATCTGCGCGCCGGCCGAGAAGAAGGTCTGCCACACCTTCGAGCTGCCGTTCGTCTTCGGCCACGCGACGACGGCGACCCGCCAGCTGACCTCGCCCGACGATCAGTTCACGCCGGCGGAGCGGACGCTGTCGGAACAGATGGCCGGCTACTGGATCAGCTTCGCCGAGACCCTCGACCCCAACCACGACGGCGCGCCGGAGTGGCCCCGCTTCACCAAGGAGCAGCCGGTGCGGCAGATCCTCGACGAGACGATCGGCCAGAAGACCGACCTCGGCGCCAACTGCACGATGTGGGACGGGGTCGGCTATGCGCTGCCGGGCATCCTCGGCCGCATCGCCGACATGTTCTAGCGCCCCCGCGTCAGCTCACCCGCTCGATCAGCGCCATCGCTGCGGCGGGCGCGCGGACCTTGGCGCCGGAGATCATGTAGACGAAGACGTCGCGCTTCGCCTTCGGCGCCGGCTTGTCGCTGACCCGGGTGAGGTCGTCGGGGGCGCCGCCGGCGGCGAACAGCTTTGCCCGCGCCGCCCAGCGGTCGAGGTCGACCGGTGCATAGCCGGTGGGGTTCTCTGCTTGCGTGCGCTGCAGGCGGAGGTAGACGAAAGGCGCGGTGACGTCGGCGACCGCCGGGTAGTCGTTGGAATCGGCATAGACCACCGCCACCGCGTGCTGGCGAACCAGATCGATGAAGGCCGGCACGAGGAAGCTCCTGCTCCTCACCTCCACCACGTGGCGGAGCGGGCGGCCGTCCTTCTCCCTGGGCAGGAGCGCCAGGAAGGCACCGAAGTCGGCGGCGTCGAACTTCTTGAACGGAGCGAACTGCCAGAGCACCGGTCCAAGCTTGTCGCCGAGCGCCAGGATGCCGCTCTTGAAGAACCAGTCGATCGCCTCGCCGGTCTCGGCCAGCACCCTCTTGTTGACCACGGCGCGGTGGCCCTTGACCGAGAAGACAAAGCCGTCGGGCGTCTCGTCGCGCCACCTGGCGAAGCTCGCCGCCGACTGGGTGCGGTAGAAGGTGCCGTTGATCTCGATGGTGGTGAGGTGCGCGCCGGCGTACTTCAGCTCGTCCGCCTGCTTCAGCCCATCGGGATAGAAGGTGCCGCGCCACGGCGCGAACGTCCATCCGCCGATGCCGACCCGGATCATGCCCGTCTCCTTGCCTGTTGCCGCGGCCGAGCATAGTCCGGTTTGCGGTGTGGATGACAGGCGGTGTCGGGGCCTTGCCAGGCCGCGTCACGCATCGGGGTTGCCGCGGCGGGCGAGGATGGCGGCGCGGAGGTCGGGGAGGATGTGCTGCTGGAGCCAGGGGAGCGCCTCGTCGAAGCAGGCGACGGTGGGGCTCGTGCACTTGCCGGCGCGGCGGCAGCCCTTGCGCCGGCAGATCCGTGGCACCTCCAGCCACTCCATGATCTTGCGGTGAACGTCGAGCCGGATCGCCTCGCGCTCGCGCCGCTTTTCGGCGAAGGCGAGCTGCGCCTCGGTCGCCTCCGCCACGGGGACCGCGAGATAGCGTTGCAGCGGGTGGCCGTCGCCGGAAGGGGCGTTGTCTTTCTTTCGGGTTCGCGCCATCGCACGCTCCTTTGGTTCGGGCGCGCCGTTGCTTTCCATGTCGGCGCGCGCATCATCGTTTCCGCGCCCGCTGCCCGCGGGCCGGAGTTTGATCCTTTCCATCTGCCTCGCCGCTCCACAGGGAGGGGCGAGGGGGCGGGGCGCCGGTCGGACGCCGAGCCTTGCAAGAACGGACGCCTTCCGGCGCCCCGCGCGGCGACTTTGGGCAACCCGGACCCGCGCTCCACCGGGGAGCGGGACGGCGGCCCTTTCAGGCCCACCGCCCCTGACCATCCCGCGGGACCCGGGCTTCTCGCCCGGGCGCCCTCCGATCGGAGGGCGGCCCCGTGGGACTGACCCGCCCGGCTTACGGTCAGCCTTGTGACAGCCGGTCGTATTGCCGGCGGGCGGGCTTGCGGGCGCCTCCCGGTGCGCGGACTCCGAAACGTCTGCGCAGCGGGCGCCGCTCCTCTCCCTCGTGGCGGTTCGGTCGCGACACGACCCCTCGGTGGAAAGGATGCCGACGATGATACGGGCGGATTGTGGGGAGGGGATAAGTGGACGAGTTATGCCCGGTGGGAAATGCTAGTCTAGACCTTCGGTTTGAAATGCCTCTCGTATATTCGCTCCGCCATGCGAGCATACTGGCTTGAGTGATAATTCTTGAACCTAAATTCTCCGATACCTTTCAATTGATCGCTCAGTTTTTCAAATTCAATGCTATGATTGCCCTGTATCAGTAAGCGCAGTGTGATAAGAAAGCTATTTACGTAAGTTACGGACAACAAACGATTCTTGACAGCAGGATTCGGTGTCCACCGCGTGTCGTCTATATTCGCCCGAACGGCGCTCAGAAAGATATTAATTTTGGTCGTCGCAAATTTGACATAGGCCTGAAGCCCCTCTTCGGATTGTCCGCTTGCTATGCGCCCTTTTTCCGGATGCTCGAACATTTTGAATAGCGAATCGTCTCCTCCAAGTTTGATGAGCGGTCCCAAGCCAAAGCTAACGATCGAGCTTGTTTTGAGTTTCGCTTTGTCGAAGAAGTAAGTCTCAACTTGTCCGGTCAGTGGGCCGGTTCTGGATAGCTGATGCATTACTTGACGACCAATCGCGGTTGAACTGAATGGGTTTAGGAACACCTCTATTTCCTGCCGGAGCGGTGTAGGCGCATTTGTCTGATTTGCGTTAATGGAAAGGAAAAGCGTTGCTTCAAACCGCTCGGCCTCTGAGACAGAGATATTGCTTGGATAAATGACGCCGGTGACTAACAAATTCTGCTCGTGCCGCAACTTCGCTATATTCGGGTCGTCATCCTTTGTCTCGTAGTACGAATATAGTCGATGTTGACCATCGATCACGCCGATAGAATTTGCTCTCAGCGGCAGGCGAATCTTTACTGGTTCTGTGTTAGTAAGTTTCTTGATATCTACTGTCTTGCCGTCTGGTAGTTCCGGATGGACATCTGACGGCAGTGTAACGATAATGTTGTTCACGAAGACCCTCGCCTTGGATTTCAAAGTCTTTCGTATGGCCTCGACTTTCGACGGCATTAGCATGCGCTGGTAGGCTTCAAGCGAACTCCGCCAGCCGTCGCGGCGTAGCACGAATGCTCGGTTCAGAAGAGCGGCGGCATCGACGTAAAAGGACACCACTTTGTAACCTGGCGGAAAGCCTGACGACGACTCCGGCAGTATGGAGCCATCGTAACTCTCTGACGCGGACTTGCTTGGAAAAACGCCAAGTTTGGCAACGTCTGTAGGATCAACGTCCAGAAATGCGAGGGCCTCATTCAGTCCGGACATCCTAATAATTCCTGTAAGTTTTTCAAAATACTTTAATATTGGAAAATCCAGGTACTTAGGCTCATTGACTGTAGTTTTGACAGATTGATCAAAATCGTATAGAGAACAGTAGACTATTCTAACGATGTATTTGTCCTCGTGGAATCGATTTCCAAGGCGTTCATCAAATTTTGTGGATCTCCGTCGGAAATAAGCAATAAATTCTAACGGCTTGCCGGTTATTTCGGAGAATATTATTTTTTTATTCTTAATATGTCCCGTCACGTAGGAGGTAGCCGAAGCGGTATACTCTACAAGTATCAAGAGATTCTGATAGAGCCAAGCGTCGTCAAACTCTCCTGATTGCCCGCCGAATTCAACTTCCGTTTCAGCAAGTTCTGTGACGCGTTCAAATCCCAAGTTTCTAAAAATAGCTCTTGCAGATCGTATGTGGGCCGCTTTAATCTTTGCAAATCTCTTTTCTTCAGCCGAGAGCGTCTTCTTGGTTTTCTTCTTCGTCGGCTTTTTTATCATCAGTAAATTGTGCCCCACCTATTCTGCTGCGGCACCCCACTCGGCCGGGATAGTAGCAACCTTCTCGCCGGCCTTCGGACGGCGGATAGGCTTTCCCAACGGCCGCGTGGTAAGGGTGCCGACGTGAAGAGCAGCGAGCCGGCGACGCGCTAGATCGATATACTCAATACTTTGATCGATCCCAATTCCCCGGCGGCCATGTTTTGCAGCGGCGATTACCGAGGTGCCCGCCCCGACGAAGGGATCGAGGACTGTGTCGCCCGGTGCGGTGAGCGCTAAGACACAGCGCTCCACTAGCTCGCTCGGAAATTGGCAGGGATGAATTGTCTTTTCAGGATGATTCGCTTTCACGTTCGGCAGTTCCCAAATCGCCTCCTCTCCGAAGGCAGCTTTGGGCTCGAAGACCCAAAAATCGGTGGGGTTCTTGCCCTTCGGGTTTCCGCTCGGTGAGCCCGCCTTGTTGCCCCTAGCATGAGAATATCTCTTTCCGGGATATAATTGCGGAACTCGAACCGGCTCTAACTGAAAATAATAACGGTCCGACTTGGTGAACCAGAGCAGTGTCTCGTATCGGCCAGAAAATCTCTTCGTTGCGTGAAGGCCAAAATTGAAATGCCAAATGATTCTGTTCCGCAGCCGGAAACCGCGCTTTGTTATTAGGCCATAAAAGAAATAATCAAGGGGAAATACCTCACCATTTCGAACATAGTTTCCTGTCTGCCAGCATAAGTGCCCGTCAACCATTATTTTTGCGCAGATCTTATCTATGATTGGGGCAAGCCAGTCTAGATACTCGTCCAGCGTTTGCCGGCGGCTTCGCTCATATTCTTTGCCAATGTTGTAGGGCGGTGACGTAACGGCTAGGCGGCATGAATTGTCTTTAATCAGATCGAGAACCTGAAGCGCGTCGCCCATCAAGAGCCGATGATTCAGTTCATTTTCGTTGCTGCTCATTCGCCAACGGTACTTTTCAAAAACGCCAGCCAAAACCGGAGTTCAGATTATCCTGAGTCGGCGCATGTTTGTACAAGAGATGCATCTTCTGCATGACTCAATCTACAAGAGCGTGCTTCCTGTCGAGGTGAAGCCCGCGGCGACGGCCATCGAGCACAGCGTCGGTCCCCCGCTTTATCGCCCCGCCCCGCCGGGATACGATCCCGGCGAACGATAGAGCAGCGGGGAGGGGTCTGGCGCGCGCCACCGATCAGGGAAGCGCCAACGCAGGCCAGACAAGCGGGATGGCAAACGGAGCGGTGGGACCAGGCGGGGCGAATGGCGGAGACGCGGCGGGTGATGTCGCGGCGCTGAGGGCGCGGCAGCTCGGGCGGCTGAAGGATACGATCGCCCGCGCCTTTGAGCGGGTGCCGCACTATCAGCAGACATTTGCCGCGGCGGGCGTCGGGCCGGACGATCTCAAGTCGCTCGATGACCTTGCCCGCTTCCCCTTCACCACCAAGGACGACCTCCGCGCCACCTACCCGTTCGGGATGTTCGCCGTGCCGATGGAGGCGATCGTGCGGCTCCACGTGTCGAGCGGCACCACCGGCAAACCGACGGTGGTCGGCTACACGGCGAGCGACATCGACCGCTGGGCCGACATCGCGGCGGATGCGCTCCGCGCCGTCGGCGCCAGCCCGCGCGACACGGTGCACATCGCATTCGGCTATGGCCTCTTCACCGGCGGGCTCGGCTGGCA
>Ga0210086_1001857_pt1 | contig 10441 bp, 8 predicted proteins | sample China_Galinas_PW_3_FD_184867 | JGI IMG/M metagenome (GOLD analysis project Ga0210086, IMG submission 184867) | Wetland microbial communities from San Francisco Bay, California, USA, that impact long-term carbon sequestration - China_Galinas_PWB_D2... | ecosystem: Environmental > Aquatic > Marine... | reverse complement strand
CGAGCAGCTGTGACTGGTCGTCGTCGGCGATGTGCGCGACCGCATCTCGGAGATAGAAGATGCCGGTGATCTGGTCGAGGGTTCCCTCGTAGACCGGCAGCCGGGCGTGGCCGGCCTTGACGCCGACTTCGACGGCCTCACGAAACGACGTCGAGGCCTCGACTGCGACGATGTCGGTGCGCGGCGTCATGACGCCGACGACATCCTGATCGCGGAACTCGACGATGTTCTCGATCCACTCCTTCTCTTCCTTGTCGAGCGTTTCGAGCTCGTCGCTGTCTTCGACCGCCGCGAGGATCTCGTCGGCCAGCTCGTCGCGATCCTTCGCAGCTTCGAACTCCGCGCGGATGCCGAGCACGTTGCGAACCACGAACCGCGCGACGCGCGACAACGGCCAGGTGACGACGAGCAGCACATACCGCAGCGACCGCAGCAACGGCAGGCCGTGACGAACGACGCTCTCGGCTCGGAGATCCGTGATTCGGTCGGGGAGGATCTCGCTGAACAGTCCGGCAAGCACGAAAAGCACCGCGAGGCTCGCCGGGCCGCGCGGCCAGAACGTCGCGTCCTGGGTCACGAGCACCTCCGCTCCGATCAGGGCGATCCCGAGTCCGACCAGCTTGAGCAAGCTTGCGGCCGGGACGTACCGCCGAGCCTCGTCGAGCTCTTGGCTGAGCTGTTCGAGCCACTCGCGCGACTTGCCCTTCCTGACGAGATCCTTCTCGAGCTTGTTCTCGAGCTTGGCCGGGGAGAACTTCAGGAGAGCGGCCGACAACAATCCGGCGAGGAACGTCAGACCGAGACCGATGCCCAGGAGCCAGCCGCCGGGGAGCGAACCGTCGAACGGAGCGACAGGGCCCAGCAGCGCGCCGACATCGCCAAAGTTCGTCTGCGCCGCGTCCGCGATCGGTAGGCATGACAAGAAGAGCGCCGGGCTGCCGAGCGAGATCACTGCGCTCCGGGGCAGCGCGCTCTTGGGCAGCGCGCTCTGGGGCAGCGCGGTTGTGCGTTCACGTTTCGTGTCGGCCGGTTTCGGTCGACCAGGATGAGGGTCGTCGTCCGAAGACTCGGGATCGAGTTCCGTCATCTCCGTTCGGCCTCCACGGCCGAGGCGGCTTCTGTCATAGTTGCAAGATAAGACCTGGGTTGTGATTCGTGCAAGGGGAGGGCAGGTGGTCGCCGGAGAGTGACCTCGAACGCGAGGGCGATCCCGCACCCCGCGGCGCGGAGCTCGCCGCCCGACTCGTAGAGTACGCCGGCAATTCCCCTGTCATCGTGGCTTCCGGCAGACCCTTCGATCGGCGACGTGAACACGGAGAGCGAGGACCCTGTCATTCCCATTGCGAGTCAATCGAGAACCGGTTGCGCCCGTATTGCTTGCTCGCGTAGAGAGCCTTGTCGGCGCGCTGGAATACGTCTTCGATCGTGTCGTCGTCGCGCAGGTCGGTCAGACCGACCGAGATCGTGAACGGGATCCCGAGCTCCTTGCCGGCGGTCTCGACGGCCTTGTAGATGCGTGCGGCGACGAGCGACGACTCCTCGATCGTCGTCTCGGGCTGGATGATCAGGAACTCCTCACCCCCGATACGGGCCGCGGTATCGGAACCGCGGAGCGTCGAGCGGAGCAGAACGCCGATCTTCGCGAGGATCTTGTCGCCGGTCAGGTGCCCGTAGGTGTCGTTCCATTCCTTGAACCGGTCGAGGTCCATCATGAGGATCGACATCGGCAGGTTGTGTCTGCGCACACGGTTCATCTCGCGTTCGAGCTGAGTCATCGCAGCTCGGCGGTTCATCAGTCCGGTCAGGACATCGGTAAACGCGTCGCGCTGCGAACGCTGCTCGCGGCGCTGGAGCATCAACGACGTCAGGTTCTGCCCGCAGACCTTGGCGAGCGCGAGCGCCTTGCTCTTCTCGAGCTCCAGGACCTCGGGGGTCGCGGAGTAGGCCCGATCGAGCAGCAAGAACCCGTGCAGCATCGACGAGCCGAACACGGGCACCACGAGCAACGCATCGGTCCCGAGGTGGTCGAGCAGCCCGTAGCGGGAGTCGCACTTGCGCATCAGAAGCTCGGGGTGCCCCGAGCCCGCGGTCTCGGCGATGGTCTCGATCTCGAGCGACGTCGGAGCCACCTTGCGGTCGCCGACCGGCTCGCTGCTTCGGTCCTGCTTGACGCGAATCAGGATCGATTTGCCCTTTCCGACCCACTGCAGGAAGAACGCGCGGTCACAGTGCAACGTGCTGCAGCAGGTGTCGACGAGCCGGCGCAGGATCTGGCGCAGCGCGATGTCGGACGGCAGCTCGACGAGTCCCAGGATCCCGTCTTCGAAGGGTGGCGCCGAATCGAGCACGGCGAGCGACTCGGCGGTCGTACCGAACTGCGGGGCTTCGCCGCTGACCGCGAGGCGCTCGATGTCCCCGAGCTCGAGGTCGGCCTGCTTGAAGCGCGTGTCCATGCCCGCGCGCAGCTGGTCGAGGACCCGCTTGATGCGGCTCGCTCCGAGACTCGCCAACAGATCGTTCTCGACCTCGCCCGACTCGCCGCCCGGATGCGGGAAGCCGCCGAGGATCGCGAGCGCTTCGCCTGCCAGGATCATGCGCGCGAGCGCCTCGCCGGTCTTGACCTCACTCGTGCCGCAGTGGGTCACGAGCCACACGAGCTCGACCCTCTCCGGGAGTCTCCACATCCGGCAGAACTCGAGCGGGCCGATCGGTGGGCGACGGTCGTTTCCGCACGCGGAAGCGAGCTCGGACCACAACGAAACGTCGTGGACGAGTCCGAGCGCGAACGCGTGATCGGGATCCACGGCCAGTGGCGGATCGGTGAGCTCCGCGAGACTTCTCGTCGCGACGGCCGTCGCGAGCGAGTGGAGCCAGAGCCGCGCGAGGCGCCGCGGGCTGTTTGCGGACTGGACCGGTGCCGACAACAACCGGCTCAGCGTCGTCGGGCCGAGCAGCGCGAACAGCTCGGACGCAGTCACCGGGAGCTGTCCGTTCCGGGTCAGGATCGGTGCGCCCGCTGCGCGCATCGCCCGGAACATCGCGAGCGGATCGACCGAAAGCCGGTGTTCGACCGCGTCCTCGCGGGCGATGAACCGGCCGCGTCCGAGACACAACTCATGCAACGCGGACATCGAAGGCAGGGCCCCGAAGGGATCCAGGTCTGACGCTCGAGCTTCGGTCAAGGTGCTACTCCACCGACCCACGGAAGTGCCGTAGTCGGTGCATGACGAAGATGGAATCGGAAGTAGGGACCTGATCGACCAGACCCGGCTCGAAGTTTGAGCCCCGGTCCCACGAGGTGGGCGTTTTGCCCGATCGGGTTCGCACAGCAGGCTCACAAGACCGCACACTGTAACGCACCGGGGAACACCGAAGGCCGCGCTGTGGCGACCACTTCAAGTTTTTAAATTGTTCCTTGTGAGAGGGTTATGGGGTTTCTTGGGCGTTGCTGTGGGTTTTTCGAGCGGCTGGCAGACGTTTCGCAAACGCCCCGTCATGGAGACGACAGCGACACGCCCAGTGACGGACCCCGAGATCACTCGCACCGACTCGGACATCTGTCTCTGCACGAGGCTGCTCGCCGAATACGCCAACGACCGCGACCGCGCGGGCTTCGACGAGTTCGAGCTCGTCGCCCGCCCGTTCCTTCTGCGGCGTGCTCGTTACGAGATCAGCCGTCTCGGTCAAGGCCTCGACGAGGCCGAGATCGTTCAGGAGGTGCTCCTCAACCTCTACCGCTACGCCCACACGTTCCGACCGGACGTACCCCACGCGTTCTCGACGTGGGCGGCGCGGATCGTCCGGAACGTCGTGCTGCGGTTCTTGCGCCGCCGGCGCTCACTGCCGACGGTCTCGCTCGAAGACCTTGGCACCACGGACCTCTCGGACAGCGGCTCGCCCGAGCCGATCAAGTTCCTGATCGAGGACGAGGAGACACGGGAGTTGAACGAGAGCTTTCGCACCTATCTGTGGGCCTACTTCGGCGCGTTCCGAGGGTTGACGGACCTGCAGCAGCGGGTGCTCGAGAAAGTCGCGTTCGAGGGCCAGACGTATCGCGAGACCGCCGCCGAGCTCGGCATGCGCGTCGAGGCGGTCAAGATGGTCATCTATCGCGCTCGCCGCCGCCTCGCGGCCGAGATGGAGAAGGCCGCAGCCGGCTAGCAGGGCACACCCCATCCCGCCGCAGGGGATCGTTCGGTCGGCCCGTTCCCGTGCGTGCCCGTGCCCGTGCCGGTGCCCGTCGGTGCCCGTGCCCGACTCGTGCGCGTCCAATGGGCACGGCGTGTCTTTGCAAATGCGACCGGGGCGGAGCCGGAGCCGGGAGGCTTGACCAGTCTAACGGAGCTGGCAGCCGGCAGAAAACTGTCGGAGCCGCCAGTCCCGCTTCGCTACGCTACGCGGCACGAATCCACTCCGCGATGACAACGAACGTCGATCTGCTCTACCGCCACGTCTCCGAACTGGTCCCCCTGACCGACGGTCCGGCGACCGGTCCGCTTCGCGGTGCCGAGCTCGGGCGTGCCGCGGTGATCCGTGACGGGGCGATCGCCGTGACCGACGGCCGAGTGGTCGCCGTCGGTGAAGACCGCGAGCTCGCGAGTCAGCTCACGGCCAGCGAGGCGGTCGATCTGTCGGGCTTCGTCGTGGTCCCCGGCTTCGTCGACTGCCATACCCATCCAGCGTTCGGCGAAACCCGCGAGGTCGAGTTCGGCATGCGCTGTCAGGGTGCTGACTACGTCGAGATCGCGCGCAAGGGCGGGGGCATCCTGTCGTCAGTACGATCGCTGCGCGCGACCAGCGAGGAGGAGTTGACGCGGCTGGTCGCGCGGCGCCTGCGCGGCTTCCTGAGCCATGGGACGACGACCGTCGAAGCCAAGAGCGGTTACGGGCTCTCGACCGAGTCCGAGCTCAAGAGCCTGCGTGCGATTCGCGCGGCGGCCGAGAAGCTGCCGATCGCGGTGCACACGACCTTTCTCGGCGCCCACGAGATCGCGCCCGAGTTCCGCGACGACCCGGGCGGCTACATCGACCTGTTGGTCGACGAGATGATGCCGGCCGCCCGCCCCCTCGCCGACTTCTGCGACGCATTCATCGAGGAGCACGTGTTCGGTCTCGAACAGGGGCGGCGGTTGTTGACGGCCGCGCGCGACCTCGGATACCGGCTCCGCGTGCACGTCGACGAGATCGTCCCGCTCGGCGGTACCGAGATGGTCGTCGAGCTCGGGGCCGCTTCAGCGGATCACCTCGTCAAGGTTTCCGATCGCGGCATTCGCAGCCTCGCCGACTCGGGGACGACTGCCGTGTTGCTACCGGGAACCACCTACTTCCTGCGCAAGACGGAGCACGCTCCGGCGCGCCGCCTGATCGGGGCGGGGGCGATCGTCGCGCTGTCGACGGACTTCAATCCCGGCAGCTCGCACACACAGAGCATGCTGTTGATCGCGGCGCTCGCGCAGCTCGGATACGGAATGTCGGTCGAGGAGTGCCTCAACGCGATGACGCGCAACCCGGCGTTCTCGCTGGGTGTCGACGGCGAAGTCGGAACGCTGCATCCGGGCAAGGCCGCGGACTTCGTCGTGCTCGACCTGCCGTCGTTCCAGGCGCTCGGCTACGTCTTCGGTGACAATCGCGTCGTCATGACCGTCAAGAACGGCCGGCCGGTCGCGTTCAACCACCGCGACGCGGGTCCGTCGGTCGGCGACGACATCATCAGCATGTTCGGGTCCGTCCCGGTGGTGAACGAGTGAGTCCGTTGCTCGAGTGCGTTCCGAACTTCTCGGAAGGCCGGCGTGCCGCCGTCGTCGCTCGGATCGGCGATACCTTCGCCGGCGTGCCCGGTTGCTACTTGCTGGACTCGTCCCGCGACGAGAGTCACAACCGCTCGGTGTTCACGATCGCCGGCGAACCCGACGCGCTGTCGGAGGCCGTGCTCCGTGCCGGCGAGTATGCGCTCAGCGCGATCGACCTGCGCGAGCACCAAGGGGTGCACCCGCGGATCGGGGCGCTCGACGTGTGTCCGTTCGTTCCGATCGGCGATGCGGAGATGGCGCAGGCGGTCGACCTCGCGCATCGGGTCGCCGATCTGCTGGCGTCCGAGCTCGATCTTCCGATCTTCCTCTACGGGGCCGCGAGTCCGAAGGACGCGACGGTCGAGCTCAGCGAGCTGCGAAAAGGCCAGTTCGAGGGTCTCGCGGGCAGGTTCGCGGCCGGGCTCGTGCCCGATCGCGGGCCTGCTCGGGTTCATCCGAGCGGGGGCGCCACCGCAGTCGGCGCGCGGTTCTTCCTGATCGCCTTCAACGTCAACCTCGAGACCGACGACCTGACGCTCGCCCGGCGGATCGCGCGGAAGATCCGCGAGCGAGACGGAGGGCTCGCGGCGGTTCGAGCGCTCGGGCTCAGACTGGCCGACTGCGTGCAGGTCTCGATGAACCTGTGCGACTTCCGCGTGACCGGAATCGTCCAGGCCTACGATGCGGTTTCGAAGCTCGCCGCGGCCTCGGGCGTGCGCGTGCGCGAAAGCGAGTTGATCGGTCTCGCTCCCGAAGCTGCGATCAATGCCGAAGTTGCCGCGCGGGTCTCGCTGCCGGGGTTCGTGCCCGAGCAGCGGATCCTCGAGCGACGCCTAGCAGGGCGTTGATAAAGTGCTTTCGCCGCTCTGCCGCGGAATGACTTTTTCAACGGTCTGCTGACGCGGTGGTCGATTGGCGGTGAGCGTCAGGCGGTGAGCAGCCTCTCGGAGAACGCGGCGACGTCGCGGCAACGGCAGCAGTCGTAGTCCTGCCAGTCGCCGAAGGGGTCGAGCAAGACGGCGTGGACTCCCGCGGCGCGGGCCCCGACGACGTCGACCGCGTACAGATCGCCGATGTGCACACACCGGTCGGCCGGCCGACCTGCGCGCGCGATCGCGTGCTCGAAGATGCGCGGATCGGGCTTCTCGTACCCGACGCTTCCCGAGTCGACGACCCCATCGACGAGATCGAGCAGGCCCACTCCGTCCAGGCGGCGGTCGACCTCGCCGTCCGAGTTGCTGACGACGATCAAGTCACGCCCGGCTGCGCGCATCCGCTCGAGCGCGTCGGGGACACCCTCGGGAACTCTGGTCCACAAGCGATCCCAGACCTCGCGCCGGCGCAGATGCGCGACGATGCGATCTCGCAGTGTCAGGTCGACCGGTGGCTCGGACGCGGCGGTAGCAGTGGGAGAATCTGCCTCGGGTGTTACCTCGAGGATGCTCGTGACGTACACTTGCAAGGAGTCGCCCGACTCGCTGGAGATGCCGCCCGCGAGGAACCGTGAGAGGACCGGCCTGGCGCGAGCCTCGGCCCGCTCGAGCTGAGCGGGGGAGATCTCGGCGCCGGCATCGGCGATCCACGAGCTCAGCGACTCGTAGTTCATGGCGATCAACGTGTTTCCTGCGTCGAGGAAGACCGCCTGGATGTCGGCGAACGGAATCGGAGTAGTCTGCATGTCGAGAATGCGCGAGTGGAGTTCGATGCTGGTCGTTGCGGCCTTGGTCCTGGTTGCGCCGGCGTGGACTCAGGGGGAACGGCGCAAGGACGAACAGTTCGTATCCTGCACCTATTGCAAGAACAAGAGCGTCAAGCCGTGCAAGAGGCATAGCAAGCGCGAACTCGCCGACGAGAACGACGGCGTTTGCCTGTTCTGCTCCAAGTACGCCTCATGCAAGGTCTGCGGTGGGTTGGGCTACGTCGATTGTCCGAGGTGCACGAACCCCGACGTCGAACAGCGGATCGCCCGCGAGCGCAAGAAGATCGCCGACTGGCTGGCAAAGCAGCGCGCCAAGGTCGACGCGGTCATCCACCACCAGGTCCTGCACGGAACGTCGAAGCACTTCGATCTCGTGTTCGACCTGAAGAAGATGCGTGTCGGCAAGGTGATGTACTCGACGCATCGGCTGATGCACCTCTACCTCCGCCGACTGGAGACGTTCCGGACCTTCTTCCTGAAGACCATGCAGATGAACCCGAGCCGTCTGCCGGTCCACACCGAGGTCTACATGTGGCGCGACGGCGCGGACCAGAACATCGCGGCGCCCAAGTTCGCAGGGATGGGTTCTTCGGGTGTCGGCGTCAAGCTGATGGGCAACAAGTCGGTCTACACGATGCTCTATGAGAGGGGCCGGGTCGGCGATGACGAAGGCCTGCACAGAAACGTCGTGCACAACGTGGCTCACCTGTTCCTGTCGAACTTCGTGCCGCAGCAGTGGATCGGCCAGCTCAAGGGCGGTTGGGTCGATGCCGGAGTCGGTCACTACTTCGAGTTCAAGCTCGACGGAAAGTGCTCGAACTACTGCTACCAGGAGGTCGGCACGAACGTCCGGTTCAAGGGTGGCAGCTGGCTCGTGCCGATCCGCAAGCGGGTCGCCGCCGGAAGGTTTCCTTCGGTTCCCGAGCTGAGCACGAAGAACACCGATCAGCTGACGGGAGACGAGCACGCGATGGCGTTCTCGCTCGTGCACTATCTGTTCGAGGGGGATCACACCGTCGGCGACCACGGCAAGAAGTTCACGCAGTTCGTGGGGATCCTCAAGCAGAAGAAGCCGCTGCGCGACGCCCTGCGCGCCGTCTACCACTGGACCCCGATGTCACTCGAGGAGAAGTGGAAGGAGTGGGTGCTCAAGACCTATCCCACGCGCTGACCATGCTACGAACCGCACCTTCGCTGCTCGCTATCGCTGTCCTGGCCTCCGGTGCTCGGGCCCAGAACCCGCTCTCGCGCGACTTCGTCAAGAGCTTCTTCGCCCGCCGCGAGACCTGGATCGATCGCCGGTTTCGCGCTGCTTCGGCCGAACGCAGGCACGCGGCCGTGAAACTGCTCGTCCGTGCCTACAAGGCCGGGACGGGTTCCTACAAGAGCCAACGCGCCGACCTGTTGGCCAAAGCGGCTGCCCTGCTCCAGGGGCTGGATCCTGACGATGCTCAGTTCCGCGAGAGGTTCAACTTCTACCTGCTCGCGCTTCCCGAGGTCGTCGATCCGTCGAAGACGGTCGACGACGCCCGACTCGTGCACCACATCGGTCGGCAGATCTATCCATTGTTGAAGCCGACGGTGGACGCGAAGGCGGTCGTGGCCAACGCCGACAAGATCTTCATCACGGCGCGGGGCGTCTATCCGACTCCCAAGCCCGACCGGCTGGCCGTGCGCCTGTCTTATCGCGGGCCGCCGGGCGCAGCGGACGTCGAGCCCAAGCTCGTCGAAGAGGCCGAGGATCCGGCGGGATGGCTGCGAACTGCCCTCTACGCCCCGTTCTCGTTCAGCAACGATTCGGGAGGGCGTTACACCGCGCTCGGGGACGTTCGCTCCGGAACGAACTGGGCGCGGCCCGCCGATCCCCCGCTCGATGCCCTGTTCTGGGTTTCGCCGGGCTTCCACGCGCGGATTCGTCAGTTGTTGCTCGCGAAGCAGAAGATCCTCGCGCTTACGGGCGCCCAGCGCCCGTCGTTGTCCGATCTCGCCCGGCTCGACGTGTGCACGAGCGAAGTGATGCGGGTGTTCGTGCTCGGCAAGGACTATCGGTTGCGTTCGTGGCCCGTCGAAGCACTGAGCGAGGGCCTCGAGCTCGCAAACTCCTTGCTCGCCGGGAAGTCGGTGGCGCAACCGGCGAGCGGCGACCGGACCTACGGGATCGCACTCGATGCCGGGGCCTCCATTCCGTGTCGCGTGATCTGGAACGAGGTCGAGCCGCGACAGGAACGCACCGCTTATGTGTTCTTCGCACCAGAGTCGTGGGACGAGAACTTCGCGATCGATGGGCTCCGTCTGAGGCGCAGGGAGCTCTTCGGTGGAAAGCCGCGAGTGATCGTGTTCCTGCACCACCCGTCGGGGGCGGGTTACATTCCCGGGGTGCAACGGATGCTCTCGAGCGAGTTCGGCGTGTCCGCGCACAGGACCCATCTCGTCGGCATTCTCGATGGCGGCGTGCGCCTCGACTACGCGCTGCAACTGTTCAAGGGGCAGGTCGCCGAGCTCGTCCAGATCGGCGGCGCGACCCCCGATGCCGACCTGTTGGCCAACGGGAAGACGGACAAGTTCCGCGTCCTGCCGGCCTACGGGCTTCCGACCGAGGACGGTCTCGCGAACTTCCGCCTGCGGCTCAAGAACGTGTTCGGCCGCGAAGAGTACCCACGAGTGCGCGTCGACCCGATCGGTCCGCGATCGGTCGGGGAGGCTGTGCTCGAAGTTCTGCGCTAGCGTTAGCGGTAGCGGGGCACACCCCATCCCGCCGACATCTCGAGTGAATCACTGGGGATCGTCCGTCGGCCCGTTCCCGTGCGTGCACGTGCCCGTGCCCGTCAATGGCGTTAAGCCCTGCTCCGGCCTCGGGGGCCCCATCTGCGGCGTGGTTTGTACGACCGCCTGGGAAAGGACCGGTTCGGACGTGGCTTCTGGCGGACCCTCGCAATCCTGACGAGCAGCTCTC
>Ga0210086_1001854_pt1 | contig 10445 bp, 6 predicted proteins | sample China_Galinas_PW_3_FD_184867 | JGI IMG/M metagenome (GOLD analysis project Ga0210086, IMG submission 184867) | Wetland microbial communities from San Francisco Bay, California, USA, that impact long-term carbon sequestration - China_Galinas_PWB_D2... | ecosystem: Environmental > Aquatic > Marine... | reverse complement strand
GCCCTGTCGTTCGGGAAGTCGAGCTCGACCTGGACCCTGGGGACCGGCTCGAGGCGGACTTCGACGTCCTTGGCCAGTCCGTTGAGGCGAACGACTCGGTAGCCGTTGGCCGCGAGCACGACGTTGCGAGGCAGCGTGCGAGTCAGCAGAACCGGTGTCGACGAGTAGCAGCTACGCCCGTCGAAGAGCCGGGGGTCGTCGGTTCGCTGCACGAAGAGGTTCACGTCTCGTGCGTCGTCGAACGGCGTGCCGTCGCGTTGCAGCAGCTGGATCGTGATGACGTGCACGGCCTCGCGGATATCGAGATCGAGCCGCGGGTCCGTGTTCTCGCCGGCAACGATCTTGATGCGATCGACCGACAAGAGCGGCTTGGAGTCGCCCAGCAGCCACAGCGCGGCGCGGTAGCGACCGACGGGTAGATTCGTCCAGCGAAAGTAGAGGGATCCGTCGCGCTCCTCCCGCACGCTCGCGGCGCGCACCTTCGAGCCCGCCGATTCGGGACCGGTCAGGTCGACGCGAAGGGACCCACGCAGCAAGCCCGGAGGATGCCGCACCCTTCCCTGCAAACTCCCTGCGCGCTCGAGGACGATTCTCAGGCTGGCGCCGACATCGAAGTCCTGCTCGTAGGGGACATAGTCGGAGTGCTTGACGCGGAGCCGAAACGGCCCCTTGGTCGCACGACTGTACACCTTGAATCGCCCGCCGCCGTTGGTCTGGGCGGTACAGCTGAACCGGTTCGCGGCTTGGTACACGGAGATGAACGCATCCTGGACCAGCTCGCCGTTCTCGTCGACGACGTTTCCGCGCGCGATCATCGGCGCAGGGGACACGATCAGGTCGCCGAGGTCGACTCCCGGGTTCATGACGAACGTGGTGAGGCGCGAAAGCCCCGTCGGCGGTCCGCGGCCGAACACGTTGGCGTCGATCGAGTCGACGGTCTTGCCGGCCAGGGACGGCTTGTAAGCGACGAGAAACCGACCTTTGCTGTCGGTTCGGAACGTCTCCGCGCGTTTTCGGCCTGCGATCTCGAGCTTCAAACTGACGAGCTCCTCACGCACCGGTTTGCCGGCGACGTCCACGAAACGACCCGTGATGGTGGGTTGCGTATCGGCGTGAAGCTCGTGCTCGACGATCTGGCCCGCACGGATCGGTCCGATCATCCGCTCGGTTGCGAGGTTCCGGCGAAACCGGCCGCTGACCTCGAAGCTCTTGCCGAGGCCGACGTACGGGAACAGGAACTCTCCATCATCTGACACCACGTTCCAGGTGTGCCGGGTCAGAGCGAACCCGTCCAGCATGTGCCCCGGGTCCGCAAGCCACGCTGCGCCACGACCAGAAACCGGAGCCCGGTCGCTTCCGACGATCCTTACGTCGATGCTCCCGGTCGGAGGCAGGCGGAACACGATCTCCCGTCTCCCTGGCCGTGCGAAGCTCACGTCCGCGGGGGGAAGCTCGATTCCCGGTTCGTGGACCAGCGCGCGGCTCACGTCGTTGCGCTTTCGAGCCAGCCGGGCCTGCGAGTGGGCAACCCGCAACGTGCCATCCGCGAACGTGCGGCCGAGGGCGACGAACGTTGCCGGACTCGAGCGCTCACGGCGCGACTCCCACGCGATCTCGACTCCCGCAGCCGGGTTTCCAGCAGCGTCCAGCACGCGGATCACGAACTCACGGTCGAGCTCGAGCCGGACCTCCAGCAGGCTTCCCGGCTTCCGCACGACCGCGTAGCCGAACAGATGCGACTTGCGCGCGACCACGAACCCCTGTGGTTCGAGGTGCAGTGGACCGCGCATTTCTCGGAACCACACGAGCGATCTGCTCAGCACCTTGGGGCACGGCACTCGGACTTCGCCCTCGGCATTCGTTCGCGCCTGCCTGCCGATGTACCGAAGCACCGCCTCGGCGTCGTTTCGGCGCCGGCTCAGCTCGGCCTTCTGCTCAGCGGTCAGCTCATGGGGATCCACGAACGTCGCGTAGAGGACATCGGCGTCCGCGACCGGCTTTCCCTCCCGGGTCACGCGAACGACCAAGGGCGGCGGCTCGGGCTCGGTCGGTCTCCCGACCGCGACACGGTCCTCTTGCGTCTGCTGCTTCGGCGCCGCGGCGGCCTCGCCCTTCGCGGGGGCTTCGAGCGCCTTGGCGGCGTCCGTCCGCGACTCTTCGTCCACTCCGAGCGTCGCTCGGTCGTCGCGTCCGGCAAGCCACAGGCTCGCCAAGAGCGCGGCGAGTCCGAGGAAGAGTAGGGTAGCTCTGGCGTTTGCGCTCATTGTCTCGGCCTTGCTGACAGCCTACGACCGCGAGCGCGCTCTTGGGATTGCGACCCCGGGCGTTTCTCCCCAAGCCCCGGGGCGTCGGCCCTGTTTCCGTAGCCAACGCACGATGCGGTGGTGGGCCACACGGGCCCCGAGTGTTCTCAGCGCTTCGTCTTCTCGCGCGTGGCGACGGGCCGCAGCCGTCCCTGCGAGTCGAAGCCCACGAGCAATGCGTCGTCGCTTGACGCTCGGGTGCCAATGCAACCCGAAGAGCTCCGGAGAAAACCAGAGATGAACGTACGCCTTGCCCTCATGGCTGCGATTACAACGATCGCGACTTCCACCGTCACCGCGCAGAGCATCGTGCCGGTCCTCCCGCCGAACAAGCTGCCCCCAGTTTCGCCGATCCAGGTCGAGAAGTTCGGCGTGAACCCGGCCGGAAGGCTCAGCCTCGACTGGAAAGCGCCCGACTCCGTCGAGATCACATCGTCGACCTCGGGAGCAGCGACGCTCTTGATTCTCGGCTTGACGAGGATCGATGTCGTGATCGACCCGACGACGAGGCTCTTCGTCAGCCCGCAGCTCGTTCTCGTGCTCCCGGGTGTTACGCCGAACCAGGGACAACGCGTGTCGCTGCCCGTCGACCGACTCGTCCCGTCGATGCCCGTCTATGCCCAAGCCGTGTCCGTCGGCCTGGACCCGAGGCGGCTCACGACGATGACCTCCAACGGGTTGAAGATCGAGCTCCAGGGGCTGACGATCGGCGGCTGAAAGCGAAGCGAGCGCGCGGGTCAGCACGTCGGCCAACCTGATAGGATCGCTGATCGAAAGGGTCGATCATGCTCGCGTTGCTCGCTCTTGCCCTCCCGCTGCTGCAGGATCCGGGGCTCACCGAAGCTCAGCGGCGATTGTTCCGCTTGATCGATCGCTTCGATCGGCAAGACGCGTTGCACCGCCCGTTCATCCGCGTCGCGACCGGCGTCACGCGGACGTGGTCGCTGCCCCGCTATCGCTATGGCTTTCTGTTGAGCCGTGGTCACGGCCTGGTCACCGTGCGCTACCTCGATCTCGAGACCGAGAGGTTGCCGCCCTCGCCCAAACACCCGCCGGTGAGCTGGAAGAGGGTCGACCTGCGCGACCATGCGCGCGAGGTCGTGCGGCGTCTCCCGCAGTCGAATATCGGCCGCTTTAGTGACTTGGCCTCCGGGTCGTGTTCCTGGTGCTACCCGCAGGCATACGCAGTGCTCGTCGCGCGTGCCTGCGCTCGCCGGGAGCACTTGGCCGAGGTCCACGCGATCTGGAAGCGCCTCGATAAGGGCGCCGCTATCCAGCAAGTCGGTTCGATGCTCGCCGACGTCGTGTGTTTCGAGTTCTCCGACAAGAGTCTGTCGCGGGCCGAGCTCCTCGCCCGGCACAAGCAATGGCTCGAGTCGTTTCCCGGCAATCACAATTGGGAAGCAGTGCAGGCCCGCGCCCGAAAGCTCGAGACGATGCTCGCCGAGGACGAGCACCGGGCCGCGACGAAGCGTGAGCGCGACGTGACGCCCGGGGAGGCAATGCACGACCTCGTCGGCTCGTTGCGCAACGAGTTCCATGCGATGTACGAGCTCGCCTCAGGGCGCTCCACGGCAAAGAGCACGTGCCCAGCCGCGAGAATCCAGAAAGCTGGATTCGTGGCGGTGCCGGCGTTGCTTTCGGCGCTCGCTGACGACGAGTTGACGCGGGTGGTCGACGTCCGAACCTGGGGCCTGAATCCGTCCGTGCTGACGGTCGGGAGCGTCGCCGAAGAGCTGTTGCGCAGCATCTCCGGCCTCGGACTGTCGGGCGAGCAGGCCTGGCACAAGTGGTGGCGCAGCGTCCTGGCGATCGGCGAGCGTGCCACGTTCGTCGACATCGTCTCGCGCAGGGCTCGCTCCGGCGGCTGGGTAAGCGCTCCAGCGAAACGTCTGATCGAGCGGTGGCCGGACGGTATCGAGGATGTGATCCGGATTACCAAACGGACGAGGCGATGGAGAAGGCGTGTTGTGCTGATTGCCGTTGTCGGGCGTGTGAAGTCCGCGCGTGCGACGAGCTTCCTGCACGACGAGCTCGAGAATGGCCCGCGCCCGAGCACTCGCCTGGCTGCGGCCCAGCACCTGCTCGAACGAGGGCGTCCGGCCGGCATCGGTCTGCTCGTGCGCTGGTGGACGCTGGGACGACCGCTGATGTCGTTCGACTTGTCGAACCCGACGAGTGCGCTCGGCAGCCGGTACGAACGACTGACCGAGCTCTTGTTGTTCTCTGGAGACCTCCGGGGCGTGCTCCCGGTCCTACGACGGGGTTGCGAGTGGTTCGGTGTCGCGCGAACGACGCTGCTCGAAGGGCTTCGCCAGGGTCGGCTCGCCGAGCTGTTCGAGCGCTCGCCCGAGCGCGATCGGGCGGCGCTCGCGCGTGAGATCGAGCACACGTTGATCGCGTTGCTCGACGACACGGAGTGCGATCGTGGCGAATGGGCGCAGTGGCGCGACCGGGAGGTGCCGTGCTTGGACGCTCGTACCTGCGACTACGTCGCGTGTGTGCTCGCGGCGCGATGGCCCGAACGCTACCGGTTCGACATCGACACGACGACCACCGGCCGCGACCGCGCGATCCTGGCAATCAAGAACGCCTGGCGAGCGACGGCAGGCCAGCCGTTGCTCCCGGTTCCCGAACCCTTGCCGAAGCTCGCCGATCCCGACACCGTGCGACGATGTGTCGTCGAGTCGAAGCTCGGCGAAGTGCCGAAACCGTTGCTCGAGCACGCGAAGCGACTCGAGGGCACGACTCTCGCTCCGTCGGCGCTCATCGAGCCCCTCGTTTCGGGCCGGGAGCATCTGCCGGATGGCGGGGACCTGTTGGTCCGAGCCGAGCGACCGCGCGCGGGAACCGGGATCGTGCTCGTGTGGGAGATCCGCACTCCTGACGTCCGCTACCCGGGGGCCTTCGAGGCTGCCTTCGGCTACGACGCGCCCGCATGGGCTTGCGAAGTCGACTTCGAAGGAGACAACGCGGGACCTGTTCGCTCCTCAGGCGACACCGCCGAGCTGGCGAAGTGCAAGAAGCTGCTGGCCAGGGCGTTCGCGTTCCCGGCCGGCAAGGGCTTCGAGCTTCGCCTCCGGCTGCGGCGCCCGCCGAAGTGATCCCGAGTCTTTCGCGACAGCGTGACCGGTACGATGCGATCACGGGAGCCGGCGGCGGGCGCGAGCACCCGGTGGGCTAGTCCTTCGCCGCCTCGACGGGGGCGAGGGTTTCGAGGTTCGCGACGAAGTCTCGCAGCGCGAGCCGTCCCTCCTGTCCTGGGCCACTGACTCGTCCGGGCGTTGCCGTGGTCGCTCGTCTCCGACCGCTCACCGTCAAATGAGCAACCTCTGATCAGGCTTGTTGAAGTACTCGAGGCCGGCATCTGGCGCAAACAGCGTGATCAGCAGCCCGATTCCGTGGGAGTCTTCAACTGCCATGAACACACCCCCGTCACGGTTGTTGCTGTGGCGGCGGGTGAGCCAGGTAGCCGCATACACAATCAGGTTGTTGTTACCTCTACGCGCGACGTGCGCGGCTTGTTCCTGAAGCTGATGGCGCAGGTCTGGAGCCCACACGGTTGAGTTTGTGCGCTGGGTCGAAGATCTGGCCGAGGTCGCCGCGCAGGTCGGTGTCGATCCCGAATCCGTGCGCGCCGAGCCGACTGCCGCCGCCGCACCCCCACCCAGCGGCAGGCTGCGTAGCGTTGGCGACGCCGATCAACCCGGCACGACCATCAGCTCCTCGGGCCAGAACCGCATGCTGATGCGGTCGTTCGCGAGGTCGTAGGTGTCGTGGAGATTGGCGAGCTCGCCGGTCGGCACGACGATGACCTCGTCGTCCTTGTCGGACTCGCGCAGCCAGCCGTCGAAGCCGGCGAGCCCCACGTTGCCTTCGCTGAAGTACGCCGCAATCCTGCGATAGAGCTTCGGCCAGATCGCGAGTTGCTCGAGCTCCGCGAAGTCGCGGATGCGCGGGTTGTCCCGGGATTGATCCTGAGGCCAGAGGCCGTCGCCCGCGTACCACGCCTCGACCGCGAGATCGGTCAGGCGGTCGCGTAGATCGATCGGCAGGCCGCCGTGACCGTTTCGCGCCGTGTAGTAGGCCGGATAGGCGTTGCCACTGCGCATGAGCCCGGCGTTGACGCTGCGGTTGAGCAGCGGGACCTCGAGGTGGATCTCGTTGTTCTGATGCGCCGGCGGATCGCCGACGAACACGAACGAGACCGGCCGCCCGAACGGATCGATCGCGCGGGTAAGGATGAAGCCGCGGATTTGCTCGGGGACCGAGCTGCGCACGTAGCTCGCGAGGTCGTCGTTCGGCGCGTAGTCGACGGTGCCGAATCCCAACTGCGCGAGCATGAAGTCCCGGGCGGCGGTCGCGAGGTCGCGGTTCTGGTGGCGCGAGCCCGGGTAGTGGAGCTCGAGCGCGTCGATGCCTTCGAAGCGCAACTGGGCGAACTGGCCGCCGTTGAACTCGGCATCGCGGCCGCCGACGTCGGACAGCAGATCTGCGTCGTCGGGTAGGAACCAGACCGAGTCCCCGTCCGGGCGGGAGCCGACCCTGCGGTCGTCGCCCTGGTAGACGAGATCGAAAACGCCGCGCACTGCGCGATAGGCCATGGGTGGTTTTCCTCTCTGAGGGGCAAAGGGGTTCCTGTTGGCAGGGCGAAGCAAGGAAAGGATCAATACGGGCACAACTCCTCCTTCGTCGTCGATCCTCTTCCTTCGTGTTGTCCTGGTTCTTACTTTGGCTCGGCGCCAAGAGGCATCTCCTGACTTCGAGCCTGCACGCTCGTCGCGACTCCGCCCAGCTCTGGTCTTCGTGGATGAATTCACGCTGACGAGATTCTTCCGTGGCCTCGGGATCAGTGCCGCGAGCCGTTCGAGGAAGGCCATGGGATCGAACGCGATGTGCGTCGAACCATCGCTCCGCAGACGCGAGGGATGCTGCAGCGCTCGGGTCGCCGCCGCTGGCAACTTCAGCGGCGGGTGAGCTTGCCGAGCTGTTGTTCCGCTGGGGTCTGCCGTTGCTCGCCGGTATCTCGGTCGTCTTGGTCCTCGGCGCGCTCGCCGTCCTCAAGCGCCAGGTGTGGGGCTGGTTCACGCTCGTCCTCGGCTACACGTTCCTGCTGATCCTCAACGGCAAGATGATGTCGCAGCTGTTCGTGCTGAACTTCGACCATCCGCGTGCACCCGAGATCGCGGCCGACTAGTGGTGTGACGCAGACAGATTCGTCATTATCCGTGGTGCTGCGGCGTTGCTGGTGGTGAGTCGCTCTGTCGCTTTCGAGGTTCTCGTGTCACGGCAGATCGACGTTCGGGCGGACGCAGGCGGGCTGGAGCCCGCCGAGGGAGCACGACGCCGCCAGCGGCGTCGCAGCGCCTCGGATAATGGCGAAGATTTCTGCACCACACCACTAGCTGCTCTGGCGCGGCGTACCGATCCTGCTCGCGATCGCGATGCTCGTGATGCTCTCGCTTCCGAGCGCGCGAGTTGCGCTCGGAGTCTCGGTCGCGCCACGGACACGCCGCAACCGGAAGGATCGGCCCGGCCGCGGCCATCGTGCCGCAAGCTGATACGCCGGGACGAACCGACTAGTGCTCGACGAGCCTGTCCGTGAATCGGACCTCGCGCTCCACTTTCGCAACCGCTGGGGGACCCGTGAAGTGGCATCGGTTGAGGACATCGAACGAACGCGGTGCGCGCAGAGTCATGACGCGGATCCGCACGCAAATCCCGAGGAGGGACGTGTCGTTCGGGACGCCGACCTCGGGACGGGCCCAGCCCCACTCATCGTAGAGAAAGGGCAGCGAAGAGTACGTGGGTTCGGTAGTGCTGGCCGGGTAGGCGACGATTGCACCGGGAACGTGCGGCGAGTCTTGCCGCGTGGACACGCAGAACGTGCGAAGCTCGATCGTTTGCCGCAGCTCGTCGCGCGGTGCGGAACCCTTCTGGACGATACGAGCACCAAGCGAAGGGGACCAGCTCGAGTGTCGAACGACTTCCCAGATCGGCGGGAACCCCATGTCGCTGCTCCCTCCCCACCCGCTCACCGCCCACCCGCTAGTGAACATGATGCCGTGCGCGGCGATGATCAATCCGATCAGCGGCAAGGCAATCAGCATGACGATCTTCGGGTGACGCATCGATGACGATGGTGGGCGGGGGAAACGCACAGCTGGTGGATTCTAGCTCACTTGCGCCCGGCACGCACACGAAGCGTCGGCTTCCCGAACAGGTAGCCGAGCGACTCGAGGAACACATCCATCTGGTAGACGGTACGCCGGTAGTCCGAGCCGTCGCCGCGTCCGTGGTTGAAGAACCCGTGGCCACGCCCCTCGTAGAGGTGCAGGACGCTCTTGCATCCGAGCTCGAGCATCTTGTCGCGGAACTTCTCGGCTGTCGCGACCGGGACCAGCTTGTCGTTCGTCCCGAGGAACACGACCGTCGGCGGCGTCGTTGTGCTCAGGTTGTGCAAGGGTGAGATCTCCCGGAAGCGGTCCTTCACTCGCTTGTATCCATACCCCCCGGGCCCGTTGTCGTAGACCGGGTTGAACAGCACGAGCGCGTTCGGGCGGCAGCTCACCGAAGTGTCGTCGGCCGGATCGTCGAGCCCGGGCACCGTCGCGACCGCGGCGGCGATGTGGCCGCCAGCCGATCCTCCACCTGCCGCGATGCGGTTCGGATCGATCCCGAGTCGCTTCGCGTGCGCGCGGATCCACCGGATGGCCGACTTCCCGTCGGCGACACAGTCGAACGGCGTCGTGCCGTTGCGCGACTTGACTCGGTACTCGGCCGAGATCGCGACCATGTAGCGGCCAGCGAGATAGCTGCAGTGGGGGTAGAACTGCGTCGGCGATCCACCGTTCCAGCCGCCACCGAAGAAGAACACTATGGCCGGCTGCGCGGCGTCCGGTCGGTGATGGTCGGGCTCGAACACGTGCAGGTGCAGGTCGACGTTGCTCGCGTGCTTGTAGACGAGCTTGCGCGTCGGCGTCCACTTCGGCGATGGGCTCCCGCGCGGGCGCTTTCCCGTATCGCGTTGCGCGAGCTGGCGCAGGACCGAGCGCGCGACCTGGGCCGCGAGCAGCTCGTAGCCATGCTTCGTGAAGTGGACGTCGCCGGGTGCTCGCGCGAGCTCCTTCATCCGGCCGGCCGCGACGCTGTAGAGGTCGTCGATCGCGATCCCGCGGCTGGCCATGATCCGCATCGCGGCGTCGTTGTAGAGGAGATCGTCGCCGACCTTGCGACCGGGCTCGCCCTCGGGCACAGGTGTCGTCAGCGCGAAGATCAGATCGGCGCCGGTCTTCTCGAGTCGTGCGGCGAGCTTGTCGAGGTTGCGGCCGTAGTCCTCGACCTCGTGGGTGATCGTCCCGTTGACCTTGTCTCGACCGCGGCCCGACTTCGGCCGGTAGCAGAGATCCCAGAGGCCCCAGTTGAAGTGGATCACGTCCCATTTGCCGTTCTCGGGCGACAGCCAGTCCTCGATGCGTTCGAGGCCGCGCCCCGTGTCGCCGGCGTTGCCCTTGACGCGATGGACTTCCGCCTTGCCGCGCAAGAGCTCCTGGACGGGCTTCGTGTAGCCGATCGAGATCGAGTCCCCGATCAGCAGGACTCGCGGGAGTCGCCGGGTGGGCTTTGCGGGCCGGTCCTGAGCCGGCAACCCCAGGACCGTCAGGAGAAGGAAGCTCGGAACTGCAGACCGTGCGAGCATTAGGAACGCCTCGTCGAGCTGGTAAGTGACCGGACAGGATAGTGCGATCCGCCCGCTCGAAGGCTCCGACTTGTCGCAATCGTGCGATCCCCGTTCGTGTTCTCGTGAGCGAGTAGACGTGACGCGAGGGGGTAGCGCAGGCGGTAGGGGAGTGAACCTGCACGGCCGGCGGTCGCGCGGGTGCAACGAAGGGTGGAGTGGCCGACAACACGAGGCACTCGAGAGTCGCGAGTTCGATCACGAGCGTTTCGCCGAGATCGCGGAGTCGTGCGCCCGGCTGCTCGACGGAATTTCGCTACGAAATAGCCTGAGACGGTTCTCCGAGGCACAGACATCGTCCACCAGAGGGCGGGTTGGGGGTATCGTAGATCCAGCGGCTGGCCCGGCCGTTTGCCTCCATTCCAGTTTCAGTTCTACCCCTGCTCCTTGGCGGTGGCCCGTGT
>Ga0210086_1001848_pt1 | contig 10461 bp, 15 predicted proteins | sample China_Galinas_PW_3_FD_184867 | JGI IMG/M metagenome (GOLD analysis project Ga0210086, IMG submission 184867) | Wetland microbial communities from San Francisco Bay, California, USA, that impact long-term carbon sequestration - China_Galinas_PWB_D2... | ecosystem: Environmental > Aquatic > Marine... | reverse complement strand
CAGGCACCGTTCCCTCTGTACTTAGCATAACTTTCGGAAAGATCTGTGGAAAAAGCACGGCGATCAGGCTGTAGATATAGGCCATCGAGACTCCGAGACCGATCAGGGTGAACATGTTGAGACTTTTATTGATGATCGATTGAACCCCCCGGACAAAAAAGGGCCAGCCCGCCCAAAGCACCACCGGCGTGGCCAGGATGAGTTCAAGCCATTCAAGGGTTTTGGCCGAGGCCAGGTTTTCAATGAACCCACCGCCTGGGAGGATTTCGCGCATGGCGATAATAACCAGCGGTACGGTAAGTACAGCGCCAAAAACAAACCGCTTGTGCATCTCTTCATACTCGGGATTCCCCTCTTCTTCGGATAGTTCAATGGTACGCGGCTCCAGGGCCATACCACACTTCGGACAAGCGCCGGGACCCTCCTGTATCACTTCCGGATGCATGGGGCAGGTGTACTCGGTGCGGGTTGCAGGCCGAACCGGGCTTACGGGCTCAAGGGCCATGCCGCATTTCGGACAGGATCCGGGCCCCTCCTGTGCCACTTCCGGATGCATGGGGCAGGTATAACGTCGTTTTCCTATGCCCTCGCCAATGTCCTTATCTTTCGTCGGTTTGGTTTCGGATGTGTTGTCAATATATGAAACAGGATCGGTTTTGAACGTGTTCAGGCACTGATCACTGCAAAAATAATAGCTGTTTCCGTTATGTTCGTGTCGGACGAATTGATCTTTTTGTTCGGACGTCATTCCGCATACCGGATCAACATAATGCTTTTTATGATCGTGCTGGTGATGACTGTGCTCATGGGTCTTGTTATGCATCGCATCTTTCATAAAGCTCACCTTCTTTTTAATTTATTATTCAATTTCTTCTTTTCGGACTATTTTAACCTGAGCTTGTCCAATAAAGATATCACCCTTATATTAGGCAAAAAGCATACCGGAATCAAAACAACTTGTAAAATAAAATTATATTATATTGATATCACAATAAAAATTAGGACGAACTTGAATGGGCTGGCATTTTTTGGTCATCACCCAATAATATTATAAAAACTCAAACGGGTAAAAAGTAGTCAGTCCCAGAAGTGCCACCGTGTGGTATTGTATAAAAAATACCCGGGTGGTGTCTGGATAGATTAAAACACGTCAAACTCGCCTTTAAAGAACATCTGATGTTTTTGAATTAACTTTCTGCGAATTTGCGAATCATAGCGATCTTTAGATAAACAGGTTTTGGATGAGGAGGGTTTTGCTTCGACCCACCGGACGATGTCGCCGGAAGCTGTTCTTCCTTTAGAATTTGCCTGTTTTTCAGAAGTGTAAATAATCATACTTCCCGGCTCAATAAATAATGAGATGAGTACTTAATATACATTCGGGCGGCTTTAAGAAATAAAATCCGGGTATTTTTTATTCGGTCTCAAATCGATCGTCGCAAAAGGATGAGTAGTAATTTACGCTAAACTCAAATTATTCAAATTGATTTTCAATAGTTAGAATTATTCCGGCAGGAGTTGGCACAATGTATGCAGAACTAAATATACAGTAGATGTAATAATACGATGAAAAAAGGAGACTCAACCATGATAGAGTTAACAGCAGCGTTAACCACTTTACTTTTACTTGCCTATACAAGCTTTGAAACAATGGTTGGCCGTGTAGATGTACAAATTATCTCTCGATAATCGGCCATTTATTCGCATTTGCTCTGCGAATACCTTTTATAAAAGGAGCTATAAAATGGCACATACAAGAGGTTTAGTAATTAAAATTAAAGAAGACGGAATCGCACAGGTCGTTACTGACAGAAAAAATGCTTGCGGTGGTTGCGGCTCAACGCATAGCTGCAACTCTTGCCTTTCAAATTCCAAAATGACAGCCGAAGCGCTGAACAGCATCGGTGCCAAAGAAGGTGATCTGGTCGAAATCAGCCTCAATTCAGGTGTCGTCCTTAAGAGCGCGGCGGCAATGTATTTGATTCCGGTAGCGGGTCTGATGGCGGGCGCTTTAGCTGGTGTGGGCGTCAGTAGCATATTGGCTGTCGATGAAACCATATCGGCAATTATTTTCAGTATTATTGGTCTATGCCTTGGTTTTATGACAACTGCTCTTATTTCCAGACGAATGTCGGTGAGAAACCGGCTCACCCCGGTTATAACCCAAATCATAAAGCCCGAAGTAAAACACTCCCGATCTTCCGTGAATAGTGATCTTTTTCACCAAACGAAAGTGTGTTCAACGTGTCATTAATAATCAATAAGGTTTGTTGAATGGAGGTGAAAACAATGAAGCGATTTATGATACCCAGAGTTGCTCACTGTGGGAGTGGGCACTGACGTCGGTCCCGGGTATGACGTTAAACTGCCCGAATAATCAATGGAATGCCGTCCATTGCTTTTTTCCAACCTTGCTTAATACCAATTCATGAACGATCCGAGGCAAAAACGGATTAGAACAGCAATATACGCCAACCCAAAAATGCCAAGACACTCATAGAAATCCAGAAAACCCGGCGGGATATTGATGAAATTCCGCTATAGCACCGGCGATAAAACTGCCTGTTGTGTAAAATTGTGAGAATTTCTGAGAGAATTTCCCAGATAGCATGAGTGCTGATGATAATTGTCACCATCGATAATAATGAAAGACCTTTACCGGCAGCTAAAGTGATGAAACCCAAAGTATAAGGAAGAGCCAAAGGCGCACTTTGAAAATGAGCAAATTCGTGTGTAACGCTGAGAGTATAAGAGTCATTTTCATTCAATCCCCGACGCAACAACCAGTTGACCAAAGGTGGATGAGGAATTAGAAAATTCCGCCAGCCCGCTCGGTGGATAAAACCGGGCCCGATGCTTACTGTCGCGTTTATACCATACCAGGTTCGCAGCTGAACGGTCTTAGCCTCTTTTGCTTTCATAATTTCAAGTTGTCCTTTTGGGCAGCTGACCGTTATAATATTATGGAAGTCATGTATGCTACATCTCACCATTATGCAGGGATTAAGCTTTATATAGAAATCCTTCAACAACATACAGAGAAACCGGCTCCTGGATTCCTTTGAGCCTTACCTGGAATAACTTTTTAATCGTTAGGTGATCAGAAGCGATCCCATAAACGGAATCTGATATTACGACCTCTCCTTTCCCAGCACTTGACTGAATCCGATGCGTTATGTTCACGGCTGATCCGACGATACCATACTTGGCTCTGGTTTCAGAGCCGATATTACCTACAACCACTTCTCCGACATTAACCCCGATCCCCATTTGGAGTTCGGGTAAATTCTCCGCCCGATTTTCTGCATTGAAAATTTCGATAACTCCCTGCATCTCGAGAGCACACTGGATCGCCTTATATGTCGAAGGGGAAATAGGGCCTTCCATAGGATCAAAAAAAACCAGCAAGGCATCTCCAAAAAAATCAACGATAATCCCTTTATGTTTCCGGATCGTATCAATCATATGGGAGAAATAACGGTTCAGCATGCGGATGGTTATGTCCGGACTTAAGGTTTCAGATAGAGGTGTGAATCCCCGAAGATCTGACATTAGAATTGCAACCTCACGCTTCTCACCACCCAACCTTAATGCCTCGGGCCGCCGCATAAGTTCGCGGGCGATCTCTGGGTCCACATATCTTCCAAACGTGTTACTGATAAAATCCCTCTGTTTTAAGCCTTGAACCATAGCATTAAAACTTTCCGTCAGTTGACCGATTTCATCCTTCGACTTTACGGGAAGCGGATCGCCATAATCTCCACTGGCCACTCGTTCGGCCGTTTCTGATATTTGCCGGACAGACCGAACCATCCTTCCTCCGACGAATCGAATCAACAGTAATATAAAAATAAAGCTCACGCCGCCGACCAACAGATAGAGTGTACGAAAGCGAAGGATCGGCGCCAGTATTTTTGTACCCGGCGCAAACAGAACAATGGTCCAAGGTGCGTTTTTGAGTTTGTAAAAGCCGCTTACCAAGTCGGGTGGATGTCCCGGCCCGGCGAGAGCGCCAAAGGGTCTTTTCTGCATGGCTGCCAATAAAGAGAGTTCAAGAGGGTCCCTTGTTTCACCAAGCCGTTTATGGGTCTTTATGGTCGTTTCCGTATGTGCAATAAATCGTCCGGTCTTATCAACCAGCCCTGCCAATTCGCTCTGCCACCACCCCAGAGTCTGGATTCCTTCCAGGAGGTAATCAAAACGGATAACGACTTCTAATGTACCTAGAGAATTTTGATCTTCATCTTTGAATTTGGAAATGAGACGTACCGTCTCATGGCCTAACTGGGTATCATGCTGGGGAGGGGTTATTTCAGATATGACCGCTTTATGAAAGCGCATCATCCCTCTTTTTCCTCTTCCGGCTCCCATGCCTCGCTCCATCATGTTTATGCCCGGCTTGGGAAATGATTTTGACAATTTCAAACTGACCTCGTCAATACCTTCCAGACTTTTTAATTGATTGAGAATAAAGCTCTGGACATCATACGCGTCACTCATTACTCCTGTTTTTTCAAACAGTTTAATCCAATCCTCGGATTTTTCCAGACGCATGTCGATATAATGGGCAGCACGTTCTAACTTAAGTATTGCAGCCTCTTGCCACTCATTAAGCAATGTTTGTCTTGCGTATATAAACCCCAAAAACCCGATTGAAAACAAAAGAAGCGCTACGGGAAGCAACAAAAAGAGAATTAACCGCTGCTGAAGACTTTTAATCATATTAAACTTCCTTTAACTTTAAAATTATGCTCGGCAACAAATAAATCTGTAAGACTATTATATATAAAAAACTTTGTTGTACAATTATAAATTTATAATTTGACCAGAGATGCGTTTGTTGATTTTTTTCCCCTTTTAAACAAATTGCTTTCGATGAAAAAACTTGAATCGCTGCAACTCAATTTGAGTTCGTCATTGTATCCTTTTTAGCCACCTTTGACATTTCCTTTATAATCGTCGGATACTTTTTATCCACTCCTTTCTAATCAATTGGTTCGTGAAAAGATCTTTCATTTCCAATCTCTTAATTTAAGGTTATCATATTAGCATGTTAAATCAATTTTGCAGCGATATGGCACAGTGTTTGCAATACCACTATGTAACACTTTAAATCGACCATGATTAGATTGGGGGTTCGTTATGACAGAAAAAAATCAAGTTAATAACATCGAACACGATTCATTGAAATGCTGTACAACGACCGACAGCCTTCCGGGAAAAGTCATGGCCAATCCAATGAATCAGGATAAAGATAAAGCGATAAACGCTACCGGTTATACTGTTTTGGAAAGTGGCGCAAATAGCACAGAAGTCACCTTTGAATCACAAGGGCTGCTTTCGAAACAAACGTTCAGTGTGAAACCCTATTTGTTTGGCATAGCGGCGGCAGCCGGTGTTATCGGTTTCTACCTGGGCCTTTTGACCCTGGTATCGGACTGGTACAGTGCCAAGTCGCAGTTTGCACAATACGGGGGGTGGGTTATCGCCCTAGCAACCGGTTTAGGTATTCAGGCAACGTTATTTGCGTATATTAGAAACCAGCTTAAAGGGAAAGCGATAACAGCTGCAAAATCAAGTATGGCTGCTTCCGGAGGGGTATCCACCGCCTCCATGGCAGCGTGCTGTGCTCACTATCTCGTAGCTTTTCTGCCGGCATTTGGACTTCCATTTTTTTCGGCTGCAGCAGCCGGGTTGGCAAAATATCAATGGGAATTTTTTTTTCTGGGCGTAATTTCGAATATTTTCGGAATTGCTGTAATGATTCGAACAATGAATAAAAACGGATTGATACCTGCAGGAGTTCTTGCAAGAAGTTTGACCATCGGGCTTTAAAAATTGTTTGCATATACTAAAAGCAAAAAAACAAGTGGCCATTAGTGAGGTTCACAGTATTGGAAAAACAAATAATAAAAGGAGACAACATCATGAAAAAATTAACCAGTATCGTTGGAATTACATTACTCAGCGCGCTTCTCATTGTGCCGGTAGCTGTCTGGGCACACAGTTGGGGCAGGGGCGGCGGTCCTATGATGGGGAACTGGGGTGGAGGCCCTGGCTATTATGACCAAAATGACAGAGGTTATACCACGCTGAATAGAGAACAGCAGGAGCGATTGGCTGACCTGAATCGAAAATTTTACGATGAAACCAGAGCCCTGCGTGACAAGCTGTGGTCAAAATCTGCTGAACTCAACGCACTTTTGTCCGAGACAGCTCCTGACGCCGGCAAAGTTGGCAAAGTTCAAAAAGAAATTTCCGACCTTCAGGCCAAGATTGATGAAAAGGCGGTCATTAATAAAATTGAAGCCCGTAAAATCGCGCCGGATGCTCGTTTCGGTGGTGGATACGGCTATGACGGTCACATGATGGGTGGATACGGAATGGGTTACGGAAGAGGCGGATACGGAATGGGTTACGGAATGGGTTACGGAATGGGCTATGGCCCCGGCGCATGCTGGAACTAAACTTCTAAAATGGGGGTAGAAAAAAACTCTACCCCCAATACCAACGACAAAAATTAAGGAAATAAACATGAAAGTAAAAATATACCCATTAATAATTTTTGCATCACTATTCACCATCATCGCAACTGCAAATGCACAAGGTCCCGGGAGGCGAATTGCCGATCGAGATATGGAAAGTATCAACCTGGCAATGATGGGTGGGGGAAACATGATGGGCGGCGGCGGAATGATGGGCGGACAAGGAGGCCTTAATGGTTTCGGTTGGGGGCAAAGAGATGCGAGGGTTCCCGCAGATGAATATCAACAAAACCGAAATCTAAACAATCAAAGAGTTCACAGGGAAGAAATAGAAAGATTACACGAAAGGATACAGCAGAAAAGAAGAGAACTGTCTTCATTATATCGATCGGACACTGCAGATAAAGCGGAGATCAACAAGAAAGTCGATGAACTCAACAATCTTGAGCGCGATCTGGACGACAAGATTTCGAGCTATGATAGCAGATGATAACTATTTCAAATAAATTACGTTTATGAAGATACCATATATTGAGAGGATTAAGATATGAAAGTCATGCTGTTTGATAAAATTCAAAACAATCATATGTTAATGATGATTCTCTGCTGCGCGCTTCCGATAGCAGCCTTGTTGTCATTATCCTATTTGGATGTTCTCGGTTCCTGGGGATATTATGCTGTATTTCTGTTATGTCCTCTGGCCCATATCCTGATGTTCAAAAAAAGCCATACCAAGAAGGACAAAGAGGTTGTCAATAAAAGCTGCCATTAAATTTTAATTTTATTATTATACCACGAAGTGGTATTATCAGAAAAAATGATTATTTTTTGTTAAATGAAAACGACAAAGGAGATTTAGCTATGGAAACAATCGAAACATCAAAAACTTTAGAAAAATCAGTTGTTGATCCGGTGTGCGGAATGAAAGTTGAACCTACCCGGACCCATTTACTGGTAAACCATGAAGGTTGCACCTATTACTTTTGCGCTGAAGAGTGCCGAAAAGCATTTGAGGCAAACCCCAAAAAGTATTTAAAGGGAAAACATCCAAAACGCAAAGGTTGGTGGGGACGCTATTTGGAGCGCCTGGAAAAAGCCACCGGCGGCAAATCTTTAGAATGTCATTAAAAGAAAAAGGCCTATCAACGAGTCTTGGCCCTTTAAATATCAAAACAGATTAAGTTATGTGTCATTTAATTTTATTCTTGCCGGTTTTTGCCCTGCCGGTATTCTGGTTTTTTCCTTTTTCAACGGCTCTGCCCATCTATCTTATCATCTCAGCAATCTCTGCATTCCTGTATTTCTTAATTTTTAAAGCCATGATGATGAAGCCTCGGGTAGGAAAAGAAGCCATGCTGGGCAAAACAGTTGTGGTTATCAAGGACATCGCCCCTGAGGGAAAAATCAAATATACTTCGGAAATCTGGAATGCAATAGCTGACGGAAAAAATTTTTCTGTTGGAGAAAAAGTTATTATTCACGGTTTTTGGGGTATGAATGTTCTGGTGAAAGAAATCTCAGCTGAAAAGCAGTGATAACAAAAAGAATCGGCGAATTGCATGAAATTTTGAAGTGGTAAAATGAATAATGTAAAACGAAGTATTTCAATAAAACTAATAGGCGCTTTAATTGTATTTACTGCCATCGGTTTGGTCGGCGGTGCATGGGAATATTCCTGAATGACTTTGTGAAAGTGAAACATGCGTTCTCTTCCCAATGTAATATATAATTACTCTCTTGACAACTAAATACAGCCGGAATAGTTTTAAAAATGTGAACCTTAAATTTGGTGGAAGGTGAAAGATCTATCGTCAACTATCAATTCATTTTTTAAGAAAGGAATTCATTATGAGAAAAATTATACTGATTTTGTTTGCAACTGTATTCATCGGCGTCGCCCTCTATTCAGTCGAGGGCAACGCACAGATGGGACAGGGATACGGTCCCGGATATGGTATGGGTCCGGGTATGATGGGACAAGGATACGGTCCCGGATATGGTATGGGACCCGGTATGATGGGACAGGGATACGGTCCCGGATATGGTATGGGACCCGGCATGATGGGACGGGGGTACGGTCCCGGATATGGCATGGGACCCGGTATGATGGGACAGGGATACGGCATGGGCCCGGGTATGATGGGACCCGGCTATGGATACGGTCAGCAGTATGGCCCGCAATACGGGCGCCAGTATCAGCAACCCCAGAACCCGCTGGATAAGAATCAGGCCAAACAACAAGTTGAAAATTACTTAAGTTCCATGAGAAATCCCAACCTGAAACTTGGGAAAATTGAAGAAAAGGGAAACAATTATCAGGTCAATATTGAAACCAAAGAGGGTTCCCTGGTGGATAAATTGCTTGTAGACAAAAACACAGGGTGGATGCGCTCAGCATATTGATTCAAAATCATTTATTATTGTATGCTTGGCTACTTACACTTTCCCGGGAAGGCAGAATCTTCTTCTGTTTAAAAAAGAAGTTCTGCCCACCGGATAAAGGTATCTTCTATTCCTTTAACTATTTGTTAAGATATTTTTCAGGATTTTTTGCGAATGATTCCTTGCAGCCGGCTGCACAGAAATAGTAGGTTTTACCCTTATATTCGTAAGTCGCAACAGCCTTCTTTTCATCCACATTCATGTTACAAACAGGATCAACGGCCATATCTTTCACCTCCTTCACGAAGCTCTCTGATTTTCGGAACCATTTGTTTTTTTTATCTTTAATAAAGGCTTGGCATATATTTTAGAATAAGCTTATAACAACCATTGTCAAGGCATTATCGAATGATATTCTTAGCTAAAATTCAATCCGTTTGTTATGAAGCTGTCCGATCTATTGTTTTTGGCTGTTTGTTTTCCTCAACCGTCACCACGGTATATTGATCTTCTCGAAGATCGATGACATCCTCGTTTCCATCTTCAGACAGCTCATTAAAATGTCTGTCTTTATCAGGTTCGCCTCCATGAGCGCTGTGACTGCCGTGACCGCTATGACCGCCGTGACTGCCGCAGCAACCCATCCCCATTCCTCCTTTTCGGAAAAACAGAAGATACACAACAAAGGCCCCTAAGATCAGCGGGATTATATTTTGCATGGTTAATCCTCCTTAATGAAAAATTTTGATTGTGATGATTCAAATTTTCCTCTGTAAGTCTGTTGTCCGGAAGTCCTCTAAAAATGACCCACCCGACGCTAATGCCGCTGTTATATTCAATTGGACTCCTGAAATTCTGCATCCACATTCCGGCATTTTTTCAAACCTTAACACTTGACAATGCAAACAATATGCCACATTGTAACATATTAAGCTCAACTCTTAATAATCACTTGAAAATTTAGATTCATTCTTGCTTGATAGAACGTCTGGTATAAGTGCGACTTCGCTCCAACAGGGTAAAATGTATCCAAACTCCCCGGTTCAACAAATAACGAGATGGGTACTTTATAATCATCCTGACAGGTTTTAAAAATGAGATCCGGTTACTTTTTACTCGATTTCAAACCGATTTCTTCAAAAAGATGCATAACAATTTGCCTTTAACTCAAGCTATTCTGGGTGATTTTACGAGTTAGAATTATTGCGGCAGGCGTTGGCACAATATTTGCTGCATTAGTAGGGAACAAAAACAATAACGGAATGACAAAGGAGGTGCTTCGATGACGGAATTAGCAGCAGCTTTAATGATGTTACTTGTATTTGCCTATGCAAGCTTTGAAAGAATGCTTGTCCGTTTAGACGTGCAAATTATCTCTCGATAATCGGCATACAATGTGGAAGCTAATAGATGTAAATTCTATAAAATGGTTATACCGAACATAGGAATGATCAAAAAAAACCCGGTTTTGAGTCACCTATGATCAAGTCAGTAGAAAATAATGCAGCCATAAAACAGCATAACGGGTGCGCTACATTAATTTTTTGGAACATGAAAAAAATCTTTTTAAAATCGATGTTGTTTCTGATCCTTT
>Ga0210086_1001847_pt1 | contig 10462 bp, 8 predicted proteins | sample China_Galinas_PW_3_FD_184867 | JGI IMG/M metagenome (GOLD analysis project Ga0210086, IMG submission 184867) | Wetland microbial communities from San Francisco Bay, California, USA, that impact long-term carbon sequestration - China_Galinas_PWB_D2... | ecosystem: Environmental > Aquatic > Marine... | reverse complement strand
CGCACGCCTGAGGCATCAAAGACACGCAGATCCAAATCGTTCACCAGGGCGGGGCTGACGTTGGGCGTTCCGGGCACGTCGTCCCACACGAGCGTGATCTTCAACTCCGCCTCGCCGGGGGGGACGGGCACCAACACCGCGTGGGTTTCGCCCTGATCGACCTGTGCTTCGTGAAACCGCCCGGTGCGTAAGAAGTCCACTGTGTCGCGGGCGCGCACCGAGCCGTAGCCGGACTTGTAGTCCGGTCCGACGTCAAGAATGTCATGGGCATTATGGATCAACAGCGCCTTGAAGGTCGCGTTCGTGGGGTCCGGGCTCCCTGCGAACTGCGCGCGAAAATCTTCCAGGAGAAGAGCGGTGAGCCCGCTTACCGTCGGCGCGGCCATCGACGTGCCGCAGAGCGTGGTATATGCAATATCGCTGGCACTGCCGCAAGATGTCACACCGTTGTCGCCACCAATTTGACAGCCGGGTCCTACGACGTCCGGCTTGAGTCGACCGTCGTCCAGCGGGCCCCAGGCGCTGAATCCGGTCATGGTATCGTCGTTCGAGTTGACGGCACCCACGCAAATGTGGTTCTTGGCGCCGGCCGGCGGTGCCATGCTATAGAAATCGCCGAATCCTTCCACGTCGCACCGGTCGCCCTGGCGCTCGTTGCCAGCCGCCCACACGACGGGGAACGGCGCCCCCAAACTGCCGGTGACGATCGCGTCGATCAGCGCCGATGTCACACCGTAGTCGCCCTGGACCTCGCATGGAAACAAGTTGGGTTCGATGTTGCTCCCGATCGAGTTGTTGGCGAGATCCGCGCCGAAGACGTTGATCGCCTCGTCGTAATCCGACTCGAGGTCGGCCGGATTGCTGTAGAGAAAGATGTACGGGTTGTCGAACTCCAGGCCGTACGACAGAATGCTGACACTCGGCGCCATACCCTTGTAGGTCGCATCGCCGACTCCGGCGCCGCCGAGTGTGCAGGCCACGTGCGTGGCGTGGTTGGACAGCTCCGATGTGTCGAGCGTCAACAGGCGCCCCTGCAAGTCCACGTGGGTGTCACGCGCCGCGCCTGCGTCATAGACCAGCGCGGTGACGCCCGCGCCGGTAAGGTCGTAGGGCGGTGCCTGGACCTGGTCTACTTCGCTAAGCTGCCGGTTGCCGTCGTTGGCGTCGCTCATTCTTGGCAGGGGGAACTCGATCCACTGCACCGCATCCTCTTGGGCCAGCGCGCCGATCAGAGACTCAGGCACTTCGAGCACCAGCCCGTTGAGCGACCTCAATCGACCGCGCACCGTGGCGCCGTGGCGCACCGCCGCGGCGACGCCTTCCCTATCGAGTGCGACATCGGGATGATACAGCACGTACACACCGACGATCCGCGCGACCGGCGTTACCTCCGACACAACGGCCCAGTCCGGCACCGTTCCCGCGAGAATCCGTGGGTCCTGTTTCCACTGTGGTTCGACGGCGCGCACGCTTTCGAGGCTGACCACATCACGCAACGCCGCCGCCTCAGTCCGTCCAGATGCCAGCGACGCGAAGAAGGCGTTGTCGCCCAGGCTGCGGAGGAGTGTCAAACCCGCTCGGCGAAGCCGTTCGCGATCCGCCTTGTTCGGCGGCGAATCGAATTGAGCGATAACATGATGGGCCGAGGGCCGCCCGGTCAGGTCTTCGATGGCAGCCGCCAGGGCGGCGCGATTCATTCGCGCGGTCTCCACGCGCCCAGCGCGCCAGCGGACTTCGCCGGCCGACGCTCTCTGTCCGGCGCAGACCCCGAATGCTGCGATCAGGAGCAAGAAAAGCGTTATCCTACCTGCCAATCTGGTAGGTGTCATCCCTGTGGCGTGGCGCATCCTTCCCTTCCCGTCCTGCTTAGTCTTTTCGGTCGAGGAATGATGATTGCGGGGCAAGTGGCGTACGCGGAACGAATTCCGCCGGGTATTGTCACACCGGTCCGACTGCGACGGCAGATCGATCCTCGACTTTAGTACTATCGTCCATTCTATCAAAAAGGGCCGAGAAAAAAAACGGCCTCACGATGACGCGCCCGGCATTCATCTTCTTCTCACAACGCCACGCCCGAATCGACCGCGCCGGACCCGAATCAACGTGCCGTTTCCGTCTACAGACTAATTCGTCAGGCGTGACCGCAATTCGTCCGGGTTGGTGCGGTGTGGGACGTCGCCGGGCCCATGCACATCGACGACCGTCGCGGGAACTTCAATCCGACACCTGCTTCTCCATGCCGGCCGTGTCATTTCGGTTATGCGATATTTGTCACGCATACTGAGCCTCGCAGGCACCCTCTTCGTGGCAAACGGTGCAAGTCAAACGACAGTGGAGCGGGCTGCAAAAATGGGAGACATTGGCGAGGTGATCAAGTCGCGCGCGCGAGCGAACTCCAGCCCGAACTGTCGATCGACGTCGGCGTGGGGAAACTCCCGCCGAATGGCCTCGTGGATTGGGCGGATGTTGGCTGCGACATCCGCGGCCGGCGTAAAGTCCAGCGCCTGTGCCGCCGCCAGCAACTCGATCGCAAGCACATGCTCGAGGTTGTCCATGACCTGCCAACACTTTACCGCGCCTGTCGCGCCCATGCTGACGTGGTCCTCTTGGCCACCGGACGTGGGAATGGAATCGACTGACGCAGGGTGGCAGAGAACTTTGTTCTCCGAGACGAGCGACGCGGACGTGTACTGCGTAATCAGAAAGCCGCTGTTAAGACCACTCTTTTCGATAAGGGCTCGCGGGAGACCGTATGGACTGCCGCTTATCAAGAGGTACTGTCTGCGTTCCGAAATGCTGGCGAGTTCAGCCAGGGCACAGGCCAGGTAGTCCAGGACGAGCGCCAACGGCTCTCCATGAAATCCCCCTCCACTGATGGCGCGACCGTCGTCCAGTATCACCGGGTTGTCCGTAACGCTGTCTATGTCTCGAAGAATGACTTCTCGAGAATGGGTTAACGCATCTCGAACGGCACCATGAACCTGCGGCACGCATCGCAGGGAGTAGGGGTCCTGCACGCGCTTGCCGTAAGGTGAGTTCGGACTGTCCGCACGCCCGGCAAGCAACTCCCTGATGTTCCGGGCGACAACAATGGCCCCCGGATGGGGGCGCAACTGATGCAGCGATTCACCAAACGGCGACAGACTCCCTCGAACGGCCTCCAGCGACATGGCGGCCACGACATCGGCGGCCCGACACGCCTGTTTGGCGCGGACGCACAGGGCGGCACCGTAGGCCGTCATGAATTGGGTCCCGTTGATCAGCGCCAGTCCTTCCTTGGCGCCAAGTCGTGTGGGTGGGATTTTGTGGCGCTTCATCGCCTCCAGCGCGGGCACACGGTGCCCTTCGTCCCTCAGTTCGCCTTTTCCAATCAGAGGCAGCGACATGTGGGCGAGTGGCGCCAAGTCTCCGCTGGCGCCCACGGATCCTCGCATGGGCACGGTGGGGAGCAGGTCGGCATTCAAAAGCTGAACCAAAATCTCGATGGTCTCTCGCCGGACGCCACTGTGCCCGGCACACAACCCATGAATTTTGAACCACATCATCCAGCGCACGAGCACATCCGGAATCGGATCGCCGACGCCGACGGCGTGCGAAAGCAGCAAGTTTTCCTGGAGTGCCGGCAGTTGCTCGGGCGACAGGCTTGTGTCACAAAAACAGCCAATACCGGTGTTTACGCCGTAAACCGGCGTGTTTCGATCGCCGACGATTCGCTCGACGTGCTCTCGTGAGGCCTGCACGCGCCCCCAAACCTCCGGGGAAATCTGCACCTGAATCGGCCGCGCGTAGCAATCCTCCAGGAGCGCGAAGTCCAGCGCACGTCCGTCGAGTTCGATATGCGCAACGTCTTTCGGCATGACTCAAGTGTACATCGGGCCATTGCGTCTGTCACTACATGCTGCAAGCGTGTCTTGCCAAGATCCCGGATTGGGCTCGTGGCTTCCTGACTCTCCGCCACGGTGCGTCACGAATGCGCCTGATCGGCTTGGTAGACTCGATCTCGATGCGTGTGCGCGTCGCCTGACGTGGCCTTCCGGCAACAACCCGATTTGAGATTTCACCAGGTCAACATGGACCTGTCGCGCTACCTTGCGTACCGGTGCCCGCGCGTAGACGCATCTGCCGCAAACGGAATTGTATCAGCCTACGAATCGGAATAGCGCGCCAGGGTGTTCTTGACCGCCTCGATCATTTTGGATCGAGCTGCGGAGAACTGAGCCGGTTGCTCTTCGAGCCACTTCTTGCGGTCGGAGCCCACCTCGCCGGAAAGTTCCTTTCCCAGCCGAAGATCCTTGAGCGACACGGTGCCTGACTTTTTCTCGTCTTCGCCAACCATCAGCACGATGGGAATGCCCTGGGCGTCGGCGTACTTGAATTGCTTCCCAATGCCCTTTTTGCCCAGGAAGAGTTCCGCGGGGACGCCCGCGCGCCTGAGTTCGAAGGTGATGGCGAGGTATTCGTCCATCATGGACCGATCCAGGACGGCAACGAGCACCTGTGCGGTGGCCCGACGCGCCGAGATTCTGCCGATCTCCAACAGGGCTGCCAGCAAACGATCCACACCAATGGATGCCCCCGTCGCCGGAATGGATTCTCCGAGAAATCGCGTGACCAGATTGTCGTACCGCCCGCCCCCAAAGACCGAGCCGAACTGCGGCGCGTCTAGCAAGACCGCTTCAAAGACCGGGCCGGTATAGTACGCAAGGCCGCGAGCGACGCTCAGATCAATCGCCACCCTGTCGTCGCCGTAACCCAGGCCCGCAAGTTGCCGCGACATCGCCGCGATAACATCAATCTCCTCATTGGCGCCGTCCACGTCTCCGAATGTGTCGCGCAGGCCGTCGAGCACTTCCTGGCGGCGATCCGAGTGGATGTCAAGGAACTTCTCAATCTTGGCCACTTGACCATCCTTGAGCCCGAGCCCGGAAATGAAATCGCCGGACTCGTCGGTGTAGCCTGATGTCAATTCGAGCCGGATTCTGTCGAGACCGACCCGCTCGAGTTTGTCCAGGACTCGGAAGACGTCGTCAGCAGGGCGCATCGACTTCTGCTCTGAGAAGGAATCGGAACCTGATCGTACACGTTCCACCACCTCTATCTGTTCAGGGATCGCTGCATACTTGAGCAGGAGATTCAGAATCCGACGGCTGGAGAACCGGACGCGATAGGAGCCGACGCTGAGCGCCGAAAGTGTATCGCACATGGCCGCAATGATTTCCACGTCCGCCACCTCGGATGCGACACCGACCGAATCAAGATCAAACTGCGTGAATTCACGGAATCGCCCGGGACCGGGTTTGTCTACGCGCCAGACCGACGATACCTGATATCGGCGGAATGGCCGGGGCAGGTCGCGGTATTGTGCGACGACCCGCGCCAAAGGAACGGTCAAGTCGAAGCGAAGCCCGAGAGGTTCATCGCGGTCGCCGCGGCGTACGTCGGGATTCTTGACCGCAAAAATCGACTCTTGCGCTTCCGTACCCGCCGACCCTGATAGGACATCCAGGTATTCGATGGCCGGGGTCGCCAGGGGAACGAACCCGTACAGCTCGTACACCCCTCGAATCGTATCAATGAGCCACTGCCTGGCGGCCATCGACTCCGGCAATTGGTCCCGAAGGCCACGGAACAAGCGAGGCTTCACCGCGTCAGTCACGTCATAGGCTCCAAATGATTGCTAGAAGGATGGCGATCGCTACTACCGGCGACGGGACTTGAACCCATGACCTCCTGATCCACAGTCAGGCGCTCTAGCCAACTGAGCTACGCCGGCAAACTCTCCAGGGACCATACCACCACCCGCATCGATCGTGGGCTTGGGCGCACTGGAAAAGAAGGGCCATTATATTCGGCTCTCCCGCCACGGCAAGCGGACACCAGCGTGGCCTCAGGCCAGGGGTGCGTGACAGAATCGGCGGACGCGAAAAGCCGTAGATGGGCAGGTCGTTGCTCCGCCTCAGCGGAGCGTTGACCTGCCGATTGGGCAAGGCAGGTGAACCTCCCGGCATAGCCGGAAGAACCACCTGCCCTACACATGCAGCCCGCCGAACGTGTCACGCACGCAAACCGGAACGACCGTCGCCTTGCCGACCGGGAGCGAGAACTCTACCATCGATATTCAGTGGATCACGCTTGTTTTGGCTGATGGCATACGGGCTGGGAATGGCGAAGAAGACAACCCGCACCCCGATTGCCTGCACAAAGCACCACCATCCACAGGTCGTGGCAGGGCTCGTGGCCCGGCCGCGGTTGCCGGACCGGCTTCAACAACACACTTGGCGGGCGATGACGCCGGCGTCGGCGCAGGCCGGCTCAACCAAAAGCACGCAGATGGCCCGCTGGCAATAGGAGGACAACACCATGGCCAAGTCGCCGGAAGAGATGCTCGAATCGATGATACGCAACCTGGAGGAGAAGACGGGCAAAACACTTCCCCAGTGGATCAAGATCGCCAAATCCGGCAAGCTCGCCAAGCATGGCGAACTGGTCAAATTTCTCAAAACCGAACACGGCGTGACGCACGGTTACGCCAATCTCATCGCCCAGAAAACGCTGCAAGGCGACGCCGAGCCGGCCGGCGACGCAGGGCTGGTCGCCGCGCAATACGCCGGCGACAAGGCGCCGCTCCGTCCCATATATGACGCCGTCATCGCAGCCGTCACCAAATTCGGCGGCGATGTGGAGGTGTCGCCCAAGAAGGCCTACGTCAGCCTTCGTCGCAACAAGCAGTTTGCCATTGTTCAGCCGACGACCAAGACACGCGTCGATGTCGGCATCAACCTCAAGGGCACGCAGCCGACCGATCGTCTTGAAGCCTCCGGCAGCTTCAACGCCATGGTCAGCCACCGCGTCCGAGTGAGCGACAAGAAAGAGGTGGACAAGGCGCTCATCGCGTGGCTGAAGCAAGCATACGAAGTGTCATGATCGCCGGCCTGCCACGAATGCGTCCCATAAGTCGCTTCCAGCCACACAAGAGCAAGAAAGGGCGATTGGTGCGAGTGCATGGTTTCACCTGATGCTGCCGGTAGCGGGCGGCACTCTGCCGAACGAATCCGAGCAAGCCGTTATCCGAGACATTCAGGCGATGCGGGCCAGTGGCTTAACGCTGGAGCGGATCGCGGACGTGCTCACGGAACGAAGCGTACCGACCAAGACGGGCAAGTCTAGTCGATGGACCCACCAAGCGGTCGGTCGGATCGTCCGCCGAGCGGTCTGATTTCGTGTTGAATGCAAGGAGAAGCAACGATGAAACGGTCAATCTTTCAGGCTGTGGTTCTTCTGACACTTGGGTTTGCGGGAGGAATCGGCATGATGACGCTCGCCAGCAATCGCTATGAGTTGAGCGTCCGCCGGTTGAAGGGTGGTTCTAGCGAGCAGATATGGCGGATCGACAAATGCACCGGTCGGACTTGGCGGCTGGAAAAGGACGTGTGGCTCCCCCCAATGGCTGATGCCCTACACCCGAACTTCCGGCGGGGGAGTGAGAGATAACACTTGGTCCGGGCAATTGGGAAAACCGAAAAACGTGTGCCTCGAACTTGATCTTGGTTCCTGTAAGCGAGGGGGAGCACCATGAACGAGCAATCGGAACTTGGAGCATTCGTGACGGCGTGTGCCGTGGTGTTCGCAATCCTGTTTGTACTGCGGTCTCCACTACTCAGCGGGTTGCTCAGCTTGGGTCTCGTCGGACTCCTGGCGTTCTTCCTGATCGGCTCGCACATGCAGGACCGCTGAGCCCGTCCCCGTTTGGCCACGGGAGAGTATGCGGCGTCCGTGCATCCGGCTGCCACTCCGGGTCGTCGGACTCGTTCCTGCGATCCCGAAATTGGCGTTGCACCGGGCCGTCAAACGCGGCAATCAGGTGGAGGGATTTACCTTGTTCTGAAGCACCGCCAGGACGGCAAACTCGTCGTCCTCTCGGACGAGGCGGTCTGCGAGTACGGGTCCGAGGCAGGTTTTGAAGCTAACAGCCCGAGCCAGGTCATTGTTCTTGCCTGACATAACGGGTTGAGCGTCAGGACGTGCCGGTCTAGACAGCACGGGCCTTCGACCTGTTTGCTTGCAGGAAACCGATCATTCGCTCGGTGGTACGTGGAAGTCTGCGTGGGATGAGTTGGCATTCCCAAACGGTCATGACGGACCAGCCCAACTTCTTCAGTTCACGTCTTCTTGCAGCATCTCGAAGCCTGTTTGCCTCAAACTTCTTCTGCCAGAACCTAATGCGTGTACTGGGCATCGACTGCCCCTTGCGGCAGCCGTGCCGGTGCCAGAAGCATCCATGAACAAAGAGCACCTTTCGTCGCCCCGGAAACACCAAATCCGGGTTGCCGGGCAGATCACGCCTATGAAGCCTGAATCGGTACCCTAAACGGTGGAGAGTCTTGCGAACGACGAGTTCGGGCTTAGTGTTCTTGCCCTGAATCGCCTGCATAATCGTACTGCGTTTCTCACGAGTGAAGAGGTCCGTCATAGCGTTCGCTTAATCTTCTGGAGCAACGCAGCATGCTTGCCCGCATGTACCTCATCATGGCACTTGCTACAAATAACAATGAGGTTCTCTTCAACGTTCGGTCCTCGGTCTTCGTGATGTTCAACGTGGTGGAGTTCGAGTATTCGAGGGTCGTCCTTCGTCCACCGTTCGATGTGCCATCTACAAACACGACAGGTGTTGTCATCACGTGCGTAAACGGCCTTCTGGATTGCCTCCGGGATTCTCCGATCGTGAGGTTCCGAGACCCGCTCCTCTGACTGAAGCACGTATTGTCCGACTCGCAGGTCCGGGCGGCCCGTGAATCTTGTTGCGATCGAGTATCCGTGTTCGGTCCTGAGTTCCCGTACCCTGCGTGCATATTCCTTTGCCTCTCGGGCAACGTAGGCGAGTTCTTCGGTCGTGACGACTTTGCCGACGTTCTCTTTGAGGAATTGCAGAACTCGTTGTTGACTTCCCACACCGCTCTTTCGGATTCGATTGACAACGTGCCATCTGCGTGCCGCGTCCAGGTCAGGGTCCGCATCGACGAGCATGTACTGGTCAGACTTGAGATCGATTCCGCACTCCGGGTCCGGGGACGCTCCCGATGCAATTTGGTACCCCGATTCGACGCGGAGTTGTCGGATGCGTCTTGCGTACTCCGAGATGCCGGACACAACGGCGATTTCAACGCCGCTCAACACTTCTCCGACATATTCAACAAAGTAAAGTCGGATTCGCTCGATCGCTGCTCTGGCATCCCACCCGTGTTCGTATAGAACGTTTACCCCCAGGTCCTTGACGTGCTCGTAAACTTCGCAGAGAGAAAGGACCTTGTCCCGAAGACTCAGGCCGTGCCGCTCTTTGCCGAATGCTGTGAGTAGTTCGTCGACCTGACTTATGAGCCAGTCAACCGACCTTTTTCGTCGTCTTCTTGCCATTCGATTTCTTGCTGCGAGCTGAACGAGTTGGTCGGCCAGAGGCACGCACCGATTTTATGAGTTTGGCCAGGTGCCGGGCGATTGCCTCGGCCAATGGCGGCGGCACCGCGTTCCCGATTTGGATGCCCACCTGAATTCGGCGTCCTTGAAAGTCGAAGTCGTCCGGGAAGCCTTGGAGCCTCGCAGCCTCTCGATGCGTAATGGGTCGGTCGGCTTCGGGGTGCAAGTACCGCCCTTTCTCAGGCTTATAGAACTCGGTGCGGATCGTGACGGATGGCCGTTCCCACCACAAGCGACCGAATAGGTCGGTGCCGCCCTTCGTCTTTTTCTTCCAACACTCTGGCATAAGGTGCGATGGCAGGTTCCAACGGTTGCCTCCCGGTGGAATGTATCGGTAACGCTCAAGGGACATCGCGGTCGGATTACGACCTATGTGCCAGTTCTCCTCCGTTGGCTCTAACGGTACGTCTGCTATCGCGTCCCGCACTGTCCGCCACGGCTTGAGTGAAGCATTGAACAAGTCGGTTGCCGCCTTCGGGTCAACGTGGGTGGGATCAGGGTGGGTCGGAGCCTTCCCAAGAAGTCCGATCACGATGGCTCTTTTCCGCGTCTGCGGGACCCCGTAGTCAGCGGCATTCAGAACGCGGCCCGTAACGAGGTAGCCCATCCTCTCAGCCATCCTCTTGATCTCGACGTACTCCTGTGACGAGAGCAACGGGGGGACGTTCTCCATAACGAAAGCCTTCGGGTGAGCATCTTCGACTGCACGCATGAAATGCCGCCAGAGGTGGTTTCGCGGATCATTCGGGACACGTTCGCCGAGGTTGCTGAAGCCCTGACACGGAGGACCACCCGCAACGACATCAGCTTCGGGGAATCGGTCGATCTCCTGAATCGCACATTGGGCCACTCGTTCCGTGATGTTGCGGCGAAGAGTCTCGCAGGCCGCCGCGTCCCACTCGTTTGCGAGGACGGTTCTGAACCCTGCCCGCTTGAATCCGAGAGACAGGCCACCGCATCCGGCGAACAGCTCCAAGACCCTCGGCCCTCG
>Ga0210086_1001846_pt1 | contig 10467 bp, 7 predicted proteins | sample China_Galinas_PW_3_FD_184867 | JGI IMG/M metagenome (GOLD analysis project Ga0210086, IMG submission 184867) | Wetland microbial communities from San Francisco Bay, California, USA, that impact long-term carbon sequestration - China_Galinas_PWB_D2... | ecosystem: Environmental > Aquatic > Marine... | reverse complement strand
GCGTGTCCACCGCCTGTCCGCTCAGCCCGCTGAGGAAGACGACGACATCACCGCTCTTGAGGGCCAGCTTGGAAAACGCCAGCATGGTGGCCATCTTGATCTGACCCATGCGCGTCAAGTTGAAGGAAGGGACCACCATAGCCTCGATCGAGTGGTCATTGGCGCGCTGTTCCTCCTGGTCTTCGCGGCAGACCAGCACCAGCTTCGTCGGTGGTTTGACCGCTTTCTTCAAGGCGGGCAGGTCGTCCACGGCGCTGGCGTAGGCGAACAGTACACGTGCTGACACCGCCTCGGCAACCTGCGCGGCGGCTTTGATGATGGGGCCGGCGATGTCGACTTCGGCTTTCGCCATGATGATTCACTGCGTCGGACATTGGTGGGTGCCACGGGCGGCTCGTCCGCCCGTGCCGACGCCGGCAGAAAGCTGCCGGTGGCACCCATCGGTCGAAGTTGACAAGTAAGCATCGCGCGCCGTTTGAGACGCCGCGCACGGCGCACTATACTGATCGGCACGATGGTCCACAAACTCGCTTTGCTTACCGCCATGATCGGCGTGCTGCCCGCCACCGACCCGCCTCCGCCAACACTGGCGGAGCCGTTAGCACCCCAATTGGCCGATGCACATCGTGCTTATCTGTCTCGATTGGCGAGGCGGGCGATCGGTGATTTCGTCGCATCCGGCGCCGTCTACGAACCCGCCTACGTCCCTGCCGCCATTCAGAAGACTGACTACGAAGCCGTGGTGCGCGTGCGCCAGCGAGGATTCCTCCTGGCCGAGGGTTCGGGTGGTCCCGCGCCGGTGCACACCGCGGTGCGCGAGGCCGCCCTCGCCGCTGCGGAGCAGGCTACCTACCTGAAGACGGTCGACAGCGCGCCGCTGCCTGATCTTCTCATCGAGATCGAGATTGTCGGTCCGCCGCAGACCATTCCTTCAGGGCAAGACTGGATCGAACCCCGGGCCATCGACCCGTACGTCGAGCCGGGCGTACACGGTATCGTGATTCAGGGACCGGGGGCCAATGCCAGGTTCTGTCCATCGGAGGTGTTCACGAGCGACGTGACGGTAGCCGACGCACTCAAGACGCTGGCCCACACCACGCTTAGCGACCCCTCCAAGCTGGCCAAAACAAAATTGTCGCGGTTTCGTACCGCCCATTGGTATCAGCCGCGCGGCGGTGCCGAGATCGTGTCACTCTTTCGCGGCATGACCTTGGTGAAGCCCGGTGCGGTGACCGCGCGGGGACTGGATGACGCCATCGCGCGGCTGGCTGAATACATGGCCTACCGGCAGAAAAAGACGGGCCTGTTCGCCTATCAATACGAGCCCGCACAAGACAAGTATACGCAAGAAGACAACATGGTGCGCCAGGCCGGCGCGGTAGCGGCCATGGCCTTTCACGCCGCCTGGTCAGGAAAGAGTGCTTCACGCGGCGCCGCCACCGTAGGCATCAACAAACTGCTCGAGGGTCTGACGAAGATTCCAACTGCCGAAGATGCCGCATTTATCGCCACCCCCGACGGCACAAACAAGCTGGGTGTCACCGCGCTGCTGACCATCGCCATGGCGGAGCACCCGGATGCCGCGAAGTTCGAGAAGGTGCGCGAACGACTCGTCAACGGTATGCTCTGGTTGCAGCGTCCCTCCGGCATGTTCATGACGTCCTTTGCTCCGTCGCCGCGTCTGGATGCGCAGGATTATTTCCCCGGCGAGGCGTTGCTCGCCATGGCCGTACACTACAGACACCGGCCCTCCGCGAAAATCCTCGACGCGTTCGATCGCGCGATGAACTTCTACCGGCAGTATTTTCAGAACCGACCCTCGCCCGCTTTCATGCCCTGGCAGACGCAAGCGTACGCGCTGATGGCGCGGTTTTCGAAACGCAAGGACTACGAAAACTACGTGTTTGAAATCACTGATTGGCTGGCGGAAAAACAGCTCGACGCGTCAAATTGTCCTTGGCCCGATCTGTACGGCGGCATCGCGTCGTATCAGGCGGGGCGCGCGGGCGTGGCCACCGCCGCCTATCTCGAGGGCTTCGCGGATGCGTTGTCGCTGGCACGCGATGTCAAGGACGCCGATAGACAGAAACGCTACGAGCAGGTCGTGCGCGCTGCGGCGCGGTTTGTCATGCAGTTGGAGGTGAGGCCCGAGGAGGCCTATTTCGTGCGCAGCCCGCAGGATGCCGTAGGCGGCATACGGACCACGCCGGCTCTCGACCTGCTTCGCATCGATCACGTGCAGCACGCGCTCGTCGGCTTGATCAAGGCGCGAAAGGCGCTCTACCCCGACCATGACTGATGCGGCCGCGTCATCGCCAGGTCACCACGAATCAGCGAAAAAGGGTGCCCGCGCATTGGCAGTTCTCTTCGGATTGGCGCTCCTTCTCGCATTGGCGGTGCTGGGTCTGGTGTCTCCTTTTGCCCTTATTTCCACTGCGTTCGATGTGATTCCTGTCTGCGTACTCCTTGCTCCTCCGGTGCTGCTGGGGACGGCGTTGATGCACCCTCTGGGTCTCGGCGCGTTGCCGATGCGCTGGCGCTTGTTGTTCGGCGCTGCGTTGGGACTCGGCATGACATCCCTTGCGGTGTTGATATTTGGATCGCTCGGGTGGCTAGGTCGCGGCTTTTGGGTCGCCGTAATCTTTGTCGAAACCGGCGCCGGTATTGCGCTTCAGCGGCGCCAACTCCGTGCCCGCGGAAATGGCGTTGACCTTGCGGCGGAATGCACGCACCCCGGCGACCGGAAAAGCTATCGCTTTCTTTGGTTGTTCGTGTTGCCGTTCGCGGTGATGGCGCTGCTGGCGGCGTCGAACGCGCCGGGGCTCATCTGGTCGGAAGAGGGCTTCGGCTATGACGTGCTGGAGTACCACCTGCAACTGCCCAAGGAGTACCGCCAACTCGGGCGGATCGAGTACCTGCCGCACAACGTCTACGCCAACTTCCCCGCGTCCGTCGAGATGCTCTACCTGCTCGACATGGTGTTGCAGGACGACGACATCGGGACCGGCAGCAGTGCGAACATCGTACATCTGGCGCTGGCGGCGCTGGCGGTGTACGGGGCCTGGGTGGTCGGCTCGCGTTGGTCACAGGCCTGTGGCGTTGTGGCGGGTGTCACGTTGGCGACAACAGGCTGGCTGGTCTATCTGTCGGGGCTGGCCTACGTCGAAAACGGACTTCTATTTTTCGGAATCGCGGCGACGGGCGCGGTGCTACTTGCCATTCCCACGAAGGAGCGCGCTGACCCCTCCGAGGCCGGTCCATCGCCGCGCCGGCTGCTGCTCATAGCGGGCCTGCTCGCCGGCTTTGCTTGCGGGTGCAAGTACACCGCCGTTCCCATGATCGCCTTGCCGCTTGCCGTGGCAAGCCTGTTGGTTTCCGGCAGATCGGCTTCGGCGCGCGCCGCCAACGTCATGATCTTCTCTCTTGGCGCAGCCATTTCATTCGCCCCGTGGCTCGTGAAGAACGTGGTATACACGGGCAACCCGGTGTTCCCGCTGGCTAACTCGTACTTCGAGGCGGCACCCGCGGGCTGGGGTCCGGAAGAGACGGCAAAGTGGAATCGCGCACACGAACCCGCCGAGTCAGAACGAGGCTTGCCGGCGCGAGTGGCTGCGCTCTGGCGGAATGTGCCGGCGGATCATTACCAGCGGTTCGGACCGGGCCTATTGCTCTTGGCGCTTGGAGGCATGATTCGACGCCGAAGGGATCGCTCGGATGCCACGCTGGGTATCATGCTGAGTGTTCAGCTCTTGTTTTGGCTCTTCGCCACGCATCTTTTCTCGCGATTTGCGGTTGTGTTCCTCGTTCCGTTGGCGCTGATGGCGGGGCGCAGCCTGCTTGCGATTTCGCGCGTGCGTGTGGTGATTGGCCTGGTCATTCTCGCGGTCGGGGCGGGATGGAACTTTGTGTTCGCGGCCCACCTGGTCCGTGCCGAGGGAGCGTTGGGAGCGCCTGCGTCCATCATCTACGACGGTCAAATCGCCGCATACGACTATTTCAAACTGATCAATCACGAGACGGCCGACGATGCCAAGATCCTGCTGGTCGGCGAGGCGCGGGCGTTCTACTTTCGCCGCGACGTGGATTACCAGGTCGTCTTCAACAGGAATCCCTTTGTGGAAGCAGTTCGTCACACTTCATCCGACGAAGCCATCGTCGACTGGTTGCGCGCCCAAGGCTACACCCACGTGCTGGTCAATTGGCTGGAGATCGAACGCCTGCGCGGCAGCTACGGATTCGCCTCCGAGATTGACCTTGCGTTGTTCGACCGACTGGGCCGACATCGGCTCTTCCCGCTCCGTCATTACCGCCGCCCGGGAGGCACGAAACTGCACGTAAGTGTCTATCGTGTGTCGCCGGCCTGAGTAACGGCTTCAGATACGAACTTCCGCAGCGATCGACTTCGTCGTTGTACAGAGGCTTCCTCCACGCGTACCTGGTTTGCAAGGTCACCAGATAGCTCTCCTTCCACATAAAACCTGCCGCGCACGAAATGGCGTGCGAGATCTCGCTTGCCGTTGCTACCGTCGACGTTCACGGGCCGGGTCTCTCGAAGTGCTTTCTTTACGAAAGCGTGACGAGACAGTCCGGCAGGATCGGCGAGCAGCCAATTCTCGAGCGTTCTATCTGCACATATGACTGTGATAGGGCAAGAGACCGAAACGGACGCGTCGGACAAGTTTCGAGCGAGCGCCGACCGGACCTCCTCTGCTAGATGAGGTGCGCAGGCGTCGCGTGATTCGCGGTCGAGGATAATCAGTAATTTGCTGATTCGCCTTTTCAACTGGGTTCTGGCGTACGGAAAGACTCGAGCCGAAACCGATGCCGGGCGCATGTCATGACTCTGTCCATGAAACACTGCGGGCGTTGTGAATCCAATGCCCAATTTTCTGAGAAATATGGGGATCGCGTAGTATTCACTTTTACCCTCTACGACCAATCCGATCGGAGCGGCTCTTCTATGCTTCGCCATTGCCATCATTCTTGACAAGGTCCCACAGCGACGGGCCGTCTGGAACCGCGCTCATTTGCCCTGAATTCCAGTACGTGCCAAGATCCATGACACCCTCTTGGATGATCTCGTTGACGTTGGCATCCACTTGCGTGGATGGAAATACGCGCGTTGCGCCCTCTTGTCGGTCAACAAGAAAAAGCTCGTTTGGTGTCAAGTTCGAGACGAGAATCGGCGAGTGTGTCGTGATTACAATTTGCTTTGCGCGTGATTCGACCCGGCAGCTCTCGATAAAGTCCTTGATAACCCAAGGATGAAGGCTATTCTCCGGCTCTTCGATGGCAATCAACGAAAGCCGTCGATCCACAAGAGGTACAAAAATGGCAATCGTCTGAAGAGTGCCATCGGATAAATCCTTGGCATACCACCTTCGACCAACGCCCTTCTCTTTTACAAAAAGTCCGAGTTGTTTCGTTTCGACGAAGTCCGTTTCAATTGCCGTAAACGTGGACGATGCATTTTGCAGGTGCCTGAGTAGCCTGCGCGTTGCCTTGCTATCGTTCTTTGAAAGAAATTGCAGCGCGGCAGGCAGGTTCTCGCCTGCCTTCCCTAGCTGTTTCCGTCCGGATGGGTCTCCGGGTTCTCGTGCCGCTTCGGGTGAAATCTGATACACACCGATGCTTGAGAGAAAACCTGCAGCGAGTGCCAAAGGGGGTACAAATAACCGATGTGTGACAAGGAGCTCATCTGTCGCCACACTCTCTTTCACTATTTGTTCAAGGAAGTCTCGGGATGGTAGTCCGGGTAATTCGTGATCGTAATTAAAGACGATTTTGCCGAGCCTCCGATCGATGATGATGGCTCCCGAGTTGCCGTGGTATTTCCAGCTTACGTTGATGCCCTCGTCTTCAACTTCATATTCGGATGTTATCGCCTGCTTTTTTGCGCGAAATGCGAAGTTATAGTCGAGGCAAATACGCTCGTAGCCGGACCAAAACGGATCCTTGGGAATCGTGTCGATTTCGCAGGTCAGGGCGAAACCAATCGCTCCGCGCGCCCGGCGCGCCCGCCGGAACGCGATGTTCTCGTAACCTCCCTTGCTGCCAACCGCTTCCACAAGGCCGTCGCGAAAGCACTGTCCGAGGAACTCTAGGCAATCGACTAGATTCGTTTTCCCAGCGGCGTTTGCCCCTACCAGAACCATGAGAGGCTCGGGGCGGAACGACACGTCTTTGAGCGACTTGTAGTTCTCGACATGTAGTTTCGTAAGCATCGCACTCTGTGCTCCGCGCTACGACATGGTACCGGAGGTCGTGTGGTATGTCACTCGATCCCCTGCTCACCGAGCCAGCGCTCTGCGTCGATGGCGGCCTTGCAGCCCATGCCGGCTGCGGTGACCGCTTGCCTGTAGACGCTGTCCACACAGTCGCCTGCACCGAATACGCCTTCGACGCTCGTCGTGGACCGGTACGGGTCGGCGAGCTTGATGTAGTGCTTCTCGTCCAGCTCGAGCTGGCCTTCCAGGAACTCCGTCGCGGGCGTGTGGCCGATGGCCATGAACAACCCACCAACGTCCAGGTCCGATTCCTCGTCGGTCTTCGTATCCTTCAGCTTCACGCCGGTAATCTTCTCGTCGCCCAGGACGTCCACGACGACCTTGTTCCAAAGGATATCAATCTTGGGATTGTCCAACGCGCGCTGCGCCATGATTTTGGATGCGCGAAGCTCGTCGCGGCGGTGGATCATATGCACCTTACCGGCGAACTTGGTCAAGTAGCTGGCCTCTTCGACGGCCGAATCTCCGCCGCCCACGACGGCCAGCACCTGATCGCGAAAGATCGGCAGCGCACCATCACACACGGCGCAGGCACTCACGCCACCGCCGCTCCGCGCGAGCCTCTGCTCGTTCTCCAACCCCATCCAGTTGGCCGTCGCTCCGGTGGCAATGATTAGAGAATGCGTCTGGTATTCCTTGTCATCCTCGCCGACCACGACGAACGGACGCTTGGACAGATCCACGCGCTTGCAGTCGTGGTAGCTGTAGGAATGACCGTCGTCGGGATTGGAGACATCCGGGTTGAATCCGTTGTCCGTGACAATGCGCGTGTCGAAGCGGACCGCTTGCTGCTCGAAGTAAGCCATCATCTTCGGACCGGTGACGCCTTCCGGAAAACCGGGGTAGTTTTCCACTTCGGTGGTCATCATGAGCTGGCCGCCGGGCAGGATGGTGCTCGGTACCGTCTTGGGTCGCCCTGCAAAGACGAGCGGATTCAGGTTGGCACGGGCCGCGTAGATGGCCGCCGTCCAGCCGGCCGGACCCGAACCGATGATGATCACCTTTTCGATATCATTCTGCTCTGCCATGATCCTCTGTGTCTCCCCTGGAGCTGAACTCTTGTCGTCGAAAGCCTCGTGCCGCCATCGCGCCATCGGGCACGGTGTTGTATGATAGGGTCCATTTACGCCACGGCCAATCATCCGGCGCCGTTTGACGGTCCCGACGGCGCCTCGTATTCTCGCTGGCAAGAAAGCGGCCAACCGCTCGGGACGAGCCTCTCCAGATCGAGGCTCGGGCGGCGTCGATTGCACGAAGGCAACGCGATGAACACCACTCGGTTGGCGGTTATTCCCTTGTGTATGCTGCTGCTCACCGGCTGTGCAGTAGGGAAATCTCCGCGTGTGCGATTTGAGATATCGGAATGGGCGGAGTCCGGCTTCCACGGACGGCACATCACCACCGATCATTTCAATATCTACAGTACCCTGCGTGATCAGGAATTCGAGGAATCCCTCCCTGCCTACCTCGAAACTGTGTACGACCAGTACACGCAAACGATTCCACCGCCTGACGGCATGCGCAAGCCGATTCTGATGTATGTCTTCGGGCTACGGAGCGAGTGGGAAGACTTCACGCGGCGCCGGTTTCCTCGGCGAGCGCCGGTCTACCTGCGGATCAGCCGCGGCGGCTTCACGGAGAATGGTGTATCGGCGCTGTTCCATCCCAACCGTGGCGGCAAGCTGGCCATCCTGGCCCACGAGGGTTGGCATCAATATGTGGCGTCGCGCTTTTCAGAACCCATCCCCGCATGGCTGGATGAGGGGTTGGCCTGTTATCACGAGTCCTTCGACTGCGCCGGCCCGAAACCGCGCTTCACGCCGACCCGCAACACGCTTCGGCTGGACACGCTCCGTGAGGCGTTCCAGAGGAACGAACTCTTGTCACTCGAGACGATCGTCGCTACGGACGCGGGCCGCGTCCTGTCCGAAAGGGGGTCTCTGCACGCGCAAGTCTACTACGCGCAAGCTTGGTCTCTGGTGGCCTATTTGCGGCACCACGCAAGCGAAGAGCGCCGACAGGCCTTTGAGGAAATGCTCGAGGACATCGCCGATGGGTCTTTCGGCCGCAAGTGCAGTGCCGCGAGGTTGCTGTCCGGCGCGTCCACAAACGCCGGGCTGGGTGAACTTGCCTTCCGGGCGTACTTCGACGCGGCGCCTGCAGACTTTGAGGGTGTTTATCGGGATCGCCTTCGCGTATTGCTGGGCTACGAACGTGCGGCCGCACAATCGTCTGGCGATGGGCCGGTACGACTTGTTCGTAGTCACGATGGTCCGCGGCCACCCATTGGCATTGTTTCCTTGGTTACATCGAAGTGATTCTAGGACTTGTCCGATGCACTGTCGCTCGCCCAGGCATTCGCGATGTTCAATGCGTTGAGCATGCTCTGGGCCTTGTTGAGGGTTTCCTTGAACTCGTTGTGCGGCTCGGAGTCGGCCACGATGCCGGCGCCGACCTGGGCGTCGACGCGATACTCACCATTGTCCGCCGGCGTGACCACCAGCGTGCGCAGGGCGATGCAGGTGTCCATATTGCCGCTGAAGTCGATGTAACCGACGGCGCCGGCGTAGGGGCCGCGGCGCGAGCGCTCGAACTCGTCGATGATCTGCATGGCGCGAATCTTGGGGGCTCCGCTGACGGTGCCCACGGGCAATACACTACGAATGGCGTCGAACGCCGACATACCGTCCGCCAGCTTGCCGGAGACGCTGCTGCAAATGTGCATCACGTGGCTGTAGCGCTCGATGGACATCAGGTCGTCGATCTTGACCGACCCCGGTTCGCACACGCGACCCAAGTCGTTGCGACCCAGGTCCACCAGCATCACGTGCTCCGCCCGCTCCTTGGGATCGGCGAGTAGCTCCTTCTCAAGTCCCAGATCCTCCGCCTCCGTCTTGCCGCGCGCCCGCGTGCCGGCCAGCGGTCGCGTGGATACGGTGCGATCCTCGAGGCGGCACAGAATCTCGGGTGATGCGCCGACCAGCGTGGTGGCGGGTGACTGCACGTAGAACATGAACGGGGACGGGTTGATGACGCGCAACGCGCGATAGACGTCAAAAGGCGTTGCCTTCGTGGTCGCTGACAAGCGTTGCGATACGACCACTTGAAAAATGTCGCCCGCACGGATGTACTCCTTGCACCGCTCGACGACTTCCTCGAATTGTTCAGCCGTGAAGTTGCTCTCGTAATCCACGTCGCCGGGCGAGGCCGGCATCAGGGGCCTTACGGGGTCGGTCCGCATCTCGCCGAGCTGATCGGCCAGCGCGCGAATCCGCTCGCAAGCGACCTCGTATGCCTTGTCGGGATCGGCGACGTCGCTCACATGGGCGTGTGCCACGATGTGCACCAGTTTCTTGACGTGATCGAAGATCACCATCTGGTCGTAGATGCCGAACTGCAAGTCGGGCAGTCGCCGGTCGTCCGGCGGCGGCGTGCCGAGCTTTTCGTAATGGCGCACCACATCGTACCCGGCGTACCCCACGGCGCCGCCAAGAAATCGGGGCAACTGCCTCGGGTGAGCGGCCCGGTAGCGGCCAAGCAGTTGTTCGAGGTCCCGGAGCGGATCGTCCGACGTGGACTGCTCGGTGCCGTCGGACATGTGGATGCGAGTCGAGCCTTCGCGCGACTCGATCATCGCGATGGGATCCATGCCCAGGAACGAATAGCGGGCTATTTTTTCCCCCCCCACTACACTTTCCAGAAGAAACGCGTGCTCGGCGTCGGCGGCCAGGCGGTCGAAAGCGGATACCGGCGTGAGCTGATCGCTCAGCAGGCTGGCATACACCGGAATGGCGTTCACTTTCCCCGCCAATTCACGGTACTTTTGCAGGTCCGGCTCAAAATGAAGCATGGGAAGATGCTATAGAGGCACGCAAGGCGGGTCAACGAAAATCGGCAGGTGGAACCGCCGTGGCGCCCCCGTCCCGTTCAGCGCCATCGCACCGATTGACGATGAATTGGGGGGTTCCTAAGATGGAAATGGCCTGTCGGTTGGACAAGCGAGAAGGAGGTCTGATAGGCGTGATATGCCAGAATTGTCACGAAGCGAAGGCCACCGTGCATATTACGGATACGGTTCCCGAAAAGCGGGAGCGGCACCTCTGTGAGGACTGCGCCGAGCGAGAAGGTGTCATCATCAAGCAGACACAGCAGCAGACCACGGCGGATATCCTCCAGGAGT
>Ga0210086_1001845_pt1 | contig 10471 bp, 9 predicted proteins | sample China_Galinas_PW_3_FD_184867 | JGI IMG/M metagenome (GOLD analysis project Ga0210086, IMG submission 184867) | Wetland microbial communities from San Francisco Bay, California, USA, that impact long-term carbon sequestration - China_Galinas_PWB_D2... | ecosystem: Environmental > Aquatic > Marine... | reverse complement strand
AGCGGCCGGCCTTGGAGGTACGCGAGCCCGACTCGGCGATGCCACTCGTGCAGCGGGTGCAGCGGACGCTCGGGATCCGAGTCGTCGATGCTGAGGAGGTCACCGCCCGCGATCCGCTCGGCCCACAGCGAGAAGAACTGCATGTCGAAGTTGTCCGCCAACTGCTGGTGGACGTGCGGCCCGCCGTGGAGGTCGGCGAGGTATCCGAGCCTGAGCCCGAGCGCGATCACGGCGAGCACGACGGCGACGAGCCTGCGCCGCGCACCGAGCCATGCGTCCGCGGCCGCCAGACGTGGACTCTCGTACGAGAACGTCAAGCACGGCTCCCGGCGCGAACGTGGATCGGGCAGTCGACGACCATTGGTTCAGCATAACGCCGGCGGCGGCCGGGGCACGGGGCGGCAGCCGTCAGCGTTTCTTGGACTTGCGCGGCCCGAGCGTCTCGGGGGCGACTCGCTCCCAGGTTGTCTTGACTTCCAGGTTCACGTCGTTCGCGAACGGAGGCTCGCCGGGGTTGGTCGAGATCGACAAGCCGTCGATTCCGCGGGCCTCGAACACCTGCTCGATCGATATCGGAAGGTCGTCCTCGGTCGACACGCGTGCGGTCGACTTGTAGTCACCCGCCCGAACCCGAAACGGCGGCACGTTCGTGGGTCTGCCGCCCGGCTTCGGCGGCAGTGAGAACTTGCCGCTCGTGTTCGTGACCGTGACTTTCTTGTTGGGCTTCTCGGTGCCGGTGCCCTCGACCGCGATGAGGTGCCCGTGGATCAGCACGGCCGCGTCGAGCTTCCACTTCTGCTGCTGCGGGCGCCCGGGAAACAGCGACTTCCAGTACTGGGTCGCCTCGCTGTCGTCGATCTTCGGCACGATCAGGTTCTTGATCGGGCCACGAGCATCCACGAGCACGTCCGGCTCCCACAGCCATCTCGCGGGCTTGGCGAATCCGACGACCCTGCGCGCGCGGCCGCGGGCGTCGAGCTCGACCGCGAACTTCGTGCCGGAAAGGCGAGTGAACCCATGGCCCATGCCGGTGCCCGGCTGCGCCGAGTCGAACACGAGCTTGGCGTCGAGGAAATCCGAGTAGCCGTGCACGCGCACGACCTCCATCTGGAGCCTGGCCGGTGCGATCGTGCGAGCCCGGTAGTCGATCACGATCTTCCAGCGCACGCCGAGCGGCTTGTCGAGCATCCGCCAGTTCTCGTTCGCACGGATGGTTTGTCGGAACCCGAGGAGCTTGACCTGCTTCGTGTCAGCCGGCCGGCTGGCGGGTTGCTGTGTCGGGTTCGTGTGTCTGGGTACCGGCTTACTCTGAAACGCTGCGACAGCCGATAAGAGGATGGGAAGGAGTGCGATTGCGAGCATTGGATCGACCGTGGATTCGCCGCTGGAAGCGGTGTCGCGGGCCGATCGGGGACGGGGGAATTCACCGGAGGGGACATGTTGGGCAGGGCATTCGCGATTCTGGGTCTGTTGGCATCGACGCTGGCGGCCCAGAGCTCTCCGATTCGCGTAGCGGTCCTCGAGTTCCGCGACCAGTGGACGAAGGGAGCCCTTGGCGCCAGGGCGCTGCTGGAGAAGACCGGGGCGAAGGTACACGAGTTCGACGTCGACCGTCCGGCGACCGAGCAGCAGGCGGACCTGATCGTGTTCGGTTCGTTCGTCGACAACATGGATCCCTACCGGGACTGGGTCGCGATTCACGGGTCGAGCATCGCGCCGTTCCTCGCCGGCGGCGGAGTCGTCGTGCAGATGGCCCAGACCGAGGAAATCGAGCCGGTTGTTCCGTGGTTGCCGAAGGGCTGTCGCGTTCGCCGCAACGATGACGACACGCGCTCGGTTCGGATCGTCGGTCCCGCCGACCACCCGCTGCTCGCGTGGGCGCCGGTGCAACTGCGCGAAGGAGGTCGCTGGATCGACTACACGCCACCCGTGCGCGAGCCGCTCAGCGCCGACGGTCTGACCGAGGTGGAAGGCGTCCAGGTGCTCGCGGCCGGCAAGGGAGCGCACCGTCCGCCGGTCCTCGTCGTCGGCCAGCACGGACGCGGGCGATTCGTGATCACGTCGCTGCAGATCGACAAGGTTTTCACCTGGGAGAACCGGCCGCGGGTTCCGGCCAAGGACCTCGACACCTCGGAGCGGTTCTTCAGGAGGCTCGTGACCTACGCCGAGCTGGTCAAGGAGGGCAACGCACCGCCGGTCGTCCCGACACGCAGGCCGGCCGTCGGGCCGATGATCGGGCACCTCGACGAGACCAGTGCCCACATCTGGTTCCGCCCTCAGGGGCCCGGGACCTACAAACTCCAAGTGCGTTCGGACGCCCAGGTGCTCATGTTCGAGGCCGACGCCGAGGCCACGGACGCGACGGATCAAACCGTGCAGTGGAAGGCGACCGGGCTCGAGCCCAACACCTTCTACGACTACGCGATCAGCGGCGGCGATGGTGGGTCCGAGGTCAAAGGTCAGTTCCGGACCGCGCCCGAGCGAGATAGCAAGGTCAGCGTGCGGCTCGCGATCGGGTCGAGCGGCGACACAGAGGACATCCCGCTGTGGTCGCGAATGCTCGAGTTCGACGTCAACGCGATCGTGCTGCTCGGCAACACGCCGTACATCGACTCCGTCAGCCTGGATGTCGCGAGGCGCAAGCACCGGCGGTTTCTCCTCGTGCCGGGGCTCGCATCGTTGATCAAGTCGATTCCGCTGTGGTCGACGTGGGACGACCACGACTTCGGCAAGGACGGGACGGACGGCAACCTGCAGGGCAAGCGCTACACGCGCCAGGCGTTTCTCGAGTACCGGGCGCAGGAACAGTTCGGACAGGACGGTCGCGGGATCTACACGAGCTTCCGCTATGGACCGATCGAGGTGTTCCTGCTCGACACCCGCTGGTTCGCCGGAACCAGCGGATCGCCGGCCGACTCGACCGCCCCGACCGCGATCGGGCGCCGCCAGTGGACGTGGTTGACGCGCAAGCTCCGGACGTCGACCACGCCGTTCAAGGTCATCGCCTCCGGCATGTCGTGGCGCGACAAGAAGAACACCGAGACTGACGACTGGGAGACCTATCGGGTCGAACGCGATGCCCTGTTCGAGTACATCCGGTTCAACGAGATTCCCGGCTGCGTCTTCGCCGCCGGTGACGTCAACGTCTCGCGCCACCTCGTGCACGGCAAGGACGCGCTCGGTTACGAGATGCACGAGTTCGTGACCTCGCCGCTCAGCTCCGATGTCACGCCCGAGCTCAACGTCAACGACCCGGGGCTCGAATGGAGCAGCGTCGAGCCTCACGTGTTCCTCGTGCTCGAAGCCGACAGTCGACCCAAGGACCCGTTGCTGACGGCTACGTGGGTGCAGCAGGACGGTCGCAGGCTGCACGAGGTCGAGCTGCCGCTGTCCAAGTTGTCGCGCTGAGAAGCCGAAACCGCCACGTCATCGTGTCGTCGATTGCGACAGTGGCGCGCGGGGGAAGGGGTGTGACGAACCCGTAGCCCGCGTCGTATCATGGTCTCCACGCACCTTTGTTTGCCCACAGCTTGGAGACGACGATGTTGAAGCCCCTACTCTTGGTTGCCGCCGCTCTGGCGGTGACAGCCACCGCAAAGGCGGACAAGATCTACTTCAAGGCCGCGACCAGCGACAAGTCGCAGGCCACTGGCCAGGCTCCCGATCCGATCGTCGGCAAGGTCATCGGCGAGAATGCGAAGTCGATCACGATCCGCGTCGACGGCGGTGAAATCACCGTCGACAAGAGCCTCGTCGCTCGCGTCGTGAAGGACGACACGACGGTCGCGGACATCGTCAAGGAGGAAGCCAAGGAACCGGCCAAGGCGAAATCCGCCGATGCCGCGCGCCGGGCCGAGCACCGTCAGTGGGTCGAGGCCTCGGTGGCGCGCGCGAGCAAGAAAGCGGTCGCCGCGCCGCGCGAAACCACGATCGAGGTCGACTTCAAGGGCGTGCTGCCGACGCAGACGATTCGCGTCTACAACCCGGTCTTGCACCGTGTCGACGAGCGCCAGCTCGGCCAGGTCGTCGAGGGCTATCTCAGCGACCAGCTGCGCGACGCTCCTTCGGCCGGCTTGTTGCAGGGGCGCGATCCCTATGTGTTCTACAAGGACGCCTCGTTGCGGAAGAGGTCGCCGGGCCGGCTCGACGGCCCCAACCCGTACGAGGGCTACAAGGACAGGCGGCTGCAGCAGGGCGTCGAGCGCAACCGGAAGCACATGGAGCGCCTGGCCCGGCTGCGCGCCGCGCGGGTCAAGAGGTAGCAAGATCGTCCAAAGCCGCCGGCGCACGACGGTCTGGATTCCGCTGGCTCGATGCGTACGGTAGCCTGCGTGCCCCTCGAATCGCAGGATGGAACGATGACCGAAACCAGTCTCTCGCGCCGTGAGTTCGTCAAACTAGGCGGAGCGACGGCGGCAGCCGGCGCCCTCGCATCTCAGCTTCCCGCCGCCGGCCGACCGCTCGACGAGATCCGGGTGGGCCTGGTCGGATGTGGCGGCCGCGGCCGTGGGGCCGCGGTCAACTCGCTGGAGTCGAGCTCCGGAGTCAAGCTCGTTGCGATCGCTGACGCGTTCGAACGGAAGGTCCACGAGGCCCGCAAGGTGTTTGCGAGGACCAAGGTCAAGGACCACGTCGAGCTCGACGACGACTCGTGCTTCTGGGGGCTCGACGCCTACAAGCAGGTCATCCACCATCCGAAAGTCGACCTCGTAATCGACGCGACGCCGCCTGCGTTCCGCCCGAGCCATCTGGCAGAGATCGTCAAGGCAAAGAAGCACGCGTTCATCGAGAAGCCGTGCTGCGTCGACCCGACCGGCTATCACTCGGTGCTCGCGTCGGCCGCCGAAGCCCGCGCGAACGGAACGGCGATCGTGACCGGCACGCTGTTCCGGCGCGCGAAGAACTACGTCGAAGGGATCGCGGCGATCCACGAAGGCGCGATCGGCGACATCCTGTTCGCGCAGGCCCGCTACTGCTCGGGTGGGATCTGGTACCGCAAGCGCGAGCCGGGCATGACCGACGCCGAGTACCAGATCAACAACTGGTATCACTTCGTGTGGCTGTCGGGCGACCAGATCGTCGAGCAGGCGGTCCACAACCTCGACGCGATCAACTGGGTCATGGGCGGTCCGCCGTCCCGCGCCTACGGCGCCGGTGGGCAGCGCAACCGTCCGGCCGACAGCGAGATCTACGACAACATGGAAATCGACTACGAGTATCCGAACGGGGCCACGCTGTCGTTCATGTGCCGCCAGCAGGCCGGCAAGGGCATGGTCATGAACCGCATCGTCGGGACGAAAGGCGTGGCTGTGATCATGCCGTTCGGCAAGGCGACCCTGACCTCGCACGACGGCAAGCAGATCTTCCAGAGCCGCTACGGCAAGAACGCCTACGTGACCGAGCACACCGACCTGATCGCCTCGATCCGCGCCGGCACGCCGATCGTCGAAGCCGAAGTGCTCGCCAACAGCTCACTGACCGCGGTCATGGGTCGCTTGGCCGGCTACAGCGGTCAGGAGGTCACGTGGGACTTCGTGACCGAGAAGTCGCACCTCGACCTGATGCCGGAGAAGCTCACGATGCAGTCCGAGATGCCGAAGCGCGAGGTCGCGGTTCCGGGACGGTATCGTTTGGGCTAGGCTCTGATCGACAAACCGCCGCAGGCGGTTTGGCGATCGAGCCTCTCCTGCCCCTGCCCGTGCCCCTCCGTGCCCCTGCCCGTGCCCCTGCCCGAGTGCGACCCCTTCGCTTCCCGGGGTGCGAGTGCGAGGCCGGGTCGCAGCGAAGTCGAGGTCCGGTGGTGCACCTCCACAGGGCAAGTGCTGGCTCGGACGTGCTCCGAAAAAAGAACTGGCCACGGGGCGGGGCAGCCCGTGGCCAGTGGTGTACCGGAAGGAGTCTGCATCCCTACAGAGCTCCGGTCGCTCGTTCCGGCGCGAGTCGCTCGCTCGCACCGTCCTTTCGGTACGACTCGTCAGGCGAAGCGCGCGCTCAGGCGAGGATCGTCCTCGACCGCTGCGTGCAGTCCCGCCGTCTCGCGAGCGTCGCTTCGCCCGGGAGCTCGCCCGGCGGCTGCTCGGCGCTCATTGCGCCTCGACCGCATCGTTTCGCAGCACTGTGACACCGACACTCCAGGTCTCGATTCTCGCCTCCCCGCGGAGCCGCTCCCCACGTCTCCGCGTGCTTCTGGTCCGACCATTTGCGCGTGCATTCGAACTGACGCTCGTGCCAGACCGCTGGAGCTCGCGAGACGTTAGTCACCAAACTCCAACTCACGATGTCTCAGCGGCTTGCGATTGGTGGCTAACACCGGGCGGCTCTCGTTGGTCTGAATGGATTGCACGCGTTCCCGACGACGCGGAGCCGCGTGATGACCATCCATTCGACGACGATCCCTGCCGGCCCGACCTCCTTTCGCGGGACAGCGTTCGGGCTTTCGAACCGTAGTGCGCTACTTGCGCAGCACGTGCGTGCGGGCGATGCAAGGGCAAGACTCTCCAGACTCCATGCTCCCCGTTCCCCTGCCGGGCGCGCGGACTACTGAGATGGGAGCGAGTCTTGGAGCCGTTCGTCGAAGGAACCGTGGAGGTAGCATCGGCGCTGCGGCTCTCGTGCTCTCCGCAGCCCGACGCGCGGCGCCGCCAACGAGTTCGGAGACCAGAATCATGCCAGCACATGCTCTTCCGTACGTGCCCGAGGAACCTTCACGCGATTCGCGCGATCTAGGTGCTGGGCCCGAGGAGCGAGACATGGCTGCCGGAGATGCAAGCCGCCGCAACGGGTGTCCCGTGCAACTCGTACGCAAGGCGCAACGCGGAAGCCGGCGGGCCTTCGACGCGCTTTGGGAGCGCTATGCACCCACAGTGCAGAGCATCCTGCTCACGATGGTCGCCGACGATGAAGCGGAGGACCTCACGCAGGAGGTGGCCGTCTCGGCCTACCGCTCGATCGCGTCACTCAAGAAGCACGAGAGCTTCCCTGCGTGGCTGTGCACGATCGCCAGGAACGCCGGTCGCGACGCACTCGCCGCGCGGCGCCGCTCTCGGGAAGCACCACTCGAAGAAGCAGAATCTGAACACCTCGCTGCACCGCCCAAGGGAGACCCGACAGCAGCGGACGAGATTCTGTCCGAAATCCGAAAACTGCCGGAGTGTCATCGGGAGCCGTTGATGTTGCGCCTGCTGCTCGAGATGAGCGGGCAGGAAATCGCCAAACAGACCGGCATGACCGAGGGCTCCGTGAGAGTGAATCTCTGCAAAGGGATGCACCTGCTGCGGCAGCGCCTGAAGCACTGGGAGTAGCCCATGACGAACAACCCGTATTTGTGGGACAAGAGCGGGCCGAAGGACTCGTTCATCGCGAAGCTGGAACGCTTGCTGTCCGCGAAACGCAGCAAGGTCAAGGGAGCCGGGCGTCGCCCCAGGTTGCGCCTGCTGCGAATCGTGCTCCCCGTGGCCGCGGCGGCTGCCGTCGTCGCATGGGTGTGCTTCGGGCCTCGTGCAAGCAAGGTGGAATCGAAGTCGGACGCGGGCTCGCCGCAGATTGCCGTCGAGGCCGGCGGCCAGCCGGACAGCGAAGCTGGCCGGTCCGACGCGACGAAGAAGGCGACCAAGAAGGCCCTTCCCCCGGACAACCCGGTCGGCGAGACGACGATGGGCCAGCCTGGGTACGACGCCCCGAGTCCGACGGACACAGAGAAGTAACCTCGGTTTCACCGCGTCCCTTCGCAGCCAGCTGGTCCAGCTGCGTTTTGTAGTGCTGAACCAGAGCGGGCGATCGGCTCCGGCACGACCACGACAATTTCCCAGCCGCGTTCCTGCGTGTAACTCCGTGGCTGGATTGGATGCCCGGAATCGGGCGTCGAGTCGCGACGAAGTTGGACTAACGCACATCGACGGCCACGGGTCTGGAACGGCGAGCCGAAGATCAGAAAGGACTAGCGAAACATGGACACTCTCTCGAACAAGAGCAAGCTCGTCGTGGCTTCCGTTCTCGCCACGGCGCTTGCGGGCGGACCGCTGCTCGCGCAGTCGTACCAAGGGGAACAATCCGAGAAGCGTGACCACGAGAAGACCAAGCTGCACATCGTCGGGCACGACGCCATCATCGGAGCGCCCGTAATCAACGAGCACGAAGGAACGAGCGGTAAGAAGCTGGGCACCATCTCCGACCTGGTCCTCGACGCACGCAAAGGGCGTGTGCTCTACGCCGTGCTCGACAGTGACAGCACGACGGGAGCCGACCGCCGTCGGACGCCGATCCACTGGAAGTCGCTCGAGTACAACGCCAAGAAGTCGATGTTCACGCTCGCGATGACCTCCAACGCAGTCAAGCGGTTGCCGGAGTTCGACTCGAAGACCCTGCAGCGCCTGGGCCGCGACGTGTCTGCGACCGACGCGACCAAGCAGCGCAAGGGCGACGTCGGCAGAGATGCCGCGAAGTGGACACGGCCGTCGCTCGTGCTGGTGAGCAAGATCGCTGGCTGCGCCGTGCTCGCCGACAAGGACAAGCTCGGCTCGGGCGACACGCTGTTCCTCGAGCCCAAGAGTGGGTGCGCCGCTTTCCTCACCGTGCAGACGGCGCCCCCTCCGCAGGGCAAGACCGATTACGTCGTGCCGTGGGCCGCGCTGCGCTTCGTCGAGGCGAAGGGCAAGCAGCCGATGCAGCTCCAGCTCGGCAGACCCAAGGGAGCACTGAAGGCCGCTCCGAAGCTCGGGGACGAGCACGCCGACGTCAACAAGGCGGAGTTCCGCAAGAAGGTCTACGAGTTCTACGGCGTCGAGCGCCCCGCGTACGAGCAGACCGAGTCCAAGAAGGGCAAGGAGCACGAGCGTCTGCGACGCTTGCCCAAGAAGCGTCACTAGCGAGATTCAAAGGGCGTCGGTGGGTGGCGGGGCGACGGCTGGCATACGCCCCCGCCACCACCGGCGCTCGTCAATGCCGGGCAAGCCGGCGCGAAAGCGCTGTGCTTGCCCGGCGCCTTTGTGTCTCGGCCTTTCGAAAGCGAAGCAGGGCCGAAACGCCGACGCTCTGGCGAAACACGGTTCTTTCAACAGCTCGTTGGTCAGGGCTTCGCCTTTTTCCTGAGACACCCGAAGGTCCTGGTGGGAATAGGAAGGAGGTGGCATGCATGGCCCTCGCATCCCAACCACGACTGGTGCATCGATTCGTACTAATGCGGAGGTCGATGTGGACCGGAAGAAGCTCGCGTACTGCTTGGTGTCCGCACGCCTTAAAAAACACCTTTCCCGGCGAGAGGTCGCCGAGAAGACGGGGATCCCCCGAGAGTCTCTTCGCAAATACGAGTCCGGATCCATGGAACCCCCAGCAACCCGACTCGGTGCCTTGGCTGCCGTCTACTGTCTGTCCCTCGATGATCTGTTTGACATCGATGGCAGCACGACTCACGAGCCCATGGGACCATGATCCACGGATCCCACCACGGATTGCTGCCACCGGCGCGGGCCACTACAACTCGCTTGATTGATCCTCGAAAGACTTGGAGGTGTTTCCAATGACTAGATCCGTTTCCTTGGCGGCGCTTGTCGCGATCGTGCTGGTCGCTGCCCTCTCTTTCCACAGCCATCTGCCGGCGACGGTCAGTACGCACCAGCTCTCGACCGTAGTCTGTGGTCAGGGGCAACTCTGCACGCCTACGACCAACGGGACGACACACCTCGGTTGCGAGTGCGTAGTAGACATGAACCGTCGGTGCTCGACGTGCGAGCAGCGAAGTATCACCCGGCCTGATGGCAGCATCATCGTCTATTGGGCCAAGTGCAACGGGAACCCTTTCGACACCTTTCTGAGATCCTGCCGCTTCACGGGCGATCCACACGACAGCTGCACTTACGGAAGCGCTAGTCTGCCGCCCCTCCCCGGCTTCCCGCCCGACTGCGGGGACGAGATATGGTACTTCGGAGGCCCGTGCGTCGGGGTCGGGCTTGTCATGGGCCCTTGCGGCAAGTACGACTGCCTCTGATCCGCGGAAGCGACGATGTCCAAGATCTTCGGCTTGTCTTCGTGGCTGCGGCGGCTGAGCGCCAAATCATGGATACTCTGCTTCAGCGCGCTCATTGCTGGCACGATGCACGCTCAGTCGGCAACGGATCAGCCGCCGCCAGCCGATTCGGCCAGGATTCGCGACGAGTTGAGCAGGGCGTCCTTGGCGTGCTACTCCGTCGTACTAACGCAGGAAAGTTGGGCGCTGGAAGGTGCGAGCCCCGACGAGCTTCCGGGGGATCTCGGCCACATCAAACAGTGGATCCTTCAGGGCGGGCGGGGTCGTGTCGCCGAGTGTCGCCTTACGTACGACCAGGGGCGCTTCGCAGGGACCCGAACCGTAGAGTCCGGGAAACCCGATAGTGAAGGACCTACCCGCAAGTTCTACTGGGATGGCAACCGATCGCTGACCGTGGCGCCCGTAGGGCACATGGCGAGACTCCGAGGCTCTTATAGGATCGACGAGCCG
>Ga0210086_1001844_pt1 | contig 10472 bp, 7 predicted proteins | sample China_Galinas_PW_3_FD_184867 | JGI IMG/M metagenome (GOLD analysis project Ga0210086, IMG submission 184867) | Wetland microbial communities from San Francisco Bay, California, USA, that impact long-term carbon sequestration - China_Galinas_PWB_D2... | ecosystem: Environmental > Aquatic > Marine... | reverse complement strand
CCGTAGGGCAGGTCGTTGGTCCACCGCAGGTGGAGCGTTGACCTGCCGGTCCGGCGAGGCAGGTGAACCTCCCGGCAGAGCCGGGAGAACCACATGCCCTGCATGGAGCTCGCCGCAAGCGTCACGCACCCGTTCGCGGCTACGCAGACCCCCGTTTCTCTGGGGATTTGGAGCATTTTTGCTGGGCTTCAGTAGATTCGCCAACGTGTCACCGGGGCATGTTCAGCGGCTGTTTTGAGGTGGTGGATTCGGTGGCGGCCAGGCGTTGCCTGATCCCGCTCCGCAGCCTCTGATGCGCTCGTTTTCGAGTCAAACGGGTCTCCAAACCGTACGCCATAGGCCTCAGGACAGGTTTTCGGACTATCTCACTGGAAAAACTAAGGTTTTTCTTGACGGAATTTCTGAAATACAAGTCAAGCCACTTGACTAGCGTGGGGTAATCCTGTTTAATAAGCGTCGCTCGTGGAAGCGTGAATCGTAAGTGGGTGCCGCAGCTTAAATACGGGGGTGTGCGGCGACGCGAGTGACGGAGGGGTAGTTTACCAGCTTTGCGTTGAAAACTGCCTGATAGGAAAACATCGAAGGGGATGAGTTGACCTGTGTGGGATCGACCCTCCCGCTGAAACTGGTCGACCGTATCGAGGAGGTCTAGGTAATGTTGAAACGTGGTTTGGTTTTGGTCATGTCGTTGGCGTTCGTGTCGTCCGCGTTTGCAGGCGCCACGATTGAGTTGGTGGCAACCGATCTCGGCAATACACCTTGCAACGGGATTGACGGTTGCACGTTTGGTCCGACTGGTGCTAATCCAGACGGTACCTTCAACGGTGGCGAGACGATTCTGGTACACATGATGGTGACGCCGAGCCAGACGATTCGCCTTCGTGGTGCGCAGGTTGACTGGCGTTCATCCAGCCCGGAACTGGTGTTGGGGACTGACGTGGATACGGTCAACCAGCCAATCGACGGTCGTCCGAACTTCTGGTTTGACTATAGCCCGCTCACCGTCGGAGGCATCTTCCCGCAAGGTCATTACCCGGCCATCGGGGTTCTCCAAGTTCCTCCCTTTGTGGTAGGTGGACCATCGACCGGGCAGTACGCGGATTTCTCGAACCTGCTTTCGGGGCCCGGCGCTGGTACGCCGTTCCCGCCGGCAACGAGCTACCCCGCGACCTCGGACGTTGGCGGTATGCTGGAGCTGGCCGGTGGCGTTGCCACACGGTTGGGCGGCATGGTCGTCACGCTGCCGACTGAGCCCGGCGTGTACACGGTTGACCTGCTGAGCCCGGCACCGGGTGAGGCACCCACCGTCAACAACGGCGTCGTGTTTGACTTTGGCTTCGGTGGCGATCCAGGGGACCCGGTCACGAAGTGGGCTTCTTCGGGGACCGCTGACGATACCATCAGTTACGCAACCGGCGGCCCGCTGACCCTGACGGTCATTCCTGAGCCGGCCACGCTGGTTCTGCTGGGTCTTGGCGGCATCGCCGCCCTGCGTCGTCGTCGCAGCTAATTATAACAACGACATGACGGTCGGTGGGACCGTTGCCACAGGTCCGCCGATCGGACCACAACCAAATTGATCATATATGCCGGGTATCGGGCACCGCTCGATGCCCGGCTTTTTTTCGCGCTCGCTATGAGCCGCAGAAGCGTCAGCACTTCCGACCGGGCATCACCTGTGCGGTCGTACCACCCACCTGGGTCTCGGCAGGCGAAAACAGGGCGATACGCTCGCTTGACTAAGCCCCAAATCGATTCATACAATTGATGCACCCACTTACCGGACGCTATGCTGTGCCGTTGGGGTCTCCATGGGGATTACGTCATTTGGCTGACCGGTACCACAAACGTCGCGAGAGCGTTGTACGTGCATGTCTTTTGAGGCGCGTGTGACGGTTGAAACGCTGGTTGTTGTAACTCAGTAATAGGGGGCGCTACCGATAGGCGCAATCCACCAAGGGGGAACGAATGACTGCGGGCGGCTGCACACGTCGACGTGTGCGGTGACGCGAGTGACGGAGAGGTGGTTGGCCGGCTTTTGCGTTGATAACGGCCTGATTAGGAAAACAACGCAGGGGATGTGTTGACCTGTGTGGGATCGACCCTCCCGCTACGAACTAGTCGACCATATCGCGGAGGTTGAGGCAATGTTGAAACGAGGTTCGGCTTTGGTCATGTCGCTGGCGTTCGTGTCGCCCGCGTTTGCAGGCGCCACGGTGGAATTAGTGGCAACCGATCTCGGCAATACGCCGTGTGACGGAGTCAACGGCTGCTCGTTTACGCCGCTGTCGGGTCCGTTCAACGGTGGAGAGACGATTCTGGTTCATGTGATGGTGACGCCGAGCGAGACGATTCGCCTACGTGGCGTGCAGGTCGATCACCGCGCATCAAGCCCGGAGCTTCAGCTTGGCATGGATGCGGACACCGTCAACCAGCCGATCGATGGTGTCCCGAACTTCTGGTTCGACTACAGCTCGATCATCCTGTCCCCTTCGTTTGGGGATTTCCCGGTCGGTACATATCCGGCCACTGGTATCGGTCCGATTGGACCCACCACGGGTAGCTACACCGACTTCTCGAACTTGCTTGCCGGTCCGCCCGGACAAGAGGTTCCCTTCCCGCCTTTCACGAGGTACAGCGGGACCTCGGACCTTGGCGATATGTTGGAGTTCCAGCAGGATATGGCCACGCGTCTCGGCGGTCTCGTTGTCACGCTGCCGACCGAGCCCGGTCAGTACACCGTGGACCTGCTGAATCCACCGGCCGGTGAGGCGCCGTCCTTCAACAACGGCATGGTCTTCGGCTTTTTCTGCGGTACCATCGAATGCTGGTCGTGGGCGTCCGCTCCGCAGGTCCGCGGTGGCAATGACGACCTCCTGATCAGCTACGGTGACGGCGGCCCGCTGACCCTGACGGTCATTCCTGAGCCGGCCACGCTGGTTCTGCTGGGTCTTGGCGGCATTGCCGCTCTGCGGCGTTGTCGCAGCTAAGTACAACGACATGGCGGCGTCAGAGCCGTGGGCGCGAGCCCACGCCGTGCTACACAAGTGTTCTGCGGCGATCCATCTCGGCACGTGATTGCGCCATCCCCTGAAAGGGGGCAACATGTCAGCCCAGGGCACCGCCCTGGGTAGGTGATGCGCATAGCGCCCGAGCCCTGTTGGGGCGACACAATCTGCCGCAGTAACCCATCTCCGTTTTGCAGACCGTTCATGTCTGCCATTGAATTCTTTGACAAAGACCATCGTATGTCCTACGCATGCATGTGACGCCCTTACAGGGCTCCCGTTCTTTCGCCTCGGTCACCCAGGGCGTTGCCCTGGGCTTTCATGTCGAGGCCCCTTTGGGGCGAAGATCATCCGAACGCGATTTGTGTAGAACAACGAGGGCGTTGCCCTGGGCTTTCATGTCAAGGCCCCGTTGGGGCGGGAACCGATCGTTCGCGACTTGTGTAGAACAGCGTGGCGCGAGCCCACGGACTACGGGCGCGGCAGAAGCGTCACCGGGCTAGTGTATTGTCAACCTTGAAACTGCGGGTTGAAGACGAAACGCTCGCCGGGCATCAGTACCGCGACTGTCAAGGAGCGGCTCTTTCTTAACTCGCGCAATCAAGGTGGACAGTACACTAGCGCCCGGTGCTCTGATTTCGGCGCGTCCATGGTACGTCGCGGTATTCGCAGTCTGAGGCGCCTGGGGGCGGTGACTACGGACAACGGGGCGTTTCGTCCAATCGGGCCGCGACCACGATACCGGCAGATTCGGCCGCCTTTACCATCTCCTCGCGATCGACGATGACGGTCTTGTCGGCCTCGATAACCAGCATGCGCGCGCCGTGTTGCTTCAGGAGTGCGATCGTTTGAGGGCCTACGGTGGGGACGTCGAAGCGCATGTCCTGGTCGGGTTTGGCCGTCTTGATCAGCGACCAGCCGCCGCGCGGGCAGAGTTGACCGGCGCGTTCGATCATGCGGTCGGTGCCTTCGATAGCCTCGACGGCGATCACCTCCGTTTCTTTCACGGCCACGGATTGGCCGATATCCAACCGGCCCATTTCCTTGGCGATGGTCCACCCGAATTCGGCGTCCTTCTCCTGGGCGGGGGTCGGCTGGGTCTTGGTGAGGACGCCCGCGGGCGCCATGTGATCGGCGGTGTATTGCGTGCAGTCTTGCATGATGATTCCATGTGCGGCGAACTCGTCGGCCACGGCGGAGAGCACCGAGTCGTTCCGCTTGTCCTTGATCTTCAGAAACCACAGCCGAAGAGACGTCAGGTCAGGAATGGCCCGCAACCAACGCCAGCGGCCGTACATGTCTGTTTTTCGTACCGAGCCCGCGAGGATGACGTCGCTCGCGCCGACGCCCTTTAGATGGCGAATCCAGGACCCAAGTCGTGCGATGCCCGACCAGTGGAATTCATCGGCGTGTGCCATCAGGTCGGCGGCGGCCAGCCCTTTCAGTCCAATGACCGTCACCTGGCATCCGGCGCGTTTGGCGCCCTCGAGCACCATGAGCGGGAACTTTCCCGCACCGGCGATGATCCCGAGATGATTGACAGGTGATGGCATCTTGTCAGCTTGTCCCCCACCCATTGCTGCGCAATGGATGGGGCACCCAGCGTTTGGCACTCCCAAGGCCGGGCAGCCCACGTCCTTCACCGGGTGGCCCACGTCCTTCGGACGTGGGTTGTCGATTCTCTCTTGTTTCACGCCCTTGCAAATCGCGAGCCCGGGTCCTTTGGACGTGGGTTCACGATTCTGTCGTGATTCAGCTGCGCGAGAATCGCGACCCCAGGTTCAGAGAACCTGGGCCACCCAATCACCCAGAGCGTGGCCATGCCACCCAATCTCGGTTCAATTGTCACGAGCGTTTTGACCGGGTCAAGAATACTTGAGAGGCGGTTTCGATTACACGACTCAAATCGGGCAAACCAACTGCCCCAGGCGGTCGGTCAGTTTGAGGTTTTCGGTATAATCCACGCGGCAGTCGATCAGGGCCGGCTTGCCGGCGTTGAATGCGCCTTCCAGTGCCGGCACAAGCTCGTGGGCGGCCTGGATCCGATAGGATTCCCATCCGAAGCTCTTGGCCAACAGCACGAAATCGGGGTTCTTGAAGTCGATATGCGACGGACGGCCGAACTGGGCCTCCTGCTTCCATTTGATCAGGCCGTAGGTTTGGTCGTTGAAAATGAGACAGACGATCGGAGTCTCGGCGCGGACGGCGGTTTCCATCTCCTGACAGTTCATGAGAAAACCCGCATCACCGCAGACCGCCAGAATGCGACGGTCCGGATAAACCAGTTTCGCGCCGATCGCGCCGGGCAGGGCGATGCCCATGCTGGCGAAGCCGTTCGAGATGATGCAGGTGTTGGGCTCCAGCGCGGGGTACATGCGGGCGATCCACATCTTGTGCGCCCCGACGTCTGAAATGACGATGTCATTGGCACCCATGACCTTGCGAATATCGTGGATAATCCGTTGCGGTTTGAGCGGAAACGAGTCGTCCTCGGCCATGTCCTGCAGCTCGTCGAGAATGGCAGTGCGAAGCGTGCGCACGGCCTGGTCGTCCCGCGCTTTGATTTTGTCGGAGAGTTCGTCGAGCGTCTGGCCGATGCCGGCTTCGATGCCGACCTCGATGGTGTAGGCGGCGTCGACCTCGGCCGGCAGGCGGTCGAGGTGGACGATTTTCTTGTTGCGGCTCGGATTCCAGAGCTTCGGCGGGTATTCGACCATATCGTAACCGACGCAGATCACGACGTCCGCACGATCGAGACCGCAATTGACCATGTCCTTCGATTGAAGTCCGACGGACAACAGGGAAAGCTCGTTGGTATACGGCAGCGCGCCCTTGGCCATAAAAGTTTGTGCGCAAGGAATGCCGGTCTTTTCGACAAACCTGCGCAGGGCGTCACATGCCTGGTTGCGAATGGTGCCGTTTCCCACGAGCAAGATCGGAAAGCGGGCGTCGTTGATGATCTTCGCAGCTCGATCCAGTTGTGATTGAAGCGGTTCCGCATCCTTGGGCTGCCGCACCGCGAGCGGTTCGCCGAGCGCCTCGGACGCGGCAACGTCCTCCGGAAAGTCGATGTGCGTCGCACCGAATTTCTCCGTCTGCGCCACCTTGAAGGCCTTGCGGACGACTTCCGGAACGATTTCCGGTGTGACAATTTGGGCGTTGTACTTGGTCATGGGTCGAAAGAGGGCGACCAGATCCATCGCCTGGTGAGACTCCTTGTGCAACCGGTCGATGCCGCATTGTCCCGTGACCGCCACGACCGGGGCATGATCCATATTGGCATCGGCGACGCCGGTGACCAGGTTGGTGGCGCCGGGACCTAACGTAGCCAGGCAGACGGACGCCTTGCCGGTGAGCCGACCCTGCAAATCGCACATGAAAGCCGCACCCTGTTCGTGGCGCGTCTGAATAAATGTGAGCTTGCTGTCGAGCAGGGCGTCCATCACGTCGAGGTTTTCCTCGCCCGGTACACCGAACACGAACGGCGTGGCTTCGTTTTCCAGACATTTGACGAAGAGTTCCGCGGCTTTCATGGTGTGACCCTCGATAAATGTGTAAACCGCTCTAGAGCAGGGTCAGGTTTTGTGTAGCGTGCCTGAATTCCAGAATCACCAGCAATTCTACGGCTGCCACGGGGGACGGCCGCTACACGATAACGCACTTTGCTCTAGTTTCCCCAAAGGATTGTAGCCATCCGCGATCGCAGGGCCAATCGGTAACTGCGGAGCGGGTACCGCTCGGTCTGCAGCTGAGAGCCTGCAAGGTATTTCGAGTGGTTGTGCGACGTTTCGGGCCGGGCGCGCTGCGCGGGATGTTGGCCGTCGTTGTTCAACACAGGTCGATTGCGATCGATCTTCTTTTCTTGCGCATTTTCGTTTCGCCCATTGTTGTTCACGTGCGACGACTGTTCGCCCCAAGGGGGCAGCGACATGGCAGCCCTGGGCAACGCCCAGGGTTCTGGAACGTAAACACGCAGACGCCCTGAAGGGGCGCAACAGCCGAGGACCCGACATTTGACAGTCATTGCCGATGGGCTCTTTCATTTCATGCGCGGTACGAAGACCCCCGTGTATCGCCCTACAGGGCTTTTTCCTATCGCAAATCGCAGCCCCAGGGCGTTGCCCTGGGCTGCCATGTTTTCGCCCTTTCAGGGCGAATCGCCGCCTCACGCGCCGCGTGAAACGAGGCTGGCGACTTATGTAGAACAACGAGGGCGTTGCCCAGGGCTGCCATGTTTCCGCCCATTCAGGGGGAATCGCAACCATGCGCGTGGTGTAAGAAGAGGCTGACGACTTGTGTAAGACAACGAGAGCGTTAGCCTGGAGCTCACAGCATCGAGGGATTCATCAAGCAAGGTGTAGTGCAGCGTGACGAGTGAAGCCCGGGTTGCGCCGAGGGTAAGATCGGTGCCGCCGCTCTTGAGCGGTGCCAAGCTTCCGTGGCTGAGTAAGAACCGTAGAGATCATTGCTCCAGTGCAGGGACACACCAATCCGTCAGACCAAGGGTGAGAGAACACTGTTCGTGCAATTGCGCGATGAGTCTATCAATCACGCGGCGATTGGCGGTGTGCAGTGGTATGGCATACGAGCGGGCGTAGGCGTCTCGGGGCTCGCCGAGGGCGGCCACATTGATGCCGAGCAGGCGCCCGTCGGCGTCAAGTAGCGGGCCGCCGCTGTAGCCGGGTTCGAGCTTGGCCGAACATTCGATGAGGTCGTCGTAGTACCGAGTGCGGGACTCATCGAGTTCATTCTGCAGGGATACGGTGGGGCGCGTGATGATACCGGTCTGGACGCCGCGTGGCTTCTCGCGTCGGGCAGCGGAGATGGCGACGACGGGGATTCCCGGGTCCGCCGCCCCTTCGTCCGGGACGAGGACTGTCTCCGTAACGGCGTCGATCCACAATGCGGCCAAGTCGAGTTTGGGCGCACGGGCGATACGCATGACCTCGTGCACGGTGCCATCCGCGAGTGTAACGGTCACGGTGTCGGCATTTCGGATCACGTGCTCGTTGGTCAGGATGATACCGTCGGCGGCGATCACTATTCCCGTGCCGCCGAGTCTTGTTCTGGTGGCGCGAATCTCCCCATCCTCGGTCCCGTCCCGCGCGGCATCTGTGACCACGGCACGCACTCGAACGACTGCGCCGTTCACGCGCTTCGCGACGTCGGCAAGAGTATCTGCGCTGTCACGTTTGGGTGGATCGTCATCCTCACGACTTGGCTTGTACGATGCATGAATGGCGAGTCGCGCGGTGTCACTTGGCGTGTCGGCTTCGACACGTACACCACCCGAAGGCGGCAGCGCTACGCAACTGCTCGCCAATAACAGGATGAACATCGCCAGCGTGATGGACCTGCGCAAAGATCTTTCCTCCCTTTGGACGGACCGAAAGGCGTCTAAAACCTACGATACATGGCAACAGGGAGTGGCAAGACGAGGGTCTCATGCGACGGGTTTGGCGTATTATAGGAAGCGTTCGCTCACGTGAGTGCTAGAGGTATGTGTATTCGGAGCGAGGCACGAAATGATCGGGTTGAATTCTCGGACGACGAATCGGTTCTCCTGGGCCCATCGCGTTCGTGTGCACCACCGCCGCAAGCGGCCTACCGCTACACTTGCCTACCTGTTGGTGGGGTCTGTTGCGCGTTTTCGAGCGATGCGATAAGCCGTTCCGCAAAGTCGATCTGCTCGTCACAGTAGTCACGATCGGCGACGAAGGCCGCACCAAACGCCTCGAACGACTCCTTTGCCTCACGCAGGATTCGCAACGCCTCGGCTAACGAGTCACCGGCCGTTGGGGCGCCGGTTTCCAGAAGCGCCGCACCATGCCGCAAGACCGCGTGGCCGAGCTGCATGTCCGCGCGCGCGGCCGTTGGTGCTGTGATGTCATACGCGTGCCACCATGAGCGCGCGTTGGCGGCAGCCTCCACCGCGTCCTGCCAACGCTCATGCTGTAAGAGAGACGCCGCCAGATGAGTCCACGCCACGGCTTGCTTGGCAGCCGGGGTGTCTTCCGAACGGGTCGCGGCGTCAATCGCGGTCCGGAACCAGTTTTGTCCGTCTGCGTGGTCGCCGGCGAGGTCCAGGTCGATGCCCAGCGCGAGGGCGGACTGCCACAGCTCCTCAAACGAGCCGAACTCATCACGACGGCGGTACGCTGTGAGATGGTCGTCGTAGGCGGCTTTGGGGCGGTCCTGGCGGCGATGGGCTATCCCGAGCTGGTAATGGGCGAATGCCGCCACTCTGCCCAGGCGCGGGTCCCGCACGGATGGCCCGTTTGACGTGTATTCTTCCAAATCGAGAAGCGCGCCGCGTAAGAAACGCTCCGCAAGTGGAAAGTTCAGCCGAGCGGCTTGCAGCATGCCCTGCAGAATAGCCTTCCACACGTCCTCTGCATCGCCGACCGGTGCGATCGCTTCGATGTTCTCCTCGGCGTGGGACAGGCGCTTCTCGGCAAGCGCACGTAGTGCACGTCTTGCCGATTCAGCGTCGGGTGATACGACGCCCTTGGGACGCGTGCAGTCGCGAAATGCCATACAGGTGCCGGGCTGTTGTTGTTCGGTCATTTTCCCTTCAGGAGTTGTTCGATACGCTTGGCCAAGTCTTCAGGACGCGGATCGACCGCGTCGATCTTTCCGTCGGAATTGATAAGAAAGAGGGACGGAATGCCGACCACGCCGAACTTGTCCGCGAGCTTGGCGTCCTTGTTGTCATTGTCAAAGACCTGAGGCCATTGAATCTTGTATTTGTTGACGAACTTCTCTAGCGATTTCTTGTCCCAGTCCAGGCTGATGCCGATCAGTGCGAACTGCTCGTGCGCGCCGAACTTGTCGTGCAACGCCTTGATTCTCGGCATATCGGCTACGCACGGCCCGCACCAGGTGGCCCAAAAATCCAACACGACGACCTTGCCATTCAGGGAGGACAGTTCGTAGGACTTTCCGTCGAGTGTCATAATGGCGACAGCGGGCGCCTGCATGCCCACTTTGACTGCGGCCTGAGGGCGATCGAGACGCTCGATTTCATCAATCGTCACTTCGACGATCCGGCCCGGTGCGGCTGTGACTGTTTGGGCAGATGGTTCGGAGAAGCGGGAATACACGGTGATTTCGAATTCGTCAGACGGAGCGTTTTCGATGCGGAAGCGACCGGCGCCGTCGGTGATCGCCCGGAGCCCGAGCGTGCTGAAGCCGCGCCATTCTGAGGCTTCTACATTGGCGTTCTCTACGGGATCGCCGTTCTTGTTCTTTACGAGGCCGTTCAAGACACGAGGCGAATCCAGGCGAAGATCGAGTCTTGCGGTTTCACCCGATTTGACCTCGATCGCGGCGAGATCCGGAGCATATCCAGACATGTGCGCCGTGACGACAGCTTGACCGGGTTTGACACCCGTGATCCGATACTTGCCTTCCAAGTCAGACCAATCACGAGGTGAGTCGTCGTCGTTTGTCTCACCCGACATC
>Ga0210086_1001843_pt1 | contig 10473 bp, 5 predicted proteins | sample China_Galinas_PW_3_FD_184867 | JGI IMG/M metagenome (GOLD analysis project Ga0210086, IMG submission 184867) | Wetland microbial communities from San Francisco Bay, California, USA, that impact long-term carbon sequestration - China_Galinas_PWB_D2... | ecosystem: Environmental > Aquatic > Marine... | reverse complement strand
CGAAGGGGCCAAGCGATTCCGGCCATCTCGGTGACAATACGATGCGGTCGGAACGGGTCTCCAGACCGGTGAAGCACCGCTGCACCAGGTCGATGCTGCCCGCCATGGCGGCGAGGTGGATGCCCTCGGAGGTGGTACCGCCCTGGATGTCGGCGACGTCCGACTCGAGGACTTGATGGAAGAACTCCATCGCGCGGTCGCGATTGGCCCGCGCCAGCACCCACGTGTGCACGACACCGCTGAGCGTTGACCCGTGCGAGGTGCGGTCGATGTAGTAGTCGACCATTTTGGGAATCTGGTCGTGGCTGAAGTTGTAGCCCAGCCGGGTGAGCAGCTCGCGCAACTCGTCGGACGAGAGAAGATACAGCAGCATCAGCGCATCTGCCTGCTTGGACGCCTTGTACCGGTTGACGTCGTCGTCCTCGGCGTCCAAGATCCGGTCGAGCCGCTGGATGTTGCCGTACTTCTGCCGGTAGCCGTCCCAGTCCAGCTCCTGCAGCTCGCCATACCCCTCGAACTGGCTGATCACACCGTCGTGCAACGGAACGAACATGCGCCTGCTCACGCGCTCCCACTCGGCGAGCTCATCGTCGGTCAGCCCCAGCTTCTCGCGCAGGTCCAGCCGATTGGGCAGCGGCATCAACTGCAGAGCGTCCATCGCGCGCAAGATCACCCACGCCGCCATCACATTCGTGTACGCGTTGTCGTCGACGCCGTCGTAGGGGCGGTCGGGATATCCGGCGTGGAATTCGTCAGGCCCGATCACCCCCTTGATGTGGTAGCGATCCTGCTCGGAGTCGTATGTCGTTCTGCTGACCCAGAACCGGGCGATCTCGGCCAGCATTTCGGTTCCGTAGTCGATCAGATACGCCAAGTCGCCGGTGACTTGGTAGAACTGCCACGCGTTGTACGCGACGGCGATGCCGATGTGGTGGGCGAGATGGCTGGGGTCCGTGCGCCACCGACCCGATCGTGGATTCAGGTGCAGCTGAGGGCTTTCCTCGCGGCCGTCGCTGCCGGACTGCCACGGATACATCGCGCCGCGGTAGCCGGCCAGCTCGGCGGCCCGCCGCGCTTCCAGAAGCCGTCGGTACCGGTACCGCAGCAAGGACCTGGTAACGGTGGGCAGCCGCAGGTTGAGTACCGGGAAGATGAACAGCTCGTCCCAAAATATGTGCCCTCGGTAGGCCTCACCGTGAAGTCCGCGGGCCGGCACTCCGACATCTACGTCATCGCTGTGGTAGGAGACCGTCTGCAGCAGATGCAGCATGTGCAGCCGCAGAATCCGCAATTCGTCTGCGTGGTCGTCGAATTCGAGATTCAGCCGTTCCCACAGATGCGCCCACGCCACCGTGTGGGCCTCGAGTATCTCCGCGAACCGGCCCTGCCTGCCCAGTCTGCGTTCGGCGGCCGCCGCCGCTTCAGACGTGGCGACGTCCTGACCGGTCACCAGGGTGACGATCTTCTCCACCGCCCACGCTTGGCCGGCTGTCATCGTGCCGAAGATCTCGTGGCCGATCTCGAATTCGTCGTCGACGAGTCGGTATGTCGCCGCTGCCGGGGAATCACCTTGCCACACTGTGGTCCGCGCGGCCAGCGCGATCGGGATCTGTGACTGTGTCGTCATGACCGACATCAGAACGGAGTTCTCTGACAGCTCTGTCTTTTTCATCGCGTGAAGATGGTTGCTGGCCAGGTCGCGGTACCGCTCAACGTTGCTGTTGCGGACCTGCCCGTCGATGGTGGAGCGGATCTCGATCGTGCCCGACCAGTCCTCTGCGACGATCGTCGTTTCCAACGCGGCCACGTGCGCCACATTCATCCCGACGAACCGGCGCTGAGTCACCGCGGTGGTGCGGCCGGCGTCGTCGCGGAAACGCAGCTCACGCGTCAGCACCGCGGCGCGCAGGTCCATGGTCTGCCGGTAGGAGAGCAGCTCGACGGCGTCGACGTCGAACCAGTCGTCACCGTCGATACGGAACGTCAGGGCAAGCCAATTGGGCAGGTTCACCAGGCTCTCGTGGTCGGTGTGGTGGCCGCTGACGACGTCGTCGAGCCGGTTGTAGACCCCGCCGGCGTAGGTTCCCGGGTAATGAACTTGACCGGCCTTCGCTTCCGGCGCGGCACCACGGGTGGCGAAGTATCCGTTGCCCACGGTGCACAGGGCTTCGCGCAGCTTTTCGCTAGGTGGGTCGTAGCCCTCGAACCTGAAAGACCAAGCGGTGTGCGCTGTCTCGCGTTCGTAGGCCAGAAAGTTTGCGCCGCGGCGCACGAATTCGCACACTTCGCCGGGGTTCTTGAGCGTGAAGCTGGCCGCCGTCGGCCGGTCTCCGTCGTCGTCGTGCTGCACGGCGATTCCGACGCCGTGGAAGCGGATGACGTCGAACGCGTCCTCGTCGTCCAGGTCGTCCCCGACATAAATCGGCAGCATGCGATTAGTCGGTGGAATCTGGTCATGAACCCACTGCAGGACCCTGCCCTTGTGCCAGTCGATGTCTGGCCGAAGTTCGACCGCTCGGCGGCCCGTGGCCAGCGTGAGACCGTGCCTGCGGCTGACCGCGTGTGCCGCCGCCATCACCTCGCCGATGCGCTCGGCGGCGACGGTGCGGTAGTGGACCGTCACGGCGAACCGTTTGTGCTCGACATGGGTGCCCGGCACGTCGTTCAGCGCGTCCCGCAGGGCGGCGGCCGCCTCGGCCAGCACGGCCGCCGCACCCGCCGCCGCCTCGTTCTGGTAGAGGCTGCCGTCGGGTGCGAGCATTTCCAACCCATCGGAGCCGACGTAATATACGCTCGGCACGCCGACTCGGTCTTTGAGGTCCGCCACATTTCGTCCGCTCACGACCGCGACCAGACACTGTGCCGCCAGACTCTTGAGGGCATCGGCGGCACCATCGAGCAAAGTGGCCGTGTCGGGATCCGGCACGATCTCTGACAGCGTGCCGTCGAAGTCCAAACACACGAACGGTTGGCGGCCCGCCACGACCCCGACCATCTGGCCATAGGCGTCAAGTGCGTTGGGGCGCTGGGACATGCGATTGTCCCCGGTACGGACCTGGATTTGGAACAGGCCGTGGACGACGACGTCGGCGCCGGACCGGGTCAGTTCGCCGCTGTCGTGGTCGAGACCGATCACGTGCGCGAACCCGGCCGCGCATGCCGCGTCGGTGGCCGCCACGGCCGTCGCGACGACAACCGACCGTTCGGGCACGGTGTCGAGTCGTCGCACGGCCTCGCGCAAGATCGCGGAAGCAGAGGGCGGTGATGTCGGCGGTGATGTCTCGGTGTGCGCGCCGTCGACACACACGGCGAACAACCCGGCCAGTGCGGCGGCCCCGCCGTCAGACGAGTAGACGGCCGTTGCCACGCCGGCGTCCGCCAGGTTGTTGACCAGTGCCACTGCCGAGTCGTAATCGGCCGTCACTGCCTCGGCATCGACGATCACCGCATCGAAGCGACGCGGATCGATGATCACCGGCAGCTTCATGGTCAACGCTCCTTAGTCACGGTAAGGCGTCCATCAGTTCGCGCCGGTGCCTCACTGAGTCGATCCTCGCCCAACAGAGTGGTCCTATGCAGGGTCCAATGGCCCACCGCAAGCCGACGGTAGTCATCGGAGAACGAGGGACAGGTTAGTCGCCGCATCGGCGGCATGGGTCAGTGCGTCGCGCCGGTGAACCATTTCGTCTTGATTCGCCACGAGTGCGCCGACGCCAGCGCGAACCCGGCACCGCACAGGCACGCGAAGAACCACACCAGGGACCCGCCCTCCAGCGCCTGAATCGGCGTCACATAAGCCGTCGTGATCCGCACGGCGCAGGCGAGGATGCCGCTGATCGACGCGGCCAGGTAGATGTTGGCGATGCGCCGCGACCGGGGGTCCTTGCGCAGTATCAGCAGCGCCCGCGAGCCGTACGCCAGCAGGTAGATGAGGGTGCCGCAGAGCAGCAACCAGTAGATGTTGAGCCAGAAGTCGGTCGGCACGTCGAAGAAGTCGGGCCGGTAGATCGCCGCCCCGTTGCCGAGAGTGAAGGTCGCCAGCAGCAGCGGGATGCACAGGGTGGCAGGGCGTTCGACGTATTGCTTGAAGGAGGCCTGCATCGCGTTGTCGTCCTGGAGCCGGCCCAGCGCGTTGTAGACGATGGCCGACGCGGCGACGACGTAGCAGTCATGGCCGATGTAGTCTTCGAGGTTCCACTTACCGGTCAGCTGGTACAGCGCATGGCCAAGCGTGGCCGACGCCAGTGGCGACATCAGCAACACCGCGGCCCCTTGCAGCGCGATGTTGAGGGTTGCCGCAACCTCCCATCGACAGCCCCACGTGACGCGCCGGATCCACAGACTCCACGCGATGGACGCGAGTGTGATCGTGATCAGGGATGCTAACGCCATCGATTTTCGCCTCTGCGCCGCATTTGGATCAGCAAATTCTCCAGCTACCGACTGTCATAGCGGGGGAGCATCGGCGCGTGGTTTCAAATCGGACAGTCGGGGGCGGCTCGTGACCGCAGGTGCCTCGTGCATCGTCGCCACCCTGAAGGACGTCGTTTCGATGTAGCTCGCCACGTCGTCGTGGCTCATCAACCCGAACCGGATCTGCAGATCGGGATAACTGAGGTTGAACCTGTCGGCCACCTGTCGCAACTCTTCTGCATGGGGATAGTCGCCTTCTTTGATCCGGCGGTAGTACGTGCTACTGGAGACGCCCAGCGCGTCGTAGATCTCCTTCGCGTCGACTTCCCCGTCCAAGAGGTAGCCGAGTAGGGCCTTCAGCTGTCTGCCATTCTCGTCGGTTCGTGGCACGCGCTCACAATAGACCGCTTTCCCGCACTTGGGCAGTCCCGAGCAAACTTCACCGGGGTGCCCCGTTATTGACGTAGTCGTCACAGTTTTGGCACATGTCTCCCATTCCTGGGACGGTCGCGTACCGTTACCGCTATGTCGAAGATCACTGTGTTGACACCTCTGCAGGTGAGCGACCATGACGTTGCTGGGCCAACCCGCCCCGACGACCTGGCTAAGTTGTCCGCACCGTTGACCGGCATGCTCACTTCCGAGCTCGACGGGGCGCAGCACGATCTCGGCGTGACCACCGCGGAACTGCTCGTCGCGGCTCTGGGCCGCGCCCTCGCCCGAGCGATCGGCGCCGGCGAGCTGCGTGTCGATGTCGCAGGCCAGCGGATTTCACTGGCCTGCCTGACGACCCGGCAATGCGACGCGACCGACGTGCTGTACGCCGTCCATCGCACGTTCACCACCACCGTGCACTCGGTCCCCAATGGCGCGGTCCTGCCGGCCGACATTTCGTTCTCATATTTCGACGCCGGGCTGGAGCCGTCATTGGTCAATGTGATTCCCGCCGGCGGTCACGTGCTGGCGCTTCGCGCGTATCCCAGCGGCGACGCGATGCAGCTGGACTGGTGGTATGACGCTCGGCGGCTCGACCAGACCACGGTGGAAGATTTGGCCGAACAGTTCCCGCTGGCGCTGATCGAGTTGACGTCAGAAGCGGGTCCGCCACTTCACCGCGACTCGTTGGCTATGGCGTAGGCGAAGGCGCTTCAGGCCGCGCGACTCGTTAGAATTTGAGGCAACGGCACCGATCCGGCCATCACCGGGGAGTCTTCGGAAGAACGGCTCAACAGGCCAAGTAGAACCGAACGGGTAGGCCCGTCACAGCCCATGACGAGCGGCCGCGCTTCGCGTGGCAAGCGGGGTGGTACCGCGCCGCACGCGCGCGAGCGCGTCGTCGTCCCCGTGCCGATACCGAATCGCTCCTCGCGTCCGCGGGGACGACATAGGCACAGGAGAGACCCGCCGTGAGCCAACCCGCCTACCCGCGCACGGACTTGGGCGCCGACCCGCGCGGGGGTTCTCCGAATTTCCCGGCGCTCGAGCACGACGTACTCGACTATTGGGCGGCAGACGACACCTTCCGCGCCAGCATCGCTCGTCGCGACGGCTCGCCCGAGTACGTGTTCTACGACGGGCCGCCGTTCGCCAACGGGCTTCCGCACTACGGGCATCTGCTCACCGGCTACGTCAAGGACATCGTGCCGCGCTATCGGACGATGCGTGGCTACAAGGTGGAACGTCGCTTCGGCTGGGACACCCATGGGCTGCCCGCCGAACTCGAGGTGGAGCGACAGCTCGGCATCACCGACAAGTCGCAGATCGATTCTATGGGTATCGCCGAGTTCAACGAGGCGTGCCGCGAGTCGGTGCTGCGCTACACCGACGAGTGGCGCGAGTACGTCACCCGTCAGGCCCGCTGGGTCGACTTCGACAACGACTACAAGACGCTCGACCCCAGCTTCATGGAGTCGGTGATCTGGGCGTTCAAACAGCTGTGGGACAAGGGGTTGGCGTACGAGGGCTACCGCGTGCTGCCGTACTGCTGGCGCGACGAGACACCGCTGTCCAACCACGAGCTGCGGATGGACGACGACGTCTACCAGAGCCGCCAGGACCCCGCGATCACCGTCGGGTTCAAGGTCGTGGGCGGTGAACTCGACGGTGCCCACCTGCTGATCTGGACGACGACGCCCTGGACGCTGCCGTCGAACCAGGCGGTCGCGGTGCACCCGGACGTCGAGTACGTGCTGGTGGCTGCGGGCGACGAGCGGTACCTGCTGGCCGGGGCCCGCCTCGCCGCCTATGCGCGCGAACTCGGTGAGGAGCCCGAGATCGTCGGCACGTATCGCGGAACCGATCTGCTGGGCTTGCGTTATCTGCCGCCGTTCCCGTACTTCATGGACGCGCCCAAGAGTTTTCAGGTGCTGCCGGGTGACTTCGTGAGCACCGAGGACGGCACCGGCATCGTGCACATGTCGCCGGCCTACGGCGAGGACGACATGGCCGCGGCGAGCACAGCAGGCATCGTGCCGGTCACGCCCGTCGACTCCACGGGTCGCTTCGACGCCAGCGTCCCCGACTACGCGAATCAGCATGTGTTCGATGCCAATCCGCAGATCATCCGGGATCTCAAGAACAGCACCGGCGCTGCGGCAGCCAACAGCGCAGTCCTGCTCCGGCACGAAACCTACGAGCACTCGTATCCACACTGCTGGCGGTGCCGCAACCCGCTGATCTACCGGGCGGTGTCCTCGTGGTTCGTCAAGGTCAGCGAGTTCCGCGATCGGATGGTCGAGCTGAACGAACAGATCACCTGGTATCCCGAGCACGTCAAAGACGGCCAGTTCGGCAAATGGCTGGAGGGTGCGCGGGACTGGTCGATCTCGCGGAACCGCTACTGGGGCACGCCGATTCCGGTGTGGCGCTCCGAGGATCCCGCATATCCGCGCATCGACGTCTACGGCAGCCTCGACGAGCTGGAACGCGACTTCGGGGTGCGGCCCGACAACTTGCACCGCCCCTACATCGACGAGCTGACGCGGCCGAATCCCGACGACCCCACCGGTGGCTCGGTCATGCGCCGCATCCCCGACGTCTTCGACGTCTGGTTCGACTCAGGCTCGATGCCGTATGCGCAGGTGCACTACCCGTTCGAGAACGTCGACTGGTTCCTGGGTGGGGCGGCGGGAGAGGACGAAGCCCATTTTCCCGGCGATTTCATCGTCGAGTACATCGGCCAGACCCGCGGCTGGTTCTACACGCTCCACGTCCTCGCCACCGCACTGTTCGACCGGCCGGCCTTCACCACCTGCGTCGCGCACGGCATCGTGCTGGGCAACGACGGCCAGAAGATGAGCAAGTCGCTGCGCAACTATCCCGACGTCACCGCGGTGTTCGACCGCGAGGGCTCCGACGCGATGCGCTGGTTTCTGATGGCCTCGCCGATACTGCGCGGCGGCAACTTGATCGTCACCGAACAGGGCATCCGCGAGGGTGTGCGCCAGGTGCTGCTTCCGTTTTGGAACGCCTACAGCTTCCTGGCCCTCTACGCGCCGAAAGTCGGTACGTGGCAGACGAACTCGACCCATCTGCTCGACCGTTACATCCTGGCGAAGTTGGCCCGGTTGCGCGCGGAGGTGACCGATGCGCTCGACACCTGTGACATCTCGGGGGCATGCGAGGAATTGCGCGAATTCACCGAGGCGCTGACCAACTGGTATGTGCGGCGGTCACGACAGCGGTTCTGGGACGAGGACCCCGATGCCATCGACACGTTGCACACCGTGCTGGAGGTGACTGCCCGCCTGGCCGCACCGCTGCTGCCGCTCACGACGGAGGTGATCTGGCGCGGCGTCACCGGCGAGCGCTCCGTGCATCTGACCGACTGGCCCGCAGGCGACGAGATTCCCGCCGACCCGGCGCTTGTGGCGGACATGGATTTGGTGCGCGAGGTCTGCTCGGCCGCGTCGTCACTGCGCAAGGCCAAGAAGCTGCGAGTGCGCCTGCCGCTGCCGAAACTGACTGTGGCCGTGCAGGACCCGGCAAGACTGGCTCCGTTCACCGAGCTGATCGCCGACGAACTCAACGTCAAGAACGTCGAACTGACCGATGACATCGCGGCCTACGGCCGGTTCGAGTTGACGGTCAACGCGCGCGTCGCCGGGCCCCGGCTGGGCAAGGACGTGCAGGCCGCGATCAAGGCGGTCAAGGCGGGTGACGCCGTCGTCAACCCGGATGGCACGCTGTCTGCCGGACCCGCTGTGCTGCAACCGGACGAGTATTCGTCGCGGCTGGTCGCGGCCGATCCGGAGTACACGGCGGCGCTGCCCGACGGCGCGGGCCTCGTCGTGCTCGACGGCACCGTCACCCCCGACCTGGAGGCCGAAGGCTGGGCCAAGGACCGCATCCGCGAATTGCAGGAGCTGCGCAAGACCACCGGCCTGGACGTGTCCGACCGGATCAGCGTGGTGATGGCCGTGCCCTCCGAACGCCACGACTGGGCGCGCACCCACCGCGACTTGATCGCCCACGAGATCCTCGCCACCAGTTTCGATTTCGGGGAGCCGAGTGGCGGCGTCGAGATCGGCGACGGGGTGCGGGTGGCGATCGCCAAGGCCTGAACCCGCGTGCCGCGAACGTGAAGCCACTGCGACGACACGCCGGTGGACATCGCAACCAGTTCACGTTCGCGGCAGAGTGTGGGCATGCGATGGGTGCTCCATGTCGACATGGACGCGTTCTTCGCATCCGTCGAGCAGTTGACTCGACCCACCCTGCGGGCCCGGCCGGTGCTCGTCGGCGGCTTGGGCGGGCGCGGCGTCGTCGCCGGCGCGAGCTATGAGGCCCGGGTCTTCGGCGCACGCTCGGCGATGCCCATGCACCAAGCGCGCCGTCTCGTCGGAATCCAGGCCGTTGTGCTGCCGCCGCGCGGCGTCGTCTACGGCGTTGCCAGCCGCCGCGTCTTCGACACCGTGCGCGCCACGATGCCGGTGCTCGAACAGCTGTCCTACGACGAGGCGTTCGGCGAGCCGGCCGAACTCGCCGACGCGCCGGCGGACGAGGTCGAACGGTTCTGCGAACGGTTGCGCCGAAACATCCGCGACCAAACGGGTCTCACGGCATCCGTCGGGGCCGGTTCGGGCAAGCAGATCGCCAAGATCGCCTCCGAGTTGGCCAAGCCCGACGGCATCCGCGTCGTGAGGCGTGACGAGCAACGGCCGCTGCTGGCCGGGCTGGCGGTGCGCCGGCTGTGGGGGATCGGTCCCGTCGCGGAGGAGAAACTGCACCGGCTCGGCATCCAGACCGTCGGGCAGTTCGCCGAACTGACCGATGTGGAGGCCGCCGACATTCTCGGCGCGACGGTCGGGCCGGCGCTGCACCGGCTCGCCCGCGGCATCGACGACCGGCCAGTCGCCGAGAGGGCCGAGGCCAAGCAGATCAGCGCCGAGTCGACGTTCCCCACCGACCTGACGACGCTGGCGCAGCTGCAGCAGGCCGCGGGCCCCATCGGCGAGCACGCCCACCGGCGGCTGGTCAAGGACGGCCGCGGCGCGCGCACGGTCACCGTCAAGCTGAAACGCTCCGACATGAGCACACTGACCCGTTCGCTGACCCTCCCGTACGCCACCGCCGACGCCGCGACGTTGACCGCAGCAGCCCGCCGGCTTCTTCTGGACCCGCTGGAGATCGGCCCCATTCGCCTTGTCGGAGTGGGTTTTTCGGGGTTGAGCGAGGTGCGCCAGGAACCGTTGTTCCCCGACCTCGACGCGTGGGCCGAACCCACCGACACGCGGTCGGCGGCCACGCCGACGGCCGCGGCCGGCGGCTGGCGCGTCGGCGACGACGTGCACCACGGCCAGTGGGGGCACGGCTGGGTGCAGGGCGCGGGCCACGGTGTGGCGACGGTTCGGTTCGAGACCCGGGCCAGCGGTCCCGGCCCGGCGCGCACGCTTGCCGCCGACGACCCCGCGCTGCAGCCCGCCAACCCCGTCGACAGCCTGGACTGGCCCGACTACGTCAACGGGCTGCTCGACGAGTCAGCCCCAGCGGGCGATGACATCTCCGACCGGTGAACCGGTGGCCAGCGCGGCCATCAGCAGCACCCGGGCCTGCGGCGGG
>Ga0210086_1001838_pt1 | contig 10485 bp, 12 predicted proteins | sample China_Galinas_PW_3_FD_184867 | JGI IMG/M metagenome (GOLD analysis project Ga0210086, IMG submission 184867) | Wetland microbial communities from San Francisco Bay, California, USA, that impact long-term carbon sequestration - China_Galinas_PWB_D2... | ecosystem: Environmental > Aquatic > Marine... | reverse complement strand
CGGCGGCGCGCGCAGCAGGAACCACCAGGTGGCGGCGCCGCCGAGCAGCACGAGAATGGGGATCAGGAAAAGCAGGCGCTTCATGGTCGGGCTAATCCGGGCGGCAGTCCCGCCGCACTGCCCGTGATAGCGCGCGCATGGTGAAGATTGCGTTAAGTAATTGGTTTCGAAAGAAAAGCCAGGCCCCTATCGGGTAAAGCCCTAGAAGTGCGTCCAGCCCTTTACGGCGATGTCGAGCGGTCGGCCGTCCGCATCGAGGACCCGCACCGCGCCGCCCTCGGTCATGCGCCCGATCCGGGTGAGCGGCAGCGCCAGCTCGGCGGCCAGGGCGCCCACCTCCGTCGCCCGGTCCGGCGGCACGGTGAACAGCAGCTCGTAGTCGTCGCCGCCGGTCAGGGCCGTCGCACGGTGCTCCGGCGCCGCGGCGCAGACGGCGGCCGCCGCATCGGACAGCGGCACCGACCCGGCGACGATCTCGGCGCCCAGGCCGGACTCCTCGGCGATGTGGCCGAGGTCAGCCACCAAGCCGTCGGAGACGTCCAGGGCCGCGCTCGCCAGACCCGATTCCAGCAGGCGCCGGCCGAGCGCCAGGCGCGGCCGGGGCAGCCGGTAGCGGGCCGCCAGGGCGTCGCGATATTCCACCGATATTGCTTGAAATTCTCCCTGTAACACTTTGAGGCCAAAAGCGCCGTCGCCAATCGTGCCGGACACGAACACGAGGTCGCCGGCGGCGGCGGTGGTGCGCTGCAGGCTGCGGCCGCGCGGCACCGCCCCGAGCGCCGTCAGCGACAGGCTCAGCGGCCCGGGCGTCGACACCGTGTCGCCGCCCAGCAGCGCGACGCCGAACGCGCGCTGGTCGGCGGCCAGGCCCTCGACGAAGGCCGCGACCCACGCCTCCTCGGCGCTGCGCGGCAGGGCCAGGGTCAACACGTAGCCGCGCGCCTCGGCCCCCATGGCGGCGAGGTCGGAGAGGTTGACGCGCAGCAGCTTGCGGGCCACCAGGTCGGGCGGGTCCTCGGGCAGAAAATGGACGCCGGCCACCATGGCGTCGACGGTGACGACGGCGCTCTCCTCGGGCCCGAGGTCGAACAGCGCGCCGTCGTTGCGCAGCCCCTGGGCACCGGCGGCCCCCGCCGCCAGCGGCGCGAAATAGCGTGCGATCAAGGCGAACTCACCGCGCATGCCCAGTCTCCGGCGGTTTCCGGCGCGACGCCCCGGGGGTCACGCGCCCGGCAGCGGGCCCGCATCCTCGAACTCGCCGGGCCGCAAGGCGCGGGCCAGACGATCGAGGATGCCGTTCACCATGGCCGGCTCCTTGCCGCCGAAAAAGGCGTCGGCCAGGTGCACATATTCCGAGATGATGACGCGGGCCGGCACCTCCGGGCGCGCCGACAGCTCGTAGACGCCGCCGCGCAGCACGATGGTCAGCAGCGTCTCGAGCCGCTCGAGCGGCCAGTCCTCGTCGAGGACCGCCGCCAGCATGTCGTCGAGCTCGCCCTCCTCCGCCGCGACGCCGCGCACCAGCAGGGCGAACAGCTCGCGGTCCGCATCGCCCAGGTCGAGGCCGTCGACCGGCTCGCCCAGGCGGTCGCGCAGGAACTGCTCGAGCACGCGCTCCGCCGGATCGCCCGACATCCGCATCTGATAGAGCGCCTGAACCGCGGCGAGGCGCGCGGCCTTGCGGCGCAGGGGCATGCCGCCGCCTCGCTGGTCGCCGCCTCGCTGGCCGCGGTCGCGGGCTGCCGGGGGTGCGGTCATGCCCGGCCCCTCAACGCGGATAGAGATGGAACTGACGCTTCAGCTCCAGCATGTGCAGGCAGGCGCGCGCCGCGTCGGCGCCCTTGTTGCGCCCCTCGACGCTGGCCCGCTCCCAGGCCTGCTTGCGGTTCTCGCAGGTCAGGATGCCGTAGCCCAGCGCCAGGGCGTACTGGCAGGCCAGCTCCTGCAGCTGGCGCGCGCTCTCGCCGCAGACGTAATCGTAGTGCGAGGTCTCGCCGCGCAGAACGCAGCCGAGCGCGATGTATCCGTCGAAGCGCTTGCGCCCGCCATAGAACTGCAGCGAGCGCAGGCCGTAGACGATCGCCGCCGGAATCTCGAAGGCCCCCGGCACCGAGACCCGCTCGTGCGTGGCGCCGTGCCGCTGCAGCTCGTCGAGCGCACCGCGCACCAGCTCGTCGGCAATGTCCTCGTAGAACCGCGCTTCCACGACCAGGACATGCGGGACTTCGGCATCGGCCGCCATCGGCTAGCCCTCCTTCCGCGGGATCGGCCGCTGCTCGACCACGCGCAGCCCATAGCCGTCGAGGCCGACGATGGTGCGCGGCGTATTGGACAGCACGATCATCTCGGAGACGCCGAGGTCGAGCAGGATCTGCGCCCCGACCCCGTAGTCGCGCAGTTCGCCGAAGGCCGGCTCGGGGTCGCCGAGGCGCGTGCGCAGCGTGTCCGAGAGGCTGGTCGGCAGCGGCTCGCGAATGAGCACGAGCACGCCGCGGCCGGCCTCGTTGATCATGCGCATGACGGTTTCCAGCTCGCCGGCCTTGTCGCTGCCGCGGTCGCCCAGGACGTCGTCGAGAAGGTTGAGGACGTGAACGCGGACCAGCACCGGGCCCGGCTGCGACAGGTCGCCCTTCCACAGGGCGAGGTGCTCGGCGTAGTTCGTGCGATTGACGTAGACCGCCATCTTGAACGAGCCGCCGAAGTGGCTGTCGATCGATCCGGTCAGGCTGCGCTCGACGATGCGGTCGTAGCGCCGGCGGTAGGCGATCAGATCGGCGATGGTCGCGATCTTCAGGCCATGCGTCTGGGCGAAGGCGATCAGGTCGTCGCGCCGCGCCATCGAGCCGTCGTCGTTCATGATCTCGCAGATCACGCCGGCGGCGTTGAGCCCGGCCAAGCGTGCGAGGTCGACCGCGGCCTCGGTGTGCCCGGTCCGCACCAGCACGCCGCCGTCGCGCGCCACCAGGGGAAAGACGTGGCCGGGAGAGACGATGTCGTCGGCGCCCTTGTTCGGGTCGATCGCCACCGCGACGGTCCGCGCCCGGTCCGGCGCCGAGATGCCGGTCGAGACGCCGTCGCGCGCCTCGATCGAAACCGTGAAGGCGGTCTCGTGGCGCGACTCGTTGCGCTGCGCCATGAGCGGCAGGCCGAGCTCCTCGATGCGCTCGCGCGTCATCGCCAGGCAGATCAGCCCGCGGCCGTGCTTGGCCATGAAATTGATCGCCTGCGGCGTCGCCATCTGCGCCGGGATGACCAGGTCGCCCTCGTTCTCCCGGCCCTCGTCGTCGACCAGGACGACCATGCGCCCGTTGCGCGCCTCCTCGATGACGTCCTCGATGGGCGAGACGATCTCGTGAAAGGTCGCGCGCCAGGGCTCCTTGCGCTCCGTGTCCATACCTTGGTCCTGCACCTTGGTCCTGCTGCCCTTGGTCCTGTTGCCGGTCCTACCGCGTCGCCAGAATGCGCTGAACGTAGCGCGCGAGCAGGTCGATTTCCAGGTTTACCCGGGTGCCGGGCTCGGCGCCGCCCAGGGTGGTGACCTGCGCCGTGTGCGGGATGACGTTGACCTCGAAGCCGCCCTCCGCGGCGCGGCCCAGGGGCGCGTCTCGGGGCGCGTCCCGCACGGCGTTGACGGTGAGCGAAACGCCGTCCACCGCGATCGATCCCTTGACCGCCACCAAGGCGAGAAGGTCGGCCGGCGCGGCGAACGCGAAACGCAGCGAATCCCCCTCCGGGCGCCGGTCGCGCAGGGTCCCGACGCCGTCGACGTGGCCGGATACCAGGTGCCCGCCCAGCTCGTCGCCGAGGCGCAGCGACCGCTCCAGGTTGACCGGCGTGCCGACGCGCCAGTCGCCCAGCGTGGTGCGCGCCAGGGTCTCCGCCGAGACGTCGGCCGCGAACCAGCCCGGGCCCTTGTCGACCACCGTCAGGCAGGCCCCGGAACAGGCGACGGAGGCGCCGAGCTCGAGGGTCGCGGTGTCGTAGGCGGTCTCGAACTCGAGGCGGCGGTCGCCGCGCGCCTCGATGCGCCGGACCCGGCCCAGGTCGCTGATCAGGCCCGTGAACATGGTCCGCTACCTAGTCCTTCCGCCGGTAGGTTTCCACCGCGTCGTCGTCCAGCGTCTCGACGGTCGCGCGCTCCAGCCGCGGGGCCGCGGCGAGCCGCTCCAGGCCGAACCCGGCCACCGCCGGCACGGCGTCGCCGCCCAGCACCTTGGGCGCGCGGAACCAGACCAGGCGATCGACGAGGTCGGCGCGCAGCAGTCCGGCCGCCAGCCGCCCGCCGCCCTCCACCAGGACGCGCGTCAGGCCGCGCTTGCCGAGCGCCGTGAAGGCCTCGGTCAGGGACAGCCGGTTCTCGCCGTCGGCGGCGACCGCGATCACCTCGACGCCGGCCGCCTCGTAGGCGCGGCGGCGCCCGGCGTCGGCGCCGCGGCGCGTGATCAGCAGGGTCGGCCGCTCGCCGGCGCCGGCCACCAGATCGTGCGTCAGCGGCAGCCGCAGCCGGCCGTCGACGACCACGCGCAGCGGCGAGGCCGCCTCGAGCCCGTCGAGCCGCACGTCCAGCCGCGGATTGTCGGCCACCGCCGTGGTGCTGCCGACCAGGACGGCGTCGTTCTCGGCCCGCAGCATGTGCGCCCGGGCGCGCGCCGCCTGGCCGGTGATCCAGCGGCTCTCGCCGCTGCGCGTCGCGATCCGCCCGTCCAGGCTGCTGGCCAGCTTGAGCGTGATCAGCGGCCGCCCCTCGCGCTGGCGCAGCAGGTAGCCGGCGTTGAGCGCCTGCGCGGCCTCGGCGCCGATGCCGGTGGCGACGTCGATGCCGGCGGCGCGCAGCCGCGCGAGACCGGCCCCGGCGACCCGCCGATCGGGGTCCTCGAGCGCGACGACGCAGCGCGCGATTCCCGCCGCGGCCAGGGCCTCGGCGCAGGGCGGCGTGCGGCCGTGGTGCGCGCAGGGCTCCAGGGTCACGTAGGCGCAGGCGCCGCGCGCCGCGGCGCCGGCGCGCCGCAGCGCCTCGGTCTCGGCATGGGGGCGCCCGCCGGGCTGGGTCCAGCCGCGCCCGACCGCGCGCCCGTCGCGCACCAGGATGCAGCCGACCGCCGGGTTGGGCGCGACGCGGCCCAGGCCGCGCGCCGCCAGCACGAGCGCGGCCCGCATCCAGGCCGCGTCGTCGCGCTCACTCGGCTTCGGCGAATTTTTCGATGAACTCTTCAAAGTCGCGCGCCTCGCGGAAATTCCGGTAGACCGAGGCGAAGCGCACGTAGGCCACCTGGTCGAGCGTGGCCAGGGCGTCCATGATCAGCTCGCCGATCAATTTCGACGGAATCTCGCTCTCGCCAGAGGATTCGAGGCGGCGCACGATGCCGTTGACCACGCGCTCCACGCGCTCGCGGTCGACCGGCCGCTTGCGCAGCGAGATGGTCATCGAGCGCAGCAGCTTGTCGCGGTCGAAGGGCTCCCGCTTGCCGTTGGACTTGATGACCGTCAGCTCGCGGAGCTGCACGCGCTCGAAGGTCGTGAAGCGGGCGCCGCAGTTGGGGCATTGCCGCCGCCGGCGGATCGCCGAGTTGTCCTCGGTCGGCCGCGAGTCTTTGACCTGCGTGTCTTCGTTACTGCAGAAGGGACACCGCATTCCGCCTCAACTCCCCCACTTTCGCCCCAACCCGTCCATTCGCACCCCGCTTCGGGCCGTCAGCGTCGCCGCCGCGGTGCCCGCCCGGCTCAGAGATCGGGATAGACCGGGAACCTCAGGCACAGATCCTGGACCTCCGCCCGGACCGCCTTCTCGACGGCCGCGTTCGCCTCGCCGTTGGCGGCCAGTCCGTCGAGCACCCGCGTGATGAGCTCTCCGACCTGGCGGAACTCGGCCACGCCGAAGCCGCGCGTCGTTGCCGCCGGAGTGCCCAGCCGGATGCCGGAGGTCACCGTCGGCTTCTCCGGGTCGAACGGCACGCCGTTCTTGTTGCAGGTGATGCCGGCCCGGTCGAGCGCCTGTTCCGCGAGATTGCCGGTCAGCTTCTTCGGGCGCAGGTCGACCAGCATGAGATGCGTGTCGGTCCCGCCCGACACGATGTCGAATCCGTTCTCCAGCAGCACCGCCGCCAGCGCCTTGGCATTCTCGACGATCCGCTTCGCGTAGTCCTTGAACTCCGGCTTCAGGGCCTCGCCGAAGGCCGCCGCCTTGCCGGCGATGGCGTGCATCAGCGGGCCGCCCTGCAGGCCGGGGAAGGTGGCCGAGTTGATCTTCTTCCCGAGCGCCTCGTCGTTCGACAGGATCATGCCGCCGCGCGCGCCGCGCAGGGTCTTGTGGGTCGTCGTGCTCACGATGTGCGCATGCGGCAGCGGGCTGGGGTGCACGCCGGCCGCGACCAATCCGGCGAAGTGCGCCATGTCGACCTGGAAGTAGGCGCCGGCCTCGTCCGCTATCTTGCGGAAGCCCTCGAAGTCGATGAAGCGCGGATAGGCCGAGCCGCCGGCGATGATCAGCTTCGGCTTGTGCTCGCGCGCCAGGGCCGCGAGCTCGTTCATGTCGATCCGCCCGTCGTCGCGGCGCACGCCGTACTGCACCGCCTTGAACCACTTGCCCGAGAGGTTGGGCGCCGCGCCGTGCGTCAGGTGGCCGCCGGCCGAAAGCGCCAGCCCCATGATGGTGTCGCCGGGTTTGCAGAGCGCGAGCAGGACCGTCTGGTTGGCCTGCGCACCGGAATGCGGCTGCACGTTCGCGAAGCTGCAGTCGAACAGCTGCTTGGCGCGGTCGATGGCGAGCTGCTCGGCCACGTCGACGTATTCGCAGCCGCCGTAATAGCGCCGGCCGGGATAGCCTTCGGCGTACTTGTTGGTCAGGACGGAGCCCTGCGCCTCGAGCACCGCGCGCGAGACGATGTTCTCCGAGGCGATCAGCTCGATCTGCTCCCGCTGCCGGCCGAGCTCGTGGCGGATGGCGGCGGCCAGTTCGGGGTCCGTCTGCTCGAGCGGTGCGGTGAAAAACGCCTCCGTCCCGGCGGACGGCGCCGAAGCCTTTGCAAGCGTCATCTCTGGGCGACCTCTTCCTTCTAGATGCCTGTCGTCGTCAGCCGAGCTTGGCCACGCGGCGCGCGTGGCGGCCACCGGCGAATTCCGTGTTCAAGAACGTGCGGAGACAGTCCTTGGCGACCTCGGTCCCGACCAGCCGCGCGCCGAGCGCCAGCACGTTCGCGTCGTTGTGCTCGCGCGCCAGCCGCGCGGCCGTGTCGTTGTGGCAGACCGCCGCGCGGACCCCGGCGTGGCGGTTGGCGGCGATCGCGATGCCGATGCCGGTGCCGCAGACGGCCACGCCGCGCTCGGCCCGGCCGGACGCCACCGCCTCGGCGAGCGCCTGGCCGAAATCCGGGTAGTCGACCGACTCCGGCCCCTCGGTGCCGAGATCGACGACCTCGTGGCCCAGGCCGCGCGCCTCCTCGAGCAGCAGGCTCTTCAGCGCGACTCCGGCATGGTCGGAAGCCATGGCAACGGTCATCTTCTTCGACATTGCGCTCTGCACGTGGGGCCGGGCGGCCAATCGCCCGAAAAAAGAGCGCGGAGACTACCATATGTCGCAGCGGCATGGAAAGCCGGCACAAGGGATCGGAGCGCGGCCGGGCACGCCGGTTTTTCCCGATTTTCCGGCCTTCCGCGGCCGCCGCCGGGCCGAACCGGACGAACCGCCCAAGTATTCGGGCCGAGCCGGTCCGCCGCTCGGCCGCCAGCACAGGGCTGATACTTCGGGTTTCCTCTGATTCAACAATTGACACTATTCTCTATTCCAGATTAAAAATACTCGGAAGGACTCCTTAGTGACATAATTCAAAAAATTTCAGTTGGGCGGAAGAAATGACCGACACTTCGACCAGTCAAGAAACATCGGCGGACCTGCTGCGCATGACCGCAGAGGTCGTCGCCGCCTATGCCCGCAACCACCCGCTGCCGAGCAGCGAGCTGACCAACGTGATCCGGACCGTGCATGGCTCGCTCTCCGGCCTCGACGGCACGCCGTCGGACGCGGCCGAGGCGCTCAGCCCGGCGGTCCCGATCCGCAAATCGGTCACGCCGGACTACATCGTCTGCCTGGAGGACGGCAAGAAGCTGAAGATGCTCAAGCGCCACCTGCGCACGTCCTACAACCTGACGCCGGAGGACTACCGCGCGAAATGGGGATTGCCGGCGGACTACCCGATGGTCGCGCCGAACTACGCCAAGCGCCGCTCCGATTTCGCCAAGCGGATCGGTTTGGGTCAGAAGGCCGCCGTCGCCTCGTAATCCGACGGCCGCCAGTGGGGGAAAGACGAACGGCCCGGCGGGTTGACCGCCGGGCCGTTGCGTTAAGACCGTCCGTCGACGCCTAGCGGTAGTCGTACTGGCCGTCGTGCCAGATGTACCAGACGTAGCCCGGGGCCGTCACGTCGCCCTTCTTGTCGAAGCCGATGTTGCCCAGCACCGTATCGAACTTGTTGCTGCGCAGCGAGGCGATGACCGCGTCGAGGTCGGTCGAGCCGGCCTTCTCGACGGCCTGCGCCCAGGCCTGGATGGCGCCGTAGGTATAGAGGGTGTAGCCCTCCGGATCGTAGTTCTGGGCCCGGAACTTCGCCACGATGGGGGCCGCCGCCGCGTTCTTGCGCGGGTCGGGGCTGAAGGTCATCAGGGTGCCCTCGCCGGCGTCGCCGGTGATCTTCCAGAACTCGTCGGTCACCAAGGCGTCCCCGGAGACGAGCTGCGGGGTGTAGCCCTGCTCGTGCGCCTGGCGGATCATCAGTCCGGCCTCGGTGTGGTACCCGCCGACGTAGAACACGTCGATGCCGGCCGCCTTCATCTTCGAGACCAGCGCCGTGTAGTCCTTCTCCTGCGCGGTATAGGCCTCGTACATGGCCTCCTTGACGCCGCGCTTGTTGAGCTGCTTCTTGGTCTCGTCGGCCAGCCCCTTACCGTAGGCGGTCTTGTCGTGCAGGATGGCGATCTTCTTGTTGCCGAATTCGTCGGCCAGCAGGTTGCCGGCCACGATGCCCTGCTGATCGTCGCGGCCGCAGACGCGGAACACGTTGTCGCCGCCTTCCTCGGTCAGCTTCGGATTGGTCGAGGCCGGCGAAATCTGCAGCACGCCCTCCTCCGTATAGACGTTCGACGCCGGAATCGACGAGCCGGAGCAGAAGTGGCCGGCGACCAAGATCACGCCCTCCGAGACCAGCTTGTTGGCGACCGCGACCGCCTGCTTCGGGTCGCAGGCGTCGTCTTCCACCGACAGCTTGATCTGCTGGCCCAGCACGCCGCCGGCGGCGTTGAGGTCCTTGACCGCCAATTGGGCGCCACGGCGCATCTGATCGCCGAACGATGCGTAGGGGCCGGTCATCGGGCCGACCGTGGCAATTTTGATATCTGCCTGCGCGGCGGTGGCCAGACCGAGGGTCATGGCGGCGACCGACAGGGCGAACGCTATTTTACGCATGAGTTGCAATCTCCCTGGAATGCCTTGGTTGCGGATCCTAAGTGCTCAAAACCATGGGGCCGTCGGCCCCATGGGGAAATTGTTCCTTTGTGCCGAGTACTCTATCACTTCGATTGGCGCCATCAAGCGCCCGTCAGGGGCGGAAAACCGCCGCCGGCCGCCGCTCGGCGCACCGTTTCAATCCTTCCGCCGATAGGACAGCGGGCCGCTGCGCTCGTAGAGCCAGGGGTACTGGGTCACCATGCGGCCGACCTGGGTCAGCCGGTAGGCGAAGGCGGTGATCCCCAGGATGACCAGGGTGTCCACGATGTAGCCCGTGAGCAGGAAGAGCTTGCCGCCGAACAGGCCCCAGGTCAGGAAGCGGTCGACGCAGCCCAGCAGGATCCCGTAGAACAGGATCTGCCACCACGGCCGCCAGGTGTTGGCCAGGCCCTGCCCGGTCATGAAGGCGGCGAAGCCGACGACCACGAGGGTCATGGTGATGAAGACCGGCAGCTCGGTTCCCAGTATGTCCGACATCGCTTTCCGGCCCCGCCTCAGCCGCCCTCGAGATAGGCCTTGCGGACCTGCTCGTTGGCCAGCAGCTCCTGGCCCGTTCCATGAAGCACGATGCGCCCGTTGGCCATGACGTAGCCCCGGTGCGCCAGGCGCAGCGCGTGGAAAGCGTTCTGCTCGACCAGTAGCACCGTCATGCCCTCGCGATTGATCTCGCCGATCACGTGGAAAATCTGCTTCACCACCATGGGCGCGAGCCCGAGCGAGGGCTCGTCCAGGAGAAGCAGCCGCGGGCGGCTCATCAGCGCACGGGCGATGGCCAGCATCTGCTGCTCGCCGCCGGACAGGGTGCCGCCGCGCTGGCGCTGCCGCTTCTTCAGGATCGGGAACATCTCGAAGACCTTTTCCAGGTCGGCCTCGAAATGCTCGGGCTGGGTCGTGATGGCCCCCATCTGCAGGTTCTCGAGAACCGTCATGCGGGCGAAAATGCGGCGTCCCTCCGGGGCCTGCGCGATGCCGCGACGCACGATGTCGTA
>Ga0210086_1001836_pt1 | contig 10505 bp, 10 predicted proteins | sample China_Galinas_PW_3_FD_184867 | JGI IMG/M metagenome (GOLD analysis project Ga0210086, IMG submission 184867) | Wetland microbial communities from San Francisco Bay, California, USA, that impact long-term carbon sequestration - China_Galinas_PWB_D2... | ecosystem: Environmental > Aquatic > Marine... | reverse complement strand
CGATCGCGCCAGAGACGGTTGATCAGCTCGTTGTCGGGCTCCGCGCAGGAGTCCATCAGGCGCTCCTCGCGCGCCTCCTGGAAGACCCTGATCGCCTCGAGCTCCAGCTGGATGCCAGGGGCGTAGCGCTTGAAGCGCTCGTCGAATGCAACCTTGAAGTTGAAGAGGGAGTCGTCGGCGCTGATGTTGCACTGCATCGCTACGACCTGCCCCGCAGCTTCCAGCGCCAGCAGCTGCAGGCGATCGCGACGAGCGAACTCCGCGCAGACGGCCCGGAACCAGGCGGCGTCGCCGCTGGTCGCGAGCGCCGTCCCGGCCTCGCCCTTCCAGCCGCTCGCCTCCAGCGCGAGGAAGTCATCTATCGCCTCGGGGTCCTCGGCTCGGTCGATTACGGCCAGCTCGCCCCCGAGCTCTCCCGACAGGCGTTCGCGGCGTCGGCTCAGTTCGCGTCGGCGGCGCGGCTTCAGCTCTGCGAGGTGGGTATCCCTCCCTGCGCGGCGGCACACGGCCGCGCGCTCATCGGCGGTCTCTTCGATCATGTCGATCGTCGGCGACCGGCTCACCGCCTCGCGGATGGCCTCGACGACCGTGCCGTCGACGGCACGGTGCATCTTCATGAACCGCCGGCCGCGGCCGGCGAGGTGCTCGGCGAGCGCGCCGGCGAAGTCATCGAGGAGCCCATCGCGCACGAGCGGCGTGCCGAGGTAGCAGTAGGGATGCCTCCAGGTGGACAACCCAACCCTCGCGCCAAGCAGCCTCGTCTCGCCCACTGGGATGCAACCCGCCCAGCCGCCCGCGTGCTCGAGGACGAGCAGGTGGGGGGGCGCGGCGTCGAGCGATTCCGCTGCGGGCAGGACGAAGCTCGGCTCGAAGAACGGATTGGGCTCGCTTGCGCGCTCGGCGAGCTGGGCCCAGGTGTCGACCTCGGCCTGGCCCAGAGATTGAACGGAAACCATGCGCATCGGCGGCCGAAGCTACAACGCTCCGACTTAGTCATGCAACGAGCCTCGGCCGTCGGACCTTTTGCCGCAGGGATTCGTGCCTCGCCGCCGTAAATGGAATGGATGGCCGATTCTGGCTCCGCTTTGGCCGAGGATTGGGCGCTACCCGAGCGCTCGCGCCCGCCGCTGCTCGGCGAGCTGGTCGAGCGGATCGACGAGGCGCTCTCGACGGCCCGTGCTTCCGAGGCGGCGGTGATGACTGTCGGCGCCGCGGCGCTCGACGCTGCCGACCAGGCGCGGCGCGCCGCCGAGTTGGCCGAGCGGGCCAGCGCCGCCGCGGTCGAGGCACGCTCGTCGCTCGCCCGGCGCACCGACCGCACTGGCGCGGCCGGCAGCGACGGCGGCGAGATGGACAGCTTTACCGCGCGCGCCGACCGTGTCGCCGAGCGACTGCAGCGGCTACAGCGCCTGCCGCTCTCGGTCTGAGCCGGCGGTCGCGTTCGCGGGTATCCACGCCTTCCTCAGCTCGGCGCCTACCCGGGCGCCCATGGCGTGGGGGCAGGGGAGGTCGACCCCGTCGATCGCACGAACCGGCTCGACGCCGCGCACCGAGCCGGCGAAGAAGACCTCTTCGGCGGCGATCAGATCGCCGACGCTCAGCTCGCTTTCGAGGGTTGGCAGGCCAGCCTCCGCCGCCGCTTCCGCGATCAGGCGCCGGGCGATCCCCGGGAGGATCCGTCCGTCCGCCGGCGGTGTCTCCAGCACGCCGTTGCGGACGGCGAAGACGTTTGCGCGCGAAGCCTCGAGCACGTCGCCGCCGTGGTCGACGATCAGCGGCAGCGCATCCGGGGGAAGTCGCGCTTCGGTTTCGTCGATCAGCTCGCGGTCGACCCACTTGTGCGGGCCGAGCCCGCCGGCGAGCAGCACGGTATGCCCGGCGACGGCATGCTCGGGGCCGGGGAAGACCAGGGCGGGGTCGACCTCCGCCGTTCTGATCTCCACCCCCAGCCTGTCGTCGGCGCCCGGCGCCAGCGTCGCCCGCAGGCGGCCGAGCGGCAGGTCGAGCGCACGCTCGAGGATCTCCTCTCGCGGGTCGATCGCGGCCGCGGCGCCGTAGAGCGTCGCGATGCTGTCGGCGAGGCGCTCCATGTGAGCGTCGAGCTCGACCGGGCGACCGTCGACGACCAGCAGAGTCTCGAAGATTCCCTTTCGCGGGTCGGGCCTCGAGCTTGCGTGCACGGGGAGATTGTGCCATTGCGACCCGCGGACTTCGCGTCGATATCCTTCGGCTCCCCAGAACCCGACCGGATCAGGAGCCATGGCCGTAGAGACCGCCGCGTACGCCGAGCAGACCGACATCCAGCGCGACATCACCGAGATGGTGCGCCAGTTCGCCGACGAGCAGATCATCCCCAACGCCGAGAAGTACGACCACGAGGACTCCTTTCCGGAGCCGATCGTCGAGCAGATGAAGGAGCTCGGCCTGTTCGGGGTGACGATCCCCGAGGAGTACGGGGGCATGGGGCTCGACCTGACGACCTACGCGATGATCGTCGAGGAGCTCTCGCGCGGCTGGATCTCGATCTCCGGCGTCGTCAACACCCACTTCATCGGCTCCTACCTCCTGATGAAGTTCGGCACCGAGGAGCAGAAGCAGTACTTCCTGCCGAAGATGGCGACGGGCGAGATCCGCGCCGCCTTCTCGCTCTCGGAGCCCGAGGTCGGCTCCGACGTGCAGGGCATCAAGGCGACCGCGAAGAAGGGCGACGACGGCGCCTGGGAGCTCAACGGGCAGAAGATGTGGGTGACCAACGGGCTCGGCTCGGGCGTCGTCTTCGTGCTGATGAAGAGCGATCCGAAGGCCGACCCGCCCTACAAGGGGATGACCTGCTTCATCACCGAGAAGGAACCCTGGAAGGAAGTCAACGAGGGCGACTTCGCCGGCCTCGACGTGCCGCCGAAGATCAAGAAGATGGGCTACAAGGGCGTCGAGTCGACCGAGCTCGTCTATGACGGCTACCGCTGCCCGCCCGAGCGCGTGCTCGGCGGCGAGGAGGCGGGCGTCGGCCAGGGCTTCGTGCAGATGATGGACGCGCTCGAGGTCGGCCGGGTCAACGTCGCCGCGCGCGGCGTCGGCATCGGCCAGCGGGCGCTCGAGCTGGCCCTCCGCTACAGCCAGGAACGCAAGACCTTCGGCAAGCCGATCGCCGCCCACCAGGCGATCCAGTTCAAGCTCGCCGACATGGCGACGCAGCTGGAGGCGGCCCGCCTGGTCACCCGCAAAGCCGCACGGATGAAGGACGCCGGCGAGCGCTCCGACCTCGAGGCGGGGATGGCCAAGCTGCTCGCCTCCGAGACCGGCAAGTTCTGCGTCGAAGAAAGCTTCCGCATCCACGGCGGCTACGGCTACTCGAAGGAGTACGAGATCGAGCGCCTCTACCGCGACGCGCCGCTGCTGCTGATCGGCGAGGGCACCTCGGAGATCCAGCGCATGGTGATCGGCAAGAAGCTCCTACAGCGGCACAAGATCTAGCCGTATGGCGTCGACCTCGGAGCTGATCCGCACCGCCGTCGAGCGGTTCCAGGCCGAAGTCCCTGCGCTGCAGAAACTGAAACTCGTCGTCGGGCTGGAGCTGAAGGGCCGCGGCGACATCCAGCTCTACCGGGTCGAGCTGCCGGGGCCGGGGATCAAGAAAGACCTGGCGCAGGACGAGCGCGTGCTGGTGCAGATCGACCGCGCGCAGTTCAACGAGTTGGCCGAGAAGGGGACGCTGAAGAGCTACCGCCGCGCCTGGGAGACCGGCCACATCAAGGCCAGCGGCGACTCCAACGTGCTCAAGCTCGTCGCCCAGGTGGTCGAACGCCAGGAGCAGCGCGCGCGGTTGAAGAAAGCGCACTGACAGACCTCCGCATTGAGCGGATTCAGGAGGTGAAAAAGGTACGAGTCGTCTGACAGCAGGCCGCGCGAGCCGGTATATGATGACTATGCGGTTGAGGGCGCCACTGACGCGTGGAGAGGAACTTCGTGACAATAGTGTGCGTGGCGCCAGATGACCCCTTGCGGCGGAGCTGAGGCCTGCGTGGTCCGGTCGCTGAAGGTGAGCCTGAGCGATTTCGTGGTCGAGGCGATCGCGCGCGGTGAGCCGCGCGACTCGGAACAGGTGGGGAGGCGGTTCGGGCGGGCGATCCGTTTCTATCTCAACGAGGCGACGGCTCGGAGGGCCGGTTGGTCGGTTCCGTCGACGCTTCGCGCCGAGCGAGGGGGGACCGAGGTGAAGCTGGAGCTCGACGAGAGGCTCCTGCGCAAACTCGAGGCGGAGACCCGGAAGCAGGACGTATCGCTCTCACGCCTGGTCTCCCAGGCGGCGATCTACTACGCGGCCGAGCTCGACGCGGGGCGGATAACGCAGCGGGTGCTCGACGACCTGGGAAAAGACGACTGAACCCCGGGTCGCCTAGGCGAAGCGAGCGGCGACCACCGGGGCGGCGCCAAGCTCGGTCAGGCTGGTCTTGAGGCTGCGGCGGCCACGATGGTGCAGGCCGTGCACCGAGCTCTCGGTCTTGCCGATTGTCTCGGCGATTTCCAGTGGCGAGAGGCCGACCACGTGTCGCAGCACCAGAACCTCACGCTGGTCGTCGGGGAGGTCTTCGAGCGCCTTGCGCAGGGCGCGACTGCGGTCGAGGCTGATCTGCGCCTGGCCGGTGTCCGCCACCCTCACGTCCTCGGTGGGTATCGCCCGGCGGGCGCGCACGTGGTCGAGTGCCGCGTTGCGGGCGACGCGCAGGATCCAGGCGGTGAACGGCACCTCGCGCTGCTCGTACTTGCCGATCGTCGTGATCAGCTTGGCGAACACCCCCTGGGTGATGTCTTCGGCCTCGTGGCGATCGTGGACGACGCTGTTGACGTAGCGCTCGACGTCGGGGGCATAGCGCAGATAGAGAAAGTGCAACCCCTCGGGGTCGCCCGCCTTGGCGTGTGCCACGGCGTCCTGGACGAGCCCGCTATCCGCCTCCTCCGGGCGGCCACCCATCTTGAGCCTCCTCGCCGTGGCGCCGGACAGGCCCCTGGGACTCTGCCGACTCGACTCCGATTGGCGACTGGTCACGTTCATTCCCCCCACTGCTTAATTGGCCTTTATGCAAAACGAGCTAGAGCATCGATGTCGATCGGTCCATTGTCAATGCCAAATATTCGTCCAAATTTCAGCCAGAACCTCAAGTACCCGATATCAACGGATGAAGTTAGGAGGAATTTGACCCGCGAGGTGAAAATCTTGCGAGCTACTAGTAGTTCTAGGTAGTGAAATCAGATGAAAGTCGTACTAGGTGAATTCGCACGTACCGCGCTCGAAGTCCGTTCGGGCGGCGATGTCGAGGCCGCGGTCGCGGTAGCGCTCCGCCACTTCGCCTGGAATCGCCGACTCGAGCCGTCTCCACCGTCGCTCCTGCACCACTGGTTGCGCGCCTCCGAACCGGCGCCGGGCACCGAGCTGGAGCTGTTGCTCGACCGGGAGACGGAGGCGGCGCTGGAGCGGGCGGCGGACTCCTCGGGTCGGCTCTCGCTCGGAGGGGTTGGCACCCACGCTGTGCTCGTCTATCTGGCCGATCTGGACCGGGCCGGCGCGGAAGTTAGCTCGACGCCCGCCCGTTCTTAGTTGACGCCCCGGCAACGTGCCGGCCGGCGCGCCGACCCGCGGACACGACTTGAATCTGATTCTCATCCTCAAAGAGCTCTGGCACCGCCGCCTGCTGGCCGCCGTCTCGCTCGTCGCCGCCGCGGCCATATCGCTTCTCGCCATCTACCAGGTGACCCTCTTTCCCCCGTCGATCTCCCAGCGCCTCCACGTCAACGGACGGGGGTCGATCGAAATCCTCGTCGACTCGGCGCGCTCGCCGATCGCCAACGCCCGGCGCGACATCAGCGGCCTGACCGCCCGCGCCGGCGTCTTCGCCCGCTACATCGCGGGTGGGAACGTGGTCTCGCAGATCGCCAAGGGGAACGGAATCTCTCCCAGGCAGATCGACGTCGCCGGGCCGCAGCCGCTGCCGGGGGAGGCGCCGGGGGCGAGCGGCGAAGCGCTGGAAATACACCCCTACGGGATCACGATCACCCAATCGGGCGAACTGCCGATCCTCGTCGTCGCGACCCGCGCACCGACCGTAGAGGAGGCCCGCGGGCTCGCCGCCGCCGCACCAGCGGCGATCAGCCGGGTGGTCAAGTCGATTCAGCGCCAGCAACGCACGCCGCTGAGCCAGCGGGTCGAGTTCCGCGTGCTGGGTCCGGCCAAGGCGGCCCCCGTCGACGCCGCCCTGGGGAAGAAGGTCGCGTTGCTCCTCTTCGTCGTCCTGCTGGCGCTCTGCATCACGGCGATCCTCGCGGTTCCGCGTCTGGTCTCGGCCTGGCACGCAGCCGAGCCGGAAGCGGCCGGGGAGTCCTGAGCGGACTCCGATGGAGCTCGCCCGGACCCTGAGGACGCTCTGGCTTCGCCGTCGGCTAGTCGCCGTGGGCGCGCTGGTGGCGGTGATCGCCGCCTTTCTCAGCGTCTACCGGGTCGGTGTCTTCCCGCCGTCGCTGCACGCCCGCACGAACGTCTTCGCGTCGGCCTCCAGCCAGATCCTCGTCGACACGCCGGACTCTGCCTTCGCCGACCTCTCCTACGACCTCGAATCGCTCGACACCCGGGCGACCGTCTTCGCCCGCTTCCTGGCGAGCCCGGCGGCGGTTGCGCTGATCGCCCGCGAAGCGAAGCTGCCCGTCGACGCGATCGAGGCCCAGGGCCCCTACGAACTCAACCTGCCCGAGGTCCAGCGGGCGCCGACGGCGGAGAAACGCAGCTCGCAGATCATCGGTGAGGGAGCGCTCTACCGCCTGCGCTTCGAGAACAACCCGTCGCTGCCGATCGTCTCGGTCTTCGCCCAGGCGCCCGGCCGCGACGAAGCGATCGCCCTCGCCGCCGCCGTGCCGGCGGCCCTGCGCGGCTACATCGACCGGATTCAGGAACGCCAGCACACGCCGCGCTCGCAGCGGGTTGAGATAAGGCAGCTCGGCAAGGCCACCGGGGCCATCGTCAACGAGGGCGCCAACCTGCAGATCGCGGCGCTGGTGTTCATTGTCGTGCTCGGCGGCTGGTGCATGTTGCTGATTCCGGCGCGGACGATCGCCCGCGGCTGGCGCGAGCTGAGTGCCGACGAACGCCGCGGGGCGAACGGCTCCGGCGAGCGGCGCAACGGCCACCGGCGCGGCAAGGAGGCTCGCGGCGCCAGGCACGAGCGTGAGCGGGCCGGTTGAGATCGTGGCGAGCGCGCCGCCCTCCGACCTAACGCCGGCCGCGGACGCCTGGCCGCGCACCCGGCGGCCACTGCCATGGCTGATCGCCGGCTTCCTCGTCGCGCTCTTCCTGCTGCCGATCGACTCGATTCATCCGAAGGTCCCCCTGCCCTTCAGCTCCGACCTCGACCGCTTCCTCGTCGCCCTGATAGTCGCGGTCTGGGTCGCGGGCGCCCTGTTCGGCCGTCGCGAGAGCTTCGCGCGGCTGCGCCCGCGCGGCTGGGCAGCCGGCGTTCTCACCTTCCTCTTCGTCGCGGTCGCCAGCATCGCGGTCAACGTCGAACGGATCACCAACCTCGGCGAATGGGACGTGGCGCAGAAAAAACTGGTGGTCCTCTTCGCGCTGGGGGCGCTGTTCGCGGTGGTCGCCCTCACCCTGCGGGTCGCCGAGCTGCGGCCCTTCATGGCGCTGATCGTCGTCCTGGCGACGCTGACCGCCCTCGGCACGATCTACGAGAAGCAGACCGGCCACAACGTCTTCTATGAAACGGCCGGCAAAGTCTTCTCGCCGGTCGCCAACGTCGATCCGTCGCCGACCGAAATCGAACCCGCCTGGGACAAGGGCCGGCCGACGATCACCGGTCCGACCAGGCACGGGCTCTCCGTCACCTCGATCCTCAGCATGGCGCTGCCGTTCGCCGTTGTCCTGGGGGCGGTCGCGCCCACCCTGCGCCGCCGCCTCCCCTGGGTCGCCGCCGCCGGCGTCATCGTGCTCGGCGCCCTCGTCACCCAGCGCAAGTCAGGGGCGGTGATCCCGGCCTTCGTCCTGCTGGCGCTGTTCGCGTTGCGACCGCGCCAGCTCCTGCGGCTTGCTCCCTTCGGGATCGTCGCGCTGGCGCTGGCCCTGGCAATCGCCCCGGGCGTGTTCAGCTCGGTGCAGGAGTTCGGTCACGCCGACAGCCGTTCGTCAACCAAGGGCCGCACCTCGGACTATCCGGCGGTCGTACCCGACCTGTTGACCGACCCGATGCTGGGCCGCGGCTTCGGCACGCTCGATTCGCAGAAAGCGGACACCTACAGGATCTTCGACAACGAGTATCTCGGCGAGGTATTCCAGGTGGGGATCCTCGGCCTGCTGGCGTTTCTGGCGATGGTCGTCGCGCCGCTGTTCGTCGTTCGCTCCGTCCTGCGCTCGGACAATCCCCTGCGGGGGCCGCCGGCGCTCGCTGCCGGAGCCGGGTGTCTGGCCTTCGGCGTCGCCACCGCTCTATACGACATCCTCAGCTTTCCCCAGGCGCCCTACCTGTTCTTCGTGATGGCGGCGATGTGCGTCTGCGCCGCCTCGGTGGAAGTGCCGGCGGCGGAGCTCGAGCGCCGACGGGTCGGGCTCGGCCCCTACCAGCTGACGCCGGAGGGCTTGCGGTAGCCGATCGGCTGTCCGCCGGACGTCGTGCAGTTCGCCGAGGTGCAGTTGCCGTTCGCCCCGAGGGTGACCGCGCTCGGGGTCCCCCAGATGTTCTGCGAGAAGGTCGCGGCGCTCGCTGAGCCGTCCTGGGCGAAGCCGCCGTCGGGGTCGACGGCGATGTTGCGTTCGACCCTGTTGCCCGAGCCGGAGTCGCAGTCCCACTCGAAGCCGGGGAAGCCATTGAACGCGAGGCCGCCTTCGACCCAGGTGTTGTTGCGAATCGTGATGTTGGAGCGTGAGGTGCCGCCCGTGCCCAGTCCGCAGATCTCGGTTCGTCCCTGGGCGATTTCGATCAGGTTGTTTTCGTAGATCAGCGAGGCCGTCTCGCCGCCGTGGATGTAGGTGGAGCCGGAGTTGGCGGTCGAGCTGCCTTCGTAGTAGCCCTGGTGGTGGAGCCAGTTATTGGTGATCCGCAAGTTCGACCCGTTGCCGGTGATCTGGATGTTGTCGGAGTGCTCGCTGGAGCCGGGGTTGCGGCCGACCGGGCCGATCTCGTTACGGTCGATCAGGACGTCTTGGCCGCCCACGCCCTGAAAGCCGTCGGCGGCGATGTCGTGCACCCTGTTGCCGACGAAGCGCAGGCGGTTGAGCGTGCCGTAGCAGCGACAGCCGTAGCCCGTGTTGCCGGAGTTGTCGGCGCGGGTCCAGCCGATGTCGTTGCCTTCGATCGCCACATCGTTGTTGGTTTCCGGCATGAAGATCAGCTGGTCGAGGACGCGGTCGGACTGGGTGCCGCCGATCGTGTTGCCGAGCAGCCGGGTGCGGTGCGAGCCGCGCATTTCGATCGAGCGGAAGCGGGCGCCCTCGATCGTCAGGTCGGTGGTCGAGTCGAGGTCGATCGCTCCCATCGAGCCGCCTTCGGTGGAGACGATCGCCGGCCGCGACCCCAGGTCGCTGAGGTTCACGTTGCCCACATCGGCGGTTACGCAGACGTCGTCGCCGCTCTGCACGGCGGAGCGGACCTGCGCCGCGCTCGTCGCCGTCGTGGCGCCGCCGACGCAGCCTGACGAGGAGGGCGGAGGCGGCGGTTCGCTTTCGGGTTCTTCCGCGGGTTCTTCTTCCGCGGGAGGTTCTTCCTCTTCGGGAGGTTCGGTCGGCGGCGCCTCGCTGACGGTAAAGGAGCGCCTGTTCGAGTCGGAGCTGCCGGTGCTGTCTTCCACCGCGAGGCGCACGTATTTGGTTCCGGACGATTCGAAGGTGAACTCGATCTCGCAGCCGCTCCGCGTCTGGAAGACCGTGTTGCCGCTCTGGTTCTCGAACGACCACGTACAGGCGAGGGGCGCCGCGCCCGTGGAGGCCGTGCCGTCGAGCGTCACCGGCGTGCCGACCTGCACCGCCGTGGGCGTCGCCCAGACCGCCTTTACCGGTTCGACTGGCGGGGCTGGTGGCGATTCGCCTTCGCCTTCCTCTTCGCCGCCAGGCGCTTCGGGTGCCGGCGGTTCCGCTCCAGGGCCCTCTTCCTCGGGCGGTTCTTCGACAGGCGGTTCCTCGATCGGAGGCTCCGGCGCGCCGGGGAAGCTCAGCGGGTCGAGCGGGTTGGTGCCCGCGGCGATCTCCTCGCCGTCCTTGAAGCCGTCACGATCCGTGTCGGCGCGACGCGGATTGGTTTTCGTGCGTCGCACCTCGGTCCAGTCCGAGAGGCCGTCGCGATCGGTGTCCTTGCGGTGGGGGTTGGTTCTGCTGCGCCGACGCTCGAACCGGTTGGGCAGCCCGTCTCTGTCGGTGTCCCGCTTCAGCTTGCCGCGCGTGTGGCGGCGAACGCCCCGCGTGTGGTGGCGAAGCCGCAGGTGCGGCGCTGCCGGGGCGAGGAAGAGGTCGGAGACGGAGAAGC
>Ga0210086_1001835_pt1 | contig 10505 bp, 11 predicted proteins | sample China_Galinas_PW_3_FD_184867 | JGI IMG/M metagenome (GOLD analysis project Ga0210086, IMG submission 184867) | Wetland microbial communities from San Francisco Bay, California, USA, that impact long-term carbon sequestration - China_Galinas_PWB_D2... | ecosystem: Environmental > Aquatic > Marine... | reverse complement strand
CAAATCCGACACCCTTGGCCCGACCAACGCCTGCGCGTCACCATCCGAGGTAGGAGCCCAGTGCGGTAGTCCCGCACGCTGGGATCTGTGCGGGGGGCGCCCAGCAATGGGCGTCCCTACCGCGATCACGGAAGGGCAGGGAGGGGCACGGGCAGGGGCAGGGGGGCCTGCCTGACAAATGCCTTGCGGCATTTGTCAGGCAGAGCCACACCCGGTTCACGTAAGCGTGACGAGGATCGCGGCAGTGAACGCGGGCGCGAGACCATTCGTCCCGAACGAGGTCGCAACCGCCTGCATCGAGAACTGCGCCTTGGCCGGGAGATTCGCCGGGATCGTGAACTTCAGCGTTCCAATCCCCCCGGGACAGGCGCGGATGAAGTCCTGCTGGCTCATGACGCCGCCGATGACCACGGGGATCGGAAAGCTCAGGATCAGTGAGTGATAGAACCCCGGGACCGTCAGACAGTTCTGGGCTCCGGCCGCGAACATCACGACGAACGGCTGGTTCTTGGCGCCACGCACGAACAACTCGACCGTGCTCGGGCGTGCAGCCGAAGCCTGATACGGCGTGCATTGAAACCCGCGACACAGCGTCCCGGTCGTGACCGAACCGACCTTCATCTGAAACCCGGCGTCACCCGGACGAATCTGCGCAGTGGCCGGCGTGACCGAGAGGATCACGGCGGCGAACAGCGAACCCACGATTGTCTTCATCAATACCTCCGTGACCGGGTATACCGGCGGCCCGACACGGTTACTGACTCATGGAACATCACCCGTGCAGGCGGCACTGGAGGGGCGGCTCACCGCGGGAACCCGACCTGCATCTCGAGCCCGTTGCTGAGCTCCCCGACTCCGAGCGCCGGGCCCGAGCCTACGAAGCACAGCACTTGCGCCGTGAACGTCGTCCCCGAGAGCCGGTGGTGATTCGGAAACGGAACGGTCAGGCTCCAATGTCCTCTCGAGTCGGTCGCGGGCGCGATCATCGTGATCATCGCAAACGGATGCACATACAACGCACACCCGCCCGGCAACGGGAAAGCGACCGCGCGCCCGAGCGAAAGCAGCATCACGGTCGGCACGTTGGGCCGCGCTCCCTTCAGGCGATAGACCTGGTCGGTCGCGATCAACGGCGACGTCGCTTCGAGACGCAGCGGCCGATTGGCCGTGCAGCTCTTGCCGACGGACTTGATCTGGGCCGGGACGGACGCCAGGAACCGGAACAGGTTGATCGCGAGCCGTCGGTTGTCGAGCTGCGTCAGATCCGTCCCCAGCCCGTTCTTGTTGAAGAACGTGCTGCGATCGTGGTAGCCGATGATCCGCGAAGCGCCGCGCTCGACGACGAACACACAGGCATCGTCGTCATCGGCCGCCACGAGCCTCCCCGGGTTGCCCGAGGGCCGGTTGAGTCGCTTCCGCAGCCCGACGGCCGAGACGATGATCCGTGCCTGGTAGCCACTACTACCCGGCCCGACGTGGAACAAGCTCACTCCGTCACCCGCGAACGCACCGACGTCACTCGTGCCGCCGATGCCGTCGGGCCCCGACAACACGGGGTGCGCGGCAATCGCAAACCGTCCCGGCTGCTTGCGCTCGGCGATGACCGTCGCGTCGTTGTCCTGATACTCGCTGACTCCGTAACGAGCGAGAAACTGGTTGTCGCTCGCCGCCGCGGCTTCCCAGGTCCGTCCCCAGTCGGCGTCGCCGATGAACAACGCGGAGCCTCCGGCATCGATGTAGGCATGGAACGCCGCGACCTCGCGCGCCGAATAGACGCGGTTGTTGGAACCGAACACGACGATGCGGTAGCGCAGCAGCGAGACGAGCGTCAACTCGTGCTTCGACTCGATCCACTGCTCGACCGCGAACCCGTCGTTCTGCAGCGTAGTCCGCAGGGTTCCGAACGCCTTGTTTCCAGCCGCCTCCGTCGACGAGTTGATGTCCGACAGCTGCGCGGTCCGCGCTGCTTCGTCACCACCCGCGCGCGCCCCACCCGAGCCAGCGGCACCGCGCAGGAACAGAACGGCCCGCCCCGTCGGGTCGACCTGAGCGGTCACCACACGAGGAAGGACCGTCGAGATCGCAACAACTGTCGCGATTTGGAACAGTCGATGGCAGTAGGCTTCCCAGACAGCGTGTGACATTGTTCGACACCTGGAGCGGCTTGGAGGGGGTCCGACCGATGAACCTTAAAAGGTCGACCACTCGGCCACGCCCCCTGAACCCCTTTTCGGCCCGTTTCGGGGAATCCAACTACGTCGATTCGACTGCGCGGCCGCTTTGGAAGCTGGCCTCCATGCCATCGGACCGGCGGCTCGCCTACTCCCTGTGCGCGGCCTTCTCGGAAGGGATCACCGGGGCGGTTACGGACGTGCTCGCTCGGCCCCAGGCGGTGACGTTGGTCAGGCATCGAACGGTGCCGCCAAGATGGGCGATTCGCGAGACGTCGATCGGGAACGGCTTGTAGCCGGCCTTCTCGTACGTCTCGAGTGCCAGCTCGTCGAGGTACGGCACGCCGTAGACCGGCACGTACGCGCGACGCTCCGATCCTCGCTTCTCGACGAGAGCGTTGTTCCACGTCAGCATCCCGTCTTCGCCGTGAAGGATCGGGATCCGCAAGACGCGGAACCCGGCTTTCTCGAGCTCGGCCTTGATCTCCTCGTAGGCAGGGATCTGGGCGCGCTGCGCCTGAACGGTCCAGCGGTCGAAGTCGGGCAACAGTGTGCTGTCGAGCCCCTGCTTGGCGAGGTCGATCAAGAACGTCTCCGCGAGCTGGGGGGCACCGAGGATCACGGTTCGGTCGTCAACCACCGTCAGGAACATGTCGAGGTGCTCGTGCGGAGGCTCGTAGGTTGCCCCGAGCGGCAGGGGCTCACGGCCGAACAGATCACGGATGCGCTGCAGGACCTCGGCGCCCTTCTGCTGCTTTGGTCGTCGATCGGCTTCGTCTTGATTGGCCACGAGCAAGCTTCGGGTGAACAGCACCCGGTCCCGTGTGAACAGGACATTGCCACCCTCGAAGGCCAGACCGACACACGCGTGCTCTCGATGCGTCAGCTCGGCGAGAGCCCTTGCGGCCAAGACGTCCCCCCAACGGTCGGACGGCACCCTGTTCTGGGGAGGAGACAGGAACACGTTGGCGGAGGGTCCGGCGATGGCGACCATGCGGTCACGGGCCCAGGGCGTCAACGGCCTGCCGGCCACGACGACTCGAAGTCGCTGCCCGAGTCCGAGGTCGTGTAGCCACAAGCGTACGCTCGAGATCTGCATCGCGCTCTCGACCGCGAACCGGATCTGGACCGCGTCGGGCAGCGCGCGGAGCAGGTCTCGCACCGTGGGATACATCTTCCCGGCCAGGTCGGGATCGAAATGGAGCAGAAGCTCTTGGATCGGGGACTGGCCCTCGGGGAATCCACCGCCGGGGACCGGTGTCTGCGCCGGACCGGTCGCCCAGAGCAAGAGGGCCGCAACACCGAGTCGGAACTTCGCGTCGCCCGCGGGAAGCCATCGGCGACGTGGGAAACGGGATCGCCCGCCCATCACTGGGCCTTCGCGGAATCGGCCATCGGTTCGTTGGCTCCTGTCGTCGGGATTCGAACCCGCGCGGGGCAACAATCGGACCAATGCCCCGAATCGCGTCTGTGTGAGCCCTTGCCCGGAGCCGGGAGCGGAGCCGGAGCCGGGGCCGGAGCCGGAGCCGGGCGGGAGCGGGGGCCGGAGCACCGATCGGAGTCCCGTGCTCCGACAGAGTTCGGGTCCCTTGTTCCGAAATGCCCGGTGATCTGCTCAGATGGTCTCATGAAGGCGAGACACCTGTTCGTATACCCATTGGTGTTCGGGCTGGGAGTCGCCTCGACCTGGCTCTTCGGGGGACTCGAGAGCGGGCACCGGACGGCCCTCGATCGGACGCCCGGCCCCCGAGCTTCCACTGGCTCCGTTTCACCCGAGCCGATCCGTCCGTACGTGCTCGAGCTCGGCCGGACTCACGCGACGATTTGCTGGGCCACCGCCACGGAGTCCCTTTCACCGTGCACGCTCGCCACCGCCGACGAGCCCGTGCGCCAGGCCGCCCAAGCCCGAAGGTCGCGATTCCATCGCGCGGAGTTCACCGGGCTGCAACGCGACGGGGTCGCCGCCGTTGATCGCATCGATCAGAAGCGCAATGTCCTTGCGATCGTTCGCGTGCTCGGCGTTCCGTGAGGCGTCCTTGACCCAGTACTGCTCCGACTTGTAGATGTTGCAGGCCCCGTACTCCTCGTCGAGCGGAGCGCCACCGTCGCCACTGTAGACGCTGCCCGGCATCCGCCGCGCACGCCGCAGCATCGACTCGTCCGCGAGATCCCACCACAAGTAGAGGCCCGCATACGCGTTGTTGACCACGAGCTTGATCGGCCGGACATCCGGCGCCAAGACTCCGATCTCCTGCGCGATCTCGTTGGCCAGCACGTCCTCGATCCCGGTGACCGAGTGCGGGTTCTTCAACGCGATGAACCGCCGGTCACGGATCGGGTCGTTCCGCTGCGACTTGACCTTCCATGACTTCTGCGGATACAGCCAGTGCCAGTAGTTGTCGCCCAAGTAGCGGAGCTTGACGTTCCAGCGCGCGTCGGCGGTCTCGAACGTGCCTTTGTAGTAATTGGTCTTGCCGCTCTCGGGAAGGTCGACGTTGAGCCGCGCGAGGTCTTCGCGAGCGATCGTGAGCTTGATCGTCTCCAGACTGTTGTCGGTCGGCATCGGCGGCGCCAGCGCGCGGCACAGGCTTCGCTGCAACTCGCGACGAGTGACGTAGACCCAGCGGTCGAGCACGAATGTCGGACGCGGCCCGGACTTCGCATCGAACGAGCGCTCCCTCTCGTAACCGAGCCATCCCTGAAAGGCGACCCAGACGACGATGATCTGGAACGGCAGGGCGAGCCAGATCGCGTAACGAAACGGCAGACGCCAAAGCCTCGCGAAGACCCGGCTCATCGTTCGCCCCGTACGCTGGTCAGCCGGAGCGAGCCGGTCTTGTTCGGCGCGGCAACCACGACTCGAAAGGCCACGAGCCGGTTCGAGCTCGCGGCCATCGTGACAGTCAGCTTCCCGTCCCGGGGGAGCTCGCGCCACTCGCCCTTGGCAAGCGCGTATTCGGCACGTCCCGAGCCTTGGCGCTCCCACGAGAACACGGTCGCCGTCCGCTCGGGCGCGCCGTTGTGCAGCAGGAAGCATGCAGTCTGCCCGGCCTTGGTTCGCCGCTCGCCGGTGAGGCCCGTCGCCCAACACCGGCCTTCGAGGATCTCCTCCAAGCCCACGGCGGTGAGCGGGGCGCCGCAATCGTACGCGTAACCGAGCGTGTCCGCGGACCCTTGCCAGTCGCCCTCCCCGAAGAACAGCTGGAACGCCGAAGACAGGTACCCGAGCCGGTTCGCCGGATTCGTCTCGGCCTTGGCCAGTCCGAGCACGAATCGGGCCTCCGCGAGCTTCTGGGGCCGCCCATGGAGCTCGTACCAACCCGGTTGGCCGAGAAACCACAGAGCCGCGACCGATGCCGTGACCACAGACAACAGGTAGACGAACCCGGGTGTAGGTGGGCGAACTCCGAGACCTGCCATCAGTCGTCAGCGTCGGAAGGGGGACAGTCCATTAGCCAATCCCCTTGCGCAACACGGTCTCGATCGCATCGCAGAAACGATCGAGCTCCTCGAGCGTCGTGTACACGCTCGGCGACACACGCAGCCCTTCGAACTCGGGATGCTCGATCGCGATGAGGTGGATCCGGTGGTTCTCCCACAGCCAGTCCGCGAGCTTCTTGGAGTCGATGCCGGTGACCTGCACGTTCGCGATGCCGCACGCGAAGCCCGGCTTCAAGCTCGTGTGCAGGCGGATCCGGTCGTGCGCCAACAGCCGCTTCGCCCAGTAGTCGCGGAGGTAGATCAAGCGCGCGGCCTTGCGCTCGTCGCCGATCCCCTGGTGAAAGGTCAATGCGTCGCCGACCGCGAGGTAGTTGGCCGCCGGGTGCGTACCGATCTCCTCGAACTTGCGGATGTCATCGGTCTCGCGCTCGGGTGCGGCCATCAACGGCCACAGGCCCTTGATCTTGTCGCGCCGCACGTAGAGCAGCCCGGTCCCATGCGGCGCGAACAGCCACTTGTGCAAGCTCGTCGCGTAGTAGTCGCAATCGAGGTCACTGATCTTGAACGGGAAGTGGGCGAGCGCATGCGCACCATCGACGATCACGGGGATGCCGTGCTTGCGCCCGAGCGCGACGATGTCACGGACCGGGAGGATCTGCCCCGTCGTGTTGATCATGTGGCAGGCGAGGATCAGTCGCGTGTGTGAGCTGATGTGGGCGGCGAACCGCGCGACGATCTCCTCGGGGTGCTCGCACGGGACCGGAAGCGGGAACTGCCGGAGCACGATCCCTTCGCGCCGCACACGTTGCTTGAACGTGTTGATCATCCGCCCGTAGTCCTGCGTCGTCGTCAGGACCTCGTCGCCGCGCTGGAGATCGAAACCGAGTTGGCAGGTCTGCAGCCCCTCCGACGCGTTGCGGACGAGCGCGACCTCCTCGGGATCGCAGTCCCAGTGGCGCGCGAGGCGCTGGCGCACACCTTCGCGCTGCGGCTCGAGCACCTTCCACATCGTGTACGACGGCGCTTCGTTCGAGTACGCGAGGTGGCGTCGCATCGCCGCCTGGACGATGGCCGGCGACGGGCTGACCCCGCCGTTGTTGAGGTTGACGAGCGAGCGATCGACGGTGAATGCACGGGCAATCGCCGCCCAGAAGTCCTCGTTGCGCGCGACGGCCTCGGGGGGACCATCGGCGCCGGGCACCGAGTCGGCCAGGCCGAGCGTGCGCTCGATGGACCGGAGATCGAGCAGCCCGCCCACCGCCAACGCGGACGGAAGGCCTACTGCTCCCAAGAACTCGCGACGGGTAGGCATGGCTTCCTCTCGATTTCGTGACGAGGATTCTACACCCGTCGGCCTGCGCGCGGGACCTGTGTGTGCGATCCTGTCAGGCCGTCAACCGAGGAGGATCGACCGTGTGTGGATGGACCCGAAAGCTGCTTCCCGCGCTGTGCGCGCTCGTCTCAGCCCCAGCGATCGCGCAAGACGAGGCGCCGAACGTGTCGGACAAGCTCGACGCGGGTTTGCCCGCAGCGGGCCGACAGGGCACGGACATGTACCCCGTGTTTGTGCGGATGAAGGACCAGCTTCTGCACGGTGCCGGCGATTACGAGGCGTTCTGCAGGCAGCACGAGACCGCCAAGCGGCGCCAGCTGAGAAAGCAGGTCATCGCGACGCTGCGGAAGAAGAGCGACAAGTCGTGGAAGGCCGTATCCAAGCGCACGAACGAGCTCGCCAATGCCGGTGAGCTGCGCTGGGTCACGCGGTATTGGATCGTCAACGGCTTCGCGTGCGCGGCGTCGGCGACCGGGATTCACGCGCTCGCTGCGCTCGACGAGGTCGAGTTCATCTACCTCAAGCGAGGCCCGCGCCAGGTGCGCTTGTTCGATGGACCCGTACGCCGCCGCCGCCGCCGTGGCATGGCTCGGCAGGGCAACAAGAAGCAGGCCGCGCAGGCCCTGCTCGACGCCTTGCAGAAACCCGAGCCCCCCTTCGATCCCGAGGGTTTGAAGATCCCGTGGAACGTGTCGCGAGTCCAGGCCGACCAGGTCTGGAGAAAGCACGAGGTCCACGGCGAAGGGATCGTGATCGCGTTCCTCGACACCGGGTTGCTGCAAACGTCGGCGCTGACCCGCGGGCTGTGGCACAACCCCGGCGAGAAGCTCGACGGCAAGGACGACGATCACAACGGGTACGTCGACGACGTCTTCGGTTACGACTTCGCCTCCGACAACTGGTTCACGCTCGGCGACCCCGGAATGATCACGCACGGCAGCATGTGCGCCGGGATCGCGGCCGGACGCGCGGCCGGGGAGCCGAAGACCGTAACCGGCATCGCACCGCGCGCGCGCATCATGCCGATCCGCGGCATGGGCTCGATCAAAGCCTACGAGTACGCGCTGGCGAACGGCGCCGACGTGCTGTCGATGAGCTACATGTGGGTCAACGTGGAGCTCGGGAACTACCGCGGGCTCTATCGCCTCGCTCACGAGCACCTGGCGGCCGCCGGGGTCGTGTCGGTCGGCGGCGCCGGCAACTTCGCCCAGCGCGCGCCGCGCGGCAAGCAGATCTGCCTGCCGAAGGACATCCCGTGCGTGATCGCCGCCGCCGGGATCGACAAGAACGGCGAGAAAGCGCGCGCGAGCAGCGAGGGCCCGTGCACGTGGGCCGGCGTCAAGTTCTACGACGACTATCCGCCGGACCATCCGCTGATGAAACCCGACGTGACCGGCTGTTTCACCGGCTACCCGGTCTGGTCGCGCACGAACCTGCGGATCCGCCGCTGGCGTGTCGTCTGGCAGGGCGAGAACAACACCGGCCTCGTCGTCGGGCCGGGCGGCAACTCATTCTCGGGCCCGCACGCAGCCGGGGTCGCCGCGCTGGTGATGTCAGCCAACCCGGACCTTCCCGCCTGGGAGGTCAAGAGCATCATCGAGCGCACATGCAAGGACCTGGGCGAGAAGGGCCGCGACACCATATTCGGCGCCGGCCTGCTCCAAGCTCTTCCGGCCGTCGAGGCGGCGCTGAAACGCGCAGGGGAATGAAAAAAAACCGCAAGAACGTCCTCGCGACGTTCTTGCGGTTCTTGCACCGCTGGCAGACCGTTAGCCGTCCAGCTTGTCGATCCGCTGCTTCTGCTGTTCGATGAACCGCTGGTAGCGCCGGTCCTTGCCGAAGCGCTTCTCGAACTCGGCCATGGCCGCCGTCGCCGCTGTCTTGTCCTTCTTCTGGATCGAGTGGTTGACGACTGATGCCAGGAACTGCAGCGCCGTGTTGCCGTTCCCGGCGGGCACTCGGCCCTGCTTCCACATCTTGACGAACTTCTCGACCGCCTTGGGGATGTCGGCTCTCGACTTGACGCTGCTCATGATCTCGTTGACCTCGACACCGGTGAGCTGGCCCTCGAGCCTCTTGGCCACGGCCTCGTCTTCGATCTTGCCGATCTTCTCGAGCTCGGCCTTGGCTTCCTTCAAGTCGTAGTGTCCGAGCTCGACGTGCTTTTCGAACAGCGCGATCCTTGCCTTCTGATCGCCGGCCTTGGCCTTCTTGCCGAGTGTTACGAACTCGGTTTGGGTCTTTGCCGCCTTCGTCATCATGTCGTCGAAACCCGCGACCGTCCGGCGACCGCCTTTGGCCAGCACGTTTCCGTCGGCGTCCATCCCGACGAAGTAGGGGAAGCCGGTCCCCCCCTTCTTCGACAGCAGGTCCTGATACGGATCCGATGCGACGTGCGACGTGATGTGACAGAACAGGACGTAATCCTTCCCCCACTTGGGGAACTCTTCGCTCGAGAGTGTACCACCCTCGACTTGGTGGCAAGGCGGTCAGTAGGAGTAGGAGCGCGTGAAGTAGGCGAAGATCAGCTTGCCCTGTTTCTTGGCAACGGCCCTCGCCTTGTCGTAGTCCGTAATCCAATCGGCGTTTTGGAAAAACGGCTCTTTGAGCTTGGCGTCGCGCCGCTCAACCATCTTCGGGTTGTCGGCGGTCTCGCCTTCCTGGGCGCTCGCCGGCCCGGCCAGGAAGATGGCCGGCAGCAGCGTGAGCAGAGCGCCGGTGATACGGATAGAGATCATTCTGACGGTTCTCCTTGCGGGAAGAGTCTGAAGGGACGGCTCGAAGGTCGCCGCAAGTGAGAGTGCCTCCTGGGCCTCGCACCCGGGCAGGGCCGAGCTACCGGATACGAACCTGGAAACGCCCATGATGCAATGCTTCCTGGTTTTTTTTCGCGGGTAGCCGGTAGAGTCACCCGACATCCGCGTCCCCAGCAGCTGCTGAACCGAGAACCAATGCTCGCCTACGTGAAGGGTAGTCTCCGCATCCAGATGGTCAGAAACCGCGGTGGTATCGCGGAGATCCGGCTCCAGCTGATCGACCCCAAGACCCAGGAAGTCATCATCGACATGCCGGCCCACGACAAGACGATCCAGCTCGAAGAAGGCGACGAGCTGACGCTCGAAGGGGCCGTGACGCGGTGGACCTCGAAGGTCGTCGGACGCAAGACCTCGGCGTAATCGCGCGTCACCGGCTCGCGGTCAGCGGCACGCGGGTCTGGAACACGAGCTCCGGGTCGTTTCGGGTCGCGGTCATCACGATCGTCGCGAGGCTGCGCTCGGGCACCGCCCGGTAGACCTCCTTCTCGCCGAGCTTGACGACGACCTCTTTCGACATGTCGACGAGGTGATCGTCGAGCAGCACCGACAAGCCGTCGGCGTCCTGGTCACAGGTCACGGTGATCGTGTTTCCCGCGACCTCGGCGACGACGATCGCTCGCGCGACCGGATGCGTCCAGTACAGCCAGTAGAACTGATGCTTCCAGGACAGCACCGGCTGCCAGACGACCTTCTTCGGGTGGGCGTTGCGCCTGCGCCCGGCGATCTTCGCGAGGTCGGCCTGAA
>Ga0210086_1001834_pt1 | contig 10509 bp, 12 predicted proteins | sample China_Galinas_PW_3_FD_184867 | JGI IMG/M metagenome (GOLD analysis project Ga0210086, IMG submission 184867) | Wetland microbial communities from San Francisco Bay, California, USA, that impact long-term carbon sequestration - China_Galinas_PWB_D2... | ecosystem: Environmental > Aquatic > Marine... | reverse complement strand
CCGGAAGGTCCGCGCGCCGTACCCGGCCCGGAGATCGCTCACCGAGGCACCCGCCTCGTCGCTCGGCCGATGGTGCCGAAGGAGAAGCGACCACAGGTCAACGTCGCTCGGGCGGTCGAGGAGGAGCGGGAGCGGAACCCGGTCCAACCCGGCGAGCTCGACACATGGAATCTTCGACCGGGTCAAGAAACTTGAATAGCGGAGCTCGCTATTAAAAATTTCTTCGAGATTTTAAATAGCGCGCCGCCCGGGAGAAGCCCTCCCCTGGCCACTCCTGCGCCACGGACCCCAATCATTCGTTCCAGAGAAACCTCACCCCACCCGGTGCTCCCACGGGTCGGGTCCCCGCTCCTCCAGCCAGGCGTCGACCTGTTCTGGCGGGAGCTCCAGGATCACCTGCCAGAACCGGAGCTGGCGTCGGCTGAGACCCCGGCCCCGAGCGCGCTCGATCCAGCCGCGGATCACCTCGTCCCCCACCTCGCGGAGGAGCCACTTCACCGTCTCCCACGGCCCCCGAGACAGCACCCGCCCGATAACCAGGTCCCGATCCTCCTCCCAGCTCATCTCGTCGAACGGGTACTCCCAGAACAGATCCCGCAAGCGCTCGGGAAGGGCCGTCTTCGCCTTGCTCTGCTCGCTCGGTGGGGTCAAGGAGAGTGACCTCAGCGACCAGCCTGGTAGATGAGAGGCCGGTAACGGGGAGGCGGCACCGGCTTCCCCTCTTCTTCGGCCACAGCCAGCCACGCCGCCTTTGCCCTCTCCACCTCGGCCAGAGCCTCCTCCGGAGTGTTCCCGAAGGCAGAGCAGGCTTCCAGGTCCGGGATGTCGGCGATGTAGCCACCGTCCTCGTCGCTGTAGAAGATGTTGATGTGGTCGTCGGCCATAGTCACGCTAACGGAAGTGGGCCGGAGTCGAGAAGAACGATCCAGGTCACGGATAGAGGATGCGGTCGGACGTGTGCGAATGATTCATCGCTTCGCGGAACGCCCGCCAAGTCCTCTCGCGCCGAGCGAGCTCGTCCGGGTCGTCGGTCGCGTCCTCCGCCTCCAACTCACGGAGCAACGCCTCGGCTGCCTTGCCAGAGCGACGGCGGCCGGCCTCGTCGACAGGGCTCTTCACGTATCCCTCAGGCGCCTGCAGTCTCCAGGTCGTAGCGCTCCTCGGTGGTCACCTTGCCGCCGAGTGCCAGGACCCGCCGCTCGATCTCAGGAGGAAGCTTGCCGACGGACAGAGTGCGCCGCTTCTCTGAGCGCACGTAGAGAGGCACCCTGCCTTCCACCACTTGCAGAGCCTCCTGGAAGGCCTCCTGGGACGGGAGCTTGACCTTGTATCGGTCCATACCGGGAATGCTAGCACCTCTCACACCAGAGCAAGCGAGGCTGCGCAGTCGATCCTGCCGCTTCCCTGGCAGTTCCGAGCGTAGCCCAAGGACACGGCGCCTCGCCTAATTGCGTCCTGGACCGCGGCTGGAGTAGAACCACATCGAGCCACCCAGATCGCAGGTCGCCACGGTCACCAGGTCCTCTCGGCACTTGTGCAACCAGATCGACGTCGGGTCGCAAGTGCTCGGCGCCCCGCCGACGAGCTGATGGTAGTTGCCTGCCGAGAAGCAGACCGTGATGCCACGGCTGATGGCCTCATCGAGCGCATCCGGAAAGTCGCTCCCAGGCGCCACAGCTGGCGGCGTTCCCGTCTTGTAGCCGAAGCTATTCGTCGCAACGATCTTCAGACTCGGATCGTCGTCGACCTTGGCGATCAGGAAATCGTAGATGGCAGTTAGCTCGCTGTCGAAGAACCGCGTCTTGCATGCAATGAGACCTGCATCGGGCGCCACCCCCTCGAAAAGCCCTCCAGCGCTGCGGCTTCCGGCGGCAATACACGCGCACATCGTCCCGTGCCCCTGCCAATCGGTCTAAGGGGTATCGCCGATCGGCTGCCATGATCCCTGTCTCTTGGCGGCGGGAAACTCGGCGCGGGTTCCGTCGATCCCGGTGTCGACGACCGCGATGGTGACGTCTCCTCCACGAGCGCGCTGCCAAGCCTCCTTCGCGTTGATCTGTTCGAGAACGTCATCCAGATCCGCTTCCGCCTCAACGCCTTCCGCTTTCTCCAAGAAGGGAGGAAGGAACGTCTCCTCGAGGTCGTACTGGAAGTCCTCCACGATCTCCCCTCCGAGCTCCTCGAACGCGCGAAGCTGTTGGTCCATCTCCTGCTCCGCGCTCAGCAGGCCGACCTGCGCCGGGGGCAGCGTGATGCTCAAATAGGCACGCTTCTCGTTCGCCACGGGGACATCGACCGCTTCCGCCTCCAGGGCCGTAGCAGCGAAGTAGCTCTCCTTGTCGGGGAAACGCACCTTGAACCGCCTTTGGACCTGGAGCATCACGGCTGAGCTAACAGGATTGGCCATCCATCTCTCCATTCACACCCTCTCGTGTCACCAACTGGCAGAGAGCTCGTCCTCTGCAAGACCCACGGACGAACCCACAACGTCTCTTGCTGAACTGCTCCATGCCCCCCCCCGGCCGGGGCACCCACTCGCGCCCCGGCCGGGGGGCCGATCTCCGCTCAGCCCGTCAGGCCATCCAGCCCATGAGCCGGCGGCCGAGGAGGGCCAGGGCCTCGGCGCTCAGGCTGCGGTGCAGGAGGGCCAGGGCCTCGGGGTTGGCGGCGAAGTGCCGGGCGACGTGCAGGTAGTGGGGCAGGACGGACAGCGCGGCCGGACCCTCGCCCCGGCGCGCAAGGTTGACGTGGCCCAGGAACCGCCGCCCGTCGTGGAGCGGCAGCCCGCGCGGGCGCTCCGGGGCGAGCCACAGGTGATTGGCGGCGCCGACGGCCGGCACGACCGCGGCCAGGTGCAGCGCGTCCGCATAGCTGGCGCAGACCGCCACCGTCCCGCCGCCCTCGGCCAGCGACCGCGCCCGCCGGACCACCGCGAACGCCCGGCCGCCAGGCCGGCCGAGGGAGTGATCGACGATCGGCTCCACCTCCTCGACCTCGAACGGACCCGCACAGAGCGCGCGGCCGTCCGCCTCCGCGACCTCGTCGCCACCGGCACCCTCCGCGGCCTTCCGAAGTGCCCGGTCCCTCCCCTGCGCCGCCTCCAGGAACCGGGGCGAAAAGGCGTTGCCGGTCGGTCGGCTGCGGGCCGGGGCTTGCGCCGGAATGGCCGCGGGGCTGGGCGATGAGCTGTGAGCGGAACTGTGAGCGGGGACCTGCGTGCTGCTACCCTTGATCTCGCTTCGCATTGGAGCTTGTACCTCCTTTGCGGGGCAGGCCCGGGCGAGCGTCACCTCGCTCGGGCCACCTCCACTGTCAAACGACTGCCAAACGACAGTCAAACTGCTGCTGATCAGATCCGATGGGCCGCGTGCCCACCGGGGCGAATTACGCCTATTTTACGTCATCCGGCAGGATCCAGTCAACGCCTGAAACGCCCCGCCCGGCCCTCATCCCCCGAACGCCGCCTCCAGCAGCTCCCGCTCCCCCCGGGCGACCGGCAGCACCCGGTTCACCGGCGGCTCCAGCTTCACCTCCCAGTCGTCGCCCTCCTCGCGCTGGCGCAGCTCGCGCACCGGGCGCTGGTTGACGGCGTAGTAGGCGCCCGCCGGACTAGCCGCGGGCCGTCGCCGACATGAAACAGAACTCGGTCGACAGGCATGGCCCGGCCAGTGTGCACCATTCGCCGATCTGCGTCCTGAGGCTGGCCGACATCCCGCCCAGGTGCGTAGGCCCTGTAGAGAATCAACTTTGCCGAGCCGCCGATGAGGCTCGGGCCGAAGCACTGAACCGTTTCATCTTCATCCCCGACCTGCCGGGGCCGGGAGGAAGCTTCCCGATCAGCCGCAGCCTCTCGCAACGTCTCCCATTCCCGTGCGCCCCGGCTCAGCATCTGTATCGAGCCGTCGGCCAGCTCCACCAGGAGCGCACCGGTCGAGTCCACCCGGAGCGAAATCACGTCCGACGGGAGCTCCCTGAACACCCGGAATCGGCGTCCGTCCCATCGACGCACCGTCCGGGGCGGTTCCAGCGCGACCCAGCGGCCCGACCCCAGCCGGTACGGACCCTCGAAGCACGGGCCGCAGCGCGCTTGGCGCCAGCTCTTCCCACTGTCGTCCGAACGGAAGAGGAAGTCCCCTAGATGATGGGTCCAGCCATAGATCCACCCCCTGCCCTTCTTCAGGAAGTCGAGATAGAGCACCTCTTCGACATAGGGCACCGCGCCATAGGGCACCGCGCCGCGGGTCTCTTCCGTGGCCGGGAGGATCGTGGTCATCTCCACGGAGACCTCGCCCGCAGGATCCGTCTCGAGCTGCCCTCTCCGCACTGTCCCGAGCCACGACAAGGCGACCAGCCGACCGTCATCGGCAAGGAAGATCTTCTGGATTCCTCCCTCCTCCCAGCGGTCGATCACACGCCAGGTCGCGCCGCCGTCGCTGGAGGCCGCCACGAACCCATAGGGCGCCGAGCCGGCGAACTGGCCTGCGAAGAAGCTCCGCGCAATCTCGACCCGTGCCATGGTTTCGTATTGCATCCCGCCGTAGGCGAGCCAGAGCCCGCCCCGCCGGAAGAGGCCGACCAGGTCGAGACCGTCCAGCCCCGGGACCGGGGACAGCGCGCCCTCCTCCGGATCCCACCGGACGACGGACCCGTGCCTGTCCCAGATGAGCACCCCTCCGGACCCCTGGACCGCCATCCCCACGTGCGCCGTGTCGAGCTCCGCCAGCCGCACCCACGTGCGTCCGCCGTCGTAGGACCGGTACAGGAAGAACGAGGAGATTCCCCACAGTTCCCCGGCACGGTCCCGATCGAAGTCCACGATGGGCCAGCTCGTGGCGATCCCCTTGCCGAACATCCGCGAGGTCCTGAGCTCACCGGGGCGTCCGATCGTGACCCTGCCCTCGGCCTCGAGAATGGCGATCTGGTCGCCGGTCACGGCGATGCTCTCCGGGTAGCTGTGGAGGGTGAGGTCCATCGGCTCGGCTTCGGTCAAGGTCTTCCGGTCGAGCAGGTAGACCGCAAGATCGGCCGTCACCACGACGACGCGCTCTCCGTAGAGCGCAAACTGGATGATCGGCTGCCCTGCAGCGGTGACCTCCCGCCAGGCGGGCCGTCGAAAATCGAGGGCCCCCACGAAGGTCTTTCCGCACTGGGTGATCAGGAGGCGATCGCCCAGGATCCGGACCTTGTTCACCCGAGCGTCCGGCGAACAGCGCTCGGCGTCGACCTTGCCCCGGGCGACCGGGGTGGGGATCGGCTGCCAGCTCTCGCCGCCATCCCGGGTCAGGACCAGGCCGTCGGACAGGGCTCCGACCACCCCGAGCCCTTCCCCTACGAAGTGGACCGTGTGGGACCGCATGGATTGGGATTCGAACGGGCGGGCCAGCAGCCGCCAGGACTTGCCGTAGTCCTCCGAATAGATTAGGTCTCCGCTCGAGCCCACCAGCCACGCGATTCCATCCGCCGTCACCTGGGCGTCGTAGACCCAGAAGGTCTTCAGCGGAAGCCTGCTTTTCACCCAGGTCTTCCCACCGTCCGAAGTCCTCCAGATCACATCCTGGTTCTCGCCGACCCAACCGGCGAAGAACCCCCTCCGCTCGTCGAAAAAGCGCACCTCGGTGAGGTGATCTCCCAAGAACCTTTCGGGGCCGATTCGGCGTTCGCTGACGTCCGCCTCCTCCCAGCTCCGATTGCCGTCTCGGCTCACGTATGCATAGCCAGCCCTGGTGCCGAGCCACAGGTCCCCGGCAGGAGTCAGGGCCCATGCCGCGAGCTCACCCCGAGGATCGAGCTCCGGCCGCAGATCCGGCTCTGCCGCACGCACCGCAGAGGCCGCCAGCAGGCTCAGGCCAAAGACACTGGCGAAGATCGAGATGCAAACTCGGCGTCGGCGCATGACAGACCTCCTCGGGGGTTCGGACTCGAACCGTAACATTGGCGTCCCGGGGTCACCCTGCAGCGGCCTGCCCACCAACTGCCCCCCCGGAGAACCGCGTTCTCGTGCCACGCGAGGAACTCCCGATTCGGGAGCTCCCGGCGCCGGGGCGACGACCCGGCACGAGGCGCCATGAAGAGCCGAGAGAAGACTCCGAGGCGAGCGGAAAATTCCTCCTTGATGATTGGACACCACAGAGGGCGGAGGCGTTCCTGCCAAACAACCGATAGACGTCGATCGAGACAGCTCTTGGACTGATATCGTCAAGATGTGCCCTGCTGACAACTTGAGTGGATTCTTGTGCCGACCAAGACATTTGCCGCCGCCCTGACGCGTCTGCCGAGTCGTATCTCGCCGACCGAGCCGAGGCCAGCGGAATGATGCCCGGTCGGGAAGTCCAGTTCGCGGGGGCCCTGAGCTACCAGCAGTATCGCGCCGCTCAGCGCCTCCACTACAACGACCATCGTGGCATCTGGTCGATGATCGTCTTCTTCGCAATCCTCGCCGTGGGCGGAGCGATCCTCTGCATCCGGGAGAGCGAAGCGATCTGGCCAGCCTTCGGCTTCGTCGCCATGGACGCGTTCATCCTCTTGATGCTGGGCATCCGGGAGCGGTCCTTCCGCAAGACCTGGGCGTCGCACAAGCTCCTCCGCGTCCCCGTCCAAGGTGCTCTGAGCGAAGACGGACTGAACGGTGAGAGCACCCATGGCTCGGGCCGAGTGCCCTGGAGCGAGATTCACCAATGGCAGGCCTCTCCGAACGTGCTCCTGATCTACGCGTCGCGCAACCTGTTCAACGTCCTCCCCCGGGAGTTCTTCAGCTCGGACGGAGACTGGATGGCCGCCCGCGAACTGGTGGCGAGGAAGCTCCCATCACGAAAAGGCACCCGTCGATGGGCCCGGGTCAGGGACGTGTTCATCTGGCTCATGATCCTCGGAGCGATGCTGCTTCTGTGGTTCGTATTCAGGAGTTGAGTCTTCCTCCCGCGACGCCGCCGCCTGCCGTGGGCGGCCGCACCCGCCAGGCCACTCGAACGCCCGCACCTCACCCCCCGAACGCCGCCTCCAGCCGCTCCCGCTCCCCCCGGGCGACCGGCAGCACCCGGTTGACCGGCGGCTCCAGCTTCACCTCCCAGTCGTCGCCCTCCTCGCGCTGGCGCAGCTCGCGCACCCGGCGCAGGCTGACGGCGTAGCTGTGGTGGATGCGCAGGAAGCCGAACGGCTCGAACAGCGCCAGCAGCTCCGACAGCCGCCGGGTGTCCCGGAGCCGCGCCGACCCGCGCAGACGCACCAACGTGTCGCCCCCGTCGGCCTCCAGGAAGTAGACGTCCGCCGGATCGACCGCCCGCCGGACCAGCCGCGGGCCGTCGGAGGCATTCAACAGGATTCGGTCGAGTGGCATGGCTCGGGTATTGTGCACGATTTGCCGATTGGCGGCATGGGGAGCGGGTTTGCGGCACTGGGTGCGGGTCTGCGGCATGGGGAGCGGGTGGGCGAGAGGGGGAGGGCAAGCCGTCTCCGGCTCGGCCGAAAGTGCACCGGGCTCGAGGCCGCGCTACCAGCTCGTCAAGCGCCCCGAACGTGACCCCCTCCGCGAGCTCCCAGCACAGGCTGGCCAGGGCCATCGCGTGGATCAGCCCCGTCACAGGGCGCCGCAGGACAGGCTGGACGTGGAGCCGCTGGTAAACTACGGAGACATCGTGCTCCCAGGGTTTACTCTGTCAAGAACTGCTAGACGCACACCCAGTCCACCCAGGCACTGTCCCAACCAAGAAATCGGCTTCTGGCGGGCGAGCAGCAGAGCTTCTGCAGTGTAAGGAGACCACGAATGGCGCTGTGGCTGGTACGAGCAGGGCGGCAAGGACAACTCGAGCATTCCTTCCTCGATGACGAGAGGATCTACCTGAACTGGGGAGGGATCGATGCCGACCTCTCTCAATTCAAGAGCCGCGAGGAGGTCAAGGATCTGCTCCGAGCCCGGTTGCCCGATGCCGCGGACGGAAAGATCGTCAATGGCGCTGGCCAGATCTGGGCCTTCGTCTCGAAGATGCAGACCGGCGACTGGGTCGTCCTGCCGAGCAAGATGAAACCCGCCATCCACGTCGGCGAGATCGTCGGCGGGTACAAGTTCGAACCATCAGCGAACCGCCCCGGGCAATTCCGGAAGGTCCAATGGATCGAAACGGACATCCCGCGCTCCAACTTCGACCAAGAGCTCCTCTACTCCTTCGGCGCCTTCATGACGGTGTGTCAGATCAGCCGAAACGATGTAGAGGCACGCGTTCGGGCAGACGACCTGATCGACGAGCTCCTCCGACTCTACGGCGAGCTGGACGAAGACATCCGTGCCGAGATTCCGCTCAAGCGGACCTGGGCGTTGACGCTGACGGACTCCGAGGACTGACTCGCCGAGCCACGAACTCGAGATAGGTGCACCAGGATGACGACCGAGCGACCAATTCCATTCGAAGGGGCCCTGACCTACAAGCAATTCCGCGCAGGCCAGCGTCTCCACGGAGGCAGCCAACTGGCCCTCTTGGGGATCTTCTGCTTCTTGGCGGTCGTCTTCGTCGTCTCCGCCATCTTCGCCGTCGTGGAGGGTGAGCCGATCTGGCGACCCCTCGGTCTCCTCGCCTTCGCAGCCGTCTTCCTCCTCCTAATCGGCCTCCAGGAGTGGTCCATCCGGAGAGCCTGGAAGACCCACAAGCTCGCCCACGACCGCATACGCGGTGTGCTGGACGAGACCAGCCTGAGCGTGGAAGGAGAGGTTGGCTCGGCCCGCATCCCGTGGGACCGCCTTCATCAGTGGCAGGCGTCCTCCAAGGTGCTGTTGATCTACCAGTCCAACAACGCGCTCCACATCCTCCCGCGGGAGCTCTTCGGTTCGGACGAGGACTGGGCCGCCGCCCAGGAGCTGGCGTCGAGGAAGCTTCCCTCGCGACGGAAAGCCCGCAGAAAGCTCCTGCTGTGGACCTTCCTGATCTGGCTCATGATCTTCGTCGTGGTGTTGCTCTTGTGGTCCGCCTACACAGCCTGAGCCAAAGACTCCCGCTCCCCCCGGGCGACCGGCAGCACCCGGTTGACCGGCGGCTCCAGCTTCACCTCCCAGTCGTCGCCCTCCTCGCGCTGGCGCAGCTCGCGCACCCGGCGCAGGTTGACGGCGTAGCTGTGGTGGATCCGCAGGAAGCCGAACGGCTCGAACAGCGCCAGAAGCTCCGACAGCCGCCGGGCGTCCCGGAGCCGCGTCGACCCGCGCAGACGCACCAGCGTGTCGCCCCCGTCGGCCTCCAGGAAGTAGACGTCCGCCGGATCGACCGCCCGCCGGACCAGCCGCGGGCCGTCGGAGGCGTTCAACAGGATTCGGTCGAGTGGCATGGCCCGGGTATTGTGCACGATTTGCGGGTTGGCGGCATGGGGCGCGGGTTGGCGGCACTGGGTGCGGATCTGCGGCATGGGGTGCGGGTGAGCGGGGATCGGTGATGGTGTCTACGGATCCGAGCCTCTCCGTACTCGCCTGGGTTTCCTTGTCGCTGTCGACGTGAGATCCTCGCCAACAAGTAGGACGATAATTTCGCTTGGCATCGATAGACGGAGCGAGTCTTGAGCGACCTGAAGCTGTTTCGGACCATCAACGGCACCGCGGAGGAGCTCCACGGCACCTCTGTGGCTCTGGAGAAGTCCCTCCAAACACTCATCGAAGAGAACCTGGAGGCACTTCTCGGAGTCCGCTTCCTCGCCAGCGAGCACTCGACCGGGCGGAAACATCGCGGCCGGATCGACACCCTCGGAGTCGACGAGAACGGTAGCCCGGTGATCATCGAGTACAAGCGCTCCACGAACGAGAACGTCATCAACCAGGGGCTCTTCTACCTGGACTGGCTGATGGATCACAAGGCCGAGTTCAAGCTCCTGGTCATGGAGAACCTCGGCGGCGACCAGGCGGAGACGATCGAATGGAGCGCGCCCCGGCTGCTCTGCATCGCCGGCGACTTCACCCGCTACGACGAGCACGCCGTCCAGCAGATGGACCGGAACATCGAGCTGATCCGCTACCGCCGGTTCGGCGACGACCTCCTCCTCCTGGAGTTGGTCAACGCGACGACCGCGACGACCTCCACGGTCAGCGAGGAATCTGCGCCCAAGAACAAGGCGACCGAGTACAAGACGATCGACAAGACCCTGGACGAGCTTTCGGGCCCACTACTCGACCGCTTCGAAGAGCTCAAGTCCTTCTTGATCGCGCTGGGCGAGGACGTCCAGGTGAAGGTTCTCAAGTTCTATGTCGCCTTCAAGCGACTCAAGAACTTCGCCTGCGTCGAGGTCCACCCGAGAAAGGGTCGCTCAGGCGCCCTGACTGTCTACGTCAAGGTCGACCCCGACACAGTCGACCTGAGCGAGGGGTTCCTCCGCGACGTCCGCACGATCGGCCACTTCGGGACCGGCGAGCTGGAGATCACCATCCAGTCCCGGGAGGAGTTGGAACGGGCGAAGCCCCTCTTGGTGCAGAGCTACGAGGCGAGCTGACAGACGCCCTCCCACACGCTGGAGTCACCCTCAGCTCCCGTCCCCGCCTGCTTT